>Ga0163163_10001378_pt1 | contig 20520 bp, 25 predicted proteins | sample S65metaG_FD_119766 | JGI IMG/M metagenome (GOLD analysis project Ga0163163, IMG submission 119766) | Switchgrass rhizosphere microbial communities from Kellogg Biological Station, Michigan, USA - S6-5 metaG | ecosystem: Host-associated > Plants > Roots > Rhizosphere > Soil | place: USA...
GCATCGCGCTGGCCGAAGCATCCCGGAGCTGTCGCGCGAGTTTGGTCCCACACCCTGGACGATTGCGTTGTGGGTGAAGCAGGCAGATCGCGATGCCGGTCGTGGGTGCGTATTCCGGCCATGACGGACACCTGATCCGGTGATGGCGGACACCCTCGGAGCGAAGCGACGCAAGCAGGTGGGTTACTTTACCGACTGTCCGTCATGGTGCAAGGTGGGGCGTACTTTGCGCATGGATTCTTCAGATCGCAGCTCAATGCGGTGAGCGTTGTGGACCAGTCTGTCGAGCAGTGCATCAGCGAGTCGTCCGCCGCCGAGATATTCGTGCCAGTCGCTGATCGGTAGCTGCGACGTAATGACAGTTGCCCCGTTGCCGTAGCGCTCCTCGATAGCCTCGAGCAGATCCTGCTTCTCAGATTCGCTGAGTCCGCCCAGTCCGAAGTCATCAATGACCATGACCGAGAGCTTGCCCAGGCGCTTCAGGAGCCGATCGTAGGTGCCCTCGGCACGGGCTTGGACGAAGAGACTCAGGAGCGCCGGCAGACGCAGATACTGCACGGTGAAGCCGCTGCGACAGGCATGTTGACCGAGAGCCTGTGCGACAAAGCTCTTACCGGAACCGGATGGGCCTACGACGAGCACGGACTGATGGGCAGTGATCCATCTGTTCTGTGCAAGCTCCAGGATTTGATCCTTACGCAGGCCGCGGGCGGTTTTGTAATCGATACCCTCGATGGATGCGGAGCGCTCTTTGAACCTAGCGACGCGCAGGCGCGCGGAGAGTTTGCGATTCTCCCGGTACAGCCATTCGTCATCAACCAGGAGACCGATGAACTCGGCCTTACTGAGGCTCTGGTGGTCCTGACGTTCGAGGCGCTCCTGAAGGGACTTGGCGAGGGCGAAGAGCTTCATCGCATTGAGCTTATCGAGTGTTTGTTCAAGCAACATCACAGTGGATCCTTGGTTCAGTTAAGTACGTGAGAGCCCGGTATCGAGTTCGTTTTCGGCGTTCTCCTTCTTGAAGGCGATATTTATCGATTCTTCCTTCGGTGCAGCGGCGTAGCCGTAGCGCGGCCTGCCGCGGCAGCGGCAGGAGCCTCTGCTTCATCCGATGTCAGTTGTAGTACCGACGACCGCGCACGTTCGTGGCGCCCAGGTTGTCTGCTGGGTCCTGTGTCTGGACCTGATCGAACACCGGTGCCGCTTCCATGCCCATCTTGAGCATGGTTTTCACGGTGCGGTAGCTGGCCGAGCGCATGACGATCGCCCGCTCGCAGGCCCGCTCGAGTCGTGCGGCGCCGAAGCGATCACTCAGGCGTAGCAGGCCCAGTGCCGAGCGGTAGCCTTGCTCAGGATGAGGTTTTGAGCGGATGACATGCTCGACCACTGCGGCGGTGTGCGGGCCGACGGTCTTGCCCCAGTTGATGAGTCGGGAGGGCGTCCACTCCAAGTGCGCCCGGTGGGATGCGGGGCGGTGCTCGGGGTGAGTGCTGTAGGCATATTTGACGAAGCTGCGAACATGGCTGGTGATACGCTTGCCCTTGTGGAAGAGTTCCACGGTGTGCTGCGTAGCGCGGCACCAGAGCGCTTCACCCACCAGCGTGTATGGGACGCTTACATGGTCGTCCCAGGAGGAGCAAGTTCTAACGATGCAAAAGGCGTAGGGGTTGCAGTCTTACATTCGGCCTGTATCTGCAGATTCAAAGCATCTGCTGGCCCTGATGGCATACGCAGGTGCGGGATTCCCTATCTGTAGTGCGGACTCGAAGTCCAAGCGTTCCGAAGGAATCACCCGCCCCGGCTTGACCCGTGACCCATCACAGCGCTATTGCCAGCTCCCGTGAAACTTAGTTGATTGCGCTCAAGAGCTCAGGTCCAGCGTTACGCCGCGATCGGCATCTCGACGTTCCATTTTGCTCGATCGAACGGCTTTGACTTCACGACGACCGCCCATAACGTCCGAGCGATCTTGTTCGCGAGTGCGACGATGCCTACGTTGAAATGGCGTCGCTCAAAGAGTTTTGTCATCCACTTCGTCCGAGTTGATCGAATCGCGACTGATCGGGCACCGCTTATCAGCAGGTATCGCAGGTAGGAATCACCTCGCTTCGAAATACCAAGCTGTTGTGTCCGCCCGCCCGTACCAACTTGACGCGGCGTCAATCCTAACCAAGCGGCGAACTGTCGAGCGTTTCTGAACGTCGAGAGGTCTGCAACGGTGGAGAGCACCGCTGTCGCCGTCAGGGATCCAATTCCAGGTATTGACACAGCTGCTTGCATCTGGTGATTTTGCCTCGCCATGCTTGCCAACCTGGCATCTAGTGCATCGATATCTTTCTGCAAGAAGTCGATGCGCCGCAACTGTTCCTGTAGGCTAATCACCAATTCGTCTGGCAACCCAAGCTCCAGCTGCGCTCGAGCCAACTCCGATTGTATGCAGGCTAGCAGGCGTTTGTGACCCTGAGGAAGAACTACTCCAAACTCGTACAGAAGCCCACGCACCGCATTTGTCTGCATGACTCTCATCTTCATCAACTGAGTTCTTATGCGGTGGAGACTCAGGCAGGACTGCTGCTGTTCCGATTTTATCGGCACTTCACGGATGTGAGATTGTTGGGCTGCGACATAAATAGCCTGCGCATCCAACGCGTCAGTCTTATCCCGAAGAACAAATGCGCGGACATGCTTCGCCGGGAGCAATTTGACGCTGTGCCCCATGCCGAGCAGCAGTCTGGCCCAATGGTGGGCACCCCCGCAGGCTTCCATTGCTACGATCGACGGGGCTCGGTTGGCGAAGAACTCCGCAACCTTCGTGCGCTTCAATCTACGGCGTTCGATCTCGCCTGTCTCAGGATTGACAATGTGAAGTTGGAACACGTTCTTGGCGATATCCATCCCGATAATTGCAGCCAGGGTTCTCAGTAGCATCATGACCTCTGTAAGGATTTTCAGAATCCGCATTTTGGCACACCGGTTATCGAAGGGCGGGACGACCATGCCATCTGTAGTAATGGTCATCGAAGTTGATGTGGTAGTCGATATTAACGCTGACCTGCTTCCACTCGGCATATTCGTAGGGCCGAGCAGGAAGCGGCTTGAGCGCTGGGCGATCCAGCGTCTCATAGAGCTGCCGCCGTGACTGCTTGAAGTGACGCATCACGCGGTTGTTGAGCTGTGTGAGGAGCTCTGCGATGGCCGCGTTGAGATCGTCCAGGTGATAAAATTGACGATGTCGCAGGACAGCCAGGATCCAGCGCTGTGCTACGAGTACTGCCGCCTCGACCTTTCCCTTATCACGGGGTTTTCTAACACGAGTGGGTATAACACAGGTGCAGTAATGCGATGCGAGCTCGCGGTAGGACGCATTCAACTCCGCCTCGTACCGATCGGGACGAGTCACCCCGGCGAGAAGGTTGTCGCAAATCGTGAGGCCGCTTACCCCTGAGAAGAATTCGAACATCCGCACGTGACAGTCGAGCCACACCGGCAATTCCTGTGAGAGGGTAGCAATCGCGAACGTGTACGAGCTTACTCCCAAGGCCGCGACGAACAGTTGGGTCGGAATGCGCCCACCGGTGTGCGGATCGACCAGCGACATTCCATCGCAGAAGTCGACAAACACCTTCTCTCCGCCGCGATGCGCCTGGCGCAGGACGACCGAGAGCTTCTTCTCGAAGCGCCGATACAGCGCCGCAAATTGCGAGTATTGGTAGCCATCAGGATGCTCGGTTTTGTACTCCTGCCAGAGCAGTGCCAGGGTGACCTGATGATCTCGGCGGGCGAGCTCCTCGCGCACCTTCGCCCAATCCGGTAGCGGCCGCAGCACCGTGCGCGGAGGCGCGCCGCCGTCGCGAGCGCTCGGATACAGCTGCTTTTCCAGCTCCTCCTCGTCCAGATCGGCAATCACTTCCCAGTTCGTCAAGCCTGCTGCCGTGGCCCTGCGCAGGCAATCGGACGCGGCGGTCTTGCTACAGCCGACCGCGCGACCCAGTTGGCGGCAGCTGTCCATCCCGCCCACCAGGTGCAGTCGTAGTAAGTCTTTGATCTTTCTCACGCTCAGCCTCTCTTGCGCCACCCCGTCGCTCCCCGTTTGCAAAAGGGGCGAAGAGTGGCGGCGGATAAGGCTTGCGTCGAGTCGCCACGAGCGCTGATCGCACTCATTCCGATGCCATGACGGACAGCATTCTGGGCCTTGGCGGACAGCGTTCCGCTCGTACCATCAAAGTGTCCGTCACTGCATCGGAACGGTGTCCGTCATGCCGCCGGAATCGTGTCCGCCATCAGTTCGGAATCCTGTCCGTCATAGGTCGGCGCACGCACCAGATACGCATTAGTCACACTGTCGTTGGCAATCCGCCGGGGTTATGTTTGTTGTGACGAGTGTTCTGCTATGAGCCACTCTATATCGATCTCCATCGACAAGCCATTCGACGAGGTGATCGCCGATGTCACGGCACGAGAAGGAGCGTCAAATGTCTCCGCTGGCTGGTGAAACCCGACACTCCGTTGCCATCAACCTTCTCATGCCAGCGCAGGACCAAGCCACCTCGGTCTTCCAAGCGTTGGAACGGCGCAAGACTACGCGCGAGATCAGTACCGCGCCGTTGCCTTTACAGGAACTGTCGAATCTGTGCTGGGCCGCATGCGGCGTGAATCGCGAAGCTGGGCCGTTCGGAGCCCCTGGCCGAACCGCCGCTTCGGCCAGCAACGCACAGGAAATCGACCTCTACGTCGCCATTGAGTCGGGCGTGTATTTGTACGACGGAGTCAGCAACCGGTTGATACGCATCGTCGCGGAGGATCTGCGCGGCGGTGCTCTCACTCCTGGTCAGAAAGGCGTCGAAGCAAAGGCGCCCGTTCAATTGATCTACGTCGTCGACGTTGACCGACTTATCCATGCGGCTGGCATGCCGGACCCTGGGCTGCAGGATCCTGATGTTCAGATGTCCTACTACTACGTCGCTACGGGGCTAATAGCAGGCAATGTGTATTTGTTCGCCGCCGCCCAGGGGTTGGCGGCTTGGTTCCATAACTGTCACAGGACAGACCTCGCCCGAAGGCTGGGTTTGGGGCCGCAACAGCGCGTACTATTCGCACAGTCCGTAGGGTACCCCACGAAGGTGTAGTGGGAGGAATCGAGAAATGGGGACACATTCCACGACGAACCAGAGGATTCCGGATCACATTCCAGCTGCGTTGGTGTGGGACCACACTTTCGACACGTTCACTACGATTACCCCGGTGTGATGGGGAAGCTCGTTCGAAGGACAGGTCGCCATCGTGACGGCTTCTTAGAGCACAACGCATTGCTCGCAATCCATGACGTTCTGCGTCCTACCTCGGCGTCAAAAACGCGCGTAGCTGTTCCTAATCGCGTACGAACGCCGTGCGCGGATCTCATCGACTTTGCCCACGGGAGATAATTGAAATGGCTCCGGATAGTGCGACTCACCCGCAGCTCGCCTACGAGCGAACTGAATTCCTGGAGAGCGACGACGCTCGTCAGCTGCGCATTCTTGCGGAATACATCGAACCCATGACGCGTTTCCGAAATGCGGGCATCCATGACACCATCGTTTTTTTCGGCTCGGCTCGCCTAGCTGCCGACGGCCCTCTGGGCCGCTACTATGCGGAGGCTCGCGAACTGGCGCGTCTGATTACGCAATGGTCCAAATCTCTGCCCTCGCACTCGCACCGGTACGTCATCTGCTCTGGCGGAGGTGGGGGCATTATGGAAGCCGCCAATCGGGGTGCCTCAGACGCAGGTGGAAAAACGATTGGACTCAATATCAGCTTACCGCACGAGCAACGACCGAACCCATACATCACGCGCGAGCTGCTGTTCGAGTTTCACTACTTCTTCATGCGCAAGCTTTGGTTCGCTCACTTGTCGCGCGCGCTCGTGGCCTTCCCCGGCGGTTTCGGCACCCTTGATGAGCTCACGGAGATCCTGACTCTCGCGCAGACGCGCAAATTGTCGCGCCCCATACCGGTGATTCTATATGGCTCCGACTATTGGAACGAGGTGCTTAACTTCAAAGCCCTGGCACGCCACGGTGTGATCAGCACTGAAGACCTCAAGCTGTTCGAGTTTGCCGATAGCCCCCAGGCTGCATTGCAGATTGTGCAAACGCGCTTAGAGCCTGAAACACAGGACTCAACACCGGCTTTCGCCCATTCGCACACACGCGCATGAATGGATCCGGGCACCAATTGCGCGCATCAAGACACTCCGGATCGTCCCAGCGGCGGACTCTCATCGTCACAGACCCAAGCTGCCCCCTTAGCGAGCTTCGGAAATCACTTATAGCGGCCCCTCCACAGAGCGCTCACGATCCCTCACAAAAGCAGCTACCTCCTCATTCGAGAATTGACCATGCACTTGGCAAACAGCTCCTCGCGATATGGCTCGGTGAGCCAATTCCTTCACTGGTTAACGGTCGCTCTGGTGATCGTCCTTCTCGTAAGCGGTAAGGTTACTGACATTGAGGCCGAGCACCCGGGTAACGTGGCCTTTCTCTGGCACGGCTCGCTCGGAGTTCTGGTCCTCTTGCTGGTAATCGCCCGCATCGTGTGGGCATTCGCGAGCCCAGCGCCCTCTTTGCCGAGCACCATGACACGAGCTGCGCGACTCTCTGCGCGAACCATGCACGGCTTCCTTTACGTTCTGCTGGTGGCCCTCCCCCTATCAGGCTGGTTGGCGGCCTCCTACGAGGGTGCTTCGGTCAACTTCTTCGGAGTTGCATCAATCCCGCATTGGAACTTGGGTAGTAGCTCGTCACCTGTGGCCTCCGCGCAGAATGAGGAGGTACGTGCGAAAGCGAACGGCAAGGAAGGCGAGGAATTCTTCGAGGAAATCCATGAGGTGCTCGGCAACGCGCTGCTGATTCTCGCGAGCTTGCACGCTCTGGTCGCACTGAAGCATCATTTTCTCGACCGAGATGATGTCTTGAAGCGCATGCTGCCGGTTTCCAAACCGCGACCGCGAGTCGTTCCCTGAGCCGAGAGCGGCGAAGTCTGGTATCGCGATCGCACGCAGAGAAAGCCGATGTTTGAAGGCACCTGCTTGGTCGTTGCTCTACGTACTAGCCCTGATGCCGGCGAATCGCCCCGGGTGACAAAGTATCTCCCAGCACTTCGGAATGTGCGTGCCACCGCTAGGAACCTGCCATGAATATACGATCTTCAAATCGCCGCGCCGGAAATGTGATCGCGAGTGTGTTGCTGATCATTGGCGCAAGCGCCGCGTTTGCTGTCGATCCACCTTCGGTCGATCACGGCACTCCGTCCAAGGAGATGCGCGAAAAGATGGCCGGTCTGCACGAGCAGATGGCGGCGTGCCTGCGATCGGATAAGCCTGTTGCCGACTGCCGCTCGCAGATGATGAAGGGCTGCGAAGGCATTATGGGAGAGAAGGGATGTCCCATGATGGGACACGGAATGATGGGCAGTGAACCCGGAAAGCGTAATCACATGACCCCGCATGCCCCCAAGGATACTGAAGATCACAAATGACAACGCGGCAGAAGCCCGGCGACCTCCGGTTGGAGATCGGTCAGTTAAGAGATAGCCAAGAGGATCTTGGCGTGACCTACTACATCTCCAAGACCGTCAATCAGCCATTCGATGCGGTAGTGGCCGACGTCACAGCTCGACTGAAGGAGCAGGGATTCGGTCTGCTCACCGACATCGATGTGCAAGCGACGCTCAAATCGAAAATCGGCGCCGAGATGGGCAAGTATCGAATCCTCGGCGCCTGCAATCCGCGGTTGGCACACGAAGCGCTGAAAATCGAGGACAAACTCGGCATCCTACTGCCCTGCAACGTTATCGTCCGAGAGACCTCTGACCGGCAGGTCGAGGTGGCGAGTGTCGACCCGGTGGCGGCGATGGAGCGCACGGGCAATCCCGTACTCAAATCGACGGCCGAGGAAGTCCGCCGCCTGCTCACGAAAGCGGTCTCGCAAATCGGCTTGTGAGCCGCCATGCATCCTTATCCACATACGTACGTTGCCTCCGCCGCCGGACAGGATGTAGGTTTGGTGGCGGTCACTTCGCCGCAACTGCCGAATCTCGAAACAGCGCCGCCACCTGAATTTGAAGGCCCGGGTGGCGTGTGGTCGCCGGAAACCCTTCTGTGCGCCTCGATCGCCGACTGCTTTATTTTGACTTTCCGCGCAATGAGCCGCGCAGCGCGTCTCGAGTGGTCACACCTTGAGTGTCGGGTGGAGGGCGTTCTCGAGCGTGTCGGCCGGAATTCACAGTTCACGCGCTACACGACGTTCGCGAAGCTAGCAGTGCCTGAGAGCTCGGAAGTCGTCAAGGCCCGTGAATTGCTCGAACGAGCGGAACACGGTTGTCTGATCGCGAACTCCCTGACCGGCTCTCGCTCTCTGGACGCTCAGGTCGTCATTGTCGATCGCACATCTGCGCCGACGGACGCGTTTGTCGGCGCAGGCATTTAGGGCGCTTCCGTTTCGTAGTACAGCCATCGTCTCCTGTTGCATGCTCAGGTTTGTGCAGCGGGTGGATGGCTCGTGCGGGATTCGGCAATTGTTGGCGCATCGAGCCGTACGGACACGCGGATGCCGGCAAGTCTTTCGAATAACCGCCGCTTGCGATGCAAGGGCACCCACTCATAGACGAGTGCCTCAGTCGGGCGCCACAAGGCCAGCCACGCAAGGATGATCAAGCCTTCATCGAGGATTGCGGGCAGATGCCCAAGGGCGCTCGTCAAAATCGCGCGAACACCCATGCTGAGCAGAAAGATGGTCACCCCCCCGAGAAGTCCCAGCTGGGTCATCCACATGTGCTCACGCTGGGCGTTGCGGGCCGAACTCGCGAGGCGCCCGTAATAATTCTCGACCGCCGCCTGCAACTCATCCCCTGAGGCAATCCCTTCGTGCGCATACACATGCAGATGCCACACGTCGGCGGATTGCTTGTCCCTGAACTCATCTTCGATGAACTCCGCGGCAGTTCGATCAAGGTCACGGTCCCAGAACGGGGACGGATCGAGCGAATTGAACAGCTGCGCCAGATCACGCACGTGAATACTGACGCTCGCAGAGCTGCCACTAGGTCTCCCGTGCCGAGGCCGCCCTGCCCACAATCTACGAGCTGTCAAATGAATCTCCCGACTCCCGGAGTTCTGGGAGGAAGAAGCAGGTGCAGAGCTCATTCACCGCACGGTGTTGGATCGTCGGAAGCTGACGCCCACTCCCGCTCCACTTCCCCTTCCGCATCTAACCAGTCATCCAAGTCGTCACCGGGTTCGAAACCACGCTGCTCAGCAAGATGGTAGGCCCGTTCGGAGAGCCTCGCATGCAGACGCTCGCCCTCAATGAACATGGCCTTGTGTTGCGGAGCGGGCTCGTCTGGTGCTTCGACGGGGCCGCCAGTCGCGCGGCGGAGTCCCCCTGCCCCTTGGGACGGCCCGGCTTGTGAATAGGTGACCTGCGCATTTTTTTCTCCGGCCAGTCTGATCTGACTTTCTTCAATCACTCCAGATGTGATTACCCTCCACATTGCCCCACCTGAATTGGCCTGAACATATGCACATTGCGCTCGCGCCTATGTAGATCTGCGTATTCCCACTGAGGCTTGTGGGTTGCACCTCTCTGGGCATAAGCCTCTGAGCCGTGACACATAGCTCCTCACCCGGACGACAACTAGGTGGATGTACGGATTTCATGCTTCGTATTCCGCGCGCACTCTCCATCCAGATCCCGGGTGAGATCGTGGAGTCCAATATGAATGAACAGATCAAACAGAAGATCCTAACGCTTTTGGACCAGCACCGGATCATGACGATCGCCACCGTGAGGCCGGACGGTTGGCCGCAGGCCACGACAGTGGGCTATGCAAATGAGGGTCTTACGCTTTACTTTCTCTGCGGCCCGGATAGTCAGAAAGCCGCAAATCTCGCGCGCGATGATAGGGTGTCCCTGACGATCGATCACGACACGCAAAATGTGATGGACATCACCGGACTATCGATGGCGGGACGCGCGCGACTCATCGATCCGACCGAAGCGGACAAGGCCTTACGGATGCTGATGCTGAAGTATCCGCAGCAGGGCTCGCTCCCTCTGCCAATGCCAACCCCGGCGGATGTCCGCATATTTCGTGTGACGCCAACAGTGATTTCCGTGCTCGACTACACCAAAGGCTTCGCGCACACCGATCTCGTCACTTGCTAGGGATGTCTGGACGCACGCACCGAGAAGGCTACTGACTTGCTTCTCAGGCTCCGGGGGCACAGGCGTAAGCCTTCCAGCTGGCGTCCCCGGGTGAGTACTATCACCAAATATGCCGCGTGCGGCTCGCGGCGCTTCTTTCGACGCGGTGTGCGGACTGGCGACTGACCGGACTCCGAAAGCCCGGCGGCTTTGCGATCAACACGTCGCAATCGAGCGCGTCGAGAACGCGTTCGGCGGTGTGTCCGATCAAAACGCGACCGGCTCGTGAGCGGGATACAGCTCCCATCGTTATGATGTCCGCTGACTTCTCATCCGCAATAGACGGGAGCGCTTCGGCGGCATCAGCTTCACGGATGTATACACTTCCCTCAGGAAGGTCGTGACGCTTTGCCAACGTCGCGACTTGATCTCCAATCCGAGCGCAATATTCGGTGTACATATCATTCTCAACTGCCTCAGGCAGGCGTTGCAGCCCATGGCTCCGGCGCAGCGCATACTCCCATGGCGTGCGCGCGTGAAATACCAAGAGATTTCCCGACAAAGCATCGCTCACGATGCTTGCAGAATCGAGAATAGCGTCATCCAGCGCAGCTGGCTTGTCACGCGAGTGCTCAGGGTCCAGCGCCGCAATTACACAGGGATTAGCGTACGGACGTTGGGTCTTGATGAGCAAGAGCGGACAGGGGCAGGTTTCTATTAGCTTGTAATCTGTCTGCGTGAGTAACAATCGCGCCGCATGTCCTTTGCGAGTGGACTGTGCAATGAGTAGACTCGGTTTGTGCCGGAGAACCTGACGAACGATACCCTCGTAGATTGGATAATCCCATCGAACGCTGGTGCGGACGCGCACGCCCCGGGAGCGCAAGCGTTCGGCGTCGTATTCAAGTTGCTGACGCCGCTGCTCGACGAACTCGTGGATATCCTCCTGGGCTCCACGCGTCGCGAAGCGACCCGGATGAGCGACATCCACGTCAAACACGCAGTGAAAGAGTTCGAGCTCGGCATCCAGCGCCAATGCCAGCCGGACAGCCTTATCCATCGCCATCGGATCAACACCGCCAAGTGATGCGACGGCAAACATGATGCCATGACTGCTCATTGAGTGCCCTCCTGACTCCCATAGCCCTGTAAGTTCATTTTGGAGGAAACTGCTCCAGAACTGCAGCGACTGCTGATCGAATCGGCCCTTCCGAGCGCTCTATATCCGCCTGAGACAGCTCCTTCTTGGCCCATCCATGCCAGACCGCCTTGTGAGTGTGCGCATCAAACACGTCGATCGATAGGGTGCCCTCACGATAATTGCGCACGCTGACCTCATTGCCCCAGTAAGGATAGCCCCACCAACTGGGAGAACCCCACCGCCACGGCCCTGCGTAGGGAGCCGGGTACGAATGAATGTCCATGCGCTCCTGCGCGCCGATCGTGAAGTCGACCACGAAGTCGGCCGCTTGCGCATCCTCCACAGTGCTGAAACCCTTACGCATCAGCTCCGCTTGAATAGCTTCGCGCGCCCGTTGGGCCACGAGTGGGTTGCGCGCGCCATGGTGTTCACGAGGCATCCATGAAAATGCCCGGTATCCGGAGAAGTTGCTGGTACGGTCGAAATCCTGGCCCACCTTCAACGACGCGCAGGCTGCCAGCATGAGACCGAGAGTCGCAACGCTCAACAGGCGGCCAGCGATCCCGGCGTTCGTTGAAATCATCCTCTTCTCTCCTAGTCAAGCAGATCCGCTTTGCGCATGGCATAAATAGCTCGTTGCGCAGAGCGCGCACATCAGGGTTGATACGCATTGCATTGTGAGCGTGGTGGGACCGAAATTATTCTGATCCGTTTTGGGCGCACTTACGCGAGACTCACCAACTGAGAAAGTTGGTCGAGATGATTCCGCTGGCCGAGTTGGACATCACCGAAGCGGAGGTCGGTGACACATTGGCAGCATCACCGAGGCTCCAGTACAGTTCCCTGGCTGCCCTGCCCGATAAGTCAAGATAACGCCCAGCTCCGGCCCTTCCGAGCTCCGAAGATCGGCGGGTCACCACAGGCCGGTCTCGGACACCATCGCATGCTGGAGCCTGGCATGTATCTTCTCCGCCGGCTCCTGCATAGAATGCTGGATTGCGAAACTTCTCCACCTCAAGCTCAATCTCACACCTGGGGACCGGGAAGGCTCGGTGTCTCCGTTCGAGCTGCCCCCCGGGCCGATCGCCAAGAGGACAAGTTATGCGCGCCGAAAGCTCCAACCTAAGCTCGCATCACATCCTCCTTGTTGAGGACCATCCGAGCGTCCTGAATGCCACACGGATGCTGCTCAAGTCGGCAGGGTACCGGGTGACGACGGCCACCTCATTGGCAGAAGCGATTGAGTGCACCCGTGACAGCCCCGATCTCGATCTCGTCATCACCGACTACCACCTCAACGGTCGTGGTACTGGGAAACAGGTTATTTCGTCAGTGCGTGAAATGCGCGGGCTGGACTTCAAGGCCATCGTGATCACGGGCGATACTGCCTCGGCGGTACACCAATTTGATAGCGACCGCGGTCTGTGCTGGATCAGAAAACCCGTCGATCCTGCGCAACTGCTGACGTTGCTCGAAACTATCCTCGCGTGATACCCGCGGCGCCACCTCCTCTAGCGCAGCCGTCTGTGACGGTACGCATCTACAGGTTGCGTAATGGGCACCGGCTGCATGCATTGCCATTGATTTGCGCACAATAGCGCAACACCTTCATCTACGCGTGCGGCAGCCCTTCTCAGCCATTTAGCAGGAGTTCCGGTCGTGTAGAGCAGTGACAGTTTCACTTTCCGCGTTGTCATGACGGTTCCCTTCGCGTGGCATGTTTCGAGGCGGGATCTCATTTGACCTAAGCTCCCATGCTCTAACTGACCGATGAAGTCGCATTCATCGCAACGCCGTAAGTAGTTGTCCGAATGGGTAGAGAAGTCCGGATCGCACAGCATGGGTGCGAACCAAAACCGAGGACCCAGACATGCGCTCCATTCGTCGTATTCTCGTGGCGGTGAAAGATCCCCAAGCGAAGTCGCTTCCTGCGGTCGCGAAAGCCACTCAGCTCGCGCGCGCGCTCGGCGCTGAGCTGGAACTCTTTCATGGCATCGATAGCTCCATCTATTTCGATACGCTGGACGGAACCCAGCAAAGCCCGAAGCAAGTGGAAGACGAGGAGCGCAAGCAAGTACTTCAACAGTTGGAGCGAATCGCCGCGCGAGTGCACCGCCATGGAGTCAAGGTCACATCGGCTGCCGAGTGGGACTATCCGGTCTATGAATCCATCGTGCGTCGAGCGAGTCGCATTGGGGCAGACCTCATCGTGGCCGAGCGGCATGCCGGCCGCCACACGCTGCAGAGTCTCCTGCGCCTTACGGACTGGGAATTGCTGCGTCTAAGTCCAGTTCCGGTGCTGCTCGTTAAACGTTCTCAGCCCTATCACCGGCCGACGGTCTTGGCAGCCGTGGATCCCACACACGCGTTTGCCAAGCCAGCCAAGCTCGACCAGGAGATTCTGGCCGTGAGTAGTCTCGTTTCGCACGCCCTGCGCGGCAGGTTGCATGCCGTACATGCCTATTCGCCGATGCAGCCAGGGATGTCAGCCGGCACCCCAGAAGCGGCGAAGCGGATTCAGAGGGCAAACGCCACCCTAGCCAAGGCCTCCTTCGATCGCGTTCTGCGATCCGTCGATGTTCCTTCCGCTCGCCGACACCTCATCGCTGGCCATCCAATCGATGCCGTGCGCAACGTCGCACGCGAGTCGCACTGCAGTATCGTTGTGATGGGTGCGATCTCCCGCTCCGGTTTGAAACGCGTGTTCATTGGAAATACGGCGGAGCAACTCCTCGACCGACTCCCCTGCGATTTGCTAATCGTGAAGCCCGCGGAGTTCGTGAGCCGTGTGCCGATCACACGACGGGGTGCGCGCGTAGTCACGATTCAACCGGTGCCCTAGAGCTGCGGCACCTCAAGCGAGACTCGCAGCCGGCCCCCTTGACCAGACCACCTTAAGTATCTCCAACCACAAGAGGCAGGCTACGCCCGCGAGGATACTCAGCCCGAGGTCATTGGAGTGTAGCGGCGCGAAATAGAACAGCCTCTGAAGCACGGGAATGTTCAGGATCGCGGCGAGGAACAATCCGGTTGCTCCAAGAACCCACCACAGAGCGGGATTGGGAGCGCGAAGCATGCTGAGGATCGACCGCGTCCACGACCGGTTCACGAGAATGATTGTGACAAATGCCACAACGAGCGTCGTAAACGACAGCGCGCGTGCGGCGTCAACGATAACCCTGCGATCGGGACGTGCACCGCAACGATGAAGACGATCGCCTTCCTGATGTTGTCGTAAATGCGCCTTCCGAGCCTCACCGCTGCCACAATCGAGGAGAAGTCATCGTCCAATAACACCAACGAGGCGGCCTCGCGAGCCACATCAGTACCTCGACCACCCATGGCGATACCGATGTGAGCGGCCCTCAACGCGGGCGCGTCATTAACGCCGTCACCGGTCATTGCGACAACTTCGCCGTTTGCCTTCAGAGCTTTCACAATTCGCAGCTTCTGCTCGGGCACCACGCGCGCAAAGACCTGAGTGCTACGCACACGTAGCGCAAGATCCTCTTCCGACATATCGTCCAATTCCCGGCCGCTGACGACGTTCTCTGGGTCTGCTATTCCTGCCTGTCTTGCGATGCTGCGCGCGGTATCGGGATAGTCACCCGTGATCATGACGACGCGAATGCCTGCGTTACGACATTCGGCCATCGCCGCAGGCACGTTGTCCCGCAGCGGATCCTCGAATGCGACCAGCCCCACGAACTCGAGGACAAGCTGCCGCTGCTCAGCCGAGAGATCACCGGTTACGGGCATTCCTCGCGCGACTCCCAGAACTCGTAGCCCTTGCGATGCGAGGCTCTTGACCTGGGCCGCGATTCGAGTGCGGCGCTCGGCTGATAACCGGCACAGCTCGGCAATTGCCTCGGGAGCCCCCTTGGACGCAATCACTCTTTCCGTGGCATCCACGGTCTGCCAGACATGTGTGACTGCGAGCAGGCCCGGCGTCAGCGGGTATTCTTTGAGCAGTGACCACCCTCGATGAGGACTGTCGTCTTGCGGCGTAAGCCGGCTATTCGTGGCATGAAGCGCTCGTTCCATCGGATCGAACGGGTCTGTCTTGCTCGCCAGGACGGCCGTCCGAATCACGTTTTGGAACTGCTCGCAAACGATAGTTGTCTGCGCATCGACCGTGACGCTCTCTGCCTCCGTTGCGACCGCTCGGACCGTCATCTGGTTTTGCGTCAGGGTTCCCGTCTTGTCGACACACAGCACTGTCGCAGCCCCCAACGTCTCGATCACCGGCATGCGACGCGTGAGTACGCGGCTGCGCGAGATCCGCCATGCGCCAAGAGCGAGAAAGACCGTAAGCACGACCGGGAATTCCTCGGGCAGCAATGACATTGCCATGGCGATTCCCGCCAGTAGGCCGTCCCTCCAGGTCTGCCAGTTGCCTCCGCGGGAGAGTGCGTAAACTAACACAACGAGAGCACAGGCCATCAAAGCCACGATTGCAACGACCCGGACGATTCGTCCGGTCTCCCTCTGCAGCGGCGTGTCCTCCGGTTCAATCGTTTGAAGTGCCTTGCCAATTCGACCCAACTCGCTGCGCGGTCCAGTCGCAAACACCTCGGCAACACCCTGCCCGGAGGTAATCAGAGTGCCGGCGAAGAGCGAGGGAAGGTCGTCACCACCGGGGCGCTCGAGGCGCTGACCGTCTGTGGACGCTAATTTCCGCACTGGCACAGACTCGCCCGTGAGCAGCGATTCGTCCGCGCTCACGTTTGTCGAGCTTCGGAGAATGGCATCCGCGGGGACGCGATCGCCTTCCGCAAGCAATAGAACGTCGCCTCGCACAACATCGCGACCGGCAATGCGCTGGCGCCGTCCTCCACGCACGACGAGCGCCCGTGGACTCGATAGATCACGGAGGGCCTCTAAAGCGCGCTCAGTGCGCCGTTCCTGTACAACCGTGATCGCCATCACGATCAATACGGAGCCGAGGAGCATCAGCGCGTCCCCCAGCTCGCCCATGCCGAAGTAAAGACCGCTGGCCGCCATCAAAAGCAGGAACATGGGCTGCCGGATAACCTCCAGTGCAATCGCCGGCAAGCCGCGCGGCTTACTTGAAGGCAGCTCATTGGGGCCTTCGGCTGCAAGCCTCTGTTGCACCTCGGCTTCAGAGAGTCCGGAATAGCCACTGGGATCCAAAAGCTCACGGTCAGCGCGACCGCGTTGGTCCGCCGCTGGCGGGGAAGCGGTTGCGTTCACAATCTTCCTAACTGCCAATCGGATGTGCTGAGGACGCGTGTCGTGGGAGCGAGGCGCTAAGTGATGTGGTGCGAGAATGCGCGTGCGGCCCGCTGCGGTACTGCGTAGGCACTGCCAAGACTTCCTCAAAATGACGCCCGCGCATGAGTACCTCCACTTCGTGGAAGAGTATTCCGGCGAGCCGCAGAATCGGCCATCAGGGAAAGTGCGTACGGCCCGTGCTGACGCGGGACCGAATCGACTGAATCGGTACAGATACGGATTGCCTCGTCGTATCCCGGAAGCGATTGTAGCGGCAATGGCCAAAACATCCCCCACGGCATTGGCGCGTCATGCGGAACTTAGCGCAGATCAAATGTCGCAAACGGATCCGCCATTCTCCGCATCGCCGCAGCTGACGCGAATTCTGCTCGGGCTTACACTCGGGTTGCTAGCGGCGACCTGCTTGCTGGTGCTCAGACCATTTCTGACATCTATCCTCTGGGCAGCAATCCTCGCTTTCGCAAGCTGGCCTCTCTACCGGAAAATTCGGTTGCCGTTGAGCAGATTCAATAGTGCCGCAGCACTCCTCATGACCCTTTTGATGGCTTGCGCTGTTATCGTACCCCTGCTTTGGTTGCTCATTCTCCTAAAGAGCGAGCTCGTCGACGCCTATGGAACACTCGCCGGCTACTTCAAGCAGGGGCCGCACGCTCCTCCTGCGGTCATTCGCAATATCCCGTGGTTATCCAACCTTGTGCAAGAAGGGTTGGATCGATATGCCAGCGATCCCGCAGAGTTGCGTCACGAAGCGCTTGTTTGGCTGCAGAGCTGGGCCAGTGACTTAGCTGGAGTGCTCGGAGATATCGGACGCAATCTCGGGAAGCTTTTGGTCGCGATGCTGACCCTGTTCTTTCTCTATCGCGACGGCGAAGCGATAGTTCAACAGGTTCGGACCGTTGTCAGGCGCTTCCTGGGGGACCGGCTACATCCGTATATAGCCACCGCGGGGATGATGACGCGGGCGGTGCTCTATGGACTCGTGGTCTCGGCACTCGCGCAAGGCTTGATGGCCGGCATCGGTTATCGAGTAGTTGGCCTTGAGAGTCCTGTGCTCCTCGGGGTATTGACGGGTGTCCTTTCGGCGGTGCCCGCGATCGGTACCGCAATTGTCTGGGTTCCAATGAGCGTGTGGCTGCTGGTCACAGGCTCAGTGTGGAAAGGAATCGTCCTGCTGGTCTGGGGCTTCTTGCTCGTGCATCCCGTCGACAACGTTCTGCGACCGTTATTGATCAGCAACGTCACCCGCGTTCCGTTTCTGTTGACAATGTTTGGCGCGGTCGGCGGACTAGCGATCTTTGGATTGGTGGGTCTTTTTGTCGGGCCGGTACTGCTGGGTGTGGCAATGGCGATCTGGCGAGAGTGGACCATGCAAGAGGTTCGGCCACTGAGCGCGACTGACGTGCTTACGCGCACAGATTATTGAGGGAGCCGGCACGAACCTCTGTAGATTGACGCCAGAACCCCGAACCTCACCTTTTGCAATTCGAGAAACGACCTGAGCCTGTGTTCAGCCCCAAGGATTCAGAAGCGACTTAAGCGCAGGTTCAAAATCGGAGGTATTGCGCGTAACGAGAGTCAGGCCGTGGACGATTGCAGTGGACGCGATCAGTCCATCCATCGCGGCGAGCGGGCGCCCGCCCGCCTCACAGCGCGCGATCACGCGTCCCCATTCGTCGGCCACCTCTGCGGTCACCGCCAGTACTCGAGACTCGAAGCGGAGGGGCAGTTCCTCACTTAGCCAGGAATCCAACTTCTTACGGCGCGCCCCAGACGCTAGACGCTCTACCCCGTGGCGAAGCTCAGCAAGCGTGGCCACGCTCAAAAACACGCGATCTTCATCTGCCTCGTCGAGCCAGGTGATGACACCGCTATTGGGGCGTGGCTTTGTCCACTCAGACACAACGTTGGTATCGAGCAGAAAACTCATAGGCCAGACGAGCGGAGCTTGTCTTTCGAGCGCTTAACCTTGAGCTCCGAATCGCGCAACGGCGAACTGGCGAAAAACTCCGCGAGAGTGCCCACACGCTTCGTCTTGCGCTCCCATTCCTCTGCCGAGACAACCACAACCGCCTTACGTCCGCTGCGAGTGATCGTCTGGGGGCCGCTCGACTGAGCCTGCTCGATCACTTGGCTCAATTTGGCTTTGGCTTCCGCCACTGTCCAGCTATCCGTCATGGCTCTGTTTCCGTGACTAGTCACGATGGTCATTATAGTCATTCCTGCATGCGGAGACAAATTGAGACGGCCTGTTGAGGATCGGAGTGACCAAAGCCCTTTCTCCCAATAGGGGCGCCGAAAGCGCGGGAGAATCCATGCGCTCTCGGCCTTAGCCGCGCACCACGGTGCAGCTCTAGAATAGCGACTGCTGGTAGCCGGCCGCGGTGTCGGTGTCCGGCTCGCGGGGCATATCGGTCGTTTTCGTGCGAGATCTCACATACGCCAAGCCGGGATGCCTCTCTCGCCAGCAATGCGCGCAGCTGGGTTCCCGGGCCACGAGGCAATCGTGGACAACAAGCTCCCGGTGCATCGAGCAAGTCGTGACGCGAATAAGCTCGCCGCGCACTATTTCCTTCATGAGGATAACGACCCGCTCGAAATCGATCTCGCTTGTAGGGCATATGGCTCGGAACTCTTCAAGCGCGGTGCAAAGACGCTCGGCGCGCATAAGGTCAGGCAACTCCTCGACGTTGACTTCGCTTGCGGCCGGCAACGCACCAAAATGCCTGAGCAGCCCGACGAGCGCTGGCGTTTCAGCTCGCAGGGTCGCCGACTTGCAGAAAAACTCAACGCGAAAAGGCGCTTTTCCCCTGAGCCGCTCGCGCGGGACGGCATCCCCGCCGTACTCATTACGAAGCTTACGCACGTTGTACTTCGAGAGGCGGGTCCAACGCATGATCGTCGGCGTGCGAGCTCCCAGGAGGATCATCTGCCACGCAACCTGCAGCCGCCTCAAGTCGCGGCGGTAGCACTCGTCCGAGATACGCATACTAATCTCCTTCCGCTTCCTCCCTTCCAATGCACCCGCTGAATGACTGGCCCTCGACCGACAACGCCTTCCGCAAGTCGCAATCAAAGCCGATAGTTTAGTTGTGACCCGAAAATCACGATGTGAGATCGGTAAGTGCCAATCAACTCGCCTGGCACCGGAAGTACACTCGTCAATTCACTTGGTGCGGCCTGGACCCACAGGTACGCGCCGCCCATATCGAGCGACAGGCGGGAACTCGCTTCCCAACGCGCGCCGATAGCGAACCATTTGCGATCCGCATCTGGCAATCGCGGTGTGCGGAAGGCGTCTTGCACAGGCGATCGGTCGTACGCAACGCCCGCCCGCAGCAGCCACGGCGTGTTGACCTGATACTCAAGCCCGAAGCCAGCTCGCCAGCTATCAGAAAACTTCAAACCAGTGTCCGAAACGACCTGTCCGGCTTGCGCCCCGTCGGTAGCGACCACTGTGAGAGACTGGACCGAATCCCACCCGGCCCACGTGTAGTCCGCAAGTACTCGCAACTTGGGTGCAAGGAGCTGCGAAACGGCGAGGGAGGCGGTGGGGGGGGAAGGCGCAAACTAGTGCGGACATTCGAATCGAGGGGTGCGAGCACCGGCTTGTTAAAGCCGAGCGTACCGCCAATGTTGTAATCTGTATGCGACCGGTAGGTAAGTCCTACTCGCGTTCCGATTGGAAAGTCGGCGCGAGCGCCGACGTTCCAGCCCCAGGCCCAATCGCTGCCGTCGAGCCGTCCTTCGCTGCCGGGCACGAGTGGTGTCACCGCGTTGGTGAGCTTCGCCTTTAATCGTTGATAGCTCACACCGGCACCAACCGAGAGGTAAGGCCCGACCGTCATTCCGACGGCGGGATTGATGTTGAGGGTTTCCGATTTGGAAATGAACGCCCTATACATTCCGGCCCACTGCGCATCCCAGTCCGTGCTCAGGCCAAAC
>Ga0163163_10001380_pt1 | contig 20505 bp, 15 predicted proteins | sample S65metaG_FD_119766 | JGI IMG/M metagenome (GOLD analysis project Ga0163163, IMG submission 119766) | Switchgrass rhizosphere microbial communities from Kellogg Biological Station, Michigan, USA - S6-5 metaG | ecosystem: Host-associated > Plants > Roots > Rhizosphere > Soil | place: USA...
ATGCCGGCGTGAACCTTATGTGAGTAATAGATGGGTTGCTCGGGTTCATAATTTTTCATGCGACCCAAACCAACAGCGCCCTGGATGGTGTAATATCCTCCCACCATGAAGAGCACGATGATCAACATCGCGATATAAGCCTTGTTGCGGTAGAAAGGAACCGGTTCAGCGGTTTTGTGACCTTCTTTATCGTCGGAGAGTTTCTTCAGGTTACTGTTCACCCAAAGCAGGGTCAGGGCAACCAATGCAAGAATGAGGGTGAGCACACCATATAATAATGTATTGTCTTCTTTGGGTGCAACCTCGGGATTAGGATTTGGAGTTCCGTCGGTTGTTTTTGGAGGAGTGGTCACATAAGCGATAATCGCATCAATTTCTTCGTCCTTGAGGTTGGGAAATCCGGTCATCACCAGGCCAAATCTTGCCTTCAACCCCTGCGTATAGGCGTCTTTTGCCATGAAACCGGCAGGATTATGTACCCAATCGTGGAGATTTTTCTTGTCAGACCAGGGACCACGCTCATTCACACCCGCAAGTGCAGGACCAGTCAGATCTTTATTAATCGCATGGCAGGATGCACAATTCGCAGAGAAAAGTGCCTTACCATCCTGGGCGTTCACATCAACAACAGCGAAAAAAAGAAAGAGAGATATAAAAGAAAAAAGCAGTTTGGCGGGTGTTGGTCGATGCTGAATCATATACACAAGATATTGTGTTTGATGTGGAAAAATATCCCTTACAAGCTGCAAAAATAATCCAGGAAGGTGGAATAATATTCACATTGTTAAAAAAATTTTTTTCCGCTTGCAGCGTGGATTTCAAGCGATTGCTGAATTTTTTTCAACCTAATTGTCATATAACTGTAAACGACATTTTCGAACTATATTTAATTGTCTTCTCCACCGCTTTGTCACGATTTTTTTTACAATTTGCAGCCCATGTCCATAAAACCTCCTGATTTTCGCCTGGCCATCTTTGCTTCGGGCACGGGTAGCAATGCGCAAAAGATCATCGATTACTTCCGAAATCGCACCGGTACCAGCATCGCGCTCATCGTGTCCAACAAACCTGGAGCGGGCGTACTTGACATCGCCGACAAAGAAGGGATTCCATATATAATTATGGAAAAGGAAAGATTTTTTCGCGGCGACGCTTACCTGCCCGAGCTTAAAAACCATCAAATAGACGCCATCGTGCTTGCAGGTTTCCTTTGGAAGATTCCCAAAGCCCTGATCAAAGCTTTTCCTCATAAAATTATCAATATCCACCCGGCCCTCCTCCCCAAATACGGCGGGAAGGGTATGTATGGCCATTTTGTGCATGAAGCTGTGCTTGCTGCGAAAGAACGGGAGAGCGGAATCACTATTCATTATGTGGATGAGGTATATGATCACGGCGCAATCATTTTCCAGGCATATTGCACCATTGATTCAGATGATACGCCCGATTCACTCGCCAAAAAAATCCAAAAGCTCGAACATCTTCACTTTCCACGTGTGGTTGAAGAATGGGTGCAACTGCAAAATCGGCGTTAATTTGCCCCACATAGGAACAGCATTCCCTTTTCTCACCTAATATAGCGACTGAAAAAAATCCATTTGAACCCAATTCTACGCAGAAGAGTACTTGCACTGGCGCTGATTTCAATTTTCCTGTATGCGAAGGGATGGGGACAATCCATCGTTTCGGGTAGTGTGCTCGATTCCACCAAACTGGTTCCCGTGAAGGGCGTGCGGGTGCACAGTACCGGGGGTAGCATCAGTTATACTGACTCTGTTGGACATTACCGCATCCTCGTGAACCCGAATGATTCTATCTATTTTGTCTTTCGAAATAAATCCACCGTTCGATTTCCAGTAAACAAGATTGATTTTCCCGGTCAGTTCGATATCAGTCTGCAAATCCGCGTGTACGACAAGTACAAGGTGATGCAGGAAGTAGTGGTCTTTGGAAAAAATTATCGCACAGATTCGTTGCGTAACCGGGAAGAATATGCGCCGGTATTTAACTACGAGAAACCCGGCATCGGCAGTGTTTCTTCGGCAACACCGGGAGGTGTGGTCGGCATGGACGTTGATGCGTTCATCAACATGTTTCGCTTCCGAAAGAAAAAGAGCATGCTCAGCTTTCAGCGCCGGTTGGTAGAAGAAGAACAGGAGAAATATGTGAACTATCGCTTTTCCAAAAAGATCGTAAAGCAACTGACGAAATTGGAAAGTCCGGCCATTGACAGCTTCATGGTATGGTACCGCCCTCCCTACGAATTTGCGGCACATACTACGGATGTTGAGTTTTATCAATACATCATCGACGCCTCAAAAGAATTTAAGCAGCGGGCGGGCATGAGGCCGGATATGAAAAAAGACTAACCCGCGTTTTGCCACCTTCTTTCATTTTCATACTTTAAGCTGCCAAAATTCACCTCATGAGAAAATTCCATCTGCTTCTCGCCGTCACCCTTGCCTTTATTACCCATGCTACGGCCCAAACCAACGGCATCACAACGCCCGTGCTCAAGGAAGCGGCGCCGGAAGCCGCTGGCATGTCGGCAGACAGGCTGGCCAGGATTGATCAATTGTTCAAAGAATATGTTGATAAAAAATGGGTGCCCAGCGTTACCGCTATGGTTGTGCGCGATGGCAAAATAGTATACTACAAAACGGCGGGCTATGACAACCCCGACAAGAAATCCGGTTTACACAGGGACGATATTTACCGAATCGCTTCACAATCCAAAGCCATAACAAGTGTTGCTGTGATGATCCTCTATGAGGAAGGCAAGTTTCTCCTGGATGATCCCATTTCAAAATACATTCCTGAATTCAGCAAGCCAACTGTGCTAGATAGTTTGAATTTAAAGGATAGCACCTATTCGACGAAGCTGGCCAAACGGGAGATCACCATCCGTGATTTGCTCACACATACTTCCGGTATCGGCTATGCGCAGATTGGAGACGACAAAATGAACGCCATTTACGGAAAGAGCGGAATTCCTTCGGGCATTGGCGTGGAGCCTGGAAAAATACTAGCCACCGAAATAAAAAAGCTCGCCAAATTACCGCTCATGCACGAGCCAGGTGCGAAGTTTACTTACGGATTGAATACAGACGTGCTGGGTTACCTGGTTGAAGTTGTATCCGGCAAATCTTTTAATGATTTCTTACGCGAACGCATACTCGAACCCCTGGGCATGCAGGATACTTATTTCTATTTGCCCAAGAAAAAATACGACAGGCTTACAACGGTTACACTTGAAGACAGTATGAAGCGTATTGTGGTTGTTAAATCCACTTACCACGGATTCAATGTGAATTATCCCAACACGCAGGGAACATATTTCTCCGGCGGTGCGGGGTTATCTTCTACGGCCTATGACTACGCCATATTTTTACAGATGATGCTCAACGGGGGAATCTACAATGGTCACCGGATCCTTTCGAGAAACGCCGTTCGCATGATGACCATGAGCCAGCTCAGAGATATTCCCTATGGCGATGGCAACAGCACATTTGGACTTGGTTTTGGCATCATTACAGAAAAGGGAAGTGCAATCTTACCGGTGCGCGAAGGTACTTATCAATGGGGTGGCTATTGGGGCACAACCTACTGGGTTGACCCCAAAGAAAGGATTGTTGGACAAATTATGACACAACACGAAGACGATACCCACGGCGATCTGTTTGACAAGTTTAAAGTATTAGTGTACCAGGCAATCAATGACTGACGCCGCAGGAACGATTCAATTCAAAATTAAAAATTCAAAAAAAGAAATACTTAAAAAAACATGCGGTGGCTTTTGCATTTTATATTATTTCTCGTACTTCCCACACTTGCGGGTGCGCAGACTTTTACAAAGGATGAAATTGCAAGGTGGAAAGCGCAGTCAAAAAATGTGACGATCCTGCGTGACAATTATGGCGTGCCACATATCTATGGAAAGACTGACGCCGATTGCGTATTTGGTTTGTTGTATGCGCAATGCGAAGATGATTTTAAGCGCGTGGAAGCAAACTACATCGACAAGCTTGGCCGCTGGGCTGAAATCAAAGGTGAATCAGCGTTATATGAAGATCTTTTCATCCGCCTGCTCATTGACTCGGCAGAATCTATCGCTGAATATAAAAAATCACCACCAGCGTTTCAAAAACTCATGAATGCATTTGCTGACGGCGTGAATTATTATCTCTATACTCATCCGCAGGTTCACCCGCAATTGCTCACTCGCTTCAAACCATGGTACGCCCTGTTGTGGACGGATGGAAGCATCAGTGCCATCAATTCAGCTGACATTACAATAGAAGACGTGAAGAATTTTTATAGCGGTGCGCAGGAACCTGTTTCTATTACAGCGCCGGTTGAAAAAGATCAGCTGAGCGGCTCCAATGGCTTTGCCATAGCTCCTTCCCGGTCTGCATCAGGTAAAGCCCTGTTATACATTAATCCGCACGTGACCTTTTATTTTCGCGCAGAAGTTTCAGTGCAAAGCCAGGAAGGCCTGCACGCTTACGGCGCCGTGACCTGGGGCCAGTTTTTTGTTTACCAGGGCTTCAACGAACATTGCGGCTGGATGCACACCACCAACAATGTGGATGTGGCCGATACTTACATAGAAAAGGTGTCAAGGAAAAATGGTAAGCTGTATTATCTGTACAACAATCAGCAGCTGCCTGTCAAAGAAAAAAAATATACCCTTTATGCCAATGTTAACGGTGCCGTGCAACCGAAGACATTCACGGCATATTTTACGCATCATGGTCCCATCATGGCAAAAAAAGATGGAAACTGGATCAGTCTGAGGTCGGTGAATCGCTCGCTTAACGGTCTCTTGCAATCCTGGGAACGAACCAAGGCAAAGAATTTCGATGAATTCAAAAAGATCATGATGCGAAGATCTAATGCATCGAACAATACGACTTACGCCGACGATAAAGGTCATATCGCCTACTGGCACGGCAATTTTGTGCCGAAGCGCGACCTGAAATACAATTGGTCAGAACCTGTAGATGGAACGATCACCCAAACAGAATGGCAGGGGTTACACGCATTCAATGAAACTGTTCACGTATACGATCCGGCGGTTGGTTACACGCAGAATTGTAATTCTTCTCCTTTCAGCTCGGCCGGAGAAAATAGTCCAAAGCGGGAAGACTATCCCGGCTACATGGCGCCAGACGGCGAAAATTTTCGTGGCCTGAATGCGGCCAGGGTGTTAAGTCGGGAAAAGGCGTTCACGATTGATAAATTAATAGAAGCCGGTTATGATCGTTACCTGACTGCATTTCCCATTCTTGTTCCCGCGCTGGCAAGAACTTTTGAACAGGTGCCAACCACCGAGCCCGATTATGCAGAATTAAAAGAAGCAGTCGACATCTTAAATCAATGGGACGATTATTCATCTGAAAATTCAGTTGCGACAACATTGGCAATCGAGTGGGCACAAAAGCTGAATGCAGCCATAAGGAGGGTTTATATCGATGCGGGCGAAGTTGATCAGGTGCTGGCTACAAAGAATTTTGCTGCAAATGCAAAGGTTGCCGACCTGATCACACCATTGAGGCAAACAATTGCGGACCTCAAGCTGAAATTTGGAGCCTGGAAAATGCCCTGGGGTGAACTTAACCGTTACCAACGGCTCACCGGAGAGCTGGTGCAACTTTACAGTGATGACAAGGCCAGCATTCCTGTTGGTTTTACTGCATCCGTATGGGGCATGCTTCCGGCTTATGCAAGCAATTATTTTCCTGGTACGAAGAAACGGTATGGTGTAGGCGGCAACAGTTTTATTTGCGCCGTTGAATTCGGTAAAAAAGTAACAGCAAAATCCTTGCTCGCCGGCGGAGAGAGCGGCAATCCGGACTCACCGCATTTTGGCGACCAGGCTGAAATGTATACAAAGGGCGTTTTTAAAGAAGTATTGTTTTATAAAGAAGACGCGGAAAAGCACGTCGAAAAGAAATATCACCCGGGCGAGTGATACGTCCAGGCGCTTATTTTCATTCAATAATTTCTTTCAATTTATCGTCATGAGAAAAATTCTCCTCGCCATTTTTTGCCTATCTATTCAACAGTTCGTCTTTGCACAGGTTGATTCTATTCCTTCGTTTGTAAAAGACAGCTTGGATGCCTATGCTATGCGCGGTTTGAGCGACTGGCAGGTTCCTGGTGTTTCCGTGTGCATTGTCAAAAATGGTAAGGTGGTTGTTATGAAAGGCTATGGCGTTACCAGGATGGGTGGAACTGAAAAGGTGGATGAAAATACGCTCTTCATGATTGGCTCCAATACCAAGGCCTTTACGGCAACTGCCCTTGCAATGTTGGAAATTGACAAGAAGTTAACCCTTGACGACAAGGTCACGAAATGGATTCCTGATTTCAAGCTCGATAATAAGGCTGCAGGTGAGCAGGCTATCATTCGTGATTTGCTTTGTCATCGCATTGGATTCAGAACCTTCCAGGGCGATTTTACATATTGGACCAGCAATTTGACCAGGAAGGAGGTGATTGAAAAGATGGGACATATCAAAGCAGAGTATCCCTTCCGCACGAAATGGGGCTACACCAACGCGGCCTTTGTTGTTGCTGGCGAAATCATTCCCAAAGCAAGCGGGGACAATTGGGAAGTTTTTCTGAAGAAAAGGATTTTTGATCCACTTGGCATGACGCGCACCGTTGCCTTAAGTAAGGATTTTCCTGCAACTACAAATAAAGCATATCCTCACACTTTGCAGGATGGCAAAATGGTGGAGATCCCATTTTGCCTGATCGATAACCTGGCGCCTGCCGGAAGCATTGGGTCTTCGGTTAACGATATGAGTAAGTGGGTGATCATGCAACTGAATAATGGCACTTACAATGGGCATGAAGTTGTTCCTGACCGTGCGATCCAGCAAACAAGGTTGCCGCACAGCATTCTTGGGAACGGCGGAGCTATTTTCAACAAGGGTCATTTTTCCCTGTATGGCCTGGGATGGGGTTTGCAGGAATATTCGGGAAGAAAAATAGTGTCACATACAGGCGGCGTAAATGGCTTTGTGACGAGTGTAACGTTGGTGCCGGAAGAAAAACTTGGCATCATTGTTTTTACAAATAATGACCAGAATGCCTTCTTCGAGGCCTTTAAATGGGAGATCCTCGACGCCTATCTGGGAAATGCTTATCGCAACTATAGTAATGTGTATTTAATGGGGTCAAAGGCTGAACGCAGTTTACAGCAGGATAGAGATAATCAGCTAAAAGATTCTGCAGCACTTCATTTACCCGGTACCGTTTCTGCCAACGCATATGCGGGTGATTATTTCAACGATGTATATGGCAATATGAAAGTGGTGCTTGAAAACAATGAATTGAGAATGCGGTTTTCACATCATCCCAATATGTACGCAAAACTGGAAAGTCTTGGCGGTGACAGGTTCTACGCCAGTTTTACTGATCCCGAATTAGGCAAAGCAGTTTTCCCATTTCATGTTGAAAATGGAAAGGTAAAGTCAGTAACCGTCAAGGTTGCGGATTTTGTGGAGTATAATGCTTATGAATTTGTAAAAAAGTAACGGATTGATCAGGTTACCTGGGTTGATTAGGTTGATTGAGTGTCCCAATCAACCTAATCAACTCAATTAACTTGTTTCTTAAATTTCAGAGTTTATAATTTCAAATCCACCTTCCCTCCCTTCCTGATTGACTCATAGATCGCGTCTATGATCTTTAAGTCTTTCAGCCCCTCTTCGCCATCAACCGGCACAATTGGTTTCTTGCCTTGCAAGAGGATGGCCGAAAACTCATCCATTTGCACAGTTTGATGGGTCACGATCGGACCGGCCAATTCACCCTTGTTGGTTTTTCCCATGATAGGACCATAACCGGTAGATGGCCACATTTCAACCCATCCCTTTTCAGCATTCACAAAGAATTTGTCGAGATTATTCATCGCATATGTCGAAAGGCAGGAAGCTACAGCTCCGCCCGGGAATCCCAATTGAAACTGGATGGTTTCGTCTATGCCCGGTTTGAATTTTTCGGTGTTTGTTTTGGTTTCCTGTGCCGTCACCCAGATTGGCTCTTCGCCTATCATGTATCGTGAGCCGTTGATGGAATAGATACCGATATCCATCATTGCGCCGCCTCCTGAAAGTTGTTTGTTCAGTCGCCATTGGTTGGGATCGCCAATCACAAATCCGCTTAATCCCTGGAAAAAAAGCACCTTTCCCAACTCGCCGCTTGTTCTCATCCTGATTGCCTCAAGCGTTTTTGGCTCGAAGTGCATTCTGTATCCTACCAGTAATTTAACGCCGGCCTGTTTACAGGCGTCAACCATTTCCTTTCCTTCGGCCGCATTCACCGCCATGGGCTTTTCGCAAATGGCATGCTTGCCCGCCTTCGCTACCCGGATAACAAAATCCTTGTGCAGCCCGTTTGGCGTAATCACATAAACTGCATCGATATCAGGATTGTTTTTGATCTGATCGAAGTTTTCGTAGTTATAGCAATTCTTCGCGGGAATATTATACTTCGATTGCCAGGCAGTCACTTTGGAAGGCGTTCCACTGATCACGCCCACCAGCTTCGCAGCTTTGCAGGTTTGCATGGCTTCGGCAACGCGCGTGCCGTAACTTCCGAGCCCCATAATGGCAACCCGAAGGACGGGACCATCATAGGCGGCACCAGGATTTTTGTTGGCTTCAGCTTTCACCCGATCAGCAAGCGGAAGTAAAACTGAAGCGGCTGTTATTTTTTGAAGAAAATGTCGACGTGAGCCCATTATAATTTGTATTAGGTTAAAGGTAAAAGGTCTCTTCTTAAAGTTAACTATTTTCGCTTTTCAATTCGATTCAAATTATGGACCAGCTTACATTTGGAATCGGTACGCGTTTGCAGCACACACAATATGGCCCGGGCGTAATTGTCAGCGTGAAGTATGCAACTTATTTGATCTCATTTATCAACCATGGCGTGAAGGAAATTGACAAGAATGATCCGAAGCTCGATGAAATCATTCCTGAAAATGTGACGGAAGAAATTGAAACGACTGCTGCCTTCGAAAAGTCACTGCTGAAAATTCTTCGACTTTGGAACGATGGTGGCGAGCTGGTTCCACTTGGTGAACGTTGGACAGGGGGGATCATGATTCTTCAGCCCAAGGACAACAGCCAGAAACCAAAGGAATTACCGATCGAAGCTTTCTTCCATAAGATCGTCATGCTGAGAGACCGGCTTCGGGTCATGGAGCAACAAATCAATGCGCACAAGCAGCTAACTGATGAGGATAAGGTTAACCTTCAGCAATACATCACGCGGATATATGGCACACTTACCACCTTTAACGTGCTTTTCAAAAATAAAGAGCATTGGTTTGTGGGAGATAAATCAGAATCATAAGGCAAGTTGAAATTGACAAATCCATTGGCCTTTACGCATGGTAATATCCGACTTTGTGAGCGGATCTAAGGCATAGATGGGGCGATTCTGGTAGTCGAATGTCAGCTTTACTCTTTTCCCGGTTATGAGCCAGTTCACACCAACATCCCAAACATTGGCGGGGTCATTTAAGCGATCAAATTTGCCATATGTAAGATCCACATAGGGTTGAAGCGTTCCGGCCTTGCCCAGTAGGTTCTTTCGAAGAAGATACCCACCCTGGAAATAAACGACACTTCCATTTCCAAGTTGCGGATATGCGTTACCGGGACCATTTAAGGATGCTTCTGTCAAAATCACACCATTTGCCGGATTCATTGGACCCGCCATCTTAATAAATCCATCTCCAAAATCATATTTGCAGTAACTCAGGTAAAGCGTAATTGCGTCCCCTTTCGCTTTATTGAGTGGAAGGTCGGCAAAAGCATCTGCGGCCAATAGTACAAGATTTGTGTGGATAGTATCTGTACCAACAGTATGATACATGGCATCCTTCTGGAAGTTAGTGCCAAGGCCGATGTTCAGAACTTTCTTTGTTCCCAGATAAGTGCCGGCTGTGCCCGCCTCCAGCATATTTTCATTTTCAAAAAACTGATATCTCACGTACGATTGAAGTGCTGCTTTTGGCGGCGACGTAGAATAGGTAGAAAATTTCGAAATAGGGTCTGGTAAAGGGTTCGCCGTCTGAATCACGAAAGGTTTCCCCACTGAAAATCGATATTCAATTTTCCCAATTGTGCCTTTTGCGAATATGCCCAGCTTCCTTACATTCTGATCATTAATATCATTGGTGGCTTCCTCGAACGAGGGAACATCCACGCCGAGAATGGAGCTCACCCCTGAGTTACTATATCGCGAGGGTCCATCCCAACCCATGAGTCCTCCACCAAGGTGAAATGCTTTTGGCATTATGTGATATTCTATCGTAATGTCGTGGAAAAAAGCTCCCGATTTGCGAGGAGAAAGATAGCTGAGGCTGTTTTGGCCAAATTGAAGAAAGAAAAAGGTTCTGGGAGCAAATTTACCGCTCATCACCATCCTTGTGCGGCGAATGCCAATATCAAAAACACTATTGGCTGGAACTCCCTGGATCGTTGATCCGGGGTTGTTTTCTGTATAACGAACCCATACCTGGGCTACAAAATTAAGCCTGATATAAAGGCTGCTGTCTTGATTCAAATAGAAAAACAAGCCGTCTTTATTCAATCCCAGCTTTTGAGCATGAGCAGTAAAAAAGCATACGGAAGCCACTGCCAAAAGCAGGAAGGCTTTTATTCGTTCATAGATAACCATAGTTACAAGCGACCGTAAATTAATAAATACCGTCAGATCATCCCAACATTTTGATTTGACCGATCCATGCGCCCTCCTTACATTTATCCGCATTTTTCACTTCGCACAATCCACAACATGAACAGACGCTGGCTGCTCCTTCTTCTTTTTATTTCTTCTCAAACATTAAAAGCCCAATCCACACAGAAACTCCATGCCGACGCAATCGTCATCGATACACACAACGACTTTTTCAGCAAGAGTGTGGAGAAAGGATATTCCTTCGATCAGGACCTTAAGGGCAAAACGCATTCTGACCTGCAGCGCATGGAGCAGGCTGGGCTTGACATCCAGGTGTTTTCTATCTGGTGTGACGGAACTGGCGGCAAGGGTAAGGACTATGCACTTGCCAACAGGGAAATCGATTCAGTGTATGCCGTGGTTCAAAGAAATCCAAATACCACGAAGCTGATTTTCACGCCCGCAGACGCAAAAAAGGCGATCAAAGAAAAAAAATTCGGTGTGATGATGGGTATGGAAGGCGGCCATATGATTGAAGACGATCTCACCAACCTCACCCGGCTATACGAGCGTGGTGTCAGGTATATGACCCTCACCTGGAATAATTCAACCAGTTGGGCTACTTCGGCGATGTTTGAAACCGCGGTAAAGGATTCCCTTGCGAAAATCCCGGGTTACAAAGCCTCGCGAGCACTCGGTCTTACAACATTTGGAGAAGAAGTGGTGAGGAGGATGAATGAGCTAGGCATGCTGGTCGATCTGAGCCATGTGGGTGAACAAACCTTTTGGGACGCCATCCAAACCACCACCAAACCAGTACTCGTATCTCACAGTTGCGCTTACACGCTTTGTCCCGTGTTCAGGAATCTTAAAGACGACCAAATCCGCGCGGTTGGAGAAAATGGTGGCGTGATCCATATCAACTTCTTTTCCGGGTTCGTGGATAGTAATTTCAAAAAACGTAACGAAGCCTTTCTCTTAAAACACAAAGCCGAAAAAGATTCTATCACCAGGATCAACCCGACAGAATTCTTTGCTGATGACTATCTTTTTGAAAAATACGCCGACGAAGTGAAGGACCTTCGTCCACCTTTAAGTCTTTTACTTGATCATATTGACTATATCGTTAAGCTGATAGGCGTAAACCATGTTGGACTGGGCTCAGATTTCGATGGTATCAATTCTGCGCCCCGGGGAATGGATGATGTGACGAGTTTTCCCATGATCACTGCGGAATTGAAAAAGCGCGGGTATAGCAACAGCGAGATCAAGAAAATTCTTGGCGGCAATTTTATGCGGCTCTTTAAGGAGAACAGCAAATAATCAGGCAGAAATAAAGCGGTAACCTATTCCCTTGATGGTAATAATTTCAAGCCGGGAATCCTTTTTCAGGTAACCCCTGATCTTGTTGATGTATACGTCAAGGTTGCGGGAGTTAAAGAAATTATCATCACCCCAAAGCTGCTTCAGAATTTCTCTTCGGTCCACCACCTGGTCGCCGTTATTCACCAGCATCTTCAAAAGTTCGGACTCCCTGAAACTAAGTTTCTTTTCTTCTACGCCATCGTGCAAGAGCTGCTTTATTGGATGAAAGCGATAGATTCCCAATTGGTAATCGTCCTGCTTTCCCATATCGTTCTGTGAGCGCATGCGCAGCAGGTTCTCAATGCGTACGATCAGCTCTTCCATGCTAAATGGCTTTCGCAAATAGTCATTGCCGCCCAATTCAAATCCTTTTACCAGGTCCTGTGTCTGTGTTTTTGCAGTAAGAAAAATGAGTGGCGTATGGTTGTCGGTTCTCCGAATTTCTTCTGCAATGGAAAAACCATCCTTGTTGGGAAGCATCACGTCTAATACGCATACATCCGGTTTTGATTTTTCATATAATTCAAGCACTTTCGCTCCATCTGTTTCCATCCAAACTGCATAACCCCGGGACTCAAGACTTTCCTTCACAATCTTCCCCAGAAAGGGCTCATCTTCTATGTATAATATTTTAGCCTTTGGCATCCTGCCTTGGAATTTCAATGGTGAATCGGGTAAATTTTCCGAGATCTGAATCCACACTTATTTTTCCGCCGTGCTTTTCAACAATGTGCGCCACATAGCTTAGTCCTAGTCCATAACCTTTCACGTTATGCCTGTCGCCCGCCGGCACCCGGAAAAATTTTTCAAACACTTTGTCTTTATATGCAGCGGGAATTCCGATGCCATTATCGGTCACCTCTAGCCTCAGCATTCCTGGCTCTGCGGTCAGGCTGATCAAAATCTGAATCTGACTGCCACTGTATTTAAGCGCATTGTCCAATAAATTATATACAACGCTGGCCAGGTGCAGATGGTCGCCCAGGATGGTAAACTCATCACCCGCCTTTGTGAATTCCACCTTCGCATTTTGTTTTTCGAATTGAAGTCTCATCGACTTTACGACTTCATCGATTACTTCATCCATTTTCACCAATTCACGACTTAGTTCCAGCTCCCTGTTTTCAAACATTGATAGTTTAAGCACCTTATCAACCAACAAGCCGAGTCGCTTTAGTTCCTGATCTGCAATGTCAAGGTATTCGCTTGTTTTTGCAGGATTCTGAAGCACGTTGAAATTCCGCATCGCTTCAATGGCAACGCCCACTGTGCTGATTGGTGTCTTGAGCTCGTGCGTGATATTGCTGATAAATTCATTCTTGCTTTCGGTGAGTCGCTTTTGTCTGAGCAGGTTCCTGAAAATAAAAATGAATGAAACCAGCGTCAGCGCAATCAGCAGGGCTGAAAGGAGCACAGGTGAAAGCATCCGGCGTGCAAGGTAACTGCCGGTGTCATAAAGCACTGCATGGTAAACCGGGTTTCGCATGAGCCCGATCGGTACCGGCGAGGTCTGCATCTCGCGGGGATTTTTGTTTACATTGAAGAGCACCGTGTCCATCAACACCCTGAATGGAATTTTTACGCCAGCTTTGTTGAGCGCAAAACGATATGCAGAATCTATTCTTTTTACCGGAATGCTGTCGTCGACAGAGGTGTTTGTCTGAAGGTATTTCACGATGCGGTGGCGGGGCGCGTCTGACTTCAAAATTGCCCGCTCATCATGCGTCCATTCTGCGATTGAATCGGGCGAAATGGCCTCGTTAAAGAATGTGGTGTCTTTCCTGATCGACAGGGTCATGGTCGTTTTTGGTCCGTCGACTTTTGTATTATCGCCTTTTGGAATTTTCTTTTCTAAATCACTCACCACGTCCATGATGAACAGATTGTCGTGGGGAACACCGCGATAGATGAGTGTATCATTTTTGAACCGGTCAGCTTGCAATTTATACATGCACTCCCTGAAAAGCAGGTCTGAAGACTTCTGCAGGTTGACTTTTTCTTCCAGGTAGACTTTTTGGAGCCAGTACCCCTGAAAAAACAAGATGACCAGGATGGTGACGATCATCAGAAGCCTTGCTGCAACAAGTTTGCTCATGGAACAAATGTAGATTTTTCTACCTGCCTGCTTTCGAAGCATTAACCTTATTTAACATTAATCCAAGGATGGTTAACCTGTCTTGGCAGCAGTAGAAAATAGCTTTACTGCAAAATCATTCACATGAAATTCTTTTTTGTTTTCCTCTTTCTGTGTACGGGGTCCTGCCTCAACGCGCAGTCAAAAGAAGGTATTGTATTGTATGAAACGAAGGCCGACATGCACAGGCGAATTCCGCAGGATAATCAGCAGGCAAGAGCCATGATTCCGGCTACCAGCACCACGCAGAATGAATTGTTATTTGCCGGAACCCAAACCCTGTATCGCCCGATCCAGGAAGAGCCCGATCTTACGCAGAATGATGGCAATGGCATGATCACCATCCGGATGAGAGGTCCGGGCGACAATATCATATTCTATGATATGTATACAAAGAAAACGGTCGAGCAGCGCGAGCTCATGGGTGCAGACTACCTGATAGAACAACCAGCAGATAGCGGCAAGGTGAGTTGGAAATTGATTGAAGGTGAAAACAAAACAATCCTGGGTCACGCCTGCAAAAAGGCGGTTGGCAAATCTCCCCGCGGTCTTGATCTTGAAGCCTGGTATGCGGAAGACATTCCTTTATCGAGTGGCCCTGCGGGCATGAGAGATTTGCCAGGCCTCATTCTCATGCTTGACATCAACAAAGGCGAATTTATTACCACCGCAAAGGAATTTCAACCCCTCGCCAAAAAGAGTGAATTGAAAGCTCCTTCGAAAGGAAAAAAAGTAACCAATGCTGAATTCGCCAAAATCATGAAAGACGCCTTTGGCGACCAACAGGGTGGCATTCGTATCGTCACAAACGACAATTAACCCAGTTAACCAAATCAACCCCATCAACCTAATCAACCCTAAAAAAAACATCCCATTCCCGCAAATGCGGGAAGGGATGTTTTTTTGTTAGCTGATCTTCTTAACCTTCACCTCGCTGTAGGTTTTAACGGCGGCGTTCACTTCGTAGGTTTGCACTGAATTCGTTTTGCTATCTCTGAAAGAGAAAATCAATTTTCCATCTTCAAATGCAGGCACAGTAAATACTTTGCTGAAATTCCTGTCGGTATATGTAGCCTGGTACAATCTATTACCAGCGCGATCTGAAATTGTCAGGTTAAATCGATTCCCTTCTTCATTGGGATAACTTACAACGAACGATTGCAGATCGTTCTCCCCGCCCAGGTATTTGATTGTGGCATTTCGGGCAATTGCTTCAGCCGAAGAGCCAGTCTGGGCCTGGGTTGTCAATGCTGCGGCCGATATTAATGCGGCCAACATTAATTTGCCCGCATGGCGGCGCAAAGGCATAAAATTCATGGTGTGCTTTTTCATGATTGCTAGGTTTTAAAAGTGAAAAAATAGTTGACGGCCAAGCAATCGAATGACAAATAACCGGGATTGACAAGCTGGAAATTCGTTCAGGAAATCTTAATCGGTGAGGAGCCCTATGATTGAACCTTTTTTAAGCGGAGTCGAAATAGCGGTTCAATATTATAACTCAAATCTAATCAAATTATTTTGTCTGCGCAAGCCTTAACATTAATTTAATTTTTTTTCAATTCACTGACGGCGCTGTTCAATCGGCTGAAATGCCTATGCTTAAACGATTTAGTACGTTCTGATGATAGCGCGCGGGCCACCATTACCACCGTTTTGCAAACTATAAGTAAAGCTTAACAGAAAATAACGCTGCAGCACTTTATACTGCTGGTCTTCAATGAAATTCAAATTTGCATTACGACTTACACCTATATTCTGATTTAACAAATCGAATGCCGATAGTTTGATTTCACCCTTTTTGCTTTTCAAGATCTGTGCACTCAATGAAGCATTCCACAGAAGCGGATCTTCATTGTATCCCTGGCTTCTGCCGGTATATTTTGTGTACGACAAATCAGATTGCAGATGAATACCCTTAAATAGTTCCCAATTCATTTCAAACTCATATACCTGGCGCCAGTAATTGTCATTTAGTGACTCCTGCAACGAATATCGTACCTGGTTGAATCCAAGCCTGGCTTCGCCGCGCAGACTGAATTTCTCTTTGTAGTCATACTCGGCGCTAAACCTGGGCGTTACACTAATGTTCCCGATATTGTTTTGCTGCTCATTGATAAAATTCACATTCCTGTAATAGATCAGGCTGCCACCGGTAGCAATTCTTGTTGTCAGCTTTTTCATTCTGAAACCCCAGTCTGCATTCGTGAAAGACGTGAAGACACCGTTTGCGTTAACCGGATGGGTTATGCGAATTCCGAGACTGTCAATTTGGTCTGAGCTTACAATCCCATGTTGGGAAAAATTAAATTCTGTGAAGGCAAAGAAATTCCTTTGTTGCAGCGGATTGCCGGAGAAATAATTCACCGAAAGGGTATGATCGTATTGCTGGCCCAATAATGGGTTTCCAATTTTTATGTTCAGGGGATCGCTCACATCAGGCACGGGTTGCAGTTGGCTTGTCGTCGGTTGCCTTGTAGACGCGTTGTATTCAAATCGCAGATTTTTCAACTTCGAGATGTCGTAAGTAATCAGTATACGCGGAAGAATATTTGTGAATTGCTGTTTCAGGCTGATGCTATCCTGCAAATGACTGGAAAGGCTGGCGTGCTGAAGTGTGGCACCGAAAGTATAACCGAATAGTTTTTGTTTACTCCTGAAACTTACACCACCACCGGTGTAATCGTATTCAGACTCAAAGTTGTTGCTCAAGAGGGGATTCACCAGGTCATGCTTGCCTGTATTATAATTCAGGTCATAAGTAGTCTTATCCAACTTCCCGGTGTTGGTATTGAAATAACCAGAGAATTCTACCAGGCTTCTCTTCCCAAGCGGTTCAGTATAATTCAAGCCTGCACCAAAACTTTGGGTAAGACTTTCAAGATCCTGCTTCTGGTTCAGCGTATCGCGGCCTTTTAGTCCGCCGCCGTCAAAGAATTCATTGATCGATTCCTGGTATCCATCGCGCTTTGTGTTGTTCCATGCAATGCGAAGGTTGGCAGAAAGCGTTCTGCTCTTCTTCGCAAATTTATGCTTGAACAGAGCCGTGCCGTCAAAATCAAATCCATTTGCCGAATTGGAGGAGTTTGAAAAACCCTGGTTAATTAATTCACCAGTAGGAAGAGTGGACCTGTAGTCCATATTTTCCCTGGTGGTATTATGTTGCTGGGTAAATCTCGGACTGACTTTAATTGAATTCGACGAATCGATGATGTAGTCCATGCTGAAATTAATCCTGTTGCTTTCAGTCCTTTTATCAGCAACATTATGTTGATCATAGTTGAAGGTTTGATTGGGCAGCAGATTTTGGCGATGACTGTTGATGTCCGTGCTTAGATCTACATTATTGTAGAAATAACTCGTATTCACATCAGCTTTCTTCTGCCAATTGTCGTTGTAGTTGAGTCCACCTGCGATTGTCTGGGTGATGCCCTGGTTATTGTTCATTCCCTGCACGGGTAACCCGAAATCCTGCGGGCCGTTTGTATTGATGGTAATCCTGCCTCCTCCACCCTTCATCATCCGACTTGTTTCGCCAGTGAAATTCAAAATATCGGTTAGCGAAAATCCCTGCCTGTTAGCATTATTCGCCATGCCGATTGCTGAAAGCTGCTGGTCTCCATTGAATCTGTTCAAATTGAGTCGCGCATCATATCGGCCATTGGTGCCCGCACCTGCACCCACTTTTCCAAAGAGCGCTTTTACTTTGTCCTTCTTTAATTTCAGGTTGATGGCCTTCTCTGAATTTCCATCATCAACGCCAGTGAAAACCGCCTGGTCGCTGGCCTTATCGAACACCTGGACCTTGTCTATCGCATCAGCTGGTAGGTTCTTTGTGGCGAGTTGGGGATCGCCTGTAAAAAATTCCTTTCCATTCACCAGCACCCGGTTAATTCGCTTTCCATTGACGCGCACCACACCTTCTTTGTCTACTTCCACACCAGGCATTTTCTTCAGCAGGTCTTCCACCACCGCATTCGGCTTCGTTTTGAAATTCTCGGCGTTGAATTCTATGGTGTCGTTCTTGATCTCGACCGGGGGTCTTTGTTGGTACATGGTAATCTCACTCATCGCAGTTTTGTCCGCGAGCAAAATACTTCCCAGGTTTCTACCCTCTCCATTTTCCCTGATCTTGAATTTTTTCCACCGGGGAAGAAAGTTGACGTGGGAAACTGAAATGAGGTATTCCCCGGGTATCACGTGATAGAAATAAAATATGCCCGCGGAATCTGCCCTTGAAAAACTGAGCAGGGTCGAGTCTTTCGCGAGCAGGAGGGACACGGTTGCATTGTCGGCTTTTAGTTTGCCTGAACTGTCTGTAAGCTGACCCTTCAACACGAATTCGGCTTTTGGGGCTTCCTGGGCTAATGCAGAAAGCGGGATAAATATGAGTAGAAACAGGAATCTGATCATCGTCTTCAAAACTAGCCGGAGGCAGATGAAAGCTGGGTTAAAGAAGATTGGAATAAGGTTAATTAAGGTTAAATCGTATTGAATTCACATTTATATTAGCTGATGAAAAATTTAATCCTACTATTTCTCCTGACTCCGGTTGTCATACTTGCACAGTCTAAAGCAGACTTACTGATTCGGAATGGCCGCATTGTAGATGGCACAGGTAATTCCTGGTTTTACGGCGATGTAGCTGTTACGAATGGAAAAATTGTTGCGGTTGGCAAGCTGTCGAATTACACGGCAGCGAAGGTCATTGATGCAAAAAAACAAATCGTTGCGCCTGGTTTCATTGATGTTCACGCGCATGTTGAGAGCGGCATAATGGAAAATCCCACGGCCGACAATTATATCTATGACGGTGTAACAACCGTTGTGACAGGAAACTGCGGCGGATCAGCGGTTGACCTGCATTCGTTCTTTCTGCGCGTGGATAGCCTGAAGCCGTCCATCAATGTGGCATCGTTGATAGGTCACAATAGTGTACGCGAAGCCGTTATGAAGAGAGATAACCGTGCCCCAACTGCGGAAGAACAATCAAAAATGGAAGCACTGGTGGAGCAGGGTATGAAAGATGGTGCCGTGGGCCTTTCCACGGGATTGATCTATATCCCTGGCACTTTTGCCAATACCGATGAAGTAGCCGGACTTGCCAAGGCGGCAGCGAAATACAATGGAGTTTATGCCTCGCATATCAGGAATGAAGAGAGCAAGGCGGTTGAAGCCATCACTGAGGCGATTGATATTGGCAAGGCGGCTGGCATTCCGGTTGAAATATCACATTTCAAAATCGGGGGAAAAGCCAACTGGGGAAAATCAAATATCACTTTGGGCCTGATCGAAGCAGCGCGCAAAGAAGGCTATGACGTCACCATCGATCAATATCCATACACTGCAAGTAGCACCAACCTTGGCGTTCGGCTGCCCGACTGGGCGTTTGCAGGCGGACAGGATTCATTGCTTAACAGATTGCACAATCCCGCGACGAGAGATCAGATCAAAAAAGAAATGCTGGCCCAGCTTGCCAAATACAAGTTCAAAAATTACAGCTATGCAGTGGTGGCCAATTATTCTGCAGACACCAACTACAATGGCAAAAGCATTACAGAAATCAATACCCTGATGGGTCGCAAATCACGGGCAAAGGATGAAGCAGAAACCATCATGGATATGATTGAAAAGGGCGGCGCGCAAATGGTATACCATAGTATGAATGAAGAAGACGTGAAATACATCATGAAGTATCCGTTTTGCATGGTGGGCGCCGACGCCGGTGTTCCTGTACCGGGCAAATCAATGCCTCATCCGCGTGCGTACGGAACAAACGCCCGTATACTTGGGAGATATGTGAGAGATGAAAAAGTGATCCCGCTGGAAGAAGCCATCCGACGCATGACCTCCCTGGCATCACAAAAGTTTCAGCTCAGGGACCGGGGTCTGTTGAAAGAAGGTATGGCTGCAGATATCGTCATTTTCGATGATACGCAGGTGATGGATAAGGCGAGCTTTGAACAACCCCACCAATATTCCACAGGTTTCAGTTACGTAATTGTAAATGGACAATTGGTGCTGGAAGAAGGCAAACACAATGGCACGAGGGCAGGTCACGCTTTGCTTGGACCAGGGTATCAAAGTCAAAATTAAAAAGGTTGGCCGCCGAAGCCTTGCGAAGGAGACTCAAAAGTAAATGGTGGGCATTCACTGTCTACTGTCCACTTTTGATTTTTGTCTTTTGAATTTTTAATTGTCTTAAATTAACAGTCTCTAACTCTCTTTATGTTATTCGCAAAAAAATTGGCAATCGCTGCAGCCGGTATTTTCATCTTTGGAAATTGCGTTGCGCAGGAAATCGG
>Ga0163163_10001386_pt1 | contig 20468 bp, 13 predicted proteins | sample S65metaG_FD_119766 | JGI IMG/M metagenome (GOLD analysis project Ga0163163, IMG submission 119766) | Switchgrass rhizosphere microbial communities from Kellogg Biological Station, Michigan, USA - S6-5 metaG | ecosystem: Host-associated > Plants > Roots > Rhizosphere > Soil | place: USA...
AATACTTTTACGAGCCAGTCAGTGCCTTCGCGACACGGTGTACACCATCCGCATGACTCGTGCTTATAGAACTCCGTCAGGTTCTTCGTTGATTCAAAGATGTCGACAGTTTCATCCATCACAATGAAGCCACCTGATCCGACACTGGAACCCGCCGCAACCAGACCTTCGTAGTCCATGCGAACATCCTTACCAATAACGTCTTCTGCTCGCATGATGTAAACCGAAGAACCTCCTGGAATGACCGCCTTCAGTTTCTTTCCGTCAGGAATACCACCACAGTCTTCCATGATGAACCTCTCCATGTCGTCGTAACCCATGGGAAGTTCATAGACACCGGGTTCCTTCACGTGGCCCGAGACTGACCACAACTTTGTGCCACCACTCTTTTCCGTTCCCAACTTCTGATACGCCTCTCCTCCCATCATGATGATGTCAGGCACAGCCGTCAGAGTCTCGACGTTGTTTACGACTGTGGGCGATGCGTATAGACCGGAGACGGCAGGGAAGGGAGGTTTCATACGCGGATGTCCGCGCATACCCTCCAGTGAACTTAGTAGTGCGGTTTCTTCGCCGCAGATGTAAGCGCCTGCACCTGTGTGTGTGTAGACTTCACACGAAAAATTCGTTCCCAGAATATTGTTTCCTACCAGTCCTGCTGCGCGAGCTTCCTCGATGGCGACGTCCATGATGTCGATGAGGTAGCGATATTCGCCGCGGGTATAGATGTAGGTAGTTTTAGAGCCGAGCGCATAAGCGGCAATCAGCATTCCTTCAATCAGCAGATGCGGATCGCGTTCCATGAGATAGCGATCCTTGAACGTTCCGGGCTCAGATTCGTCGGCGTTACAAACAACATACTTCGGTTTTGGAGAGTCTTTCGGAACAAAACTCCACTTCATTCCGGTTGGGAACCCCGCACCGCCACGCCCACGCAACGCTGACTTCTTTACTTCGTTAATGACATCGTCGGGTGACATCCCGTCAAGAACTTTCTTGATGGCCTGATAACCTCCGTTAGCGCGATAGACGTCGAGGCGCTGCGAGTTTCCGATGTGAACTCGCCGAAGTTGCAAAGGCTCACAACCGATGGCTTTGATCTGCATGATGTCTAAACTTCAGCTTGTCGCGCTTAAGAAAATTGGGCCACAGATGAACACGGCTCAGAAGGATATGAAAACGAATAACAAAAACGCCTTGAACTTAGGTGTTCCAATCCATCATCAATGCCCGGCTGGATCAGTGTGATCCGTGAATATCTGGGGCTTTCCTCCTGCATTGTTAAGGCAACGCGTCCAAAACTTGATCGACTTTCTCTGGTGTCAGATTCTCGTGGTAATCAAAATTCAACTGGAACATAGGAGCAGTTCCACATGATCCAAGACACTCAACCTCCGACAACGTGAAGCGGCCGTCGGTGGTTGTTTCGCCCGGTTTGATTCCAAGTTTCTTTGAGCAATGTTCAGTAATTGTCCCGGCGCCTCTGATCTTGCACGATAACGTCTTGCAAACTTGAATGTGATACTTCCCGATCGGTTCGGTGTAGATCATCGAATAGAACGTTGCGACTTCCCAGATATCGGTAACTCGTAACGACAAACGATTCGCCAGGTAGAGCACACCAGCCGGATCAAGATATCCACGTTCACGTTGGACGATGAACATGAGCGGCAAAATAGCTGAACGCCTCACTGGATATTTCGCTAAGTGCTGATCGATCTCCTTCTCGACTTCAGGGGAGAACGTCGCCGGAGCCACATCAAGATCGACAGGCTGAGAAAGGGGTTGGATTATTGTTAGCTGCTGACTCATGTTCTGCGATGGTCTTTGGGCTTTGGTCTTCGGCCTTTGAAAGTCTGGTGTTGCCCCAGAAGCCAAAGACCAAAAACCAAAGACCCCTCTATCTATCTATCTCTCCCAACACAATGTCCAGCGAGCCAATCACGGCAACAATATCCGCTACCATTTCGCCGCGAGCCATGTCGGGAAGTGCCGACAGATTGACGAAGCTTGGTCCGCGGAAATGAACGCGATCTGGTTTAGGCCCACCATTCGATTTCATGTAAACACCCAGCTCGCCTTTCGACGCCTCGATCGGGTGATATACCTCGCCAGGTGGCACGTCGAAACCTTCAGCAACGATTAGAAAGTGATGGATCAATGCATCCATGTGTTTCTTCATCGCCTCACGATCCGGTAACACAACTTTGGGCGCGTCGGCTTTCACTGGACCTGGTTTCAATCTCGACAGCGCCTGCACACAGATCTTGTGCGACTCTTTGAGCTCGCGCATGCGAACCATATATCGCGCCCAAACGTCGCAATCAGATTCAGTGGGCACTTCGAAGTCGTAAGTTTCGTAACTGCTGTAGGGATTTGTCCGACGAACGTCGAGTGAAACACCACTGCCTCGCAAACAAGGACCCGACAGTCCCCAGTCGATAGCATCTTCGCGGGAGATATAGCCGACACCTTGCGTGCGCTTCTGAAAGATCTTGTTGCCGGTGAGCAAGGTGTGAAATTCATCGACTGCCCCTGGAAAATCGGTCAAAAACTGCTTGCACCGGTTCTCAAAGCCTGCGGGCAGATCCATCATGAGTCCGCCAATTCGGAAGTATGAAGGAGTCATGCGACCACCAGACGCTGCCTCGATCAGGTTCAGAATCTTTTCGCGCTCTCTAAAACAATAAAAGAAGACTGTCATCGCACCGATGTCGAGTGCGTGAGTGCCCAGCCAAACCAGGTGTGAACCGATTCGCTGGAGTTCACACATCAGGACTCGAATCGTTTGGGCGCGCTCAGGAATCTCCAACCCAAGCAGCTTCTCGCCCGCCATGACATAAGCGAGGTTGTTGCCGAGCGGATTCAGGTAGTCCATCCGATCCGTGATCACGATTCCTTGCTGATACTTCTTGTATTCAAAGAGTTTCTCCATGCCCGTATGGAGATAGCCAATATCCGGCGTCGTCTTTACAACCATTTCACCGTCGAGAACCAGCTCGAGTCTTAATACTCCGTGCGTCGAAGGGTGCTGCGGACCCATCGAGATCGTCATCTGAGTGTCGAGTGGTCGATCGACAACTTCGAATTGTGGTGGAACGGTAGTCATGCTTATTGCTGATTTCTGATTGTCGATTGCCGATTGACCGAACGACAGAGCGATTGTGACATCTTCTTTAAGCCAAGTTTTAAGCCGTTTCCGATTGCAAGAATTCAGCAATCAGAAATCAGCAATCAGAAATTTACTTAAGGCTGTACGGTTCGTATCCCCGAAGAGGAAAGTCTTTGCGCAAGGAATGACCTTGCCAATCTTCAGGCAACAATATGCGTCTCAGGTCCGGATGCCCATCAAAAATCACGCCGAACAGATCGAACGTCTCGCGCTCATGCCAATTCGCTGTACGCCAAACAGACGTCACGCTGTCTACATGGACGTTGTCTTCGTTGAGCAAAACCTTTAAGCGCCATCGGTGATGCTTCGTCGTGGAAAAGAGATGGTAATTCACTTCAAACCGTGGCTCTTCTTCAACGCCACGATCGACGCCACATAGATCAGCAAGAAAATCAAACCCAGATTCGGACCATGACTTCAAAAAGGCGCAGGCGGCGCGAATGCTTTCGCGCGGAACAATAATCGTAGTTTCGCCGAGCGCCTCAACCACTTCTGTGATCCATTCCGGATGTTCACGCTGGAACGCCGCCACGAGCTGTGACGGCGTCTGCTCTGAACTTTGGGTTTGATCTGCAGAGATCTCTGTCTTTTCCGGCCCTGACTCCATCCTTATGCTCTACTCTCTACGACGATTCTCTACGACGATCGACGACGTTCGTGTTTTGAAGCGATCGTGTATGGTCTTACATCCGGCAATGTGTTCTGCCGAGCAGTAGAACCATCAGTCACCGGTAAAGTGCCGGGCACCACCGCCTCGCGGGCTTCTGCTTCGAGAATGTCACGGCGGTCACGAACGCTCTCTTTCATAACTTTTTCCTGCAGCATCATCACCGCATGGATCAGCATTTCAGGTCGTGGCGGACAGCCTGGGATGTAAACATCAACGGGCACAATCTTGTCGACGCCCTGGACGATGGCGTAGTTGTCGAAAACACCACCGGAGGTTGCACACGCACCCATCGAGATTACCCACTTGGGTTCGGGCATTTGATCGTAAATGCGACGCAGTACAGGGGCCATCTTTCGAGACACTCGACCAGAGACGATCATCACATCTGCCTGCCGTGGACTTGCTCGAAAGACTTCTGAACCAAAGCGAGCCAGATCATTACGTGAAGAGGTAGCGTTCATCATTTCGATGGCGCAACAGGCAAGTCCGAAAGTTGCCGGCCAGAGCGATGACTTCCGCGCCCAATTTATTAAGGAGTCGAGTCTGGTAGTCAGTACCTCGGGCAAGGCCTCCGCAATTATGTTTTCGAGTCCCATTTGAACTGCCTTTAGGCCGCCGCTCGTCTCTTTCTTTCGGCTTGTCGAACTTCCATATCCGCGAGGGCGCGTGCCTCCGCTTCAGCCTCGCGGCGGGCTCTGTCACCCCAATCGAAGGCGCCTTTCTTAACGACGTAGATATAACCGACAAGCAACAGCGCTATGAAGATCATCATCTCGACATATACAAAAGCGCCGCTGACTGTGCCCTGCGCGACAAGGCCTTTTGCAACCACAGCCCACGGCATCAGAAAGATGACTTCAATGTCGAACAGGATGAAGATCATCGCGATCACGTAGAACTTCACAGAGAAACGCTCGCGGGCGGATCCCACCGGATCCTTACCACACTCGTAAGGCATCAACTTTGTTCTGGTGCGCTTGCGTTGGCCCACGAATTGGGAGAGAAGAATATTGCCGACCGCAAAACCCGCGGCGACAACAAACATTAGGAGTATGGGCAGGTAATCAGAAAGGTGAAACGACATTTCGTGCTGAACCTTCACCTGCCAGAGAACGATCGTGATCGATGACGATCATTCGTGGCGAGCGCCACTCACATACGAGATTGAGAATCATTGTACAAGCTGATGCTAGACGAAGTGATCAAGGGTGTCAAGCAACGTTCCGGCGCAGGTTTCCGCTGAAAAAAAGCAGATTGACCGTGAAAAAATCCTTGTGCTAACGTCTGAATGTCCCTCATGTTTGTCGAGGCCCTAATGAATCTCAAATGGAACAGACGTCACTACATTAAGTGATTACCGGATTCAATACTGATATCGAACATGATGGCGTTGTCTATCACGTTCAGACAGAAGACAAGGGGCTTGACACTCCGCTAATCCTGTCGCTGGTCTATGTCGGCGGCGCAATACTCGCCAGTAAACGTGCACCGTATGAAGATTTGATCGCGACAGGTTTCAGTGACGAAGCACTTTCCGAACGGCTGAAACGGCAGCATAAATTGATCTGTGCTGCGATCAACTCAGGACGCATCAACGATCTCAAGAAAATGAGTGCACGCGCCGAGGGTCTGGAGCCGGCTGCTGAACTCGTTCCACAAAGGCCTCAAGCTCCGGTTCCCGAAACTCCGGTTGAGGTTTCTTCTGAGTTTGAGCTTCCACCAACGGTTGAAGCTCCGGTTCCAGAACCTACCGTTGAGATTGCCTCTGAGTTTGAACTGGAGGAACCCGCACACGCAGAGGACGTCGCGGTTTCGTCTGATGCGAGTGAATTTGTATTTGGACTTGAGTCTCAAGTATGGTCGCCTCCGGAAAAAGTAGAACCACCACCACTGCCCGAGAACACGGCGCCCGTTTCCGACGCCTACGAGGCGACTTACACGGAAGAGGATCTGGAAGACTATTCAGCCGTTCACGGGGAAGGGTTGGCGATAATTCTCCTCGACGATGCGGAATTTAATTCGGGAGATTCACGAACCGTGCGTGTGCTGATCGTGAATCGCAAAGGTGACGACGAGAAACCGCTCAATAGCGCCAGCGTGTCAATCAAGATACTGGGCACCACCTTCAGGCCGTTGATCTACTCATTAAAGACCGATCGCGACGGCGTGGCTACCGTGGCTACTCAAATCCCCAGATTCACTTCAGGCAGGGCAGCGGTTCTGATTCGTGCTGTAGCGAAGGATCAAGCTGCAGAACTGCGCCGTGTTATACATCCCGGCTCATAAGGCAGCGAGTATTTTGCGCATTCATGTCAACGGCGATAGTAGAGAATTTTCCGAAGGACTTCTTCTGTCAGATCTGTTGGGACTACTCGAACTTCCCATTCAACGAATTGCCGTAGAACTCAATAGAGAGGTTGTGCGCCGAACCGATTGGGATAAGACTGTCCTCCGCGATGAGGACCGGATCGAGATCGTGCATTTTGTTGGTGGTGGTTAAGCGCGTTTCACATTGCCGTGTAGATCGGTGTAGAGTCGTTTAGAGCAATAATTTGTTTTTGAGGTGACGTTGTCTATGTCAACTGCAACGATGACAAAAGGCGCAACGGATCAACTACAGATCGGTGACCGTACTTTCCAGTCGCGACTGATTATTGGCACTGGAAAGTACCGCAGTTACGAGGAGATGCGAACAGCGCATCGTTCGTCTGAAGCGGAGATGGTAACGGTCGCTGTCCGTCGGGTTCCGCTCGATCGAAGTACGGAATCTTTTCTCGATTACCTTGATCCCTCACTTCAGATTCTTCCAAATACTGCCGGCTGTTATTCCGCAGAGGACGCGATTCGAACAGCGCGTTTGGCACGAGAAGCTTTACAAACTGATCTTCTGAAGCTCGAAGTGATTGGAGATCAGACCACCCTGTTTCCTGATAATGAACAAACCCTCGAGGCCGCGAGAGTCCTGGTCAAAGAAGGTTTCGTTGTTCTGCCGTATTTCAGCGATGATTTGATCATGGCAAAGAAGCTCCTCGACGCAGGATGCACCGCCATCATGCCTTTGGCCGCTCCAATTGGCTCCGGTCTGGGTATTCAGAATCCTGCAAATCTTAGAATCATGAGAGAGCAATTGCCTGACGCGACGATTATCGTAGATGCCGGCGTCGGCACGGCAAGCGATGCAGCAATCGCGATGGAGTTGGGTGCGGATGCTGTGCTGATGAATACAGCAATTGCTGAAGCAAAAGATCCGGGCGGCATGGCGTCGGCGATGAAGCTGGCGATTCAGGCAGGTCGCTTGGCCTATCTCTCGGGTCGGATGGAAAAGAGACTGTACGCGAGTGCCTCGAGTCCGGTTACGGGCACGCTAAAGTAGCTTTTAGTTCTTAGTTGTGAACGCAAAAGAATCGAAGAACGTCTCCACTTCCTTGGTCTGATCCGTATCCTTCCAAATAAGAACAGCTTGCTGAAAGACGCGGTTCCCGCGAATGAAGACTCTTGACTTGATGTTTACGGCAGCTGTTTCGCTCGTGAACTCTATTCCCTGACGTCCATCGAGAGTGATATTCCGACTGGTCAGAAGTTTTGCGTCCAGCGCCTTATTAAAGTTGTCGCGGTCCGCGTCGAGTTCGGTCTGCGGAGTGACTTGAACACCGCCAGAGTAGTCGCTGTACGCTGACAGGTACACGCACTTATCGATCTTCGCGATGTAGGCATGAGTTGTGACCTGTTCTTTGGTAGTAAGCTGTTCCTCTGGTTTCGACGGCATCATGGCTGTGAAACCGCCGCCCTCAGGTGCGAGCTTTATCCAACTGCTGTTGGTATGTTCCTGCGCCACTACAACAGATGCGAGAGTTAATAGAGTCGCAATTGCGCTGATTGTTTTGAGCATTCGGGTTCCTCACTGATAGCGACAAGCTAAAGCATATCGGACATCGGAAGGGTCAACTCGACTCTGTCCTTTTCCAGCATCACACGATTCCCAAACTCTGTAATCGAAACTGTTGGATACTGACCTTTGGTTACACTCAGGCAACGAGCGGAGACCAATGCCTCAATAAATAACAGAATCTCATCTTGGGCCATATCCTTCAGTAGACCGTACGTTGAGAGGTCGTTTAGCTGAGCGTCAAGAACGCTCTTGGACGCAGAACCGCGTAGTGTCGCCGCCAGGGTTCTCTTGCCAAACCTGCCTTTCATCCGTCTAGCGCATGCAAGTATTTTTCGCACTCGAAGCAATTCGTCGGAAGTGAGCGGTCGCGGAGTATTGACAGTGGCGTCGGCTTCCGGTTTCGGTTCAACTGCATCTACTGTACCCAACGGTCTGCAATTTCCACAGGTCCCGCACTGACGCGCGTGATGCGGGTCGCCGAAGTAATCGAGGATGTAAGCTCGAAAGCAACGGTCTGCATAACAGAACTCGATCATCTCACGCAGTTTTCTCCGCTCCAACTCACCTCGACGAACAACATCACTTTGGTTTGTTCGTAAATGCGTGACAGGCGGATCATCGAGCATCACGATGGTGCGATTACGTTTTGTTGTTTGTTCGGAACGATTCGCAGTCGTCGATGTGCGTTCTATGTGTCCGGCACGTTCAAGCAGATACAGCGCAGAGTTAACAGCCATCTCATTCTTTTCGCCTGCGCGTTTCGCTATCTCGGCGGATGAGAGTTCGATGCGATTGAGTCGAGTCGACACGAGCGCGTCGTAGACGTTCTTCACAAGTGTTCCGTTTGGATAAGATCCTTCGATAAAAAAGTCGTGAGTATTCTTATCAGCGTAGTTGAACAGCAACAGACATCTGGACTGTAGACCGTCGCGGCCGGCGCGTCCGATTTCCTGGTAGTAAGCCTCTATCGATCCCGGCATTTGATAGTGCACGACAAAACGAATGTCTGACTTGTCTATGCCCATGCCGAATGCGTTGGTCGCCACAATCATCTGCTTGCGCCCGGTCATGAAGTCTTCCTGGGCTTTGATCCTTTGATTGTCCGTCATTCCGGCATGGTAAGTGACGACGCTAAGATCAACTTCACTGAGACGCGCGCCAACTTGCTCCACGGCTTTGCGTGTTGAAGCGTAGATGATGCCCGAACCCGTGTGTGACCTGGCGAGCTGCTTGATGCGGGAGATCTTGTCGCGTTCACGTTGGGTGTGAACGACTTCGATCGAGAGGTTCGGTCTATCGAAACCGCTGACGAAGGTTTGTGGCGTCTTGAGTCCGAGTTGCTGAATGATGTCGGAACGGACGTACGGAGTTGCAGTTGCTGTTAATGCAAGTGTGCGTGTGTTTCCGAGTGATTCAATGACATTCTTGAGCCGTAAGTAATCCGGTCGAAAGTCGTGTCCCCAGGTAGAAACGCAATGGGCCTCATCAACGGCAAACAACGTGATGTTTGCCGAACGGAGTGCAGAATTGAATCGGGAGCTTCGGAAACGTTCTGGAGCGACATAGATAAGTTTGTACTCGCCACGTCGAACAGACTCGATCCGAGATCTTTGTTCAGCCTCTGGAATCGCACTATTGATGAAGGTTGCAGGCAGGCCGCGGGCCTGAAGTGCGTCGACCTGATCTTTCATCAGCGCAATCAGTGGCGACACAACAAGTGTCGCGCCTTCCATCATCATCGCGGGCAATTGATAACAGAGCGATTTGCCACTGCCCGTCGGCATAACAACGACAGCATCTTTGCCAGATAGAATCGTGGCGATGACGTCGCGCTGACCTTCGCGGAAATCCTCGAAGCCAAAGTGCTTCCGCAGAGAGTCAGTTGCGTCATCAATCGTGAGCATAGAAGCAATGTACTACGAACGCGGTTCGATCGGGAGCATGCTGTATGAATCAAACCGGTGCGCCGCGGCAGGTCGCCAAGACAAGCAAGGCTTTCACGAGAAGCCAATCAAACTCTTGGAAGACCATTGAAGAAGAGTTGCAAAAATGAAACGGACTCGACGTATTTCGTGGGTTCGGCGCTGATGCCGATAGGTCGTTGGTATTGTTAGCCGTGTCGGTGCAACCAGCATTAAGACGAACGATGGCTGTTGTGTTGCTCGGTGTGGAACTTGGGCTACCTTCGAAACAGCTGGCGGAGTTTCCATAGCCCACCAGGTCGACGATATTCGGATCACTCGGACAGGTCTCAGACAAAGCAACTGTACTCTTCACGAGAGCTACTCTGCCTGCGGTTGCGGCTAGAGCAATCGTTCCAGTTGCGTCAGGTGAGGGAAGTAGCGCGCCATTCGTGCCACCCGAAGCTTCCTGAATCAGAAAGTACTGTCCCGGCGACAGAACAACCGATGGCAACGAAGTCACGGACCACGTCGTTGCTGTTGCACCGGCGTATTGAATCGACCAACCGGCTAGGCTTTGCGCTATGTTTCCAGAATTGAAGAGTTCAATGAAGTCATTACGAAGAGGAGCACCTGAGTTTCCCCCACCACCAAAGATCTGACTAATCACGATCTTTGTCGGGGCGATCGGAGTTGGTGATGGCGAAGGACTCGGCGACGGCGTTGGTTGTGGCGAAGGCGTTGGAGTGGGAGATGGAGTTGGTATTGGTGAGGGCGTTACTCCTGGTGTTGGTGGGCTCATGGTGTTCTGCGGATCGCTGGAGGTCAGGAGTTGAAAGTCACCAAGATTATCCTGAGTGTCCAGCGTGCTTCCCGATGCGCCGCCAGGTTTACGTTCATAACTTTGATTGCTGTCTGTTGTGAGCGGCGGCAGGTTTGTTCCTTCTTTGAATGCCGACCCAATGCTGAGTCCGACCTGGTCGATAATGGTGTCGTCTGCGGTAGTCAAAGCAATACCACCATCGTTGGCAATGCCGCTCGTGAAGGACTGATCCCCCGGAACGCTGCCACTGTAACCAGCTGAATTAACCGCAAGGAAGTGACCACGAGCTGGAATAAATGTATTTGAGGTGATGGTCAGCCTCGTTGTGATTGTGCCTGCGTTGCTCGAACCACGGATCTTCAAGCCACTCACATTCACGGCCGAATCGCTCTTGTTGTAAATCTCAATGAACTCGTCACTCGCGCCATTTGGACCACGCGTACGAAATTCGCTAATCACAACTGGAGGCACAGTAACCGGCGAAGGCGATGGAGTCGGAGAGGATGATGCGGTTGGACTGGGCGAAGGCGATGGTGTTGGACTCGGGCTTGGCGAAGGTACTGGTGTCGGCGTTGAAGATGGTGTCGGAGTTGGAGTCGGGGTCGGCGTAACTACGTCAATAACGGCGGGTGCCGATTGAACGCCACGAGCTAATGCCGTTATTTCTGCGTGTCCGCCACTTAACGCTCGGGCGATTCCCGTTGAGTCGATTGATAGTGTTGAAGGGTTGCTGGAAATCCATCTGAAAATAATATCGGTAAGTTCGTGACCCTCTTGATCGAACGCGTGCGCTAAAAACTGTAGATTTGCGCCAGTCAGAATTTGTCCTGTGGTTGGTGAAACCTGAATCAGAGACACGGCCGGTTCAGGCAGGAAGGGTGAACCATTCACTTTTACGCCGGGACTAAAGGAGCGCGCCTGACTATCAGGAGCAGCCTGATGCAAAACGAAGCTTCCCGTGACATCCGGTGCACGCGTGATTGATTGATTGGCATCACCTGCAATTCCCGCGTTGGCGCCATAAGCCATCGAAGACGCTACCACCCCAGCTGCGTCTCGTAGAGTTATCACTCCACCTGAGTTGCTCAGGGACAATCCACCGGAGGAAGCGCGGACAATCTGCGCACCGACAAACGCACTGTTTGTGATATCAAGCGTACCGCCGCCAAAAACAACAATCGCGGTTCCCGCTGGCAGCAACGTTCCCGGAGCAAATCGATGTCTCAACATGTCGTTGGAGGCGTTCGTTGCCCGTGTCTGAATCTGGTAACCCGTCAAATCGAGGTCTCGAGCAGTGGAGTTAACCAATTCAACAAACTCATCCGCGGCGGAATCACGAGTCCCGTCGCGATTGGCATCACCTGCGATGCCGTCGGGAGGATCTGCCAGAACTTCGTTGATCATTACATCGCGAACTGAGCTACCGCCAAGGGTAGTCGAAACGAGGTTGGCTTCTAATTCGTCTGCTTTGATGGCAATTGAAACTACACCCGCGCCACGGAGTTCGGATGGCAAGCGCACATGAATCTCATCAAGACCTGGCAGTGGGGAAGCTGCGACAGCTTCGACTGTTGCTGCTGCACCGTTAACTGTCACTAAGAGTTGTGACGCGTGTCTTACTCCTGTCGCAAAGATTGTAAGACGCAGTTGCCCATCGGTTGGATCGAAGGGATCTGAAACGAATGTATCTGAATTGAGAACAACCGCTTTGGAGCCGTCATTGAAAATTCCCGGCGCTGAACGAGCGACTGTAGTCTCCGCTTTTGACGGAAAGGCTTCCGAGTTGGTGACTATAAACTGCGCTGGTCCATCAGGCAGGTGGGAAGGAGTTACAAAAATGACTTCTGTCGATGAGGCATATAGCAACTGACAGAATTCACCATTCCCTTGCACGGTCGTGCCACCAATTACAAAAGGAAGTTTACCGTCGATGAGCTTTGCATCCTGCTCGATGTTGCAAAGATGGTTGCCGGTGATGATTGCAATGCTGTCAGGTGCAATTCGATGTTGGCTGAAGTCTCGAATTGCGGCATTAGCAACCGTCGCTTCACCAAATTCTGGTCGTTGAGGAAGTGCTGACTCATAGATCTCCGAGTTGTTTGCGAGGTCGGGATCACTAACCGGTCCTGAGCCTAGGCGTGGAAAATTGAAGACTACCGTACTGCCATCATGATTGAGGGAAGACAGAACCTCGGCCGTGGCAGTTGAAGGCGCAGTCGTTATCTGATCAATCTTGCCTGTGGGTAGATCGAGAAGATACACCTCGACGCCGCCATCACTCGGATTCACAACACGGCGCCGAGTGGCAAACATCACACGACGACCGTCGCCGCTGATTGTCGGATTTAACGCTACATCCGAAGAGCGCGTTCCAAGTGTCGTCAACTGTTGTTTGGCGCCAGAGCGAAGATCAAATAGAAAAACTTGGGTCTGATTAGGACCTGTGCTTGCCGAGTAGACGATCCTATTGCCATCACTGCTCAATGCTCGCCCTGTTGTAAGTGACAATTCGGAAACGTCATTGGCCAACACCCGTGTGCTGCGCTCAGTGATGTTAATAAGCATCAAGTCGGCATTTGTGCCGGCAGGTTTTTGTCGAATGAAATAGATGCGACTACCGTCAACAGATAGCTTTGGATGAGTCGACGTAGTACCTGATGGATTTGTCGTTAGTTGTGTGACCGCGTTTGATGCCGTGTCGACGAGAAGAATCTCGAGATTGTCTGATGTGATTTCAGATCGATTTGAGGAAAACGCAACCATGTGCCCATCACCCGAAAGTGAAGGCTCAAAGTTACCGTCGGTTAGTCGAGTCAACTCGGAGCGAGGTGAAGTGTTCGTAAGTTGTTTTAGTGTTCCGTCAAAAAAGTAGATCTCAGAATTGCGATCAGCGTTCTGTCCGACGAGATCCTCTGTCGAGGCAAATGCGATCTTTTGCCCATTAGTGGAGAGGCTCACAGCACTGGCGCGCGAACGCGCGATCTCCTCAAACCCTGAGAAATTCTGTCTATTGAAGCGCAGCAGATGAAAGCCAATACCGGCGCCTGTACCTACGAGATCGGATGTTGACTCAAACACGACAACGGATCCGTCTTCACTCAAAATCGGGTTGAGATTGAGCGCTTGCTCTGGTGTGTTGGTCAGTCGGAGGAGCGCGGCGGATGATTGGGTGCTTTTATTGACAACCACTAGAAGTGCGAGAGCGATGAAAAGCAGGATCAACGTGCGGCGAAGCATAGTGAGATTTGCTCCTATCGAAATACTTAGAAATGGTTAAGGCACACTACTACTGAACGAGACGGTTTCCTTTGCTTTGACTGCCAACAAGAAAGTTGAGGAACACGGGTCCGCTTATTTGATTTTCATAACGAGTGGTTGAGGTTCTCGTCACCTTCCTTTTTCGGTAGGCGGCATTGTACTCCTGGTGAATGAAAACTCAAGAAGAAAAAGTGGGAACGCAGCCTCAGCCGCAACCAAAAGCTACGATCCACGAACTCACACGAATATCACGAACTGTATTCGTATTGGTTTGATTTCGTGTTGATTCGTGTGATTTCGTGGATCGTCCTCCTGACAAAACTTTGCTTAAAAAACAACAAGTTGGGCTCTTGCTAGGCAGAGGTGGCGCAAAGAAAAGCCTTTCAGAAACCATTAACTCCAGCTTATCTTTTGTTGCAACGACTACAACCAAACTGCGGAGTGATTTCCTAAATGAAAATACTTGTGAGCGGTTCGCATGGATTAGTAGGCAAGGCACTGACAACCTCATTGGTCAATGCAGGCCATGAGATTGTGAGCCTTGTCCGTCAAAGCGCCAATGATTCGGAAATCGAATGGCACCCCAATCAAGGAAAGATCAATGGACAACAACTCGAAGGCTTTGACGTCGTCGTTCACCTCGCGGGCGAGAGTATTGCTTCGGGCCGTTGGACCGAAGAGAAGAAAAAGAAGATACGCGAAAGCCGAGTGAAGGGAACTGAGTTGCTAAGTTCGGCACTCGCCCGGTTGTCACAACCACCATCAACGTTCATTAGTGCGTCGGCGATTGGTTTTTACGGAAGTCGAAGCAACGAGTTGCTTACGGAGGAAAGTGCGCCAGGCGAAGGCTTTCTTCCCGAAGTATGTGTTGCATGGGAGAAAGCAACTGGTCAGGCAGAAGCGAAAGGGATTAGAACAATTCACACGCGCTTCGGAATCATCCTCGATGAAAAAGGAGGGGCGCTTGAAAGAATGCTGACTCCCTTTCGAATGGGAGTCGGCGGAAAAGTTGGCAATGGCAAGCAGTGGATGAGTTGGATCGCCCTGGATGATGTTATTGGCGCCCTCACATTCCTCATTGACGAGCCGGGACGTGGAGGAGCTGTAAATTTCACGGCGCCTAATCCAGTAACAAACGCAGACTTCACCGAAGCGCTGGGCAATGTTCTTTCAAGGCCGACGCTCTTTTCTGTTCCGGCATTCGCAGCGCGACTGGCTTTTGGTGAGATGGCGGATGAGTTGTTGTTGTCGAGCGCTAAAGTCGAACCAGAACGACTGAAAGAAAGCGGATACCAGTTCAAGCATCAGGAATTGTCGTCAGCATTGAAAGCCATACTGGGCAGTTGAAATCATCCGCAGATTACGCCGATTAATTTTCAGGTTGGGAAGGGGACCCTGTGCCCGCGGCATCGCTGATGCTGAAGGTTAAGATTTGTGAATTCTAAGTTAGCTGAACTTAGTAATACCGCGCTAGCAGGGACAGGGTCCCCTTCCTGACCTGAAAATAACCTTCCAGTCTGAAAAAAATCTGCGTAATCTGCGGAGGGATTCCTAGGTCTTCTAAAGCTCATCAAGATTCCCAAATACTTCAAGCGCGTACTTCACATTTCCAAACGGTGCTGAGACCTGCACGCCCTGAATCACATCTCGGACTTCCAGCAATGACTCGCGAGCTATCTTGAGTCCCTCATCTCGTCCGGCTTCTTTGCTGATATTCGAGGCTTCTTTCATTCGTTCCATGATCGATGCGGTTACTCGAACGCCCGGCACCTCATTGTGAAGAAACTCCGCGTTTCTATATGACACCAATGGCCAGATACCCGCGATAACAGGAATCCGCACGTGTTCTATACGTTTAAGGAAATCTCGCAGTTGGTCAGTATCAAAGACGGGCTGAGTAATCGCATATTGAGCGCCGGCTTCAACTTTCCATTCGAAGCGCTTGATCTCTTCATCCAGATTGATCGCGCCTGGATTAACACCGACCCCGATGCAAAATGCGGTTGGTTCGCCGATAGGATTGTTCCCCAGATCAAGACCATGGTTCAGCTTGTTCACCATGTTTGTTAATCCGATGGAGTCAATGTCAAAAACGGCAGTGGCATCTGGATAAGGACCCATCTTTGGCGGATCACCAGTGATGACCAGAATGTTTCTGAGACCAAGTGCGGCGGCCCCCAAAAGGTCGGACATCATTCCAAGCAGATTTCTATCTCTACAACAGTAATGAAGAACTGATTCGATTCCGATTTGTTGCTCAACCAGGACTGCGGTTGCAAGCGCACTCATGCGGGACTGTGCACGCGCCCCGTCCGGAATGTTTACGCCGTCTACGCCGGCGTCTTTGAGCAACCGAATCGAATCGAGTGTTTTCTTCGAGTCGACACCTTTTGGTGGTAAGACCTCAACTGAAGTCACAAACTCACCGAGCGCAATCTTTCGTCCCCATTTGGATCGTTCTTCAGGAGGAACAACTTTGATATCCGGTGGTGTTATTTCCTCGACGTGTGCCTGAGCGCCAGGTGTAAAGGCAATTCCTTGCGCACGCGGTGACGCAGCTCGAACAGCATCCGAGATCAACTTGATATGGGCCGGCGTTGTTCCGCAACAACCGCCAATAAACTTTGCGCCGGCTTGAATGAACCGCTTCGCAAATTTCGACATGTATTCCGGAGAACACATGTAGAACTGACGTCCCTGCACGTCGCGTGGCAGACCTGCATTTGGTTGTGCCGATAATTTCTTCTTAGTGACCGCGCGCATCTTTTCGAGCGCGTTGAGAATGATTGCAGGACCAACACCGCAATTAAGTCCGATGACGTCAGCGCCAGATGCGTCGAGGTGTTCAGTGAAATGCTCGGGAGTTGTACCGAAGACGGTGTTGCCATCGGTCATGATGGTAATTTGAGCGATGATCGGTAAGTCGCATAACTCCCGCAAAGCACGAATGGCCTGTTCGATTTCAGAAACATCCGAAAACGTCTCGAGACAAAACAGATCAACTCCACCCTCGAGTAAAGCGACTGCCTGGGCCTTGAACAAATCCTTTGCTTCGTCGAACGAAGTCGGCCCGTATGGTTCGATGCGAACACCGAGTGGGCCAATCGCGCCGGCGACGTACGCTCGTTCACCTGCTGCCTCGCGGGCCACTTTTGCTGCGATGGCATTTATTTCATGGAGGTTTCCTTCGAGACCGTACTGCTGAAGTTTGTGCGCAGTTGCACCGAAGGTATTTGTTTCGATGATATCAGCGCCGGCTCTTATGTATTCCGTATGAACATCGCGTACGAGATCGGGATTGCTGAGATTAAGTTCATCGTAACAACGGTTGATGTAAACGCCTTTGGCATAAAGCATCGTGCCCATCGCGCCGTCGAAGACGTGGATGCGGTCGGTTTCGAGAAGTTCTTTAAAGGGCTGCATAGTTTTACGATTGCCGATTTTCAATCGGAAATTGGCAATAAAAATGTCCCGCGCTAACAACGCGGGACTTCAAGATCGTTTGAAGTTTTTCGGGTTCTTGTTTCAGGCTGCCCGAGCTGTTTAGCTGGTTATTTTATGTGGCCGCAAGTCGCCTTAACTCACCACGTTGTCATTCGTGCTTATACGCTTCGCAAAGAGAATGTGTCAAGTTTGGAGTCTTTTAGGTAGTAGGTTGTCTGGTTCTTCTCTGCGCTCCCTCTGCGTCCTCAGCGTCTCAGCGGTTCAAATGCGAACGAATCTTTACCGACGAGACGCTGAGGACGCAGAGGGAGCGCAGATAAAAACCCACCTGAACTTTTAGTCGCTGCCTATCGTTGTTTGAACTTCTGTCTTGCACTTTAAAAGATTGGATTGCGAAGTGTTCTGTTTTCAAAGTCAGCCTGACAATAGCATGCCAGATCGACCGGCTGGCGAACTGAATGAATACGCGGATTTGCTAATATTTATAGGACAAAAACTCAAATAAAGGGCAACGACTACAGCGATTGGTCCATCTGAGTCGCGGCTGTACAAAACGGCCTGCGCCCCTGATTAATCTGCCCAGCAGAACTTGTTTAGGTGTCCTATGGTCATCGTTAACCCGGAGAATTATGTAGATGAAGTTGCCCCAGAATGTCCCTCTGTTTCGATCGTTCAAGTTTGCACCATTTGCTCTCATTTCACTCTTCCTCTTCACGAACGTGACTGGGATCCTCTTCAGTCATGTGCTGGCGCCAATCGCTAACGCGAGCTCGCCGAACTCTGAATTCATTCCACCCGACATCCCGACTTCAGGTGACAAGAATCTCGACCTGATCATCTTTCACGCCGGTGAGCGTGAGGGAGTAGATCCAAGATTCATTCATGCTGTCATCTGGCAAGAATCCAAGTACGACGCTACCGCACGTTCTCATGCGGGCGCACAGGGCCTGATGCAGCTGATGCCTGATACTGCGCGTCGCTTTGGCTGCACAAAGCCTGATGATCCAGCTGACAACATTGAGGCAGGTACGAAGTATTTGGGTTGGCTGCTAAAACGATTCTCCGGCAACGTCCAATTGGCACTCGCGGGTTACAACGCAGGTGAAGGTGCAGTCGACAAATACAACGGCGTGCCGCCATACAATGAAACTCAAAACTACGTACGCATAATTTCTGAGAGATACGGGAAAACTTATCACCCGGTCCTCTCTCCAAGTGATGCGATTGAAGCTTTTCACTTACGTGCGACTCACCAGGTAGGTGAAGAAATCACTCAGTAGACATTCACGCATCGTCCAAAGTGATAAGGCACTACGAGACCCGGGCGAGCGACTAATTGGCCTTTGCTTTCTGATTTCGGTCAGTTGTAGCTTTGGGTCTTTGGTCTTAGGTATCGGGACTAAGATACCAACGAGCCAAGACCATAGACCCCAAGGCCTAAGTCCCCTCTAAAAATAGAGTTCCGCTTCCTATCACGCCTCTCGTGCTTGACAGCACTCCGCTTCTTTTGGCTGAATGCCAGTCGATCTTCCGCTTTGCATACATTCCTGTTGCGGTCACGTTTTCTCTCCTTCGTTTCAAGTTTCGACCTCGGCAGCGTGGAAAACTCTAAGCGACGAAAAGGAACTCTTCGATGAGTAAAACTCTAGATGCAAATACAGACCCAACATCGTTCTTCGATAACTACGGGTTCTTTGGGCATCCTCGAGGACTATCAACTCTTTTCTACACGGAGATGTGGGAACGCTTCAGCTACTACGGCATGCGAGCGATTCTCACGCTCTACATGACCAAGTCGTTAGCAGAGGGTGGGCTGGCCTTTGATGAGAAATACGCCAGCGTGATCTATGCGACGTATGTTTCATCGGTTTGGTATCTGCCACTGATTGGCGGTTGGCTAGCCGATAAGATCTTTGGCGCGCGGCGTGCTGTTCTTATTGGCGGGATCATCATTGCCAGCGGCCACTACTCCATGGCCATAAACACACGGGGCACTTTCTATGCAGGATTGATTCTCATTGCCTGCGGCACGGGGTTCCTGAAGCCAAATATCAGTTCGATGGTGGGACAGTTATACGGAGATACTGACGAAAGGCGTGATGCAGGCTTTTCGATCTTCTATATGGGAATCAACCTTGGCGCTTTTCTATCGCCGATAGTTGTTGGTTTTTTGGCCCAGGCCCCTGCATTCAGAGATTTCATCTCGTCGATGGGTTTTAGCCCAACTAGCGCGTGGCACTGGGGTTTTGGCGCCGCCGGAGTTGGAATGACTCTCGGTCTTATTCAATATCTTTTTCCGATCTCGGTAAAAATAAAACCGAGTATCAAACGGTATTTTGCATTCGTCATCATCTTCGAAGGTTTGTTTGCGATCACTGGTTGGTTTCTTGGTTGGCCCGGAAGCGTAAGAGCGATCCTCGGCCTCATGTTCGGACTAATTGCAGCATCCATCGTGAATCGATTGAAAGCTCAGTCAGACGAATCTAAATTCCCACGTGACAAGTCTATTTGGGTGATCAAGGAACACGGACTTAGAAACGTAGGTAAACCACCCGCTAAACAAACGAGTTCGGACGTAAGTGAATCGAAAAGCGAAAGATTGGACGTCGTGACTCTTGGCTTGGCGGCTGTTGGAGGCGTAGTAGGCATAGCGCTCGGTCTCTACTTTGGCGATGCCGGGTTACTTTCCGCGTTGTTTCCTGCGGTGGTAGGTTTCTTTGCAGGTTACCTAATCGGCATCACCAGATTACTGAATGGCGATGAACTGAAACGCGTGTTAGTAATCTTCATCCTCTTCCTTTTCTCGATCTTCTTTTGGATGACTTACGAGCAAGCGGGTTCGAGTCTCACGCTTTTCGCAGACCGACTGACTGCCACGACGATTTTGGGGTGGCAATATCCTTCAAGTTGGTTCCAGTCAGTACCGGCCATTTTCGTGATTATCCTCGCTCCAGTGATGGCAGCAATTTGGCAGGGATTGGGCCACCGACAACCGTCCAGTCCAGGAAAGTTCACCATAGGGCTTTTCTTTGCAGGTATGGCATTCGTCGTGATTGCTTTTGCCTCCACCCTCGTCGGTCAGGGGCGCGTCAGTCCAATGTGGTTAGTAGTGGTCTATTTTCTGCAAACAATCGGCGAACTCTGCCTAAGCCCAGTTGGCCTAAGCACTGTTACGAAATTGGCGCCAGCTCGAATGCTTGGATTGATGATGGGAGTTTGGTTCCTTTCGATCTCAATAGGAAGTTATATCGCCGGTCTGACGACGCGACTTTTTGCAGGCAACGACACGGCAGTCCTGACGCGAGCATTTG
>Ga0163163_10001388_pt1 | contig 20464 bp, 37 predicted proteins | sample S65metaG_FD_119766 | JGI IMG/M metagenome (GOLD analysis project Ga0163163, IMG submission 119766) | Switchgrass rhizosphere microbial communities from Kellogg Biological Station, Michigan, USA - S6-5 metaG | ecosystem: Host-associated > Plants > Roots > Rhizosphere > Soil | place: USA...
AGGCTTGATGCCATGCTATCCGACCTGTGATTGTCATCTCTGTGCTGGAGTTTACGCAAAGGCGAAAGCCGCACTCGCCAAAGCCCGAGGCGATAATGCCTAAATGCCCGACCCATCAGACTACGCTTATCTGTCCATCCTGCATTGCCTCCATTAAGAGTGCGGCCAAAGCGGCAGCCGCTCGGGCCAACGGCAAGCTCGGAGGACGACCCAAAAAGGAGAAACCATGAAGATCGATATGACCGCCACCGACGCAGAACTCCGCGAATACCTCGACGAACTCAAAGGCAAAATCGCCAAATGCATCGAACTGGGCATGCCCGAACGCTTTACCGATCACTATAAAGACCTCGCCATTGAAGTCCTGGACGAACTCAATGCGCGGGATGTGGCCATCTCATGAAACCCATGCACATGCCCATCCTCAAGACTCCGGCTTATGAACAGCCGCGCCATCCTCACGAAAACGAAGATGCGCTGAAATCTTACTGGAAAGATCTGTCCCAACGGCTCTGGAGGCGAATTCGCCAAGGCGAATCCCTCACCCTGCCCTGCCGCTGGTGCCGTCGATTTGTCCATCCCGCCCCAGGATCCAACTGCTGCCAGTACTGCGGAAGCGTCCTATGGGATATCTAATGCCTGAAGTTCATACTCCGCAATTGCCATATCGAGGCTATCGGCCCAGAAGGCGATAGCCCCTTTTTCGCGACAGGAGGCCAGCCACGCGATTTGATCTTCCGAGGGTGTCTTATCGGTCGCTTTCACTTCAATTTCGATGTGGCGGCCTGTTTCCGGCTGAATTCCCCATAAGTCCGCCTGTCCCTTCGAGCTGAATCGCACGAATCGGCTCTTCCCGGCGTGTTCGAGCTTAAACGCTCCGGTATTGCGTCGATGCAGCTGGATTTTATAGACGAGGGAGAAATACTCGACGATGGAGGCGCTGACATCGCGTTCGGCTTCCTTGAGCTTCATTGAGCGTTTTTCCAGTCGTCGTTGCTCGCTTCCGGTCCAAACGTCGTCAGCCCATCGATGACTCGCTTCATGGCATCTTGCTTATCACCTGCATTCGGCGTCATCGCTTCCAGGTTCTCCAGAATGGCGACAGTCGCATAATAGAAACTTCCGGCATACGAACCCTTCGGCACTTCGGCTTTGATCTCATCAATCGCCTTCCATGCCACCCGCAGCGATTCGGCCATGGCGTCATACTCCTTCAGAAGCTGTGGATAGAGGCACGTGTGCGAATTCATCGCACCAGCGATGGGAAAGCATCCGCATTTTTGATGTTCGCTCATAATCCCCTCTCCGCATCAAGTTCCTTAATCGCCTTGCGACACAATTCCAGGCTGTTCGGGCTCCAGCCTTCCCTCAACCTCGTACGAAACAGGATTTCCGCCCGATGATTCTGTTCCGCCTCCTCGATGATCGGCGCAGGCTTTGGCGTCGCTCTCTCAATCGTGACGTCCTTGCGCAGCCAATTGAGTAGCCGCGCATAATCCGACGCGCCTTTCGCCTTTCGTGGATTGTCTTTTCTCCAACAACTCAGCTTTTCAATGTATTGGTTTGCCATAGAACCTCCATATCTCTTTTGGAGCTTCTGCAATTCTATGGCCGTTAGCATGACATTCTCAAATTCGCCCATCACGCACCTTTCCAAACGGTTTTTTCGGCAACCGCGTTTTTGAACCCATTGGATTCAGAATCATTTGCGCCAACTTCCATTGCTTTCGACGCGCTTCTTTCACTCGTTTGAGTTCGGCCTCACTCCAAGTCTTCATGTGCTTCTTCATACTTCAAACCTAGTGCCGGGTGGTGAATTTGAGCGCAGCAAGACCTACCCGCTAGGTCCTTGCATTGTGCCGGTATGGAGCCATTCTCACTTTGCAACCAGTACTCGCTAGTTAGAACCTTTTCCCGAAAAGGCGGTCAATTGCGTTTATCGTCGTGTCTAGCGAAGGTTGAATGACGAGTCGAGCGCGACTTTTGCCGTGGCTGTCCTCAGACGGGCTTTGCTGGTGATCCCCTCTGGCGCTGGTCCGGTTTTTTGAATTATCGCTGTCTTCGTCATACTGGCAACTCTCTACCCACATCGACGTCGATTGCTCGAAGAGACTAAGCGCGTATTGGGAAATCTTTTTGGAAGGATTGAACAGGTAGGCTTCCAGAGAGATTTACGCCCAGAGAGGTTTGCGTACCGGGGCCAAGGGCTCTCTGGAATCCCTCGTCCAAGGACAACACCTTTCGGTGCTGGCCCCAGTACTTACAAATTGAACACGAACGCTATCTAACGTCAACGAAAATGTGGTGGCCTTCGGCGGATCGAAAGGAGACGACCCGGTACATTCCGTACAGACCACCATGCATGTATTGCTGGCAGGCGGACCCATCCAGGATCTTCGAGAGCAATCGAATGCCCGCCAGCAATGTCATTTCAATCTCCACTGCGCTTTATTCTGCGAGAATCGCCGCTCCACCAGATTGCCCAGTTCGTGAAGCAGCTGGCCGGCTTCTATCGGCGATAACCCGTCAATCGCCGCTGCGATCTTCACCGTCGGCTGCCAGTCTTTCGTCGTCTGCGAATGCACGCGATGCCGCATTTTCTTGCGCTCGCAGTTGACGAGGAACGTCGAGAAAGCGTCCTCATAGTAGCCTGCGGGTGCTCGGCTCATTTCGCGCCCTTTCGCTGAAGTTCCCCTGCCGCAACAAGCAAAAGCGTATCCACAATATATTCGGAGAGTTTTTTCTTTGCTGCCCGTGCCTCAGCCTTAATTAGATCCTTATGGCGGCGCTCCAGCCTCACTCCGATTGACGCATCCTTCACATATACCGTTTTTCTCATAATCCGTTTATACATGAATATTAGCTGAATGCAAAACTATTTTTGTTAGACGTTAAACATTTCGTGCTTGACACGCATTCGCACTTCGCTTAGAGTTGCTTCACGGCGGAAAAGGAGAAAGCAATGCGAGACGAAAACGATGTGGATGTGGCGGCAGAAATGGATTACATGCGCGAGTCACTTTGGCTGGAGGATTTGATGCGAGCCGAACTGGGGATGGATGACGATGAAAACTGCTAGATGTGCGTGCGGTGCAGGCATAGCGATTACTAAGAGAGGAAAGGACAATCATGAATAACGAACTACACGTCAGCGAAGATTTTGATTCAATCGCCGCATTCATCCGGGATGCCGAGCGTCTGCACTCCATCCGCATCCGTCTGGAGGAAGCCTTGCGGCAAGAGACGCGGCTGAGCCTGGTTGCGCGAGTGGTCGGTAGTTTGTACACGATGCCGGTGGAGCAGCTCATTGAGATGATACTGGAGCCAATGACTGCGGACGAGATTCGCTCTTGCGCTCGGAGCTATGGTGTCGAATGAGCAAGCCGATTAATCCAAGTGCGATGACGGGATTGAAGATGGCCTTTCAGGCGGGGTTCAAGTCCGGCCTGCGTGGTGGCCATGCACCGCAACCGCACTACAAGTCCGAGATTCTAAACATGGCTTATGAAAGAGGCTTTCGGAAAGCAAAGGAAGGGAAGAAATGAGCAAAGAACTGGCAACGCGTGAATCCGTCGGTGAAGCTGTCGAGCGAGTCATGATCGCAGGCGATCTGGCGAAGCTCAGCGCGGAAGAGCGCGTCGGCTATTACAAATCCGTATGTGAGTCGGTTGGACTCAACCCGCTCACTCGTCCGCTGGAATACATTACCCTGAATGGCAAGCTGACGCTGTACGCCCGTAAAGACGCTACAGACCAGCTACGCGCTATTAACCAGGTCAGCATCAATATCGTCAGCCGCGAGGTTGTCGAAGGCTGCTACGTGGTCACCGCACGCGCCACGATGCCGTCAGGGCGATGTGATGAGAGTATTGGAGCCTGTCCCATCGAAGGATTGAAGGGCGAGGCACGCTCCAATCAAATGATGAAAGTGGAGACGAAGGCGAAGCGTCGGGTGACGCTGAGTATCTGCGGCATGGGCATGCTCGATGAGAGCGAAGTGGACTCGATTCCCGGCGCAAGGCTTGGCGAGAATGTGCCAGCCGTCACGACAGCGCCAAAGACATTTGGCAAGCCGAAGACGGATGCTCAAGAGTTTCAGAACCTACCGGCGCTGGAGGAATTGGTGGAAAAAGCCAAAGCTGCCGCTGCTCCGCTGCCGGAGTCGAAGGATAGCCAATTCGTTCAGCCGTTGGGCGTGTTTGCGTCTGGCACGTTAGCAAAAGCGGCGGTTCCTGATGCTGATGAACCAAGCACGGTTCCACAGCAGAATAAGTTCGCAGCTGAATATAGGTTGGCACTTCCAGAAAAATTTCGACCTCATAGCGATCAGCTTCGTCGCGCCGCTCTCGCTGAAGAGGGATACATCGTTGATGGAGTCGGATCATCGAAGGCAATCTTGCGGAAGGATTTTCAAAGAGTTGCGAACAAACTTATACGTGCTGCAAAAGAAATGACCGATCCGTTTCTTGGCGATGATTCAGACATCCCGGACAACCTGCGATGAGCACGACTCAGGATCTCTGCCGATACGTTCCTGAAACACATCAGTATTTCAGGGGCAATGTTGAACTTCCTTCAATCACGACCATTTTAAAGGCCGTCTGGCCGAGAGACGACCAAGCACCCGCTGATAAAATTGAAGGGGCCAGATTGCGCGGTGAGTTCGTGGATAAAGCGTTCACCGAGTTTTTAAAGACTGGCGAGGTAACTTTACCGGCTGGCACGCGACAAGACTGGTCTGACTGTGTGGGCCAATGCGTCGATTGGTGGCAGGCTGAGAGGGCTGGTGCGAAAGTGGAATCGCAAGTAGTCCTCTTCGGAGAGCGCGAGGCCGGTACAGCGGATCTGATCGTGGATGGCTGCGAGATCCTGGAACTGAAATCCACATGGGAGATCAGCTGCACGGTGCCTGCACAGCTTGGCGGGTATGGGGATTTACGTGAATACTCCGAAGGGTTGCCACATCCCGGAGGGATTAAATGTGGCGTGCTGCACTGCCATAAGCGGCTAAAGAAGGCTAGCTTTAAGGCTATCGATTATGTGACCGCATGGGACCAATGGCGCACCGTTCGGAACTTCTATCGGCTCACGAAAGGAATCAAATGAAAAACATAAACACACCCGTCGCCATATTTCCGGCATCGCTTCAAGATGCGTGCCCACGTAGCGGTTGCGGCATGAAGATGGCAACCGTGAGGGTTGAAGACTTCGAAGTAACGGAGTGCGGTTGCGGTTATCAATGCAAAACGATATCTGGCGCACTCAAACTCGAATATCATGCTGGCTTATTCGAGCGCACGGCGCAGAGGCGGCTGCAATGACCATCAACGAATCCATGCGGGCGCTGGCGGAGGCGCTTCGGTGCTGCAAGCGGTGCCATCTGCTCAAGGGTAATGAAAGCCGCCGAAGACGAAATGAGGCACAGCGATGACCATTCAGGAAGCAGCGATCCAATTAGCCGATAGTCTTGGGCATTCAGACCATCCTGATTATTTGGGCTCCGAAGACGCATCAGCGATGCTGCTGGATGCGATGCCGACACCGCTGCTTAATAGAAACCGTGACCGATTCCCGGAAGAACAATGGGCATGTTCGGAAGATGTCTTCAAAGGCATTTGCCACTATTCAGCCGACCGCAAAACCGTCGTATTCCTTGCGGCACTCGCTTGGAAGCAAATCGAAAGGCCGGATGGGTTATGAGCAGCCAAATAAATTTCTCATGCCAGAAGTGCGGTAAGCCGACGGATGTCGCTCCAGATCCACCAGAAAGAGCCATCTGCGAGGATTGCTGTGAAGACCATGAATATATTTATTCGCGCGGAGATCGAACGCATTATTGCAGCCACTGTGGTCAAAATCCCCCGCCAGACTGGTATGACGATATCGAGATGGACTGGAGATCCCGATGACCGAAGCAGCCCTGCGCTGCTCAGATAAGGAAGGTGAGAGATGAGACGATTCTTTATTCGCGTTTGGCATTGGAGAGTGGGTCACGAATGGGAATTCAAATATAACGTCTATGGCGACATGATCATTTATCACAATTGGAATCGGTCTGTTTATCAGTGCAAATCTTGCGGTGCTGAGAAGTGGTGCCCCAATTTACAGGAAGGTGAGAGATGAGCGATAAGACCTTTCCAGTCCAAACGAGACAGCCAATTCATGAAGGCGCTCGCGTTAACGAAGCGGTCTATATGGCGGCATACGCAGTGTACTGCGCGAACCACGGCCCCCAACCGGCAATGATTGAGGGGCATTGTCGTGGCGGATTCAGTTCGGGAGAACTAATCGCATTTCTCTATGCTCGATCATTTCCAAAAGCAGAGTGGCGGCAGCGTGAGAACGAAGCCTTAAACGGAATGAGGCAGCTATGAGCGATAAGACCGTGGATGAGATTATGAAAGATGTTCGTGATCTTGCGATTGCTCGAACAGACAGATTGCAGCAGATCCATGTCCTTGATATTGAAGCCGCCATCACGGCCCTTGCCGCTGAGAGGGATTTGGCGGTGAAGGATAGCCTTGCTTTAAAGCAAGTATTAGAAATAGCGCAGAATGATTTTGATGCGTGCGTGCGAAGGAATTTCGGTCTTGCCCGAGAGCGCGATGCCCTTCAAGCGCGGGTGGTGGAGCTGGAGAAGGCGGTGCTGGATACGTGGCGGGAATTCGGCGACGATTGGCACGGGTGTCATCATTGCAATGGCAAGCATGCCGACCTGATGGTTAATTTCCAGCACACGCCCGACTGCATCGTTCGGACAATCGAGGGGAAGACACCATGAAGAAAACGCTGCTGCTGATCCTGATGCTGCTACCGACTTCGCTGTTTGCGAATTCGATTCAGTACACGTTCACCACGACGAGCGGCGATTGTTGTCGTTTTTCCGGTAGCTTTCTAGGGTTGAACATACAGGACTATCAACCGCCATACGATTCGGCCCTAGATCAATTACGGGGCGACTTCTGGATGCTACGCGACAACCTATCCAGCAATGTATTGAACGGGAGATCCGTGATAGCACTCTCAATCATTGAAAATATCAGTCCGGATTCATTAAATGGCCCGAGTTTCAGCCCGCCGATACCGGGTCATCTAATGGGGCCAGACATACAAATGATTGTTCAATTCTCGGATGGCACGTTTGACGGTGTGGGGCTTACGTCGCTGGCGATGGCGCAGCCGATCGCGCTGGCATCGATCACAAACGTACCTGAGCCGCCGACATGGGTGACGATGGGGCTGGGCTTGCTGATGCTGGCGATATTCGCAAGAAAGATAAGGAAGATATGAGTTGGTTCACGTTGGGCGTAGTCATCGGAGTCTTCATCGGCGCAATAGCCGGATACCTGCTTGCCGCGATTCTGCTGACGTTTAATAAGGAATATGACTAGATATGGTCCTGATGGACAAACTTCGTCAAGTCCATCGGAGCGCCGACTTCCGCCTGATGCGCAGCCAGAACCTTCGCGACTAAATCCTCAAGCGCCGCTATCGTCGCAACATCTCCCTGCACATGCGTTCCTTGCGCCATGCTCTGCGCAATGTTCGTCGCGATTTGAATGATCCCAATCAATGCTGCGATGTCCATTACTTCGCTCCTTTAAATGCCGCAAGCGATGCGTCGAGCGTGGCCTTTGCTGCATTGAGTTGAGTTAGCTTCGCATCGGCGGGCAAGCCCTTCGTCACCGCATCGTGGTACGCCTGCAAGGCTGGATAGGCGACGTTGTAGGCATCCACGAGTTTGTTGAATGCGGGCTTCAGCCGATCAGGCAACACGCCGGATGCGAACTGCGCACGCGAGATGTTGATGATGCTGTTGGCGTCATTGACCAGATCGTAGGTCTTCGACTCCGCGACACTGACAGCGCCAGGATGCACGATGTAGGCACCGCACGATGTTAAAAGAATCAGCATGACGGCGGCAGCAACGGTTCTATGAAGTCTCACTTCTTAACCTCTTCTTTCGGTTTATCGGTGGAGGATGTCACGGTCGTCGTGCCATCTGGTTTGGGTTGCTTCAGCGAGTTAATCAAAGTCGTGATGCCGACGATCACCGCGCCGATGGTATTCCGCGCCCATGCGGCGGTCGTATCGTCATGGACATGAATGGCAAAGATCAGCACGATGACAGCGGCCAAGATAATCATCGAGAGCAGCAGTTCGGGGAAGTTGGTTTGGACGAAGTCCTTTAGCGATTTCATCTGGTGTCGGTACCTCCTATACCGCCAACCTTCGTGTGATTCTGCCTGACGAAATAAAGTGCAATGATGAGCGTGAAGGCATTACCCAATAGCAATGATTCTTTTCCCTGTAACGCACTCCATATGGTTGCCGCTGTCACCATGAGCGCCACAAGGGCCTGCGTGGCTTCCCAGATGAGGTTGACACGCCGCTGTCCGAGCGTGCGCTTGTCCTGCTCCAGCGTGGTAGTAGACTCAACATTAAGCGGTTCCTCGACCATGAATTATCAATTAATGAATTCTAGAATTTGGGAATATCGGATAGTGCCCAAACGCTCCAACAATTGACAGAATCCAAATTAAGACGAGGACCGCTAACACGACACGAATGATTCTCTTGATTCCTTCATCCATCGGAAACAGTGCAAAGCAGACAGCGGCAATGATGAGAACCAGAATCAATGTTCCTAAGTCCATAGAACCTCCTTCAACCCCGCTCCATTAATTGTGCAAGCCGGATGGCACGCTGTCCCACCTGCGCGGCCCATTTAGAATCGAGCATCTGCCGAGCGGCTTCGCTAAATTTGCTATCCTTGCAGGCCATCAGCATATGCGTAAACTGAAGTAAACCGCCAATTCCCATGTTGAACGCCATATTTGCCAGCACCATCTGCCGGTTGTCGCTGAGCAGAATCCACCAGGGAATCTCTTTGTTCAAATCCAGCTGAACCTTTTGAATATCGTTGGTGAGCAGAAAGTCCGACTCGACCTTGCTGATACCCACATCGTCGAGATTCCGACCCACTCCGATTGTGATTTTACCGACCGAATCCTTATACGGCCTGAGCTTTTCTCCTTCGTCGATACGGAGCAGTATCTTTAATTGAGCAATATCCATTACTGGGGATCGCCTCGGCGGCGGGAGTAATGGCGCTGATCCTCATGCCCGGTGCCTTCATGGCGCTCGATAAAGCTGCGCACGTCGACCATGAACTGCTTATCATCCTCAACATGAAGATCGAATTCCTTGCGCGATGGCACATCCTTCAACATGGCGGCGATTGCCGGATTGATACTCAGCTTGGTAATCAGCACATTGATGAGTCCAATGAATCCGCCTGCCGCCACAAAGAACACCACCCAACTGGTCAGGTTTATAGGTGCTGGAGGCAATTCCACTTGAGCCTGGAATACTAGCGGCATGCCGACCAAGAGTAACGATATGACGACACCGATCAACAAATGCATGGTCTCGATCTCGCTTTCATGGGTAAGGGTGTGGCTCATGGTTTTATTCCTCGATCATTTAGACCTTTGGAGATTCCATATTGGCAGGGACCTGGACTGGAGGCGCAGGCATGGTGGTGCGATCCTTGAAAGTCTTGGAAGTGAGGTCAAACGTATAATCCTTGGCCACATCAATGGTCAATTTCTCAGCAGACTGGCGAACATATTCCTCCAATGCGGCCAGAGCATCATTGTAAAGCTGCTGTGCGGCTTGAAGCCGTGCCTGCGCAGCTTGGAAATTGGACAGCACTGGAGTCATGACCGTTTGCTGTCCAGCGGTGAGTATCTTGTCGGGTAGAGCCATCGAATCTCCTTTTACGCTATGCTGGTGAGAAGTCCATCTGTAAACGACAGGGTTGTATATAAGTTTGGATTAAAAGCCCCGCTAAATGCACCAAACGTATAGTTCAATAGCGACGGCGTCAGCGTTCCGCAAGTCAGATTTCCAGCCGCGCTATCATCACCATTTCGAACCGATAGCGTGGTTCCTGATCGCCGCAAACTCACTTCACTAGAAGTCGTGCCTCCCATATAAATAACGCTGTCGCCCGTTTGGAGCGTTTTGGCATAAAGGCCAGCGAATCCAGAGGCATCGCCCAGCTGCACCAGTAAGGTCGTGCCGGAACGGCGGAAGCTGATATCGGTTGCGGCATTACCGCCCATATAAATAAGAGCGGATCCGACCGTCAGCGCCTTGGTGATGCCGACACCGCCCGCCGTGATGATGGAACCGGTACTCGGTGAGGTGGTATCCGTGGTGAGAGTGGAACTGATACCAGCGGCAAAGGGGATACGGGCGGTCGCCGCAGTCTGTCCATCTTTCGTGATGCAGGTCGAAAGACCTGTCGCAAGATCCGCTGTCAGCGCATTTGCCCACGTAGAGGAAATGACGGTCGCGGTTACAACTGGATTTCCAGTACTTGTGATCTGGAACAATCCCGATCCATTAAAACTCATTGCAATGTCTCCAGCTTACAGGCATAGTGAACTCATGAAAAAACATGGACTTTGCACGAGAACAGAAAGACATTCGCTCTATACAAGATGGGTTCAAATGAAACAGCGCTGCTCTAATCCCAATGATCAAGGCTTTCATCTTTATGGAGGCAGAGGAATTTCCGTTTGTGAACGGTGGATCAATAGTTTCGCTGCATTTTTGGAAGATATGGGAGAGTGTCCGCCCAGTTTTCAACTTGATCGAATCAATACTGACGGCAATTATGAGCCATCGAATTGCAAGTGGTCTTCTCCAACTGAAAACTCTAGAAATCGTCGGGATGCGCGAAAAGTTATAGCAGACGGCGTCGAATATAATGTGAACGTACTCGCAGAAATGTCTGGATTGAAAACGGATACTATCATGGCAAGAGCTAAGAGCACTCAGGATCTTCAGCAATTGATTGATCCATCTCGTCATTATCATTTGGTGCCGCCGCGTCGAGAGCGCCGATCCGGAAAGAAAACGCATTGCAAGCACGGACATCCATACGACGAAGCTAATACTTATTGGAATCCAGACGGGAATCGACAATGCATTGCATGTAGGCAATATCGCTTGCAGAAGCGAGCTCATTTACAGGCACCTCGCGCATCATCGAGCAAGCAACAGAACACGTAATAGATCACGATAAAACATGCGAATGTCATGGCAATGGCGCTCCCATCTTTTTAGAGGCTTCATAGAGTCCGGCACCAATCGCAGCACGAGCGGCCCATTTCTTAATCACCGCAGCTTTTTCCGCAAGATTTGACGCTCTGGCAAATTCGCTCATGGCGGAATCATAAAGATCGCCCATGCCTACGCTTACCGCTGCTGCTCGATTCGAGGTATCCAGCGCCGTCCCGAACTGTTTGACCTTCGATAGCATGGCCTTATTCGCCATTTGCTTTTCACCAAAAGCCAGATCGCCCGCATTCGAGGCAAACTGTCTCCCAATGTCGTAATTGATCGGGGCCAGAGGATCGGCGGGATACTTATTGATATAGTCTGAGAAGACTTTGGGAAGCGTCGTACCCGTCGTAGAAAGCTGCTGCGCTTCCATGGCGATACGTCCCGGCTCTGTGGTATCAATTGGTACGTTCTTGGCCTTTTTAAGTACAGCTTGGAAGTTCGCGCCCGCCCGCGCCTTGCTGGGAATTTGATTTACCAGACTGCGGGCGATGGGAGAAATCACCTTACCCGCACCCGCAATGGCATTCGGGAGTTCCGCTGCGCCGAGCATCGCACCTGCACCTTGAGCCGCCTGCTTCCAGCTTTCATCCGATGGCGCGTTGACAGACTTCGGTGCAAGTAAAGCCGCCAATCCTTGAGCTGAGGTGGTTATCGGCTGAGCCGCACCTTGCAGCATCTGGCTTCCAGTATCGGCTGCCGCGCCATAGTTGCCAGCCAGTCCATTCCATACCGCGCCGCCAATCGCTTTCGCTGCCGCTGGGATTCCAATGACGGCTTGAGGGATTCCTTTCAGCACCTCTGCGGCCTGATCCTGCATGGTCTGAGTGCCTGTGGGTCCAGCACCTGGATACATCACGGGTGCAACGGATTTTTCCTGAGACTTTGCCAGTCCTTGCGCTAATTCGGGATCGTTTATCGCAATGACTCTCCAAATATCATTGTCATTCAATGATTTGAGCTGTGGGAAGTGCTCACGGTAGGCGGTAATGGCAGAAGTCCGATAGTCAGGCATCAGGGGCCGAGGATCTTCTTCCGAATATCATCGGGAAGAACCAATCCGCCTCCTTTCGCTGGCGCATTACCCGCAGGAGCACCGCCCTGCTGAAACTTAGTGAAGTATTTTCCAAGCAACGCCGACTGATCCCGAGTGAAGGCTTCTTCCACCAATGCAAGATTATCTTTGGCATACTGTGGCGCAAAATTCGCCGACTTCCATCCGGGGATCAATCCCAGTACTCGGCTGACATCCTTATCAGTCACGACGCCCCGCTCACCCTTGGCTCTGGCGAACTGCGTACCGATGGCTTGAACGTATTGATCGAGCCTCGCGGAGAGAACAACCTTCTGACTGATATCCTTAGTCGAATTGATTTCATCGACTAGCTTATGCACTGGCACTAATAGATTCTTGGCGCGTTCGATATCGGTATTGGCTGTACGTATGGCGGTCGGCAGCACCAGATCATCCGAAAGCGATTCGGTTAGCGCACCACCGAGTCCACCACGAACTCCGCCCAGCGCGGCGAGTCCATTGGAAATCGTATATTCGCCAGCCGCCACCTTCGCGGCAACGGCATCGACTCGCTCCTTATCCTTAGGATTCAGATCAGCATAGCCCATACCTTCTCGCGTCGATTGCGCTGTGGGCTTCACGCTTCCCACGCGGATGTCATATTTGCCGGTAGCGGGATTAAACTGCATGACGCCTTCCGCAGTATCAACGGTCTGATTCTGAACATTTGGCGCTGGGCGTTCGGGAATTGGCGTCGTGCCGGTCTGCTGGAATCCTCCAGTGGTGGAATTAAAGATGCCTTGCGCCTGTCCCGGCCCCCCCTGCTCAAATGAATATCGTGGCTGCGCACGATTCGCCGCATTTTCGCCAGCAGTGAATTGCTGTGACTTCGCTTGCTGGCCCGCCGTGAAATCCTGTCCGGCGAGTTGCCGCGCCATTTCGGCAGCCTGAGTTTTCTCTTCACGGCTACCAGTCAATAGCGATTGCAGTAGTGTCTTTCCTGCATCGCGCATCGTCGGATCCGATGAGGACAACGCCTTTGCCAGTGAACTCACGGCGGTATCGCGAGTATCTCGCACGCTCTGTGGTTCCTGAATTGTCGGCGGAGCGGATGGAGCCAGTTCCGGTAGTGGTAAGCCACTGACCGGTGGCGGCGTGGTATCGCCGGGAGTCTGCGGCACGACCTGATTCGAGAGACTCAAGGCTTGCGCCAGTCGGCTCTGCTGTTCCTGACCCGCCAGCGCTTGCTGTTCCTGATCCAAACCCGCGTTCTGATACTGACCCAGAAGGCTCTGCGCAATCTTCGAGATTCCTTCCAGTGGTGAGACTCGCGCTCCACGCACTTGCGGCAGCACTATCGGAGCCATGCTTTCGCGCTGAAGAGCCAGCGCCATCAAGCGGCGGCGGTCAATTCCAGACTGTGCGGCGGCATAAGGATCGAGTGTTGACATAAATTATCCGAGCAGCGGCTTCACGCTTGAAAATCCTGAGAACTGCCGCAGTGTATTCTTGGCCTGATAGTATTCGTCCTTGCCTTTCTTACTGAAGGCAACAAGAGCCTGTTCCATTTCGCGATCTCTTGCATCGGCGGCTTCCGCTTGCTGCTCTGGAGGTAGCTGCTGAATCTGCTGCGTGGCCTGAGTAAAGAAGGCATGCACATTGTTGGGATTGCCGTCTGCGCCGGTCAATTGATTTGCCGCCTGACGATCACCGCCATTGCCAAAGAACTTCTTCGCCAATAAGGCAATCCCGGCAATAGCGCCACCGACTACCGGAATCGTTGCGGCACCGAGGCCGAAGAGACCCGCACCACCGCCAAGTCCCAGAGCGCCACCAATGCCGCCTCCACCTGTTGCCGCTGTTCCCGCTGCCGTGCCTGCGGTTCCTGCCGCACCGCCTGCCGCTTGTCCAATCGCGGGAGCCGCAGCCTTCGCCGCACCAATCCCAAGCGCCTTGCCGAGAAGCGGAGCGCCAACCGATCCCCCGAGGCTGAACAATCCCTGCATGGTGGAGTTGTGCTGTGCTGCATCAATCGCTCGCTGATCGGCTTGCTGCTGATAGCCGAGCTGCTGGCCTTGCAATCCAAAGTTGCCTTGATCGAGCGCCTGGCCAAATCCTTGCGCATTGGCCTGAGTGTCGAGATTCAAACCCTGCAAGACCGCTTGCGTGCGAGCATCATTTTCTTGCTGGCCTAAGAGGTTGGCGGCATTGTCATATGCCTCACCACCGGGACGCAGACCCTGGTTGATCCATTGCGTCTCCTGAGAGGTGCGCTGCTGTTGGAGTTGCGGATTCAGCCGCGACAGTATGGCTTCCTGCCCTGTCGTGCCGGGATTCACCGGCATCGGCGCGACTCCGCTGAGATTGAGTTTCGGACCAAAGCCAAAAAGCTGCGACTGTCCGGTAGGAGCGAAACTATAAGGTTGTGTCGCCATCTAAAGAGCGCCTCCTACCTCGAACATTAAATCGGTCGCGGCCCATTGTAATTGAATCCCGTTCGTGGCGGTCTTTATTATTGGTGCAAACGAATACCCGATACCCGTAGCGCCCTCCCAGTCGGCAATATTGACCAGTCCGGAACCCCATGTCGCGCTATCCCACGTCCCGGTTCCCCAGACTCCAGAACCTCCTCCAGTCCCGCTGGATAACTCCGCTGATGTATCGGACAGGTCGTAATCGACGTTCACGTTTCCATAAATGGCGGGTACTCCGTCGCTCTGGAAATGAAATCGAATCATCTTGCACTGCTTCTGCAATGCCGTTCCGTAAGTCTGGAACGATTGGATGGCAAAGCCGGGGATGCTGGCTCCGTTATCGGTGGTGCCATCCCACGCCTTGTTGACGACGCCATTACCTCCGAAGTACGGCGCATTGTTCAATAGCTCCCAGCAGTTCGCCTCCCAGCGCGTGAATTTGCACCATGCGCCCGTAATGTTGTTCTGCACATACTGCTGCTGACTCGCACCCGCCGTCACCGGTACGTTCAAATACAACTGATTCTCTTTCGGGAACATCAGCAATTCCCAACCGAAATTAGCTCCGTATGACGTAGTGGCATTATTCATCGCCAACTGGATCTGATCGGTAATCGTGGCTCCCGGACTTCCACCCACAGCGGGCAGCCGCTTCGCCAAGGCGATGACGCCTTCATTAGTGATAATCAACAGATCACCACCGTATTTGATCCAGCAGCGTCGGCCAATGGGAGCGCCAATCCGCCAGATGCCAATCAGAGAGATGCCGCTGATCGATGTGGGATCCGTCAGTTGCCAGACCAGCACTTCGCCCATGGAAGTGATGAAGGCCAAATGGTCGTCCATGCCCTGACCGCCATCGAGCGTCCATGTCATTGCCGCAACCAGATATCCGCCCAACTGGCAGAGGCTCGACATATCCAAGGCCGTTGCCGCGCCGGCGACCGCATTGATCTGGAGATACCACGCCTTGAGCGTCCCAGTCTGCGTCAGCCAAATACGATTCTTGAATACGGTAATATTGGTGGCTGTGGCGGTATCGACTCCGGTGATATCGTGCGTTCCATCACCGTCCGCATGCCATGCACTGCCGTTCCAGGATCGCAGCTTATCTGCGCCATTGACCATCAGGAGGTAAATCGCACCACCCGCTGTGGTGAAGTTCACATGCTCGAATCGCGCATTCGTCAGGGATGTCACGACCGCTGCACCTACCGCACCCGCTGAGGTGACGTTATAGATGGACGTTCCGGCAGCCCCGAACATGGTCGATGTCGCCCCGCCGTTGTACGTCATCAGCGATTCGACTTGCCCGGTAATTCCGGTCACATGCGCGGAATAGCCTTTGCGGATATTGACAGTATTGGTGGCAGGCCAGAAGTTTTCCAGCGTGACGGCATTTAGTGGATCCATATCCCCAAATGCGTTTTTTGCATCCCAGCCTCGCACGGGAGCAGCCACCGTGATGGTTCGAGACTGCTGGCCAGTGCGTCGGGTTAGAACTGCCATGATCCATCCGGCACAGACCACGGCCCGATCAGCATCGGCAAGTCCACCGGAGTGAGGGACTGCATCGATACCGGCTGGTCTTGAGCCTTCGCCATGGCCTTCAAATCCTCAAACTTCTTCTGCTCGACTCCGCATTCCAGTTTCTTGGCATTGAGGAAGTAGTACTTCAGGCCCGCACGCATGAGCGCATCGGGGAAGATGCAGGTATCGCTGTCTACCGTGAAGGATTCTTTCGTGGCAGTTGTTCCAGCCGCTGCGATAACCCAGTAGTTCGAGACGTATTCGAAAGCTTCGTTATATGCTGCGGTAGGCGCGGGAAAGAATCGCAGCTTGTTATCAACGACACGAAACCGCTCCCGAGGCCCAGTCGAGATGACGCCTCCCTGAAGCGTCTGCCATTCCTGAGAGCTTTTGGGTCCAAGATTCCTCCAGTGATTCGTTCGGTCCCAGTTCGTATCCGAGATCATCCGGTTATAATCGGCAGGCAGTGCGTAATCCTGCACTGCAAAGGTAAGCGTGCTGGTAACGGGCACACTGCCTGTCCCTGATGTGGCGGGAACATTCATAACAAACTCATTCCCACTGCTGATGGATACGATCTCGGCATAGGGAGCAATGCCTGAGCCGCTAATCACCATTCCCGGAGTGAGTCCTCCGGTCGAAACAGCACCATTTACCAATGTGCTTCCATACAGGGTGCAACCGGGAAAGACTTGCGCTGCGGTCGTCTGGAAGATATAGGCACGTACCGAACGCTGCCATTCGAACTCGCGGTTCAGGTCTTCCCCCAGCGATTGAGTCAGCGCCAGCAGCTGCATGGTCTGATTCAAGCCAGAACCAATGACAATACTGGGCTGGGCTAAGCCCAACTCACCAGAGACGCGATCCACGAGTTGTAATAGCGTTATCGCCATTTATACCTTCTTCTTGAGCAATGCCTTCATCTCATCGAGTTCCTTGCGCATCGCCGATACCTCTGCATTGGCTTCTTCCCGAATGCGGGCCACCAGCTCGGCATCCTTACCCGACTCGATAAAACTCTTGGCTTTCGCCCGGAGGTCGTTGAATCCCATGATTTTCTGAGCGTAAGAATCCGGCAAATTGGCAAATTGTTCAATGGTAAAGATGCTCAAGGCGCGGAATTCTGCCTTCTGGGTATCGCTGACCGCGTGCCACATCTCAATGGGCATCCCGATTACCTTGGTTTCCCGAGTCTTCTGCCAGCGTTCCCACTCCAATGGATACTCTTCGATGTCAGCTTCCGTCACCGGGCGGTCAATCCGCAGGTGCTGATCTGCCGGGATCTTGATAATATGCACGATCGGTTCATATACCGGTCGATTCTCTTTCTTGGACCGGAAGTTATTCTTCCTTTGTATCTCGTGGAACATAACGGCCAGCTTACCCTGTACGGGCGCAATGCTGTCGCTGGAATTGGACCAACCGGCTTCTTTGAATTCTCTGCTCATACTTTCCTCTTTCGTTGAATGCTCGCGGCCACTGTTTGCATCAGGCCGGAGCCATGAAATTCGATATCAATTGGGGTGGTTTCCAAGAACTCTGCCATCTCGCGGGCGGCTTGCCATAAGTGCGGTGTCGTCTTGAAGGTCTTTCCGGCAAGTTCGACATGGATGATTGGCTCATTGTTTCCAGGATGAGGGCCAGACCAATGCTGATAACCAAATGAGCAGTCCATGCCGAAGACCCGAAACTTGCGATAGCCCAAGGCATTGGCGACGTTGATGGCCCGCTGACCGACGGTGGATCCCCCGCCGATCATGGATTTCAGCCCGCGACTGTGGTTCATACGTACCCATTCGACGGTCTCTTCTCCATTGATCATGTGCCAGAGTTCGACGTTCTTGCCTTTAAGCACTTCCCAGAAACCTTCCGGGCAGACCGATGCCATGAGATAGCGCGTATGGGCGTTGGCCGCTTGCAGCATCTCCAGCTCGTAGGGTCGCGGGTCCAGATGCACATGAAAGCTGGGGGTCAGTCCGCGCTCCATCAGGAAGTCATGTGCTCCCGAGACAGTCATCATGGGCAGGTAATCGGTGCGGTTGATATCCTGCCATGTTTCCAGCAAGGACGGCCCGTAACAGATGATGGAGATTGCGCCCAGATCGGTCGATGGCGGCAGCTTGCGGAGAAATGGAAATCCGGACTTGCATGCAATGGCCATCTGCGCATGTCTGTCCGCAGTCGGCATGATGGCAGGTATGGCGATGCTCATTTCGATTGTCGATCCGTGGCGCAGGGTTCCAATTTAACAGCAGCCAGTCGTTCGAGGCGTTCTTCCTCGCTAGGCTTTTCGTTATAAAACAATAGCCATTGATGCCCGCAGGAAGATTCCACCAGAAGAAGCCAGAGTCCTTGATCGAATCGCAGTTCCCCGACTTCCATTAAGTTTTTCATATTGTGATCATTTATTTGCTTCTTGGCAGCAGAAAGCAACCCCGTCTTTTATAGGCTCACATGGATTCCCGCCATAAGGATTGCAGTGGCAATCGCATTCGCACTTACAATTAATGCAATGATTGCACATATAAGCGTCCTGCTGCTCTTTTGTCATTGTGTCACCTTAAGTTTCTCCAGATGCGGGACGTGTACGCTTTGTCCCATGAGTTCATTGAACGATACGGACGAGTTCATGCGCCGATAGGTATCGCGCCATTCCTGAGCGAACTCGCAGTTCTTGGTTTCTTCCCAGATGGGAATTCCCATGGTATAATGAACGATTTTGGCGTTAGGGTTGGGTGCGTCATAGCCGACAAGATGGTTCCATTCCTTTGGTAGCGCATTCATCTCTTCGCACCATGCCCAGTCATACATCCGATTTACCGGATTATCGATATATATTGGAGTCAAATGCTTGAACATTGAATTATCGAACAGCATGACGGAAGCCCACTCGAACTTGCGTTCTCCCTTGACGATATTGACACCATTAAATTTCGGCATCTCACAAACATCGCCGCGCACAAGAATATCGGAATCCAGAAACAGCGAATAGCCTTCATAGTTGGACAGGTACGGCACGAGAAACCGCGAGTAGGTAAATTCTGTCAAGCCTCGTCGAGTGATTGGAAGAGTGCGAAGGTCCAGCCGCACAATCTCAACAGGCTTCGAAGCATGCTCCCACACCGATTGAGCGCAGACCTGAAAGGCAATGGGTTGTCGTGGATCATAACCAATGTAACACCTCACTTGATGCACTCCACGCGCTGATCCCGCATGGGGAAGTGATAGCGCGGCTCCATGAAATGAATTTCCCGCATGCCGACTTTCTCCAGCAAGACACCCAAAGACTTTTCGAAATATGCCCATTTGTGACACATCGATACATCATGATATTTGGGATCGCCATACAGTGCATGCAGCGTCATGAACGCCAGCATCGGCTCATTCATCTTGATCGAATGCGCCATATACCTCATCACCTTATCGAGACATGGCAGTTCTAAAATCAACTTGCCACCGGGCTTCAAGATTCGTCGCCATTCTTTTAGGACTGACTCGGCTTCCCACTCGTAGAAATGCTCCAATACATGAATTGCCGCCACGGCATCTGCAGAATCGGTGTCTATTGGGAGTTTGCGTAGATCGGATTGGAGGTCGGCTCCGGGTCCGGCATCGACGTTGATCCATCCGGACCAGTGTGCGCGTCCGCTGCCGAGGTTATAGGCTGTTGGATAGCTTTCCTCCACATTGACGTAACTATTGCTGGCGTGAAGTTTTCCTTCACGTATGTCTGCGCCATCAAAATACGACGAGAAATCTCGAATACCGACTGTTGCTTCAGCCATTCCAGTCCTTCCTTGATGTTGCCAACCCAGATCCCGGGGACATTATTGACGGAAGGATGAGGTTCCGCAATAACAAAGCAGCCTTGTCGCACCGCTTCCACGGTTCGATTTGCACTTTTGTATTCCGCCGTTGCGGGCATAAGCACCACATCGGCCAATGCGAACTCTTTGAGCATCGTCGAGTGCGACCACGGAATGGCATGCTCGAAGTTTCCAACGATCCGCAATGGATAGTCTTTGATGTCATCGAGGATTCGATAAATGCTTTCCTGGTTGACCGCATTTCCAAACCAGAGGCATTGCCAGCCACCGCAATGGGGCTTCTCTTCGGGAAACTCGAACGGATCGGGAATCACAATCGCGTCCGGGCGTCCATACTTCGGCACATTGGCGATGATCTCCTTCATCGTCTCGGTGGGACACGTCACGATATCGGCCCGCTGTAGGAATTCCTTATAATGAAGCCATTTGAAATGGTCATCGCAGAAGTCCACGATGATCTTCTGGCCTCGCGCTTTGGCGCG
>Ga0163163_10001389_pt1 | contig 20461 bp, 13 predicted proteins | sample S65metaG_FD_119766 | JGI IMG/M metagenome (GOLD analysis project Ga0163163, IMG submission 119766) | Switchgrass rhizosphere microbial communities from Kellogg Biological Station, Michigan, USA - S6-5 metaG | ecosystem: Host-associated > Plants > Roots > Rhizosphere > Soil | place: USA...
AAGATCAGTAAAAATAAATAGCCGGCACTCGGCGCATTTCCAGGTTGATGGTGAATATATCGGTAAAACGACGTCGGTCATCGCTGAAATTATTCCGCGAGCCCTGACCGTCCTGATGCCCCATGATGTCTAGTTCCGCCATCTCGTATAATTTAGGAATCTAATGATGATACAGGAGAATAAGCTACTACTCAATGCTGCAACATTATGGAATCAATTCAGTAAATATACTGGAAGATGGCCCGCCTTACATTTCGATTGTTCGCAATGGCGATCGAAACCTGGAAGGAAATTTTTTGTATGTTTTCGTGGAAAAAAGAACCCACCACTTACATAGAGCGATGGGTGGGTTCAGATGAAACAGATACCCACATCCTTTACTCTTCCTCTGCTTCCCAATTAATATTATTTTCTGCTATTTGTGATAGCAATTTGTCCGCCTGTTTTTCTTCTTCCAGTGTTTGGGCCAGGATATCCGCAACTTCTTCATTACCCATGGTTTTGGCAAGCTGGACAAGCGTACCATAAGTGGCAATTTCATAATGCTCCACTTTTTGTGCCGAGCCGATAATGCCGACGTCACGCGTTGCACTTCCTTCATCTGTTTCTTCAATTACGCTTTCCCCTTCTTTCGTAATACCGTCCATGGCTTCACATTTCTTTGCCTGTGGCTTTTCTTCAAGTAGTTCGAACACTTGTTCAAGCCTGCCCACATGCTGTTCCGTTTGTGCCAGGTGATCTTCAATAGCCTGCTGCAGTTCTTCGGATGTGGCCGCTTTCTGCATTTTAGGCAATGCCTTGGTAAGGTGTTTTTCTGCCCAGTAAATATCCTTTACTGCATCCAGGAAAAATTTGTCAAGCCTGGAGCTGGAAACACCGGCAGATGATTCTCTCTGCTGTTCCCCATTGCCTTGTTTTTTGCTATTTGAGCTCTTTGATCCTGCTTCATTTCTCTTTGCACCGTTGCCATTAGAAGACGATCGTCCACCGCCATTTGAGTTTTTTGAAGGTTGCGAAGTTTTTTTTGTTTTTGTATTTGCCATATTATAAAATCTTTTGGTGAAATAAAATTTATCCCGTCACAGTAATTAAAACAAACCATATGCCATGCGAAATTGTTTATTCACTCCAACTGCAATCAATGTATCAATAAAATTTATAGCAGAACAATATTGCCGCATGCGGGGTATTAAATTCCGTTCTCATTGAGATATTTTGCTCGAAGCATGTTATGTTACTATGGCACAGTTTTTTTATTTTATACAAGCATATTCTTACCCCTCATTTTTCATACTTAAATATTTATTAATGGATATAATATGCTTTTCGCATTTGCGATGGAATTTTGTTTACCAACGGCCGCAGCATATACTAAGCAGACTAGCCAACCAGTTCAGGTTGTTTTTTGTCGAAGAACCAATATTTGATACAGACACGGCATTTCTCGATAACACCATCAGTCGTGAAGGAGTCTGGATTCTTGTACCGCACTTAGCTGCAGAAATGGATGATGCTGCACGTAGTGAGACCATACATCAATTGTTACAGCGATTTTTCAACTATTTTGAAATAACCGAATATATATTTTGGTATTATACGCCGATGGCCCTGCCGATCACCAATGCATTTTCACCCATACTCGTTATATATGATTGCATGGATGAGCTGTCGGCATTTAAAAACGCACCTGCAGACCTACAGCAAAAAGAAAAAGAATTACTTGCCACGGCCGATATTGTATTTACCGGCGGACAAAGTCTTTACGAGGCAAAAAAAGACCTGCACCCCTGCATTTTTCCCTTTCCCAGCAGCATTGATAAAAAACATTTCAAAAAGTCAAGAACGCCATTAACGGACCCGGAAGATCAGTCATCAATCCCGCATCCAAGAATTGGATTTTTTGGAGTGATCGATGAAAGATTGGATATCACCCTGCTGAAAACAATAGCAGAAAAAAAACCGGATTGGAATTTTATCCTTCTCGGCCCTACAGTAAAAATCGATCCTTCATCTTTGCCCACTCTGCCTAACATCTATTACCTGGGTGCTAAAGAATACAAAGAACTGCCTCATTACCTGGCAGGTTGGGATGTTGCTATGATGCCTTTTGCTATTAACGAATCAACGAAGTATATCAGTCCTACCAAGACACCGGAATATCTGGCGGGAGGTAAACCTGTTGTTTCAACTCCCATACAGGATGTTGTAAACCCATATGGCCTGAATGGATTGGTTTATATCGCTCGCAATGCTGATGAGTTCATAAACGGTATTGAAGAAGAACTGATGATACTTGATAAAGAAAAATGGTTGACGGCCGTTGACAAGTTCCTTGAAAAAAGTTCCTGGGAGGATACTGTTGAAGAGATGTTATATATCATCAATACCAAACTCGAGGTTACACCTTTTACTTCATCACAAAAACCGAAAATAAAATATGTTTGATTTTTTAATTGTGGGGGCCGGTTTTGCCGGAGCTGTGATGGCTGAACGCCTCGCCAGCCAATTGAACAAAAAAGTTCTAATTATCGATAAACGCAGCCATATAGGTGGCAATACATACGATCATTATAATAACGACGGCTTACTTATTCACAAATATGGACCTCATCTTTTTCATACGAATTCAAGAGAGATATTTGATTATCTCGGCGAATTTACTACATGGCGTCCCTATGAACACCGTGTGCTTGCCAGTGTAGACGGAATGCTTGTACCTATTCCCATTAATCTGAATACGATTAATCAACTATATGGCCTGCAACTGTCGTCGAACCAGGTTGATGAATTTCTGAGATCAAAAGCAGAAACAAAAACACACATCATTACTTCGGAAGATGTGGTGGTAAATAAAGTTGGACGAGAGCTGTATGAAAAATTTTTCAAAGGCTATACAAAAAAACAATGGGGTCTTGATCCTTCAGAACTCGATGCTGCTGTAGCTGCCAGGATACCGGTTAGAAACAACAGGGATAACAGATATTTTACCGATACCTACCAGGCCATGCCCTCGTTGGGATATACCAGAATGTTTGAAAACATGCTCAGTCATCCTAATATAAAAATCATGCTGAACACAGACTACAAGGAAATTGAACAAATGATCCCACATAAAGAGATGATTTTTACGGGCCCTGTTGATTACTATTTCGATTATTGTTATGGAAAATTACCCTATCGTTCAATTGAATTCAGGTTTGAAACACTGGAAACAGAAAGACATCAAGTGACAGGTACGATAAACTATCCCAACGAACATCCTTATACAAGAAGTACAGAATTTAAATTTATCACGGGTCAGAAACATTCCAAAACAACAGTGGTGTATGAATATCCACAAAAAGACGGAGACCCTTATTATCCTGTACCACGCCCGGAAAACAGTGAACTTTATAAACGATATCAGACACTCGCACTGGGCCTGAAGTCTGTATATTTTACAGGGCGACTTGCTACATATAAATATTACAACATGGACCAGGTGGTAGCGCAATCGCTCACGCTTTATAAAAAAATCAGCTCACTTCAACAGAATGGACAAACCAACAATCGTCAAAAACAATCCATATTCCAGCAGGCCTGAGATCTGGGGAGGAGTTGAATGCACCATCAATCGCGTAAATGATACTTACCGTGACCAGTTGCAGGAAACAGGACATTACACAAGGCCGCAAGATATCCAGGAATTTGCCGCCCTCGGAATACGCAAACTGCGTTACCCGATATTATGGGAAAAACATCAGCCTACGGCTGATGTAGCCATCGATTGGAATTGGACAAATCAACAGCTTAAAATGATTTATGACTCAGGCATAGAGCCGATAGTGGGACTGCTGCATCACGGCAGCGGGCCGCCATTTACCGACCTCTGCGATGATGAATTTCCATACAAACTGGCTGCTTACTCATATCAAGTGGCCAAAAAGTTTCCTTCCATTTTATATTACACTCCTATCAATGAGCCCCTGACCACCGCCCGATTTAGTGGTTTGTATGGTTATTGGTACCCTCATCATAAAAATGAACTCAGTTTTGTAAAAATGTTACTCAACCAGGTAAAGGGCATTGTGCTGTCGATGCAGGCCATCCGGAAGATAAATCCTTTTGCCCGACTAGTACAAACAGAAGATCTCCCCAAGACACATAGTACCCCGGCTCTGTCCTACCAGGCCTTGTTTGAAAATAAAAGACGTTGGCTTACCTATGATCTTCTTTGTGGAAGAGTAAATTCCAAACACTTCTTTTGGAGCTACTTCGTTGCACTGGGCATACCCGAGGCTGATTTATGGTTCTTCGTTGAAAACAAATGCATGCCCAATATTATGGGCTTCAATTATTATGTAACTTCCGAAAGATATCTCGATGAAAATCTCGCAAACTATCCTGTTTCCATTCACGGTGGAAACGGAAAGATAAAATATGTGGATACAGAAGCTGTGCGTGTAACAAAACCTGCCGGTCTGGAATTCTTGTTAACCGAAGCCTGGAACCGTTACCAGGTTCCCATAGCTATTACAGAATGTCATTTAGGCTGTACGCCTGAAGAGCAGTTGCGTTGGTTCAAACAAACATGGGATACCTGCTGCACCTTGAAAGAAAACGGAATGGATCTGCGGGGGGTAACAGCCTGGTCTCTTCTCGGCTCATACGATTGGAACAGTTTATTAACCAGCTGCAATGGCCACTACGAGGCTGGTGTATTTGATGTCCGCAATGGTAAATGCAATCCAACGGATTTGGCAAGGCTTATTCTCGCACTCGCAACTAAAGGTTACTCGGAAAACCCGCTGCTGGTTCGACCCGGTTGGTGGAACATACCCGCCACTCCCGCAAATATTTAATTGAATAGCGATGACAGGAAATAAATTCATGTTTGCAACCGGTATTGAGAATAGTTCTCCAACCATTCATCTTCCAGGTGAGCCTGTCAGGCGAGTCGATGAAATGGAAAAAACTTTTCATTATAAATTCTGGGAAAAAGATTTTCAACGGGTAAAAGAACTGGGCATTGAATTTTTAAGATACGGACCTGCCTATTATAAAACTCATCTAGCTCCCGGCAAATATGATTGGGACTTCGCCGACGCCACCTTCACCCGGTTGAAGGAATTGCATATTACTCCCATTGTAGACCTTTGCCATTTTGGTGTACCTGATTGGCTTGGCAATTTTCAAAATCCAGATTTCCACCGGTACTTCGCCGAATATGCAGGCGCCTTTGCAAAACGGTTCCCGGAATTGCAATTGTACACACCTATCAATGAAATTTTCATCACCGCTATGTTTTCTGCGCAATACGGATGGTGGAATGAGCGATTGCAGTCAGATGAAGCATTCGTTACTGCTTTAAAACATCTTAGCAAAGCTAATGTGATGGCTATGCACGCGATTTTGAAAATTCAGCCGGAAGCAACATTTATTCAAAGCGAATCGTCAGAATATTTTCATGCAATGGAACGTGGAGCTGTATCGCTGGCAAGATTTCTTAACCAAAAGCGTTTTCTTTCCCTCGATCTTACTTATGGCTATCCCTTGAATGTAGCGATGTATGAGTATCTGTTGGAAAATGGAATGACAAAAGAAGAATATATCTGGTTCGCAAAAAACCAAGTGAAGGCAAAATGCATTATGGGAAATGACTACTATGTAACCAATGAACATCTTGTATTTCCAGATGGCCATACGCAGGCCGCAGGAGAAATTTTTGGTTATTATGTTATCACCAATCAATATTATAAAAGATATAAGCTGCAGATCATGCACACCGAAACCAACCTGAAAATGCCTGCTTCAAAAGAATGGTTGTTGAAACAATGGGCGAACGTGCATCGGCTAAAACACGATGGCATTCCTATAATTGGTTTTACATGGTATAGCCTCCAACACCAGGTTGACTGGGATTCAGCGCTTCGTAATGACACAGGGAATGTTAATGAGCTGGGACTTGTCGATTTAGACAGAAACATTATGCCCGTAGGCGAAGCATACAAATCCCTTATTCTTGAATGGAAAGATATCTTGAATGAAGAAAGCTTCGGGCTGACATTCGACAATTGGTAATCATCTCGTAAACAAGACATCCTCCTTAATAATGTCGGCTGTAAACTTGGAGAAGAGTTCAGTTCCGTCTAACAAGGAGGTCTGACTTTTTGTGGGTCCTTTTACGGGTTCATGGTCGCGGGAAGACTTGCCAAAGGGGGTGAGTTTTTTTGTTCCCCTGAAATCTTTCCTTCTTTCTAAATGTAATTTTTTTCGCATAACTTATTTTTTGAAAAGAAATTTCTGGTATCACAGGCGAACAGGCTATCGAAAATATTAAAAGCGGCTATACAATAAAGAGCGATCAGGACATTGAAAAATTGTTACTCAGCCTTTAAATATATAACCGCTTTTAGATTTAATCTTTTCCGGGAATTGGATCGGATCCGTCCTGTTCTTCATCGTCAGTGGTTCCGGGATCAGTGTTTTCCTCATCAATATTCTCGTAGTCAACTTCAGTTACCCTTTCATCACCTTCTTCGATATCCAGATCATCATCATCTTTGTCTATTGCCATTTTTGGTTTCTTTCCATCGATTTGCCTGGTTTCATCATCATTTCCATTAAACGTCTTTTGGGGCAAACCTTTCTGATTATTGTTGAAGACTCCTTGGTCCTGCGAATTGTTGGTTTGGGTCTCGCGATCCTTGTTATCAGGTGACGATTGACTTGATCGATCACTACGGTCCGATTGATTTTTTTGATTTGTGGCCATAGTAAAAATTTTAAATAATAAATTCAATACTAATCGAAATAGTAAAATAGTGTGCCACCAATTTTGCCGTTATGAAATTTCAGAAGTGGTAGTTTTTATCCGCAGTTTTTCCCAAATGGGGAATGGCAGCGCAGTGAGGCAAGAACACTAAATCTCAAGTAAAATGCCACAATATCTTAGACAATTGAAAACTGTTTTGGCTAAATTAATAAAATGAAGTATATTCAATGTCCACTATAAAATTACATTCCTCCCTCAGATTAAAATTCTCGGATAAACGCCCGACCTCATCAGACTCAGGATTGCAATTTTTTAAAAATAGTAAAAAATTTTATGCAGTCCGATTTAGAGAACTTGAGCCTTCAAGAACTTAGCGACATGCTCATAAATAAGACAAAGGAATTAATGCAATTAAGCGGAATAAAAAATGCGGATGGCTTCGCAATACGTAGTCTTCATATAGAAGTTGAAAAGATACGGGAAGCTATCAAAGCGCATCAGAACAGCAGGATGCACAGTTCAATTCAAGGCAATTGATCGAGTTCATAAGAAAAACAGTAGCTTAATAGTATCTAATACAGTTTATTGGTAATTGTCTATAGGGAGGGATTGCGTCAAGTCCTCCTGTTAAATCACGGGTTAGAGATTTGAAAAGGAAATTCATGCCAGGTTCATTTTAAAAAGTTTATACCAACTTTTTCCTGGTGAGGGACTGTTTCTACAGTACTTTTTTATTTTAAGGAATTACTCTTATTTGGGGTATTAATGAAGCAGACTATCTTACATACAGTTCTCCCGTTTTTAATATTCAATCACTGGACAAGGGCCTTCGTAAATGCGAAGGCTTTTTGTTCCTGAAAATTCGTATATTTAATTATCCTCGTCAACTACCTCCCTTCGAGAGGTAAGCACTTACATAAACTTTAATCATTGTCCAAGATAGGTAAGTATGAGCTCCCTTGAGCTAAGCCTCCGTCATGCACCTTCGGGGGCTTTTGTTTTCAGTCAACTTTCCAAATCACGGTTTTATTTTCCTGGATTGCAATGTATTTTGATATTAGGACACAAAAGGATCTCCGTCCTCTTTAGCAAGGCGAATTTCTATTCGGCCTTTTCTGGCAAGGAAGCCTCTGAGCTGATTCGCTCAGAGGCCAAAGAACCATACTTATTTAACGTTTATAAATAATGATTGGGTTTGCCGGTATATTGTAAAAAGGGCCGGATTAACACCCAGCCCGCTAAGACCCTCCAAAAATAAGTTGATTGATGTGTTGGAGGATTACCAATATTTATTAAACAATCGCAACAATTTCTATGCTGAATTCTTTTAAACAGATAAAACATATAACCAGAACATAGAATGGGAAAGTATTTCCTCAAATATTATTTTTTATGAACCTTAGTTGAGATTGATCTTAGTTTTATCTTTCAAAAACTCTTCCGGATCTTCCAGGCGCTGTGAGGCATCAAATCGAACTTTTGGTTTTTCTTTTCCGTTGACGCAATCACCCTCAGCATGGAGAAAAACTTCACCCAGGTTGCGCCGATCAAAATAATTTTCGCAGTGTTCGCAAAAAAGGAAATGTTTCTTTTCGTCTGTTGGCAGATGTGATATATCTTTTATCATACTGTTACATTTGCAAATTACCGGCCTAAAACTGATTCGATACCGGCCTCTTCAATCACTTCAATTATGACACAAGCATCGTCTCCCTGTAGTACTGTATCTTGGCGCAAACTTACTCTACCTTTCAGCTGTTTTGTTTAATTCAACCCAAAACGGCAACTGTGCCTTTGCGTTTGCAGTAATAGCACCATAAAGTTTATTATCAAGTTGGCTCAATTCAAATCCCATCTTATAAGGTGCTGTCTCAGTATCGTCAACTTTTAAGTCGCCAAACACGTCAAAGAATAACCGCTCATTGAATTCCAGATTGGAGATTTTTAAAGCGTTGTCGTTTTCAAGTGTAACGAAGTTATTTCCTTCCTTAGAAAGTGAGATCGTAATATTAATATCTTTTTTGTATGTATGGATTTTGCCCTTCCATCTGCCATATAAGGTATCTGAAATTAAAAATGATTGTACGGGAGTGTCGGTCTTTTGATAACTTGATAAATTCTGTTTGAATTTCGGTAATACGCTTGAAAAAGCTTCATTAATAATATTTGTGCATATATCTCCACTTATTCCGGTGTTACTTAATAGAATTACCGCAACGTCTTCGGATGGAATCATTCGTAACCATGCGTTTGCATCACTGGTTCCTCCCTGGCCTGTGACAGCTTTAAACCCATAATAGTTTGTATTTATAGACCAGCCCAATCCATGAAATCTATTGGCCTCACCGCTTGAAACTAACGAGTTTTCCATGTAATCAATTGAATTGTTAGAAATAATTTTTTTACCACCGTTTACCTGGTCTTTTAAGAAAAGCATAGCAAATTTCGCAAGGTCATCAACACTACTATAAACACTTGACGCGCCCGGTGTATAAGAAACCACGTCGGGGGCTCGACTTCTTGCTGAATCAGAATTGTACCTTGCAGCAATGTTTTTGTAATTTAATGATGTCCCTAAAAAAGAATTTTGCATTCCAAGAGGAGTGAATAATTCTGATTCAAGATAATTTGAAAAACTTTTATTGGATACATCAGATATTACTTTACCTAAAATGCCATACCCCAAATTGGAATAATCAAAATGGTTTCCCGGTTCCCAAAAAATAATGCCATAACGCTGAACGGCTGAGTCAATTGATTGCGGACACGAAGGTTCATTTAAGTAACAATCACGGTGATAAGTTGTAAGGCCGGAAGTATGATTAAGAAGTCTTTGAATAGTTGCACTATCAACATTCCACAGGAAGCTGCTAACCTTCACATTTTTTAGATATTTATTAGCGGGACTATTTAAATTGATTAGATTTTCTTCCGAAAGTCGCATGATTGCTGTCGCTGTTATAGATTTAGACAGCGACGCCAGATAGTAAGAAGTGTGTATGTTAGCTTTTATATTATTCTCTTTATCCGCAATTCCAAAACTTTCTTCCCACAGGATTTTCCCATGTTTAATAACAGCAATTGAGATAGAAGGAATTTTATTATGTTCTAATTGTGCTTTTATTAATTTTTTTGTTTTACTAAAGTCCGGTTTGGGATTTTCTGTCAATTTGGATTGAGCAGACATTTCGGTCGCCGCAGAAATAAAAACGGTGATCAATAAATGCTTCCAAACCAAATTTCTAGCGGTAAAAAATTTCATGTTTCTTCTTTTTAAGCTTATACGTGCACCAAATTGTTTTGTTACAATGAAGTAAGTGAATGTCTGGTAAAAATGCGGCCAACGTTGAACGGCTTGCCGGCCGTTGACTTCAAGAAATCTTCTAATTGAGCCACTCTTACAAAAAAGGGGGACAGAAACGTAAGATCCTTGATGCTTTTCACATCCGATTTATAAATTTTCATGATGATTTTAGCGCAGGCAACGTTCACGGACCTTGCCTCCAACCTTTGACAATAGTCAAATTCTCTTCTATATTTTGAACAGTGTACACACTAGACATGAGCCTTTTGCGTTAGTGCCTTAATGCGTATGAAAAGACCGATAGTGCTTCTCTTATTCTTCATTTCCTGCTGGGGCTGGGTAACCTTTTTGCTACTTGATTTTTTGGATGTCCTCCCGAGCAAGTGGTCGGTAATAATTCCTGTGTTTGTTTTGGCGACAATATGGGGCTTCACCTTTCAAGCCATTGCAGGTTTGTACCGGAAGAGACATTAAAATCCTCGTTTGGTCCACACATTAGATTCTTATAATTGCTCACGAGCAGCTCGATTTCTCCATTCATTATTTTTTCTTCAATCATGTCTATTCTTACACCAATATCATCTGCCTGAAGTATTGTATCTCGGTGTACACGCACTATCCCCACCGTCAGCGCTTGCACTATAACGTCGTGATAATATTTGTTGATCCATACCCTATTGCTATTTAAGTTCAACCCGGTTTAATCCCGAATAATTAATTATTAAACGTGGTTTGAGAAAGCATTTTACCCGTGAATGCAACTGTTGCCAGGCAGATATTTATCATGCAAATGAAAAACTACAGTGTTGTTATCGATGTAAATTGCTTTTCTTATTTGTAAAATACTTTTCTAAGATCGAACATGCACTTCAAATCTATGTTCCAGTCCATCATCAGACAGGTGTATCGTATTTCCTTTTCCTTCGTTTGCTTCACTTTTCCACCAGGATTCTTCAGTTGCATTTAACTGGTAAACGGTAATATGATAGGTTGATTTTCCATACCTGTATTGTATTGTAACGGATGTCCATTCGGAAGGAAAACATGGTTTGATTAGCAGTTGATCTTTTTTCAATTCAAGTCCAACCAAAGAACTGATGATAAATTGATACATCCATCCTGCTGAACCGGTGTACCAGGTCCATCCGCCTCGTCCTTTATGTGATTCGTTTGCATAAACGTCGGCAGCCATCACATAGGGTTCTACCTTGTACACTTGCATTGAGTTCTTTTCTGATGCATGTTGTAAAGGCTGTATCATACTAAACAATTCCCAAACTTTTTCACGATCCTTTAATGCCGCAAAGGCCATAAGGGCCCAGATGGCAGCATGCGAGTATTGTCCCCCATTCTCTCTTACTCCCGGTACATAACCCCGTATATAACCGGGGTTGGGACCGTTGGCATCAAATGGAGGATCGAGTAATTGAATTATTTTCAAATCTTTTTTGACAAGGTATTTGTCGAGAGAATTCATTGCCGTCCTTTGTCTTTCATCATTCCCGGCGCCTGATAATACTGACCAACTCTGCGCAATAGCATCAATACGACATTCGGTACTTTCTTTTGAACCTAACGGAGTGCCATTATCAAAATAAGCGCGACGATACCATTCACCATCCCAACCAGATTTCTCTATATTAACTTGAAGTGTTTCGGCTTCTTTTCTGCATGAATCGGCAAACAAAATATCTCTGTTGTTCGTTGCAATAGCGGAAAATTTTGTAAGAACGTCAAAGAAGAAAAATGCAAGCCATATGCTTTCTCCCTTGCCTTTATTACCTACACGATCCATTCCGTCATTCCAGTCTCCGGAACCAATTAGTGGCAAGCCGTGTTCACCATAACGGTGACTATACTTTATGGCCCGAACGCAGTGTTCATATAAATTGCCAGAGGCATTAAGAGTGACGGGCAGATCATATAGTGAGTCCTCGCCTTCATATAAGGTGCGGCTTTCAAGAAAGCCAACCTGTACCTGCAAAATATCTGAATCGCCGGTAACAGCAATATATCGTGACACGGCAAATGGCAGCCAGAGCAGGTCATCGGAACATCGTGTACGAACACCCCGGCCCTCAGGGGGATGCCACCAATGTTGTACGTCTCCTTCTGCAAATTGTCTTGATGCACTCAATAGTATTTGTTCCCTCGCCATGACAGGTCGAGTGTGCAATAAGGCCAACACATCCTGTAACTGATCTCTGAAGCCAAAGGCGCCACCTGATTGATAAAAGCCGCTGCGGGCAAACATTCTGCAGGCAATCGTTTGGTACGTGAGCCATCCATTGGCTAGTAAGTTTAATGATGTATCCGGAGTAGTTATCTGTATAGCACTCACAATTTCCTGCCAGTATTCCTTTACGTTTTGTAAAGATTGAATGACGGAATCTCTATTGATAAATTTTTGTATTAAGGCATTCGTTTCCTGTAGATTCTTTTCATTTCCAATTTGAAATATGATTTCTTTTTCGGCACCACTCAATAAATCAAATTTTACATGCAGTGCAGCACAAGGATCCATGGCCGCCCCTGTTCTTCCGGAAAGTCTTTTTCTATACAAAGCCTGCGGATTATTCAGGTTCTTGTTCCTTCCAATAAATTCCGAACGGTCGGCAGTGTAACTAAAATTGTAACCGCCTTGCACTTTAAAATAACTCACACGTTCCGAAAACGCTGAATTATAGCGGTTGCGTAACAGTAAGGCACCGGTATTTTGATCCTGTTCGGAGAATACATGCATGTTGGTTTTAGATCGCACATCACCAAGGATTATTTCAAGGAATCCCATGGCTGAGAGGACACGTTCCCGTCCGGATTCGTTTTTTAATTTCAGCACAATAAATTTTACAGGGAACTCCTTATCAACAAACACAGACATCTCTGAATGAATGCCGTCTTCTATATGTTCGAAAATGCTGTATCCGAATCCATGGGTTATGAGGTAAGGCTCATTTCCTTTCCTGGGAAAAGGCGAAGGACACCAGAAATTGCCTGTTTCTTCGTCACGCAAATAAAAAGCTTCACCACCGGTATCACTAACAGGGTCGTTGTTCCACGGTGTAATGCGGTATTCATGTGCATTGATGGCCCATGTATAGGAAGAGCCGGTTTCAGAAACTACTGTTCCGAACAGCTGATTCGCCAATACATTAACCCATGGAGCAGGTGTGGTTTTATTTTTATCCGTGATGATTCTATATTCCTTTCCATTTTGAGCAAAGCCGCCTGTGCCATTAAAGAACAAAAGGTTATTGGGTAACGCCATTGCAGGTTGTTGTACCTGTGATGAAATGACTTTTGGTTCCAACAATGCGGACAATGGCTTTTCTAAAATTTGGCTGGTTACCTGTTCCAGTAAACTGCCTTTGTTATCAGAGACAATGATGCGGGCAACGCTTTCAAAAAGCAGGCGATCTTCGGACGATAACTGGTCTACAGATTTCACATAAATATTTCCCGGTCGTTGTTGTCCCGCGATATTTGCTTCTGCAGTGATCAATCCAAGAATCTGTTCCTGTAAAAATTGGCGATAGGAGCCATGATTCTCATTCCAGATGACAAGGTCAACCGAAAGTCCTTTTAACCGCCAATAAGCATGCGCCTGCACCATTTGTTTTACCAATTCAACGCTTTCCTGTTCATAGACATGAAGCAATACAATGGGCAGATCACCGGAAACAGAATGACTCCACAATCCTGATTGTCCGCGGTAATTATTTTGGATCGCTGCTGCATCGGAACGCAAGTTTGCATTGGAATAAATGACAGAAGTCGCCAGCTGATTGTACAATTGTGCATCTGCTTCTGTTGCATTGATCTGGCGCAGCAATACCTGGCTATGGGTCCACGAAAGCTCGAATGCACGGTTTTTCAAAAACCGGTCCTGGTATTTAAACATCAGGTTTTCGCAGACTTCCTTGGTGTCGGCGATGCCATACACAAGATCGACCGTAGCGGTTTGATTAGGTTTGATCAAAATACGATAGCGGATAGACATAACAGGATCAAGAACTGCTCCTTCCTTGCCTGACAGAACCTCATCTTCCATTGCCTGCGGGTATTGGAGTGTTCTTCCTCTTCCGATAAACTGCATGCGGTCCGTTTCGTAGGATACTTCTTCTACATCGCTGCCGTGAACGTGCATCAAGTGGAACATCCAAGGCGGTATTTCTTCTTCGGAACGCGGACGTCGTGTACAATAAATCGCATTGTGTTCACGGATGATTTGTGTTTGAACAAACAGGTTACTGAATGCAGGATGTGCTTCATCAGAAGCCTGGGTAGCCATTACGATTTCGGCATAACTGGTAACTTCTAATACTCTTAGAGACTGGGTCCTGTTTGTAATTCTTATCCTCCTTAATTCGGTATCATCTTCAGGAGAAATAACAATTTCTGTTTTTGTATTTATACCGAAATCACTCCTTCGAAACTCAACATGCCCCTGTGAAAAGATGGCTTCGTAGTTTTTTGCACTTTGCAAAGTTGGCTGATGAGTATTGGACCAGAACTTTCCACTGTTGACATCTTTTATATAACAAAATATTCCAAGGTCGTCCTTGGTTGCGTCTTCACGCCAACGTGTGACGGCAATATTTTTCCAACGGCTATAGCCGCCGCCAGAATTGGTGACCATGACATGGTAGTGCCCATTACCCAGAAGTTGTATTTCAGGCAATCTTGTATTAGGAGTATTGATGTTTCTTACCTGAACATCCGATGCTATGGCATTTGTTTCGATGATGTCGGCTGTGTGTGCGTAGAAAACCGTAGCTCTTGGTATACGTTCCTGCAGAAGCAAAAGAGTTGCATTAAATCGAAGCTCTGATTCAAATCTTTGCTGCATTGGTTTATTAAGTAACACATGAGCCAATGAAAGAAAACTCATACCCTGGTGGTGTACCATGTAGGAACGTACAATACTATTGGTGCTCCCTCTGGGAACACGACTTGGCGTATAGTCAACCGCTTCATAAAACCCATATTCCCCTTTGAAGCCGTCGTTGGATAACAGTTGCAGGTTGCTACAGGCTTTCAACGGAGATATCATTAATGCAAGCATCGAAGCATAGGGAGCAATCACGATATCTTCCTCAAGGCCACGTTTCAATCCGAGTCCCGGGACGCCAAATGAACGGTATTGATAGTTCAGGTTGGCATCGACAGAATTGTACCCGGATTCTGAAATGCCCCAGGGGACATCCCGTTGTGCAGCATATTCTATTTGACGTTTTACTGTGGCGATGTTGGTTTGGTATAACAAGGTGTTTTCGTAAGCCGGCATTATCAGTTGTGGCATGAGGTATTCAAACATGGACCCACTCCACGAAAGCAATATCGGGTCTCCCCCGGAATTGGTTAATAATCTTCCTAATGCAAACCAACTTTCCTGTGGCAACTTTCCCTGGGAGATGGCGACAAAAATTCCTAACCTCGCTTCAGAAGCCAACAAGTCGTAATAACTATTATCCTTTCTTTGCTCTTCCACATTGTACCCAATCCTTAAAAGGTTGGTTGACTTCTCAAAAAGAAAATCATATTCCACGTCGCTTAGTTCTTCGCATTGTTGGGCCAATTGATCCAATAAATTAATTCTTCCAGTAGCTATTGTGTTGGCTTTCAAAATGCATTCACGCATTTTAGCCAGCCATTCGTTGTCTGCAGCATTGATCTCACTTTGCTGATAAAAATCAATCGTCTCCAAAAGTTGTAAATGATTGACAATCGCATGCAGGGAGGGAATGTTATCCAGTGTAGACAGCTTTTCAAAATTTTCAGGTACAGGTAATAAGTTTATCCAGGGCACAATTTGAAGCAGGTCTTCATGAAAACTATTTACCTGAATGGATAATTTTGATATCCATTTTTTCGATTCAACATCTGCAAGAGTTAACGATAAATCATTAATATGAGAACTAAGCTCATCGATGTATCCTTTTACACTACGTAATGAATTACTGTTTTCATTGAGGGCAGCATTCAATACAGTTATAATCCTTTCTGTTTCCTTCTCATCATGTTTCTTTGAATTTTCCTGGATGATTTTTACAATTGTTATCAATCCTTCATAAAAGCTTTGTTTAAAAATCGGTTCGTTTGCCTGTGATAATAGTCCTTGTCGCAATGTAAGCAAGAAACCAACAAGATTACCACTGTCCACAGTAGACACATACCGGGGATGAAGCGGTGATAATGAAAGCGTATCATACCAATTATAAAAGTGTCCATTATACCGCTCGAACTTATGCATTGTTTGGATGGTATTGTTACATCTTTGTGCCATTTCCCTTCCGCTGATGTATCCAAAATCATAGGCTGCAAGATTGGCTAATAATGCAATTCCCATATTGGTAGGTGATGTGCGATGTGCAACAACCGGCGTGGGCTGTTCCTGGAAATTATCCGGCGGTAGCCAATTTTCTCTTGCATTGATGAATTGTTCAAAGAACGACCATGTTCTGCGTGCAGATTTATGGAGAAATAAATTCTGCATTTCCGACAGGTTGGGTTTTTTTTCTATTTCTTCTTTGCTCAAACGCCATGCTATTGCAGGTGCGAACAACCACAATAAAAGTATCGGACTCGCGACATACAAAGCTGCAGTATTTGAGTATGCCAAAAGTCCCGTAGTGACGATACTTAAAAAGGGGGCGATCCACATGGACGCATAAACAGGCCAGAGTTTTTTATGATGTACGCGGGATATAGCAGCGGAAGGAGTCCATTGCAATAATTTTTTGTGTGTGATGATCATACGCCAGTTCGTACGCACAATAGCATCCGTATTTTTATATGCTTCGTAAGGCAGAACCGCCAAACCGAAAATAAAGCGGATGAGAAAATTTCTTACGGAAACACCTACAACAATAAAATGTGATAAGATGCTAAGGTCCTCTGGTTTATTAATCAGTTGCCACCCGGCCGCAGCTACCAGCGGCAGCAGAACAATGACTGTGACTACTGCGGTCCAGAACCATGAAAATGGCAATACAAACCATCCTACTAATAATAATAAGGTGAGGGCAAGTGGGGTTATGCTTCGTCTGAGGTTATCAAATATTTTCCATCTTGATAAAGCAGATAACCTGTTTTTTATTAGATGTCCTTTGCTATCCGGAATAAAAGGAAGCATCCACGCACCAATTTGCCAATCCCCTCTGATCCATCGCTGATGTCGTTTTACATCCGTTTGATATTGTGAAGGGCTTTCTTCATACAAATGAACATCACTTACAAGACCAGAGCGCACATAACAACCCTCCAACAAATCGTGACTTAGTATGCGGTTCTCCGGCAGCTTTCCATCCAAAGCCTGTTCAAATACATCAACATCGTAAATTCCTTTTCCGATAAAAGAGCCTTCTCCGAAAAGATCCTGGTACACATCTGAGGAAACCTTTGTGTATGGATCGATGCCAGACAAATTACCCTGCATCCTTAAATACAATGAGAGTGTTGTTCTCGGTATGCTTGATTCGACACGGGGTTGTAAAATTCCATATCCAATGGTTACCCTTTTTTTATTTGGATCATAAATAGCCCGGTTCAAGGGGTGCGCCATAGTCGCTATAAATTTCCGAATAGATTCTCTCGGCAATTGTGTATCTGAGTCGAGAGTAATTACATATTTTATATTGGTCAATATGCTTTGGTCACCGACAACCAGGGAAAAATCATTTCGGCCACGTTCTCTCAAAAGAGCATTCAGTGCAGATAACTTTCCTCTCTTGCGCTCAAAGCCCATCCATTTTTTTTCACAGGGATTCCAGGTCCTGGGACGATGAAAGAGATAAAAAGTATTAGACTCGGGAGTTGTATACTTTTCATTCAATTCTTCTATTCTTTTCTTTGCCAATGCCACTAGGTTATCATCCCCTGGCATCGTAGCCGAGTCTGCGTCCATAAAATCTGTCAATAAGCCAAAATGCAGATTCTTTTCTTTGTTACCCAGATATCGTATCTCCAATCCTTCAACGAGTTCTTCAATGTATGCTTTACTTGAAAGCAGAGTGGGAATAACAACCAGGCTACGACACTCGGCAGGAATACCTTTCGAGTAATCCATCCGCGGAAGAAGTTGTGGCAGCACTAAAATGGTAGAAAGCCAGTTGACCAATGAAACAGCCAACTGAAGGCAACCCAAAAAAGAAAGTAATCCAACAACGGTTAAAATTTTCCAGTCATAATGAACATAATTGTATGCTGTATAAAATAAACCAGCAGCAAATACGATGGCTAAGAAAAAAATAGAGAAAATGTAAATAAACACTGGCATTTTAGCGGCCGCCCGGTCGACCTTCAGACGTAACGAATAACGCATGCAACTGGCATGTTCAATTTCTACCAATCCCTTATCAATTAGATAGTAGCCAACATGTTCTTTTCTTTTGGATGCTGAATCATCGTTTTTATGTTGCTGCGTTAACTCAATTGCTTTTTGTGCTACTTCTGTTTCCGATAAATCACACGATTTTGAAACCCTTTCAACTACGTGCCGATAACTGTCCCTTGTAGCAAAATCCATCAATGGATACGTTCCGGTCTTATCTTGACGTAACACCTGTTCCACGCTGCTGAGAGTTTCAACAAATTCGCGCCAGTCAGTAGCTCCAATGAAGCGTAGTGTTCCAATACTGTTGCGCACTGAGACCTGGTCGATTGCCTGCTTTTGATTTTCCTGCAACACAAGATCGTTGCTGCTGGTTCCTAATGCAGATAATTGCTGTTCCATCCAGCTGAGCGGTAAGGCAAGTGCAGGGCCCTTTCCCTGCAACATGCGTGTAAAGCTGGCAACAAAATGACTGTCCAGGATCGGTTTTGAGCGGGCCAAATCTGCAATCACAAGGATCAGGTCTACAGGATCGTCTTTTACGGTGGCGATCATTTTGTCTGCCCAATGGTCGGCCAGGTTATGATCGATTACGTCCAGTGCTATCTTGCCCGCAATCCGGCGAAGATTCTCAATCACTGCCAGGCGCAACATAATGGGTATCGCCCATAATTCTCCAAGTGTGAGTATCGTTTCAGTCTGGTAGTTGGCAATAAAACTGGTTAAACTGTTTACATCAACTCGCCCATCACTGTGTGCTATAATTTCTAATACAATATCATATACCCGGGGCATGCCCGCGGAAATGCCCTCAGAAAGATAAGGCAGGGCTTCGCTGTACCCTTTGGGTAAATGTTTTCTTGCAATGACTACTTGTTCTTCAACCAGGTAAAAATTATCCAGCAACCATTCTGACGCAGGAGTAATTGTTTTATCATCCCTTATGCTTTCAACAAGAAGATTGCGTACTTCCAGCAGCGTTTTTTCGTTGTCCTCCAATCTTTTCAGTAGCTTATCAAAGGAATGATCTTTTTGAAGTTTATGAGACTTCGCTAACACTTTACCGTGACGATCCAATTGATCCGAGCTGTAGAGTTCTGAACGAAAAGGCTCTTCTTTGTATTTACGCATAGAGTGGTCGCTGATAAAATTGATGCGCAATCGTGATAAAATATCCGATACTGTACTGGTAGCAACCTTCATATTGACCTTCATATCTTGTGCTTAAACGTAAGGAGCAGTAAGGTACCGAGCCTTTTGACAGAATTGGTTAAAAATTTTATTTTGGAGAATCCGCATTTGACCCATTTGATCACTTTCCGACAGAATGTATTCATCCGCTCTTAATCACCGCTTTCGAGGAATTAATGCCACAAATACCATTCTTATCATTTGAATCGATAACGAAATTAATCTGGAAAATACGTCCGACAACATTTGAGCGAAGGGCGACGGAAAAATTCTCAGAAATCGTATTACTCGTGATTACTATATAGAACTACGCTACAGCGATTGTTGCTTCTTATTGCTCTAGCTCGGCCAGCAATTTGTAACTGCAGCACGAAGAGATACGGTGACAAGTCCCTAGCGTTTTCCTGTAGTAAAATAAATAAGGGATTTGTCTATATAAAAATTGGTGTAAACTTAGAATCATACCACTGAAAGATACGCCTGAAAAAAAGCTTATTGATATTCAAAGGGTGTTTACAAGTTTGGCAAAGATTTGGTTCCCTTACAAAGGAATCTTTCAAAGCTGTTTCTATTCTTTAACCAAACCGTACCACCTTGGAAAAATTAAAGGTCACCATCAGCTTTTTTCTCTTTTTTATTAGTGGAGCCGCGGCTATTAAAGCCCAGACGATAACTGCCGTATGGACAGGAAAAATCAACCCTGAAAAAGTTGAAGTCAAAATCGTTCTCAAGGGTGCTGATTTGACGGGCACTACCTGTTATTATGAATCACCCAATATTTACATGCGATATGGTGTCAAAGGATATTTTAATTCCCACACGAAGGAAGCAGTGTGGTGGGATGACCAGTTGATTGAGGAAAAAGGTCACGGATCGCCAG
>Ga0163163_10001391_pt1 | contig 20439 bp, 25 predicted proteins | sample S65metaG_FD_119766 | JGI IMG/M metagenome (GOLD analysis project Ga0163163, IMG submission 119766) | Switchgrass rhizosphere microbial communities from Kellogg Biological Station, Michigan, USA - S6-5 metaG | ecosystem: Host-associated > Plants > Roots > Rhizosphere > Soil | place: USA...
CAGATCGATATTGTGCGCAGATGTACTACACGTAAAGACGAAGTTCACCCCTATCAACATGGCGACAATTACGATTAGCGGACTTTTTCTCATAAACAACTCTCCTCGATATTGATGTTTTGAGCTTCCCTAACAGTGAGTGGCGCGGATGCGATAAACGTATCGCACAATTTTTCTGTAACTCTCGTCGACTGAGTTTGATAGACAGGGAGGGCTCATTTGAATGAGGAAACAGTTTAAGAAATGGTGTGCCCGAAGCCAGGTCCTAGATGTTGCGAATGGGCCTGGCCTTGATGTAGTTCAGTCATCGACTCTGGCACGGAATGTGACAGCAGCTTCGACTCGCGTTCAAAGTGATTCAAAAAAGTCTGAGGGTCCGCCGGCGCTCATTGTGTCACGACGCGGAAGAGAGACTTGCTTAGGTCATCGACTTCGCCTTGTGGCGTGAAGCCGCTAAGCGTCAAAGCGTAGTCGCCTTTTGTGAGCTGACTGGCTCGTACTGTGAAGACGAACTTTGCGCCCGCTTTTGAGATGCGCGGCCTGATGTTGGTTTGCGTGAAGATTTCCGGGCCACCAATCTTTTGTAATGAAGCGCGGTAGCGAGGGTAACTATCATCCTTCAGATTTAAGAGAATCTGCGCTTGTGTGGTGTCAGAAGGAATGAAGAGAGTTTGTGTTGGACCGCCGCTGGCATCTCTAACACCACCGACCGTGAGAGCTAGAGAGACAGTCCGAGGAGTAGTCTTTATGCCGGGACTTGGGGAGGGTTTTGGCGACCCAGGCGGAACTTGAGCAGTGTGCTCTTCTTGATTTTGGCGCTCTGGAGTTTGTTGCGGCGTCTGTTGATCTTGCTGACGCTGCTCCTGATTCTCCTGTTTAGCTTGAGTTAACGTTGGCTGCCGTTGTCGCCGCAAGTTGTTTACGACAATCCAAGCGCCGGAAAGCACGATTAACACGGCTACTAACGCTATCGCGAATCGCAACTTCGGTCTCTCGCTTCCAAACGAGAGCAAACTCTGCCACCACGAAACTTGCGAAGTTGATCGCGATGATTGCGAGACCTGATTTCTTGCCTCTTCATTCTCGTCAATCCGAGTCGTTAAAGTTTTGGCGAACTCGACACGCTGTCGTCGGGCTTGATGCTTCAGGTAAGAGTTCTCGAACCGCTCGCGCGTCTCGGTTGACAATCGGCCGCGTGCATAAGCATCGACCAACTCACTTTCAACCTGCAGCACTTGATTAAAAACCTGCGGGTCGCGGAAATATCTCTCTTCAAACGCAGCTTGCTCCTGTTCGGACAATTCTCCGAGCAGGTAGCGCGTTGAGATTTGTTCCAGTTCATCCATTACTACGACTTGTGATGTTGCCGCTCGGCTAAAATCGGAGACGTGACAGTTAACGATGCGATCAGTATCTGAAAAGATTGACAAACAAGAGATTGAGTAGAATTTTTTACAGCTGGCGTCGCCCTCTTTCTACTCGTTTTCTATTTCTTAGGCGCTCCCCGATACAGGAACTCAAAACCTTCCTTATAAAAATATTCTTTGCCGCCCCAAGGGATGTAGCAGAGGTTGTTGTTATAAGAGTATTTCCCCGGATGTACGCCGTCACTCATCTGCTTACGGCAAACATAGATAGGATCGTTCCCTTGATCCAACCCGCCCTTCACAACACGGCCTTCTTCGATTTGAGCGCGTGGTACTTTGGCCGAATCTTTCCATTGATATCCAGAATTTGTCAGCAATACCTGGTAAACAGGATAATTTTTCTCAAGCCCGCCATACGAGTAATAGCAGCTTCTTTTGTAGAGTTTGCCGGGTTGAATGGTCCCATGGTAGTTACGTAACTGACAGATATACATCATGGTCCCATCCTGATGCTGCCCACCCTCAACTCGCTGATAAGCCGGATAATCTTTCTCATCATTTGGGTATACCCAGATGAATGGAGCATCCTGAACTGGGCTGAGGAACATTGAAGAGTCCACTTCGCCAGCGAGCAGTCTTGGTGCATAAGCTTTCGCCGTGACCACCGATGTTCTCATCTCAATCGAAAGTAGAACGCATATTAAAGCTACGCTCGTGGAAAGTAAGACGAGTGGAGTTTTCCGCATTTGATCCTCTCCATACCAAAGTGAGCTCGCGTGCTAGTCCTCATCAGGATCCAGACTGCGCCGTCCAGATTCGCGCTGACTACGCGGTGCTCACCTTTAAGTGGCGCAAACCTCCCCTTCATATCGCTGATTTTTTCTGGAGACAGCGCGTGACGCATTGTTCCAGTTTATCGCGCAGGCGTTGCGACCGGTTTGCCAGCGCGTCGCGGCGCAATCCCAGGCGCTCCGCCAATTCTCTTCGGCGATCAATACGTCCTCGTTTCTCGTCGACGTAATACTCCATTATCAAATCACGACTCTCTTGAGGAAGTGCGTCGAGACAATCATCCAGGCAACTCAGCCGCGCTTCTTTCTCTGCCATTTCGCCGGATGTGTCGAGCGCTATGGGTTCATGCTCGATTCCATCAAGCGGCGTATGACGCTTGTGACTTCCCTTGAGTGCCTCGAGCCAAACGAGCCGCGCGACCGTGTAGGTGTATTCGTTTATGTTTCGGATTCCCACGCCCTCATCGAGCTTTCGAGCGAGGCGATTAAAAGTTTCGTCGGCGTGTTCTTCCGGGAAAGGGGCTCCTCGCCATTCAAAGGACCTGATTAAGGTGTGACGCAAGTCCTCATATTTTTGAGCGGCCTGCTCGTCGTCGTCCCCGAGGCGCTCCAGTAGTCTGATGAAGGCTTGCGAGGTCAGTTCCCGTTCCATGAATGTTGCTTTTAGGGGCTCTTGCAAAATCACGAGCCTTCTTCACTAAGAAGGAGTGCCATGTGTCGCGCGAAACATAGCACTAACGAAGCAAAAGAGAATGATCCGCTAATTTCAGGTTTTCTCCGAGCAGCCTCTGTGGTCCCTTTGCTTCCGTGGTGATGTCCGAACAGCTTTGACCACAGAGACATTGAGAACACGGAGGTTTGCACAGGGAAGAATTCAAACTGGGTCACTATCCAAAAAGAGAGCACAGAAACAAAACTCGTATTCGGCGCGACGACACATGACACTCCTCCGGAGCGCTCTATCATTTACGGTTCACAGCTATAAACATGTCACTCCTCCGAGTGAAGAATGCTCGTGGTTTTTGCAAGAGCCTCTTTAGATTAACTCGAAATCAATTGGGGAGCATTCGTACTTCAGGGCGAATGGCGATAGTCCAGACAGTCTTGAGCCGCGTCAATCATTTGAGTGATTTTTGTCTCTTATCTCTGGAATGACCGGAAGACCTTGTTTGCATTCCGCATCACCCTACGACAACGCAATAGCTCCTATGTTGCGGTGCCTAGTCACCGCTTTATTAGAGCGGATCTTTCAAATTTAACTCAAGCAGTGCCGAGGCACAGCACTCCAGGGACCCAAGGACACGCCACTGATCACCTGGTTGCCTTGCCACGCTCCCTGAGCAGCAACAACGCATGAAGCAATAGCATTACCACCGACGCAACGATTACCGCAGTCAATCCTGTACGTACATTCCCCACAGATCCGCCAACTGCGCTAGAGACATAACCTACTGCGGGTGGAATAACGAGTAGTCCCGCGAACCCCACGCCCATCACCCAGCTCATCGCAGTGCCAGCAATCCTCGGGTTCATTACTGACGCCAGGCCCACTGAAGTAGGGAAGATTGGTCCCATCCCAAATCCTGCGGCGATCAGGCCGAGTCTGACAGTTCCTGATGAGCTCGCAGTAAACGCAATTAGCAGCGATACCGTTGTGAGCAGGGAACCAGCAGTCATCAACAAGAAACTATTGACACGCAACACGCCCAGAAGAAGACTCGATACAAGCCGCCCCACTAACAACGCCATCGCAAATAGTGAGAGCGTACGTAACGCATAGGAAGCAATCCCGACGCCGATAGGGTCAGCTTCAAAGAATTTGTTGAGCACGTCGGGAGACATCCGGCTCACTGTTTCCAAATTGGCAGCGCTAACGCCCTGGCTGGCAAGTATGCTCGCATCGCGTTCCATAAAAGTGACGACCCACTTCCCGACCGACACCTCAGCGCCGACGTACATGAAGAGTGCCAGTGCCAGAAGCAGGAAGGATGGATTGCCGAATAGTGAGCCCGCTTCACCAGCCCCCGATGAATGTGATTGGGTGGGTGCGGGAAAACGCGAGGTCACAATTAGAAGAAACAGGACTACTGTTAAAGCTCCCAACGACCAGAAGATCAGTTCGAGTCCCCCTTGTCGTTGTAGTGCTTGCACTACGAGTGGAAGGGAAGCGAGACCAAGACCAAAACAGATGTCCAGAAGATTTAAGGCCGAGTTTCGCCAGGTGTCGGCAACTTCGGCGACGAGAGCATGCCCCGAAGCAACGATCGCGTTGGCACCAAACCCCAGCACGAGAGAACAGCCGAATATCAAAATCAGCGCGGCGGCTGCTTGCACTCGCGTTACTATTAACGCGAATCCGATCATCGAACCAATTACACAAACTGAACCAACCAGCAGGGCCACCTTTGTTCCAATTCGATCGATGATTGGTCCACTTACGGCGTATGCCAGGACCGCACCAACAGCGTTGATAAGAAGAAACGTCCCCACGGCGCTATCGCTCGGCAGAAACTGATTGCGTTCAAGCGTCGGGAGTACCGAGCCAGGAAGTGCTGCAAGTAACCCGTACACAAAGATGCCCAGGAAAGCGATGATCATTAGTATCAGTGTGTTATTACTGGAGGTTCTATTTTGTTGTTCGGTCAATGAGATTCCTCGCTAGGTTGAGAGCGCTCGGGGCTCCGTTTCGCTGACAAAAACCGACGAGCCCTCCTTTACAGTCGGGCTACTGCCCTCGTGTTATCTAGCTTTCCACAATCCCTGGGCGACAAGCGGAACAAAACTATCGAGCCCTTCTGGTTTGAAAGCGATCGTGCGTTCCTGTTCAGCGCTCATGTAAGCCGTCATCAAAAGCTCCGTTACTTCTAGTCCATCGTAGAAGTTTTCCGCGGGCTGTCGACCGTCGAGAAAACACTGCACGAAGTAACGATTTTGCGATTCGTAACCATACTCCGCTGCTTCGTTACCAAGGACCGGCATTAGTCCCTGCTCAGCGTTTTGTTTTTCGACAAGGTCCTCGCCGGCATCGCCCTTCACTTCACGACTCATGAAAAGTTTGAGTCCACTATCGAGAGAATTCATCGCGAGCGAGTACTCCGGACCAAGGACTTCAAGGCTCAAACGCAAGCCCGCACCTACATAGCTCCAGGAAGTTGTTACTTCGACGATCAGTGGATTGTTCTCTTCGTCGACATAGTTGACGGTTGCGCGCGCGAAGTCTTCGGCCGGCTTGTTTTTGTAATCGACAGCCAGGCCCATGTTGGTACGAAGAGCTTCGATGTACTTCGGACGTGACCACTTCAAGCTGGCGATCTGCGCGGAGACTTTGACGGGTCTGATACTCGAACGCGGAGCATCAGGCTTCGTGAGCATAAAGCGTCCGACCTCGATGCTGTGACACATCATGTCGTTTAGCACGCCACCGCCTTGCAGTTCTCCTTGCCAAAACCATGGTGAATGGGGGCCGCTGTGCTCCTCGGCCGCACGGGCAAGATAAGGACGACCAGTTAACGCCGCCGCTCGACTCCACATGATCTGTCGTCCACGTGTAACGCTCGGGGCAAATATTTGATCTTCAAGGTAACCATGGAGCAAGCCGGACTGCTCGATTAGTTCAACCATTCGACGTGCTTCAGCGACATTTCGAGCAAGTGGCTTCTCACAAGCGACGCCGATGAGCTTACCTCTGCCGGACTGGACCGCGTCACAAATGGCTTGCATGTTCTGGAGACGAAGATGGTTTGGCCCACAGAGCCAAATACAATCAATCTCCGGCGCCGCGATCATTTCCTCAATCGAGTTGAACGCTTGTGCATTGCCGACACGGAGTTCGCGTGCTAACGCCGCTGTGGCTTGAGCATGCTCGGCGTTAGGGCTGTAGATACCGAGTACGTCAGCATCGCGAACACCACGCCACGCTTGAAGGTGAAACTTGGCTACAAAGCCGCTGCCGATAAATCCGATTCCAAGTTTGTTCGCCAACAGTGCAACCTCCTAACCACTACCTAAGATCAAGAGACTCCATGGAGAAGAACAGCTGTAGAAAAGAACAAGCAAGGAAGGGTGGTTTACCCCCGCTCTTCTGTGATAATCAACTTAATCAAAGCAGATAAAAGATGAACCTGGGGGGTAAACCACCCTTCCTTACCTGTTCTTTCTTGCTCGGTCTTGACTGGTCAATACTTCAGAATTTCATTTCTTGAAGATATTTCAGGCTCGTTGGCACCTGGGTGATAACCGTTGGCGATTCATCTTCCAGGAAATACCATTTGACGCCTGCCTTCTTTGCGGCTTTCAACACATTCTTCAAATCAATAACGCCCGCACCAAGCGGTACGTCGTTCGTGACGTCCGTGCCACCGGTAAAGTTGGATGGAGTGCCACGCTTCATATCCTTCAGGTGCATTAACTCAAAGCGCTTCCCGTATTTCTCAAACAGCTTCACCGGATCTTGTCCGGGTTGGACGACCCAAAATACATCCATCTGAAATCTCACGTACTCCGGTTTTGTTTCAGCCATCAGCAAGTCGAACAGCGTGCCGTTCCCGTAAGGAAGAAACTCATAACCATGCGTGTGGTAGAAAAATTTGAGTCCATGTTTGGCAAGCGCCTCGCCGGCTCGATTAAAGACAGCAGCCGCTTCGCGACAAGTCTTTTCGTCGAACGGATCCTTGTGGGGAATCCACGCGCACCCAACGTATTCCAAACCCAAAGTCTTCGCTTCGGCGGCGATGCTCTCAACGTCGTCGCGACACTTCTCGTATGGGAAGTGGCCACTCACGGCTTTGAGTCCCCTTTCGTCAAGTAGTTCGCGAAACTTTTCCGGCGCGACACCATAAGTACCGGCGGTCTCGACGTACTTGAAGCCGAATGACTTCACTTGATCCAACGTTCCGGGTACGTCCTTCTTAAACTGATCGCGAAGACTGTAGAGCTGTAAACCCACGGGACCTTTGAAACTTGGTCCAGTACCAACTAAGCGTTCTTTTGACTGGCCAAAAAACAAAGCAGGCAGAATTCCCAGGAAGAGGAGAATGAGTAGAAGTTTCATTTGCACAAACCCTAGATAGAAAGGTTACCAGCTTCGGATCCTAATCTTGCGAAACCACACTTCGTCCCCATGATATTGCAAGGCAATCAAGCCTTCGGAGTTGAGCGCGAATCGCGGAAACCCTTTGAACTTACTCTTTGCAATCAGCTCTTTGAGCGCAGCGCTTCCTAAATCGTACTCAAGAATCTTGCTGCCATTGAGCCAATGCTCTACATGACCGTTGTTGATTACGACTCGCGCCTTGTTGTACTCGCCGACAGGTCTCAGTGTTTTGTTTCCAGGTGCGATTAGATCAAATAGGGAACCCGCTGACGTCGACGGCTTCTTGCCATCAGGATGTTTGTCGTCATCCAACACCTGCATCTCAGGTCCGGTCTTCCATGTTTGATCCTGATCTTCTGAAATTAGGTAAACGATCCCGCTATTGGCACCAGGCGCCACACGCCACTCGAGTTCCAGTTCGAAGTTGCGAAACTTCTCTCTGGTGACGATGTCGACCTGGTCCGATTTATCGCAGCCACCAACAGTCTTTATCGATCCCTTTTCAAGTTGCCAGCATTTTGCAGGAAAGCTGTCTCGGCGGAATCCACGCCATTCGGCCGTCGATTTGCCATCGAACAAGACACGCCATTTTGGCTTGCCCGGTGAGACTGACGTCAGCACTAACAGCAAGGTGACAGCAATGAAAAGGCGCTTTACCTCAAAAGTCGGTAAGAGCGCTCGGGGCAGTAGCCCGACTGTAAAGGAGGGCTCCGATTCGCTACTAAAAACCGACGAGCCCTCCTTTACAGTCGGGCTACTGCCCCGGGTTTCTGACTTTTGAGACAAAGCCAGGAAAAGGTTGATGTGAGCTCTTGATTTCATAGTCTTGTTGGACCGCTGGAAGCGGGCATGAACTTTTGAAACAACGAACGTCTGCCGGGATTCTTTGGGCCAATGACTATCGTCGAGTTGCAGTCAGTCGCAACCGCTTTAAGAGATTCGAACCATTCGCCATTAATTAAATACAAACCAGCGGCGTCACTCGTAAGTTTCCATTCGGGGTGTCGATACTCCCACTCGATGAGTACGGCTTTCCGCCAGAACTCATCAGGTGCGTTGATCTCTACCCTTAGTCTTTGACTCATTGTTATTAGACACGCAATGCTTTGTTCAATGCTTCGAGCGCTGAACGAAGGGCCGTCTCTTCAGATTTGTTTTCGAGTGCGAGAACGACATCGGAAAACAGTAGTTGTAGATCACGCGCCAATTCATCCGTCGGTGCGAGACGGGCTCCAAGTTGGACATTACTTATGTCTAAGGGAATGCCAAGAGACTTACTGTCGAGTGGGGACAACTTGAAATAAAGCACTCCGACAAACCCCAGTGAACCTGTCGCTTCCACTTTCGGACGACCTAAGTCGTCGTAGGTGGGTGGCTCAAACGAATGCAAGCCGGGTTGCAAATCTGTCTCTGGACCCTTTTCCTGTTCCAACTTCTGATCGGACGTTGCCGTTTGAGCTGTCTGAGCGGTTCCTGCAAGTAATTGCCTGCGGACGGGTGAAACTCCAACCCCACCTTGCGTCGCCATCAAAGTGGCGTTGATGCCGTCGACAAATCGAGTTGCTTGTTTCGGAGTAGTGAAACCCATTCGGCCTTGTACAACGAATTTTCCATCGACAATCGTTGCTTGATTGGGCAGAAACACAACGCCATACGTTTTCCCACGAGCTTCAAACTTGCCGTCAAACACTCGACCTCGCAGAACTGCATGAAGCGTGTGAAGCTTTGTTTGAGCAGTGCGGCTACTGCCAGATTGAGCTAATTGGCTGTGTTGCTCATTCAACATTGGTTCTACAAATTCCCGCGCTTGTACTCGTCAGTTATGTAATCGCAGGCCCGGATCGTTAGAGCCAGAATCGTCAAAGTCGGATTATGGTTTGCTGATGAGGTGAAGCTCGCACCGTCGGTAACGAACACATTCTTCACGTCGTGCAGTTGGTTGAATTTGTTTAGCACTGAACTCTTCGGATCATTGCCCATACGTGCAGTTCCGAGCTCGTGAATGATGCGACCCGGAGCCGTCATTTGACCGCCGGTAGACAGTACTTCGGCGCCGGCGGCACGCAAGATTTCTTCACTGGTCTGCGCAGCGTCTTTGGCCATCTCACGCTCGTTATCGGAGTACTCGATGTGCATCTTAAGTACAGGAATTCCCCACGCATCAACGACGCCATTCGGATCAATCTCGGCATAGTTTTCAAAACGCGAAAGCATTGCCGCTCGAACTGTCATTCCAACTGGTGCAGTGTAAAAGCGCCTGACCTGTTTCTTATACTCCGCCCCAAAACCGCTGATTGCGCGTCGAGCCATACCCGGATACATGCTGGTGGCGGAACCGCATTCGAAACCATAACCACGGATGAACTTCTTTTGCTTTGAAGCTGCGTCGAGATTGCGAAATCGAGGAATGAAGATCCCAGTTGCTTTACCGTCCTCGTTAATTGGATCTCTGCCGGCCAACACCGGAAAGAATCCGGATGCGCCAATACCTCCGAAGTGATCGACGAGGTAATGTCCCAAAACTCCGGAGCTATTTCCCATACCTTGTGGGTGATGTTGCGACTTTGAATTGAACAGAATACGAGTCGATTCGAGAGTCGACGCCGCAACAATGATCACTTTTGCAAATGCCTCGCCTTCGACGTGTGTAACTCGATCGATGAAAGCGACACCCGACGCCTTTCCAGTTTTGGTATCGGTAATGATGTGACGAACGATCGAATTAGGACGGACAGTTAGGCGTCCTGTTGCGGCCGCGATCGGTAGAGTCGACGCGACGGAGTTGAACATCGCGTTGACGTCGCACCCGTCGCCGCAGTGTCCGCAGTAGTGACACTTCCGACGTCCCTTCATAAATTTCTTTGGCTGAGCTGTAAGCATTGCCACGCGCATCGAGATTGCGCGACGTCCGGTTTTCTCCGCGCCCTTCCGCAAGAGATGTTCACCACAGGTCAGCGGCATTGGAGGCATGTACTTGCCATCGGGCACGTGGGCGAGACCGTCGTTGTTCCCGCTCACTCCTATGAATTCCTCGGCGCGATCGTAGTAAGGCGCAAGTTCGGCGTAGCTAATTGGCCAATCATCACCGAAGCCATCATGAGTTGCGGCTTTGAAATCGAGATCAGACAAACGCCAACTCAATCTTCCCCAGTGAAGCGTCTTACCGCCCATGATCCGAGCGCGCACCCACATGAATGGTTTGCCTGGCTCAGTGGTGTAGGGGTTTTCGGAGTCTTTAACGTAGAAGTGACGGCTGTAGTACGAGGCGGTGTCCTGCATCCACTGTTCTTGCTGTTTCCAGCCGGGCGGGCCGAAACCGCGATACATCATTTGATAGGGCCATGTGTGAGTGGAGAAGTCGCGTTGAGGATTGACTGGCGGTCCCGCTTCGAGGACAAGCACCTCAAAACCGCGCTCGGTCAACTCTTTCGCGGCCATTCCGCCCGAAGCGCCCGAGCCAATGATCAGTGCGTCGTATTTCTTTGCCGATCTCAAAGGCAGTCTCCGCCGAACTGAATGTTGGATTGCTGAAGGAAGTGCTAGAAGGCCGCACCATAACACACGCCGAAAACGAGGAGCAATATTTTTAGGTAAGGCAACTGTATTGACATTTAGATCCCCTGATCGGAATAATCGCGGAGAACGTAGCGTCACAGTGCTAGTCGTTTCCAAAAACTGTTTTGTCGATGCCGAGAACAAGGCATCTAGCTAACATCAGCGACAAACGAAAAGGTCTGAATAAGGTAAGATTTTGTTCGTCTGACTTCGTGGATCGTTCTTTTTGCGGCGAGGAAACGATCCACGAAATCAAAATAAACAACACGACCGAGGACCTCTTGAACGTAATCAGCGGGTCCTGAAATCTGAACGAGGGATCAATGTCTAACGACGAAACTATTAGTCGCAGAACTGCGCTGAAGATCATTGGCGTGGGTGTTGGCGTGGCGAGCGCGCCGAATGTCTTCGCTCAGCATCCTCACCCGCACACTGGCGTCGAAATGGTGTCGCCGGTCGATGAGCAGTCACCAGGTAAACTTCATTTCTTTACACCGGTGGAGATGACGTCGATTACCTTGATGAGCGATCTGATAATTCCAACTGACGAACAATCCCCGGGCGCGAAGGATGCAGGTGTTCCGGCCTTCGTCGATCTGATGGTGAGCGAGTCATCGGTCGAGACGAAAAACCTCTGGCGCAACGGTCTAGCTGCAGTTGACCAACTTTGCAAGAACGAATTCGGTAATACGTTCAATACCTTAATGTCCGAGCAACAAGTAGCAGTTCTGAAATTGATTAGTAGAAACGAATATCAACCCAGAAGAATCGAAGAGCGTTTCTTTATCGCGATTAAAGGACTGACGGCTGACGGGTATTACACTTCAGAGTTGGGGATTCACCAGGAACTCCGATACAAAGGCAACGCCTACCTCAAAGATTTTGCCGGTTGCACTCATCCTGAACATACGAGTTAAGAAAAGTTTGAGACTGAATCATGAGCGCAGCTTGCTTTGTTGGTGTTTGTCGACTTGTTTGTTTCCGTCGCGGCGGCAACAGAGAAGAGCGTGTTGTTTATTCTTCTGAGCTTTCTGACCGCAACAACATTTGTCTCGACATCGGCAGCGACTTGGGATCGCCTGTATCGAAGGACTACTTCGACCTGGCTTCATTCGCCTTTAACGGCACCATCGGCACGACGAAGATCTGGTATCCTAAGAAATAGGACCACCTCCTGACTCTTCACAATCAGGACAACCACTTTGTAAGAAAGTCCGGGTGAATCTTCCAGGCGAAAAGACCGGCTAGACCCATGACAATTCCGAAGAGCGTTGGAACCATTGCCAAAATGAAGAGCCAACGCTTCTGAGTCAAAGCGGTCATCGCCAAGAGCGAGATCGCCAGTGCCAGCATGGCATCTGATAGATCGAACTGGTCATCGTGGAAATTGAGTTCGTTGTAGGTCTTATCAGCTTGTTCGGCGTCAACTTGCTGACCCTTCTTTTTCTCCGCTTCCTCCCTCGCGACGGCTTGGAAAACCTTGATCTGTTCCTGAATGGCCGGTTGGGCCGACGAGGGAGCCGACGTCGCTTGGACTGTCAGCTGGGCGACCGTTGCTTTGGCAAGGTCTTCACGAATATTGCGCGCCTGATACCACGAATAATCATCGATTTTATTTGCCTGAGCCTGCTGCATCGCCTGAACGATGTTGTCGTCTTTAACTTTACAGATGCCCAAAAATGTTGCTAACAGCGCAACCGATATGGCCACTAGTGTGTTCAATTGATTCCTGGATTTTTGTGCGGCAGCAACATCTCCAGTTTCTTTCGTCCCATCATCTTCGTTGAGAAACTCCATCGGATCTGGGTCCACGTGCGCTTCCTCCCTTCCAGCGAAGTCAGATTATCGTAATCAGATTGAGGACGATCATCTTTCTCCTCATTTCATCGTCCCTTTAATTCGATCGGTCTTGATGGTGCACTCATCAACGAACGATTCCATCAAGAAACATCTGGGCTACCCTCTGCTCTCAGCGCCAAAATTTGTTTGCTGCTCACGATTAAAAAAAGCGCCTTGGAATGCTTATTGCCAAATGTACTCTAGTGCAATCAAGCTGACAGTTATCGACCTGTTAACTTGATCCGATTCCCGTAGCAATTGGTATTCGAGGGTGAACAGGGTGGTGAATTGGAGCAGACAAGTCTGACTTTCACGCCTTCACTATCTGTCTTTTAGTCAACCAGTTCACCCCTTTCATTAGCTTTTATTACAAAGGGGCGCTGTATGCTAATCCGGACAGGTTCTTTAGATTTACCTAAGATTACAACCGCTCTCGTCGATACTGACCTCGCGTTAAAACACAGAATTGAAACCCTCGCAGCTTTGGCGACCGCCCTTATGGCGGAGGTCGATCGACTGCGTGCGGAGGTATCGCCTGGGAAGGAATACCAACAAAATCACAAGTTAGAGACTGATGATAGACAAGGATCACTCAATGATGAAAGCATCGATTTCTATCGGGAGATCGAGTTGTACGAGATTGAATTCATCAAGAGAGCGCTTCAGCGTGTGAGTGGATGTCAGCGGCGCGCGGCCGAGTTGCTAGGTCTGAATCCGACCACGCTAAATGCAGAGATAAAGCATTTTGGCACTTGCGGATTCGATTTAACGGTTTTCTTTCGAAACAAAGGCGATCGTCGAGGCGGTTGAAAAAGCACGGAACATGAGGCGGCGCGTGTGTACAAACTTGATGAGGCATTTTTGCCAAGTGAGACATTTTTGCAGATTTCCAAGTTCTTGGATTAAATCCCAAAGGCTTGGATGAGAGCACAAAAAACTTACTTCGAAGTGTCGTACTTGCTTCAATGGGATTCACCACGGTCTCGATAGGAGTTCGGTAGAAGTATGAGACCTTATTCAGAGGACATACGTCTTCGCGTAATCCATTCTTATGAAAATCATGAACTCGCTCTCAAGCGAGCGATTGAGCTTGCCCCTGACGCCTCGAATGCGTTTTTTGCGTTAGGCGAACTCTATATGCAACAAAAGAAATACTCGGAGGCAGAGCAGCGGTTACGTCAAGGGCTGAGAATTGACAATCACTCTTGGCGGGGGCACTTTGCTTTGGGCCGGGTCTATTGGGCCAGCGGTGATGTACAACAGGCAGCAAAGCAGATTGCTCTAACGTTGCAATTGAATCAAGATCTTGCCGATGCACATTTGCTCGCGGGAAACATTTGTTGCGTAGCGGAAAGCGGGAGGATGCGAGGACCGAATTCGAAGCCTATCTACGCCTCGCGCCGAAAGGAGAGTTCGCTGGTCAAGTGAAAACGATTCTCCAGAAGATGAAAACCTCGCCTTAGAGATTTGGACTTTTCCGACTCCAAACCTTTGGTACCTTGCGACTGGTCTATTCGTTCTGAATTTGCTGACTGCTGGTACCAATACGTTTGACGCAAAGGTTTAGAATCCGATGAGACAGCCTTCTCAAACCGTGTGATTGTCTGTAACATTCCGGCATGCAGATGGTGGCAAGTGACGATGGAGTCTCGGTCTTTGAGGGTGTTCGGCCTCGCCTGTTTGGGATCGCTTATCGCATGCTCGGAAGCGCAGCTGAGGCCGAGGATATCGTCCAGGATGCATGGTTACGTTGGCAGGGCACAGATCGAAGCGCAGTAGAGGATCCGCCGGCATTCCTTGCGACTGCGACGACGCGATTGGCAATCACCTTCGCACAGTCCGCACGATCTCGACGCGAAACCTATATTGGGCCGTGGCTCCCGGAGCCTGTAGACACCTCGGGTGATCCGCGTCTCGGCGCCGAACGGGCAGAAGCTATAGAGTTTGCGGTCCTATTGTTACTCGAGAAACTTTCTCCGACAGAACGCGCGGCATACGTTCTACGAGAAGCGTTTGATTATTCCTACGATCAGATTGCCCGCATCCTTCGATCGACCGAAGCGAATGCTCGACAACTTGTGACCCGCGCGCGCAAACATATCAGCGACGGTCGTCGTAAGCGCGTAAGCTCGAGCGAACAACGACGCCTTCTCAACGCCTTCGTCGTGGCCTCACAGCGAGGCGATCTTCCTGCCCTGGAAAAGCTCTTTGCATCCGACGTTGTTTCCTACGCCGACGGTGGTGGCGCCGTACACGTAGCAAGGCTTCCCGTTTCCGGACGTGAGCGCGTTGTTAACTACTTTGCTTCAGTGGGCCCGTTCATGGGTAGTGGCGTATCGATTGAGTGGATAGAAACAAACGGCCAGGCAAGCGCGCTCGTGTTGCGGAACGGAGCAATCACTGCCCTGGCGACTGTCGAAGCGTCGAAAGAAGGAATCTTCAGAGTCTTACTACTGATGAGACCCAGCAAGCTCGTAGCGATCTCGCGATCGGCTGACGCAAAGCGTGGGTCTCAATCCGCATCTCAAGCTCCTGCTCCCTGAGCTTGTGTCTGATAGTCACGCACACGCAGATCCTCTGCAAGAAACCCGTTGACGTTAGCGTACGACGCTACGTTGGCGAGCTCACTAAAGCTGCCCTCTGACTTCAATATTTCGGCGGCACGCATAAAGCCATTCCAGGCCGCCAGTGCGAACGCACCGCCAACGCTGATACGCCTCACTCCGAGTGCTGCGATATCCTCGACGCGTAATCCGATATCGCTTACGACCAGAAGGTTGAACGGTATTGGCTGAATCGCTTCAACCAGCACTTTGATTTCTTCAGGATCTTTAACGCCAGGGGCGAAGAGCACGTCGGCGCCTGCTTCTGCGTATGCCTGAAGACGTCGAACACTCTCATTAAGCGCATCTGGATGGCCCACGTGATAGCACTCAGCGCGCGCCGTGAGTAATACATCGGAACCTGAATTGTCGATTGCCTGCCGTGCCGCTTGCACTCGTTCTACCGCAACAGATAGTTCAAATAGTGGCGCCGAGGGGTTCCCCGTCGCATCCTCGATCGACAAACCGGCGACACCTGTAGCGACGCATAGCGTCACGCTGTCTGAGATCTCGTGAGGATCACGACCGTAAGCTGAAGCAAAGTCAGCACTGACCGGTAGATCAACTGCCGCAGCAATTTCTCTAATGTGAGTTAGGTTTCGGGACCGCGTTAATGCTACGTCGGAATCCGGCAGTCCCTGCGAAAACGCAAATCCTGCGCTGGTAGTTGCGAGAGCAGGGAAGCCCAGATGCTGGAGATATCGTGCTGAACCCACATCCCACGGGTTCGGCATGACGAAACAGCCCGCTTGATGAAGCTTTCGAAAAGCTTCTCTTCGAGTATTAAACGCCACTTGATCCAACTTTTCGTTTCCGTCTGCATGTGCGGTAGTCGAGATCGATTGTTCAGGAGTGTGCACTGTGATCCTCTTTCAACAAATTGTTTTTGGTTTGAGAGAAGAAAGACTGCGCAGCCGGTCGATTTGTGACAGCTATTTTTTCAGAAACGCAGTTAAAAAAAACGTGTCACAAATCAGACAGCTATCCAGTCTTAGCGAGCAAGGAAGAAACGAACAGGCGGCAAAAGCATTGGTCGCGAAAAGAGAAGGAGGAAACAATATGAAGATCGTAGTTATCGGGGGCACCGGTCTTATAGGATCAAAGCTCGTAACAAAACTCAACGCGCTCGGACACGAGGCTGTGGCAGCAGCGCCTAATACGGGCGTCAACACTCTCACCGGCAAGGGACTGACTGAAGTGCTTAAGGTGGCCCAGGTCGTTGTCGATGTCTCGAATTTACCCTCGTTTGAAGATGCGGCAGTGCTGGATTTCTTTCAGACGTCGACTCGCAACCTCCTCTTATATGAAGCCGCGGCCGGCGTGGGCCATCACGTGGCGCTCTCGATTGTTGGGACTGAGCGTTTGCCTGAAAGTGGTTACCTTCGTGCAAAGGTCGCGCAGGAAAAACTGATTAAGGAAGGTCCGATCCCTTATACGATCGTCCGAGCGACTCAATTCTTCGAGTTCACCAAACGGATCGCTGACGAGGCCACCGTTGGCAACAAGGTAAGCCTGCCTCCGGTTCTTTTCCAACCGATGGCCGCAGAGGATGTTGCCAGTGCGCTCTGTAAGGTGGCGACGAGTTCACCATTGAACAATACGATTGAAATTGCCGGGCCCGAAGCGTTTCGTTTTGACGAACTCATCAGGCAACGACTCAGCGCACTCAACGATTCGCGCGAGGTTGTTGCAGATCCACACGCAAAATACTTCGGCACCGAGTTGAGCGAGCGCAGTATTGTGCCGGACGATACGGCCCAACTTGGCGAGACACGCTTTCAAGACTGGCTTAACCGGTCCGCAGCTAAACCAGCTGCAAGCAGAGCGGCTCAGTAAAAATCGGAAAACTTGAAGAGGACCACACAATAAGAAAAAGGAGAATGTCATATGAGTACTGTCACAACGAAAGATGGAACGCAGATCTACTATAAGGATTGGGGTATTGGCCCGGTCATCACGTTTTCGCACGGCTGGCCCTTGAACGCCGACATGTGGGACGGACAAATGCTCTTCCTCGCAGAGAACGGCTTCCGCGTGGTCGCGCACGACCGGCGTGGCCATGGCCGATCCAGCCAGGCTTCATCGGGCAACGACATGAACGGCTATGCCGACGATCTTGCGGCGGTGATCGAAGCCCTCGATCTCAAGCAAGTCACATTGGTTGGCCACTCAACCGGAGGCGGAGAAGTTGCGCGCTACATCGGCCGCCACGGAACGAGCCGAGTCGCAAAGGCTGTCCTGATCGCCGCAGTGCCACCGCTTATGCTGAAGACCGCCGCCAATCCCGAGGGGCTGCCCATCGAGCTGTTCGACGGCATTCGTGCGAGTCTGATCAAAGACCGCTCGCAGGCCTACAGGGATTTTGCATCTCCCTTCTACGGCGCCAACCGGCCTGGAGCCCAAGTCTCCCAGGGCATTCTCGATCAGTTCTGGCTTTGGAGCATGCAGTGTGGTCTCAAGAACGCCTACGAGAGTGTCAAGGCCTTCTCCGAGACCGACTTCACAGAGGATCTCAAGAAGTTCGATGTGCCGACTTTGGTGCTACACGGTGAGGACGACCAGGTCGTTCCAGTGAAAAACTCTGCCAGGAAGTCGGCCCAACTCATCAAGGGCGCGAAGGATGTCTACTACCCGGGTGCACCGCACGGCATCACCGCCACACATCAGGATCAGATCAACGCGGAGTTGCTCGCCTTTATTAAGGGGGAGACTGTCCATGTCGCCCACAGCTGAGCCGGCCATGAGCGGAAAGACGCAAGTCCTTGGCGGCATCACTGTGATTGACACGCCGCTTGTCACCCGCGCAATGGACTATGCGCGGACTAATTCCGAACCGTTTCTCTTCAACCATGCTGTCCGATCCTGGCTGTTCGCAGTCCGGCTCGGACAGCTGCAGGGCATAGCTCACGACGCGGAAGTTGTAGCTGTCGGCACGCTGCTCCACGATCTCGGGCTCACCGATAGCTTCACGGGTGAGAAGCGCTTCGAGATAGAAGGGGCCGACGCAGCGCGGGCGTTCGCGCGCGAGCAGGGCCTCGACGCTCGCCGAGTGCAGTTGATCTGGGACAGCGTTGCTCTGAATTCCACACCTTCGATCGGCCTGTACAAGGAGGCCGAGGTCGCGCTCTGCACGGCTGGGATCGGAGTGGAATTCGGATTCCAGTACGACCAGATCCCGCCAAACGAAATGAAAAGCATCCTTGCTGCATTCCCCCGCCTCGAGATGAAGCGGTGCTTCGCGGATTCAGTTTGCCGCATTGTCAAGACTAAGCCAGAAACTACCTACGACAATTTCGCGGGCGACTTCGGAGAACGTTTTGTCCCAGCCTACAAGCGGCCGTCTACGGTTGATTTCCTAATGGATGCTCCGTTTGAGGAGTAGGTGAAGTCTGACTGATCAGATTATTTGCTTTGGAGGTTCAAATGAGCGAAGAAGACTTGGAGGTGCTGATAACCCTGGATGACCCGGGAGAGGATACGCTGGAAGAGGACACTTTTCATCAGGCTGACAATACCGGCGCGCATCGATCCAATCAACCGGCTGGCGACGCGGCCGGCAAATAGAAGTAATTGGACGGCGACGATGATTCAAATCGTGTCCGCTCGGCATCACTCTGAGTGGGTTGTTTGATGTCAACAAGAGATTTCGAATTTCCAAAACCGCCTGGCTACTTGGGTGAGGCGACCAAATGAGAGGTTAATCATGAAGAACAAATCATTCATGTTCGTCCTGCTATTTCTGATGCCCGTCACGCTGGTGGCCCAACAGCCGACCGCCAATAAGGCACCACAGGCGTCGGTAACACCGCTCACTGCGAAAGATCTGCCCGAGTTTCCCGGCAAAGAAGTATTAATGATCACAGTGGATTATCCACCGGGCAGCGTGGATCCCATTCACCGGCACAACGCACATGCGTTCGTCTATGTGTTGGAGGGCTCAATAATCATGCAGGTGAAAGGTGGAAAGGAAGTGACGCTGACACCGGGCCAGACTTTTTATGAAGGTCCTGACGATGTTCACGTCGTGGGTAGGAACGCAAGCAGTACCAAGCCCGCAAAGTTCGTCGTGTTCTTCATTAAGGACAAGGGCGCTCCGGTGTTAGTGCCGGCGCCGGAATGAAATTAATCGAACCTCATCAGCGAAGAGATCGGTCGTCCTGGATTCGAGTGACAAACGTTTCACATAAAGGGACGTTACGTATGTCAAACCATCACTCGTTTCGCTTCCCGTTAACATCAGGAGGATTTTAATAATGAACTGCTGTTCGCATTTGTTTGAAATTGGCAATGTTACTCCGAGAACACCGAATGGCTGTGAAGAGTGTTTGAAAATGGGCGACCGATGGCTGCATTTGCGACTTTGCGTAACCTGCGGTCACGTCGGTTGCTGCGACGAGTCAAAGAACAAGCACGCGGCCGACCATTTTCATTCGACCAGTCACCCATTAATCAGATCTTTTGAACCGGATGAAGAGTGGGGCTGGTGTTTCGTTGACGAATTACTACTCGAGTCAGTTCCTGGATCGTTGACGGAAGAATGGTGCGGTGTGCTGGGAGCGACGCCCTGAGACATCAACCTTAATGCCTGTAAGGTGACCATTTCTCGCATACCGAGCAAAGAGGCATTAGCTATTGACCTGTTGGCGTTTCCATATAGAAAGCCTCAAGCCATTTGCCGCCGCGCTTTACATAGACCACTGAGGCGCGAACCTTCGCGGGTATTGGTTTCCCGCTGCACACGCCATTTTGCTGTGCCGTGTAGGTCATGAGAACGGAGTCATTGGTGGGCGTGACAAACTGGAAATTGTCGAGTGAATAACTCTTGACTTCACAATCGGTGGCGGTGGCTTTTATGACCTGCGTTTTGTTCGACACGCTCTCGGAATTTACTAACAAGAATTCCTCCGTAACGTTGTCTCGTGTCCATGAACTATCCTTATTTTTCCAGGCTTCCCAGCCCGCTTTCTCCAGCACGATAATCTGAGCCTCAAGCTTTGAGTCCTGCGACATCTTCGTTTGCCCGAAAGCAAAAGACATCGCTGCCATTGCAATCAGAATAACCATAGTCATTTTCTTCATTTTTTCTCCTTTGATTAGTTGTCTCTCACCGGTTTGCTAGTAACGAGTATCCTGGGCGCGCGTGGTCGTCTTACTTTTCTTCAACCTTCTAAGTTCCTTTGTCTCTTTTCAAC
>Ga0163163_10001395_pt1 | contig 20392 bp, 23 predicted proteins | sample S65metaG_FD_119766 | JGI IMG/M metagenome (GOLD analysis project Ga0163163, IMG submission 119766) | Switchgrass rhizosphere microbial communities from Kellogg Biological Station, Michigan, USA - S6-5 metaG | ecosystem: Host-associated > Plants > Roots > Rhizosphere > Soil | place: USA...
AGTGCCGCTGGCCAAACGTTTCCACCACAACCGTCCGCCTACAATTCTGGACGTTCCGGTGGACATGAAGTGGGATGCGGTTAACATTCCCGATCCTGAAACTCCGATCGGCGCGCGCGGTATTGGCGAGCCTCCAGTCGGCGCCGGTTGCATGGCGATTCTGAACGCGCTTTCCGATGCGTTGGGAGACGACGTTTTCCGCCGCGCTCCGGTAATGGCAGACACAATTCTGGCTTCTCTCGAAGCTGGGCACCCCATGGAAGAGGGCCTGACGGCTCACATTTAGGAGACTTGAATATATGGCTATCATTCGCGACATCATGCCGGCGTTCGAGCTCTTCCAGCCGGCCACCGTTGGAGACGCTCTGGGCTTGCTCGATCAGCACGGCAGCGACGCCTGGGTGCTGGCGGGCGGACTCGACAGTTTCGACTGGCTGAAAGACCGCATCAAGCGGCCTAAAGTAGTCATCGACCTTAGTCAGGTCAGCGAGCTACGCGGGGTGAAAGAGGTCAATGGCGGTTTGGAAATAGGCGCCATGACCACGCTCACCGAAGTGGTCCGCAACCCCATCGTAAAGGCCAAGTTCGGCATCCTTGCACAGGGAGCCGAGCTGGCTGCATCCCCGCAGATCCGCAACCAGGGCACCCTCGGCGGTAACGTATCTCAGGACGCCCGCTGCTGGTATTATCGCGGCGGCTGGAAGTGCTATCGAGCCGGCGGCAACATCTGCTTTGCGGATACCCCGACGGCCGTCAATCGTGAACACGCCATCCTGCACGCCGACCGTTGCGTTGCCGTGAATCCGTCTGACAGCGCACCGGCGCTGATCGCTCTTGAAGCACAGATGGTGATTCGCAGCGCCAAGGGCGAGCGCGTGGTCAATGCCGAAGATTACTTCGTCGGCCCGGCCATCGACATCACCCACATGACCGTTCTGAAGCCGGGTGAGTTGTTGACGGCCATCCGTATCCCGGCCACATGGGCCGGTGCGCAGTTCTACTTCGAGAAGGTCCGCGACCGTCAGGTCTGGGACTTCCCGTTGATGAACGTCGCCTCCGCCATGGTAGTGAACGGCGGCAACATTGAGAAGATTCGTATCGTAGTCAACGCCGCCGCGGCAACGCCGCTGCGTTTGACGGCCGTCGAGAATGCAGTGCGCGGTCAGCCGCGCAGTGTCGCCACCGGTGAGATGGCAGGGAAGCTCGCCATCGTGGGCGCCGAGCCTCTCCGGTACAACGGCTACAAGATTCCCCTCATGCGGAATCTGGTGAAGCGCGCAATTAGCGGCGTGGAGGAAGCAAAGTGGGCGTAATAGAAACCGCAGTCAATCCGTGGGGCCAGACGGTACCCATTCACATCGAGTTTTACCTGATGTGGGTGGCCGCCATCGGCGGATTGGCGTTCTTGATGGTGCACGCGATTTACGTGCAGTTTGTGGCCGCGAAGGCATCTCACGCGGCGCGCATTTCTCCGGCGCTCGAAGCCCAGTATCCGCCGAAGATCAAGCGGCATAGCCTGGTAGCCCGCCTGTTTCACTGGGTGATGTCGGTAGCCATGTTCGCACTCCTGATCACGGCATTTCTCCCGCGCATGGGGTATCCGTTTGCCTGGGTCGAGTATCACTGGATCGCCGGTCTGGTGTTGACGGCGTCCATCATCTTCCATATCTTCCATGCGACCTTCTGGATGGATTTCTGGTCAATCTGGCCGGACAAAGAAGACATTCAAGAGGCCAAGTGGCGCTTTCTGCGGGCCACCGGGAAAGACGCACCGGAGCCACGGAAGTTCGGGAAGTATCCGTTTGAAAATAAGATGTACCACCTGGTCATCGTGCTATCCGGCTTGGCGGTTACCTTGACCGGCGTGTTCATGATGAAGCGGGTGCGTACTCCGTTCTTCACGCGGAATCCTTACCTCTTCGGCGACATGACCTGGGGCATGATGTACATCCTGCATGGGCTCGCAGGCGTGGGTCTGATCGGTCTGGTCATGGTCCATGTCTACTTCGCGCTCCGGCCGGAGAAGTTCGTGATTACCAAGTCGATGATCGGCGGAGACCTGGATCGTGATTTCTACTTGGAACACTACGATCAAGAGCGCTGGAAAGTCCCTGCGGCGAAATAGCGGTCAGTTCGATTATCAATGTTCAAAGAACTAGCGGCGCGCTGCGACGTTATCGAAGAGTGCTACGAGTACATGCTGGCCTTCGCCGGGCAGGGTCTGCCCGGTGAGGCTGGCAAAGGTGCAGTGATTCGCGACTTCCTGGGTCGTTCTGCTGCCGCGCTTAACGGCCTCTCCGAAGTCTGTGCCGATGCGGTGAAGCAGGAGGGCTTGGAACACCCCGAACGCTACCAGGCTTTCATACGGGTAGTGGAGCGGGACGCACAGGACTCGCTCGCCGCGATCGAAATCGTACTCGCGCAATCCATCATCAGTTCGCAATTGATCGATAATCTGAACGCCTCCATTCATCTTCGGGCTTTGCTCACGGACCTGTTTTTGATCGACGAGATCATCAAGGCCCATCAAATCGCCGAGCAACCCGCCAGCGCCAACTAGCATTTGAATCAACTGCTCTGCTTCAGATCGTCCGGCGCAATCCCAGTGTATACTTCCAATCGTGATGCAATTTCCCCCGAGCCTGATAAGCAAGGGCTTATCGGTACTAGCCAAGGCATTGGTACGAATCGCTGTTATCGTTTACGTTTTCGCTCCATACCAGGGGTCGGCGCAGGAGACTCAGGCACATGGGTATTGGGTTGATCCTTCCACTGGGCTCATGTGGGCCGGGAAGGACAACGGCAGAGACGTGAGCTGGCGTGAGGCGACGAAGTACTGCCGTGACCTACGTTTGGCTGGGCACTCTGATTGGCGGCTGGCAACGATTGACGAGTTGGAGGGAATCTACGACTACAACGCCAGAGCTCCCGGTCTAGCCGGCAAGCACCGTGATGAGCCTTTTGCTTTTCATGTGAAGGGGAACCTATTTCTGACCGGTTTACAGTGGAGCAGCAGCCGCCTAGGTGATGATCGCAGGCATCCATCCGGGTATGCATGGCGTTTCGATTTCATCAATGGAAATCGGTTTAGCGGCGACCAAATCGGCTACTCCTACTTCCTGCGCTCGGTGTGTGTGCGGCGATCCGGCATTTGAATTGAACCACCCCGGATGCTCAATGGGACCCACTACCCAACTAGCCCTGTCCTTGGCATCCGCGCGCGTCCCGGCTTACAATAATCAAAGTGCCCAGAGCCCTCGAATAGAGTGAGTGTCTGACCGTGCGCTTTCGAACTCATACGCAAAGAAGGAAGGGAATTTACCATGGCTAAAATTGCATTTGTCGGACTCGGAATCATGGGCAAGCCCATGTCGAAGAATCTGCTCAAGGCGGGACATTCAGTGGTCGTTTTTGACGTCGCCGCGGCTCCGGTTGCCGACGTTGTGGCGGCTGGAGGAACTGCCGCGAAGAGCGCCAAGGAAGCCGCGTCGCAGGCAGATGTGATCGTCACCATGCTTCCCGACGGTCCCGAAGTGGAAGCCGCGGTGCTTGGCCCCGGAGGCATTCTGGAAGGCGCCGCCAAAGGCTCGACGGTGGTCGATATGAGCTCCATCAGCCCCGTGGTGGCGCAGAAGGTCGGCGCGGCTTGCGCGGCCAAGGGCGTCGAGTTCCTGGACGCACCCGTAAGCGGCGGCGAGCCCAAGGCGATCGAAGGCACGCTCGCGATCATGGTCGGCGGTGATGCCAAGACATTCGAGAAGATTGAGCCCATCTTGAAAAACATGGGCGCTTCGGTTACGCTGACCGGTCCAGTGGGAGCGGGCAACGTGACCAAGCTCGCCAATCAAATCATGGTCGCCTGCAACATCGCCGCGATGGGCGAAGCACTCACTCTGGCCACCAAGGCCGGTCTTGATCCCGAAGTCGTGTTCAACGCCGTTAAGGGCGGACTGGCGGGCAGCACGGTTCTGAATGCCAAGGCGCCGATGGTGATTTCGCGCAATTTCCAACCAGGCTTCCGCATCGCGCTGCATCAGAAGGATCTGCGGAACGCGCTCTTGGCGGCCGAGTCGATGAAGGTCTCCCTGCCGCTCACCGGCGTCGTGCAGAACATGCTGATGGCCCTCATGAATGACGGCAAGGGCGCTCTGGATCACTCCGCCATCGTGACCTTCACCGAAAAGATGGCCGGCGTCGAGATTAAGAAGGCTGCCACTGCCAAAGCCTAGCGCACCGCTCGGCCCCTCCAGCCTCCCGCCGGAGGGGCCGTTTTCCGGCCAAAGCCCCAATCCCGGTGTAGTGCGTTTTTTACCGCGATTTAGTTACCGCAAACTGGACACGTCGAGTATAATACAAGACCATGTGGTCACAAACGTACGATCCTGTTGGCGGTAGTCTCCAACTTTCCGCGCTGGTTGCGGTGTTGCCCGTATTTGTCGTTCTAGTGGTCCTCGGCGTTTTCCGCAAACCTGCCTGGGTCGCGGCGATGAGCGGATTTGTCACGTCCGCTATCATCTCGGTGACCGCCTATCACATGCCGTTTTCGCTGGCGATCAACTCCGCCCTCTACGGTGCGGCCTACGGCATTCTGCCCATCGGCTGGATCGTATTCACCGCCATCCTGCTTTACCGGATCACAGTCGAGACCGGCAAGTTTGAAATCATAAAGGACTCGCTGGGGCACATTACCAAGGATCGCCCGGTGCAGGCTCTGCTGATCGCGTTCTGCTTCAGCGGCTTCATCGAAGCAGCCGCCGGATTCGGAACGCCGGTGGCCATTTCCGCGGCCATGCTGGTTGGCCTGGGCTTCGAGCCGTTTTTCGCCGCCAGCATTTGCTTGTTGGCGAACACCGTGCCGGTCGCGTTCGGCTCCATCGGTATTCCCATCGTCATGCTGGGTGGAGTCACCAAGCTGCCGCTGGAGTCCCTTTCAGCGGATGTCGGCCGCCTCTGCGCGCCTTTTTCCTTGATCCTGCCGTCGTATTTGATGCTGGTCATGGGCGGCTTGCCGGCCTTGCGTGCGGCGCTCCCCGCGGCGCTGGTGTGCGGCTTGGCATTCTCGGGCATCCAATTGGTGGTTTCGACCTACATTGGCCCCTTGCTCACCGGTATCCTCAGTGCGGTCGGCGCGATGTGCGCGATGCTGCTGTTGCTGAAGTTCTGGACGCCGCCCGGCGAACGCAATGATGAGCGCGTTGCCTCGCGCCATACGCCAGGCGAGGTCTTCCTGGCGTGGAGTCCATATCTGATGCTCGTGATTTTCGTGCTGATATGGGGGAACGCCAGCACCAAGGCGATTTTGGATAAGGTCACGGTCATCATTCCCTGGCCGGGTTTGCATAACCTGGTTCAGCGCATGCCGCCCATTACACCTGCGCCTGCACCTTATGCGGCAACTTACACGCTGAACCTTTTATCCGCCGCGGGAACGTCGTGCCTGTTCGCGGTATTCGCGTCGTGCCTCATCCTGCGCGTGAGTGTGGGAACATTCTTTAGGGTATTGGGAGCCACGGCCCGCCAGCTCGCTCTACCCTTGCTGACGATTGCCAGCGTACTTGCGCTCGCCTACATCATGAACTACTCGGGGCAAACTGCCACGCTGGGACTGGTTATGTCGGCGACCGGAGTAGCCTTCCCATTCTTCAGCGCGCTCTTAGGATGGCTCGGCGTTTTCCTCACCGGCAGCGATACCGCAGCGAACGGGCTGTTTGGAACCTTGCAGGTAGTTACAGGAAACAGCCTGGGCCTGAATCCCGTGCTGATGGCCTCGGCGAATTCCGCGGGCGGCGTGCTAGGTAAAATGATCAGCTTGCAGAGCATTGCGGTGGCAGCCGCGGCGACCGGCATGGCGCGGAGCGAAGAATCGAAACTGCTGCGTTTCACGTTGCGGCACAGCGTGTTCTTGGTTTGCATGATGGGCCTGCTGACATTGTTCTTCGCATATGTCGAGCCGGGCTGGGTCAAGTAGCGCCGCTGGTTTAAGCGGAGCGAAGTTCCGCGGCGAAGGCATCAAGCGCAATGGACTTTTGGATATTGCGGCGCACCAGGAGCGCCATCTCGTCGACGCGCGCCACGGCTGATCGTAGCCAGTCGAAAGACACGCGGCGCGCCAGCGGCTCCAGTTGCCCGCGCACGTCCTCGTTGCGCAGCGGAGTCACGCCGTTGGCCGCGCGCAGCACGTCTTCAAGCAGCACGTACAGCACATCCAAATAAGAATCCAGCTTCTCGGTGCGACGCGCTGCGATCGAATCGGAATGCTTCAGCCAAGTCCCAAATGGCTCCAGGCCGCTGGCGACCCTCAGCAGCGCCAGCATGGCATCGCGGCGGCGGTCGTAAGTCTCGAGATCCAGCGATACCGCGACGCCCGGCGAACCCTCGGCCAGACGCAGTCGCCGCTCCGCGCGATCCAGCTTGCGAGCCCCAGCGAAGGCCCGCATTTCCGCGTCCGTCAGCCGAGACAATCCAAACGGGACCGCGCGGGAGCGAATCGTCGGCAGCAGATCGTAAGGGTTGCGCGCGGTCATAATCAAGACCAGGTGCGTTGGCGGTTCTTCGAGTGTCTTCAGCAGGGAATTGGCGGCCTGCTCATTGGCGCGGTCGATATCGTCGATCACGAACACGCGCCAGGATCCTTTCAGAGGCTTGAGCGACGCGCGGTCTTTCAGCAGGCGCATCTGCTGAATGGTGAGCTGGCGCAGCGGCCCGTCGGGAGCGAAAGTTAGTACATCTGGATGCGAAGCAAAGAACAGCGGATCTTCGTTGCGCTTGTCGGATGGCCACTTTTCGCGATCCGCAATGATATCGAGGTTAGATTGAAGGCTTAGATCATCCTGCTCAATTTTGGCGAAGTCCGCAGGAGTCGTCGCGCCTACCAGCAGAGCCGCGAAGCGCCGCGCCAAAGTGGCCTTGCCCACGCCTTCGGGACCGGAAAGCAGCAGCGTCTGCGCGATACGTCCACTCGCAGCCATTTCCGTGAGAGCCGTCACTACGATAGAGTTGCCGAAAAAGTTATCCAAGACTAAAAAGTACCACTTTGATATAGTTTCGTAACATGCTGGCTACTTCCCCGATCGTCGCGTTCGTTGCCACCAGCGACCCCTCTCGCGCGAAGGCGTTCTACCGCGATGTGCTGGGCTTGCTGCTGATTTCCGAAGACGAATATGCTCTGGTCTTCGATGCGCACGGCACCATGCTGCGAGTGGCGATCGCAGGCGAAATCGTGTTGGCCCCTTACACGGTGTTGGGTTGGCAGGTGGAGGACATCGATGCGACCGTCCGTGGACTGGCAGCCAAGGACGTGAAGTTCGAACGTTACCCCTGGATGGAACAGGACGACCTCGGTATCTGGAGCGCCCCCAGCGGCGCGAAAGTAGCCTGGTTCAAAGATCCGGACGGGAATTTGCTGAGCGTGAGCCAGCATTGATATACTTCCCCTGAGCCTGTGACAATCGTCGCCGTCCGCTAAATCTCTCCCTTGCGGCCCTTCGCTGGCCGGACCCAAGACATTGGTAGTGTGTCTTGAATCCGGCGCCTTCATTTCACAGGAGAAATCAATTGCAACCTGAATGGTTTGAAACCTTTTTTCAGGGCACCGCCGTGGAGTTTTGGAATCGCGCCACTCCACCCGCCCTTACTTTAATAGAAGTCGACTTTTTGGAAAAAGCGCTTGCGCCTCCTCCGGGAGCCCCCCTGCTGGACATCCCCTGCGGCAGCGGCCGCCATTCGGTCGAATTGGCTAGGCGCGGATATCGCATGACCGCCATCGATCTCTCGGCCGATTTTCTGCGCTTGGCCCGAGCGCACGCCGCAGACGCTGGCGTTCAATTGGACTTGCGCCAAGGCGACATGCGTGATCCCAATCTCGGCGCGAACACCTTCGATGGCGCCTTCTGTTTCGGCAACAGTTTCCCGTATCTGGATCGGACCGGCATAACCGCATTTCTCGCCGCGCTCAGTCGAGCCGTTCGACCCGGAGGCAAACTGGTGATCGACACCGGATGTGCCGCGGAGTCCATCCTGCCGACACTGCTTCCGCAACGTTGGCATCGCTTCGACGATATCATCGTGATGAGCAAGGCCACCTATGTCGCGGCCGCCAGCCGCCTGGATATCGACTACACGTTTATCCAGGGCGGCAAGATCGAGACACGCCCCTCGTCCAGCTACGTGTTCACCGTCGCAGAACTAATTCGAATGCTCACCGACTCAGGATTCGACGTCGTTTCCCTGAAAAGTGGCTTCGCCGGTGAGCGCTACGAACTTGGATCCCCCCGTCTGGTCCTTACCGCGCAACGGCTCATGCGGTCCTGATTGCCGTCGCTCAGGGGAATAAAGTCCACCTCCAGAGGGTTATGCTTGAAGAAGATGTGGCGCAAATCCATACTTTGGTTGGCGGCTTCGGCGGGCCTGCAGATGGCCGTCGCGGCGCCAGCCACTCCGGTCGTGGTTGAGCTATTTACTTCGGAGGGATGCTCGAGTTGCCCTCCCGCCGACCTCGTGCTCCAACGTCTCGAGGCCGGGGATGGAGTGCCGGGAGCCGATGTGCTCGCGCTCGGTGAACACGTCACTTATTGGGACCGGCTTGGCTGGAAAGACCGTTTCTCGGCGGACGTTTTTACCAAACGACAGGAGGATTACACCTGGCAGTTCCATGCCGACAGCGCCTATACACCTCAAATGATCGTCAACGGGCAGGCGGAATTTGTCGGCTCCGACGAGCAGCGGGCGCGTAAAGAAATCTTGAAGGCCGCCGAGGGACCCACCGCCAGGTTGGACTTGGCGATTACGGGCGACCTGGTCAACATCAAGGCCACCAGCCTGCCCGCCGGAGCCAAGGATGCAGACGTCATACTCGCGATTACTGAGTCGCGTCTGTACACCGACGTTCAACATGGCGAGAATGGCGGTCGCAAGCTGCGCCACACGGGAGTGGTGCGGAGCATCGTCAGTCTCGGCCGGATCGACAACCCGAAAGACGGCAATTATGCCACGCAGGCCCACTACCATCTGGACCCCTCGTGGAGGCCCGAGAATCTCAAGCTAGTTGTGTTCCTCCAGAGCCGGAGAACAAAAAGGATTTGGGGCGCCGGCGCAATCGCACTCCGCTAATATACAAGCCGCCGGTTTCGATATGACGCGTACAGGAAACCTGTACAATATAATCTGAGGCAATATAAAGATGGAGACCACCTACACCCAGCTTCGCGACAAGCTGGCGTCGGTACTGGATCGCGTCACCGCGGAACAGGAAGTGGTCATAGTCCGCCGTAGAGGCGCCAAGGACGTGGCCCTTATTCCAGCCGACGAGCTGACGGCGATCATGGAAACCGCACATCTACTCCGTTCGCCCAAGAACGCCAGTCGTCTTCTTCGCGCCTTCCGGCGTGCCGGGAAAGGCTTGGGCAAGCCCGAGCCGCTCAACAAGCTGCGCCGTGAGATGAAAATTGAGCCCAGCCCCCTTGAGAGGAAGTGACCGTGAGGCGATCTTTCATCCCGAGTTCAGATCCGACCTGCGGCACTGGGTAGAGACCGACCGCACCGTTGCATTGCGGGTCTTTCAGTTGAGTGAGGCGGTTCTGCGAGATCCCTTCACCGGCATCGGCAAGCCGGAGCCATTGAAGTATTTACTCGCTGGCGCTTGGTCCCGGCGCATCGCCCAGGAGCATCGTTTGGTCTATCGAGTGAGCGGCAACCGAATCGATTTCCTACAAGCGCGCTACTACTACTAGAATGGCAAACTCAGTTGGGATCGCAGTTCGCTCCACGGAACGAGTTGAACCGATCCCTCATCGATTTCGCGCGCCCGGCGAAGAATTTCGGCTTGCCACAGCTTCTCGGCATGCGAATCGACTGCGGTCTCCGCGAATCGAGTAAGAAGTCGATTCTCAGAACGGCACATCGTCGTCCGTAATCCCTTCATTCATCGCCGCCGCAGGCTGAGCTGCAGCCGGACGCGCGCGCGGAGCGCTACGCATTCCCGACGACGGAGGCTCCTGCGAGAAACCCTCATCCACCCCACTACCGGCCCCGCCTCCGCCAGCCTGACCGCGGCCACCCAGCAGAATAACTTCTTCAGCCACCACTTCAGTAGCCCATACTTTTTTACCGTCTTTGTCGTCATAGCTGCGTGTCTGCAGCCGCCCCTCGACATAGATCTGGGTGCCCTTTACCAGGTACGGCGCGACGTTTTCCCCCCGCCATAAGACCACCCTGGTCCAATCAGTTTCTTCTTTCCAGTCGCCCGTGGCCTGGTCCTTCCACCGGCGGTTGGTCGCGACCGAAAACTTCGTAACCGCCGTTTGCGAGGCGGTATAGGCGGTCTCGGCGTCACGCCCAAGATGCCCGATCAAAATCACTTTGTTTACACTGCGGCTAGCCATGATTCTGCACTTTACCATACGAGCACTGGCAGCGCCGCCAGCAGAGCGATCTCGAAAGTACCACTACGACAATTTTGGTCTCCCAATTGCCACTAAAACGATGTATGATTTCATTCGTGAGCGTATCGGGGCGTCTCCCGCTCGTGCTTGGCCAGGCATTGACGCTCCTTTTGTGCACAAAGATGCCGGCTCAGACCCTGCTCTCCTCCGTCAATGGCCAGGTGCACTTAGTAGGCAGCGACTTGGCGGTGCTCGAAGCCCAGGACGTTCGCAAGGAAATCAACTGCACCGTCACTCCGCAAAAGCCGGCGCTAGGTTTCGATTTGCGCTACCACGCGGGTTTTAGCGTGACCGTGCCGCTCAAGGAACTGGCGGGTGAGGAAAACTCCCTCACCATCTTGTTCCGGGTGACGCCCCAAGGTCAGTCTGCGTCACCGGCTTACTTTATTCAGCGCTATACCGTCCCCAGCATCGTTGAGGATGCCGGCGGCGACGCGCTGCTGCAAGGATCGCTCGACCTGGGCGAAGGCAAGTATCACGTGGATTGGATGATGCGTGACCGCATCCAGCAGGTGTGCTCCTCTTACTGGGATATGGAGGCCACGCTCTCTTCGAAAGATCGCGACATCAAACTCGAGATGGCCCCCGGCTCCATCGAAGCCGCGCACATCGAGCAATTCACCGAGGAACCGCCGGTGGCGCGGGTACTGGATAAGACCCCCCTCAAAATTAAGGTGCTGGTGAATTTCGCGCCCCAGAATTCCGCGGCCTCCACCATGCGTCCCCAGGACACGTTGGCGCTGGTATCGATCCTGCGGCAGCTCGATCGCGAGCCGCAGTTTGGCAGATATTCGGTGGTGGCCTTCAACATCCAGGAACAACGCGTCATTTACCGGCAGGATAGCGAGGATAGCATCGATTTCCCGGCTCTCGGCGACGCCCTGAACACGGTCAAGCTAGGGATCGTTGACGCTGCCAAGCTCCAGCGCAAGCACGGCGACACCGAGTTCTTGACGGAATTGATTCAAAAGGAGATGTCCGGCGACGACCATCCCGACGCTTTGATTTTTGCTGGACCCAAAGTGATGCTGGATGCGTCTCTACCAGAGGAGGCGCTAAAACCGCTGACGGACGTGGATTACCCGATTTTCTATATGAACTACACATTGAATCCGCAGGAAACCCCCTGGCGGGATTCGATCGGGCGTGCCATACGCATGTTTCGGGGCACAGAATTCACTATTACCCGCCCGCGCGATCTGTGGTTTTCCATCTCCGATATGATCTCCCGTATAGTAAAATCAAATTACTCGCGCTTGTCCATCCGAGCGACAGAATAGGGTCTTTTATGCGTTGGCCGTTCGCTATCGCCGTCGTGCTTGCTGCTCTGGCGGCTGGGCCGGTGAATGCACAAAGTTCGCGATACGCCAATAAGCTGGCGCCCTATGTAGCCTCCCCCACTCGTGTAGTGGACCGCATGCTGGTGCTGGCGAATATCAAACCCGGGGAAACGGTATTCGATCTCGGGTCGGGCGATGGCCGCGTGCTGATCGCTGCGGTCGAAAAGTACAAAGCCAAGGCGGTCGGTGTCGAGATTTCACCGAGTCTGGTGGCGAAGGCGACGGCCAACATTCAAAAAGAAGGCTTGGCCGACCAGGCTCGTGTGATTCAAGGCGATGTCCTAACCGCGGATCTGACCGGAGCGGATGTAGTCTTTCTGTACTTGGTTACGCCATTAAATGAACGGTTGCGTCCACGCCTAGAGCGCTTTCTGAAAGCTGGAGCGCGGGTGATTTCCCACGACTACCCCATTCCCGGCTGGAAGGCTTGGCACACCGAAAAAACCGACAGCCGCCATGCGCATCTCATCTATGTGTACGAGATGCCCCCGGTCAAAAACTAGCGCCGCCGTTCGAAATTAAGACTTCTGAGCGCGCATGATTCCCCTACGATCCACGGAGCGAGTGCAATCCACTACTTTCGTTGTAGGCATTCTGATTGCGCTCAATGTGCTGATTTTTCTATTTCAAGCTTCGCTCGATCCGTATGCCTTGGAGCGGTTCGTAGAACACTGGGGCATTGTTCCTGATTCCATCTCCGGCAATCTCCAAACCTTATTAACATCCATGTTTCTCCACGGCGGCTGGCTGCATTTGCTGGGGAACATGCTGTTCCTCTGGGTATTCGGGCGCAATGTTGAAGATTTGATCGGCGGCGGCCGCTTTCTGGCTTTCTATTTATGCTGCGGGCTCGCGGCAGGGATTCTGCAGGTGGTCACGAATCCATACTCGCGAGTGCCCACCATTGGAGCCAGCGGCGCCATCGCCGGCGTGATGGGCGCGTATTTGATCAAGTTCCCGCGCGCGCGCATCGTGACCCTGGTTTTCATTATCGTTTTCGTGACCACGGTCGAGATTCCGGCGTGGATCATGCTGGTCTGGTGGTTCGTCATCCAGCTCTTTAGCGGCCTGGGATCGCTGGCCACCACCAATTACTCCGGCGGCGGCATCGCCTGGTTCGCTCATGTGGGCGGATTCGTGACTGGAATGCTGCTGATCCGCGCGTTCGCGGTCAAGCGCCGGCAGTGGCGCGCCTGGTACGAAGAGGAATAGTGACGAACGATACCCAGATCCTGACCATCGCGATGAGCACGGCGCCGACCATGCTGATTGTTCTGGTGGGAATACTCATCAACAACGCCCGCTTGGGCGATTTGAGCAGCAACTTCAACTCTCGGATGAATGACCTGAACACTCGCATTGGCGAAACAAACGGGCCGCATCGGGAATAACGACGCTAAAATTGGCGAACTCCGCTCGCACATGGATGTGCGCTTCGAGGAAATGAAAGACCTGTGGCGCTCGGAGCTTCACCGCGTGGAAGAAGTCATCGACGCGCGTTTAAAGCACATCGAGCGGTAGTCTGTCATTCCTCCGGCACAGTCCATTTTTCCCCGACTTGAAACACTTTGAACTGTTGATGCGGCCGCTGGCCCAGCATGTGGTTGACGAAATCGTTCTCCTGACCGGATTCGTAATGCATCGGCACTAGCCACTTGGCTCCGATGTCCTCGGCCAGTTGCGCGGCTTCGCTCACCGAAAAATTCTTCCCGCCGACCGGCAGCAGCGCGACGCTTACGTTGTAGGGACGCAAACGCTCAACGAGCATGTCGTAGGGCACGCAATCGCCAGCGTGATAAACGGTCCAGCGCCCAAAACGGATCAGGTAGCCGAGATACGGATAACCTCCCATCGGAGTCCGATCCAGTTTCGGATGCGCGGATGGCACCGCGTAAATGCGCGCGTACAAATTGTCCTTGAAATATTCGACGCGCAGATCCGCATCGGTGGTAGTCATGCGCGGATACGGAATGCCGGCGGCGTGCGCTTGATCGGCGGCACTTTTTGGCAGAATCAACTTCGCGCCCTTGCACCCTTCGAGCATCGCGATCACGGATGGCGCATCCAAATGGCCCGGGTGAGCATGCGTCGCCAATATCATATCGGCGTTGTGGACAGCCGAGCCTTGCAGCAGCGCGCCTGGCTGCGAAAGCCAAGGATCCACATAAAAAGTAATGTTGGCGAAGCGAACCACGAATCCTGCGCGGCCCAGCCACCACAGCGTCGGCGTAGCCGTGAGAGTTTGATCGATGTCTTCGATGAGGTTCACTTCGATGCGGCCCTCTGTAGCCGGTCGCGTACCGCTGCCCATTCTACTGTGTCCGGCACCGGTTCCACGCTAATGACCGGCCAGCCTTCCCGATCCAAATCATGCAGGACGCTATACAGCCGCGCCGCATAAGGCTCCGGCGTAGACGGCATTTGAACGGAATGAGCCGCATGCGCTGATCGAGTGGCCCAGACGTACGCGCCGCGAGGGTCCGGTTCGTTCGATAACACTAAGAGTGTCCGCGGGCTGTAATGCCGCGGGTGCATTCCCGGAGCAGGATGCGCCGCGTCAGTTGACGGAGCACTCGTCCTCTCCACATCTTCAATCGAAATCATACCCGGCCTCAGCACTGTAATTTTCCCCGCGTTGATCGACAGCACCGTCGACTCAATACCCACCTGGCACGGCCCGCCGTCGAGCACCGGCACGACATCACCGAAAGTCTCGCGAACATGTTCTGCCGTCGTGGCCGAGAGACCCATAAACCGATTCGCGCTGGGCGCTGCCAGCGGAACACCAGCCTCCCGAATAAGTGCGAGCGCCAGGGGATGATCGGGTACGCGCAATCCCACCGTTGGCAGACCAGCGGTCACGATATCGGGAATCGCAGGCATTTTCGGCAGCACCAGCGTAAGCGGCCCCGGCCAATAACGGCACGCGAGTTCCTCGGCCTCCGGCGGCCACTCATTCACTAAAGTTCGCGCCATTTCGATGGACGCCACATGCACGATCAACGGACTGCCTGCCGGTCGTCCCTTCAACTCGTAAATCTTCGCGACAGCCGCCGCGTCCAGCGCGTTCGCACCCAGCCCGTAGACCGTTTCCGTGGGAAACGCCACCACTTCACCGGCACGGATGCGCTCCGCCGCTTCTCTAATCGAGATCATCGCTTAATCAAGATCATCGGTGTCAGCGCCGGCCGCCGCAACCGTCTTGCCGGTCTTGAGCAGCACCAGATAGGCGTGGATCAGTGCTTCCAGATCACCGTCGAGCACCTTGTCCACGTCGCCGATGGCCAGCTTGGTGCGATGGTCCTTGATCATGCGGTAAGGCGCCAGCACATAGCTTCGGATCTGGCTGCCGAAGTTGATCCCCAGCTTGGTGTCTTCGAGCTTCCGCTCTTCAACCCGCTTTTTCGCCAGTTCGTGCTCATACAATTTCGCGCGAAGCTGCTTCATCGCGCTCGCCCGATTCTTATGCTGGCTGCGCTCGTTCTGGCACTGCACCACGATGCCAGTCGACAGATGCGTCATGCGAATCGCCGAATCGGTGCGGTTGACGTGCTGGCCGCCCGCGCCCGACGCGCGGAAAGTATCAACGCGTAAATCCTCCGGCCGGATATCGATCACGATCTCATCATCGATCTGCGGATAGACGAACACGGAAGCAAACGACGTGTGCCGCCGCGCATTGGCGTCGAATGGCGAAATACGCACCAGCCGGTGCACGCCCACTTCGCTTTGCAGCAGCCCGTACGCGTTCTCGCCGTTCACTTCAAACGTCACCGACTTGATGCCCGCGCCCTCGCCTTCCAACCGGTCCGTGACCACGGTTTCGAAGTGGTTGCGTTCTGCCCAGCGCAGGTACATGCGCAGCAGCATCTCGGCCCAGTCCTGACTCTCGGTGCCGCCCGCACCCGGATGGATGGTGACAATAGCGCTGCGCGCGTCGTTCTCGCCCGAGAGCAGCATCTTTGTTTCAAGCTTTTCAAGATACGCCGTGAGGCTGCGCATCTCGCGCTCGAGATCGGCGCTGACGTTTTCACCCTCGCGCGCTAACTCGAACAACGTGTCGAGGTCGGAAGCCAGTCCCGCGATCTTCTCTTCCTGGTCGATTTGCTCTTCCAGACGCTTGCGATCCTGCATGATCTTCTGGCTCTTCTCCGGGTTGGACCAGAAATCGGGCGCGTTGATCTGCTCTTGAGTCAGGGCTAGCTGGGATTTGCGCGCGGGCGCGTCAAAGGTAGCTCCGCACAGCGTCTGCCTGCTGGCGGAGCGTAACGTACTCTCTTTCCAATTCGTCGAGGGTCATTTCAATACAAGTTTAGCAGGGGGTTAAAGCACGGCACTCGATCCCCGCAGCAGACGCGGATCGAATTCGAAAAGCCGCGGGGCATCCCACACCACATCTTGAAACGCATCATGCACGGGATTCACCAGCACGTTAGATTCAGCCGGGATGATGACCGATGGAACATAGATCGCCAGCGACGTCAGCGCCGCCGCCCACGATTGCCCGTATCGGCGCGTCGACTCGGCGTCACGAAGCGTCCCGTGAAAATCATGAGACGCCGGCTCCTCCGGAATGTTAGCGGTAGTGTACACAAAATCCATCGGGATCTGGTCCGCACTCACATGTACCAGCAGTTCAAGGCAAGCCAGCGAAAGTGCCGTCGAAGCGTACAGCATCGGCGTCCCCGCCGGATTCCACCTGCTCGCGAAGCGCAGGGACCCGCTGTAATCGGAAGCCGCTCGTGGCCGGCGATGGAGCCGGAAGATCCGCATTCGCTAACTGAACATCCCGTAGTCGATCCGTCCCAGGATCGTCAGGATCTCACGCTGCTGCGCAGCGTCGCCCGATGAGGAATGATGTTCCGGCGTTGCTTGGCCGAGAATCGGAAGCGGAGTATCCATCCATTTCCGAGCCAGCTCTTCGCTGCCGAAGACCTCGACAGCGCGCTTCCAGATCGCCTCGGAGCTGGGATGCTCCAGCTGATAGGACTGCTCGGGAAGCCCAGAAACCGCGGGACTGCGCGAAGCGCCCATAACCTAAGCGTAGCGCGTTCCTCACACCTCCAACAGATACCCCTTCTTCCCCACATTCATCGCCCACGTCGCGCCCATCTGAAATACCACTCCCTCCGCCTCATGAATGTGCCCGCAGAAAAAATACTCCGGTTGATGCTTCTCGATGAACTCGCGCACCGCGCGGCTCCCTGCGTGCAATCCTTCTTTGATGCGATCCAGCGGAGTGTCCAGCGGCGGCGAGTGACAGATGAGCACCTGCGGTTTCCACGCCGCGAACTTCTCCAGCCACTCTGCGATTTCGTCTTCACCGTATTCGCCCGGCGTATCGAAAGGCGTCACGGTCGAGTAGCCCAGCCCCGCGAAACGTACGCCTCCGATCTCGGCCGCCGCGCCATGGAAATCGACGAATCCGAAGCGTTCGCAAAACGCCGCGATGTCGCTCGCCGATTCGTGATTGCCCGGCAGTACGTAAACCCGCTCCGCCCGGCTTCTCATCAGTTCGCCCATCTTGTCGAGTCCGCGAGCCCAGCTCACCAAGTCTCCGGCCGCGAAATAAACGTCGGCGTCGATCGCCATGAGCTTCGCGAGCGCACGCCCGTCATTATGAATGTCGGAAAAAATGAGCGCCTTGACCATCAGTTATTATGTTAAATAGAAACCCCGATGTCTGACCCCGCCGCTCCAAGTGTAAACAGTTGGCTCGAAGATGAGCTGTATCATCAGTACCTCTACGATCACCAAACTGTGGACTCCGGCTGGAAGCAAGTGTTCGAGGCCGACAGCGAGCGCCTCAATCCCAACGGTGTTCCCGGGAACGGTACCAACATAGACACTCCTCCCGAGATGAGAGCGCTGCCCGCTCCACCCGCCGGAGGCCCCGCAGTGGCATTGGGACAGGACGATCAAGCTCTCCCACTGCGTGGCCCTGCGCTGAAAATCGCCGAGAACATGGCTGCGAGCCTTACGGTTCCCACCGCCACCAGCCTGCGCGTGCTGCCCGTCAAGGTGCTCGACGAGAATCGCCGCGCGATCAACGCGCATCGCTCGCAACAAGGTCAGAGCAAGCTTTCCTACACTCACTTGGTCGCCTGGGCCATCGTGCGCGCCATCGTAAAAATTCCTGCGCTGAACGACGCCTTTTCGGCCAACGGCCACGACTCGTTGCGTATTCACCGAGGCCACGTCAACCTTGGACTCGCCGTGGATGTCGCTGGCAAAGACGGCGCACGCTCGCTAAAAGTTCCGTCCGTCAAGCGTGCGGAAGCGATGAGCTTCGCCGACTTCCTAGCCGCCTACGACGACATCGTCACACGTGCGCGCGGCAATAAGCTGACCGTCGCCGATTTCGAAGGCACCACAATTTCGCTCACCAATCCGGGTACGGTCGGCACCGTGGGTTCGGTTCCGCGACTCATGCCCGGACAAGGCGCCATCATCGCCACCGGCGCCATCGACTACCCGCCGGAATATCGCGGAACGACGGAGGACGCCCGCGTTGCGTTGGGCCTCAGCAAGGTCATGACCGTGACCTGCACCTACGATCATCGTGTAATCCAGGGCGCCGAGTCCGGCCTCTTCCTCGCCCAGATGCAAGCGCTGCTCGAAGGCGACGAAGGGTTCTACGACGAAATATATTCCGATCTCGGCATGCAGTCCAAGCCCCTTCGATGGGAAGTGGAGCAGTCCGCGCCGTCCGTCAGCGCCGACCCCGCCAAGCAAGCGGCAGTGGCCAGTTTCATTCAAGCGTGGCGCGAGCGCGGGCATCTAGCCGCCGATATCGATCCGCTGGGTGTACCGCGGCCGCCTGCTTCGGACCTCGATCCCTCCGCGCACGGCCTCACCATTTGGGATCTCGACCGCACCTTTGACGCCGGGTCATTCGGCGCCGTCAAGCTGCGCGACTTGATCGACCGCCTGCGGCTGACCTATGCCGGTAAAATGGGCGTCGAGTTCATGCACTGCGAAGACCCCGCAGAGCGCCGTTGGTTCCTCGATCAACTGGAGCCGGGCGCCAGCCCATGGACTCTCAATGCCGAAGCCAAGCGCCGCGCCCTGATGAGCGTGCTCAACGCGGAAGGCTTCGAGAGTTTCCTTGAAAATCGCTTCAAAGGCCACAAGCGATTTTCTCTCGAAGGCGGCGAATCCACCATTGCCGTTGTCGACGAATTGCTTGATCGCGCTACCTTAGGCAACGTCGACGAGTGTGTGATCGGCATGGCGCATCGCGGCCGTCTCACCATGCTCGCCAACGTCATCGGCAAGGGCATCGCGCAAGTGTTTACGGAATTCGAAGGAGAAATTTCCGAAGAAGATTTTGGAGGCGCCGGCGACGTAAAGTACCATTTGGGCGCCAGCAATCGGCGTCAGCTACCCGGCGGCAAGGCCATTCGCGTCTCGGTAGCTCCCAATCCCAGTCATCTCGAAGCCGTGAATCCAGTGGTTGAAGGCATCGTGCGGCCTAAGCAGGATCGCCTCGATGATCAATTGCGCGAGCGCGTGATTCCTCTGCTGATTCACGGCGACGCCGCCATGGCGGGCCAGGGCATTGTCGCCGAAACTCTGAATCTTTCTCAGATCGACGGCTACAACACCGGCGGCACCATTCATCTGATCGTCAACAATCAGATCGGCTTCACCACCGATCCCGGCCAGGCGCGCTCCACGGGTTATAGCTCCGATGTGGCTCTGATGGTGCACGCTCCCGTATTCCACGTCAATGGGGACGACCCCGAAGTTTGCACCCGCGCCGCACAGATGGCCTACGATTTCCGCCAGCGCTTTCACCGCGATGTGGTGATCGATGTTCTCTGCTGGCGTAAGCACGGCCACAACGAAGGCGATGACGCCAGCTACACGCAGCCGGTGCTTTATCGCCATTTGAAAGATCACAAATCGGTGGCCGCGCTTTACGGCGCGCGCCTTCAAAAAGAAGGCGTGATCACCGCCGAAGAAATCACCGCCCTTCAAGAAGCGCAAAAGAAATATCTCTACGAAATCTACGATCTGACGCAGACCAACAAAGAAGAGTGGGAGCTTCTCGAGCTCAGCCCGCTTGAGCCCGGTTTGAAGCCGCAGGATCTGCCGCTCACCGGCGCTAGCCTCTTGGCGCTTGAACAGGTCATCTTCACCATCTCGACGTTCCCCCCCGGTTTCAAGGTTCATCCGAAACTTGCACGTCTTGTCGATAAGCGTGCGTCGGCGCTGCGCGATAACACGGTCGACTGGGCACTCGCCGAGACTCTGGCGTTCGGGAGCCTGATGCTCGAAGGCACCTCGGTTCGGCTCAGCGGTCAGGACGTGGGCCGCGGCACTTTCAGCCATCGCCACGCCACTTTTCACGATTACGAATCCGGCGCTGTCTACGTGCCGTTGGCGCACTTGGTGCCGGGCTTAGCGGATTTTGAAGTGTATAACAGCCCTCTCAGCGAATACGCCGTAGTAGGTTTCGAATTCGGCTACAGCGTTGCCGATCCGTTCAGCCTCGTCGTGTGGGAAGCGCAGTACGGCGATTTCGTCAACGGCGCGCAGATCATGATTGACCAGTTCATCGCTTCGGCGGAATCGAAATGGGGCCAGCCGAGCGGCCTGGTGATGCTG
>Ga0163163_10001396_pt1 | contig 20392 bp, 13 predicted proteins | sample S65metaG_FD_119766 | JGI IMG/M metagenome (GOLD analysis project Ga0163163, IMG submission 119766) | Switchgrass rhizosphere microbial communities from Kellogg Biological Station, Michigan, USA - S6-5 metaG | ecosystem: Host-associated > Plants > Roots > Rhizosphere > Soil | place: USA...
ACCCTCATGCCGTTTGGTTTCGAGTACCTTTTACCGGTGGGAATCTCTTTCTTCACGTTTCAGTCGCTGAGCTACACGATCGATTTTTACCTGGGTCGCATGCACCGGGAGCGCAATTTTTTGCGTTTTGCAACCTTCGTGTGCTTTTTTCCACAACTGATGGCTGGTCCGATTGAGCGTGCCCGGCATTTGCTCCCGCAATTCTACCAATTTCCTCCGGTCCGCTTGCAAAATTTCACTGATGGAGCGTCGCTTTTTCTTGTCGGCTTGTTCAAGAAAATGGCTTTGGCCAACTACCTGTCCTTCTACGTAGAACGCGTGTATGAGAATCCGAAAGCTTATGGAGCACCGGCGCTTGCCGCCGCAACAATTGCTTTTGGCTGGCAGATCTTTTTCGATTTCAGCGGTTACACAGACATGGCTCGCGGCATCGCAAAGGTCATGGGCTTTAATCTCATTTTGAACTTCAACAATCCGTACTTGGCAACAGGTCTGGGAGAGTTTTGGACGCGCTGGCACATCAGTCTCTCGAGTTGGTTTAGGGATTACGTCTATATTCCGCTGGGCGGAAACAGGGGGAGTAAATGGAACACGTATCGTAACCTTTTTCTAACCTTTTTACTTTCGGGCATTTGGCACGGCGCGGCCTGGACTTTTGTGATCTGGGGGGCGCTGCATGGCTTGGGTGTCCTGATCACCCGAGAGTTGGAGCGCTCCGCTTTATATCGTGAAAAGGTACCGAAGCTTCTTAAACAAGCCGGTGTTTTCGCTTTTGTCTCCTTCACCTGGATATTCTTTCGGGCCGGTTCATTGGAAGACGCATTGCTGATTGCCCGGCGCATCTTCACCGGCGCTTTGCAATCGCCGCAAATACCGATGTTGATGGTGCTATTGGTTGGATTGATATGGCTTTACCAGTTTCTCTATGAGTCGAGATATCGAACCTGGCTTAAAGTCGGTTTTGTGCGGGTGGGGGTAGTCGTATTTATGGTCCTTTATCTCTGCCTTTGTTCGTCGGGTGGTGGCGCATTCATTTACTTCCAGTTCTGATATGACGAGCCATCCCCCACCCACCGAACCGGCCTCCACCAAAGTGGCTGAACCTGGTAATCTCGTACCTTTTGGGGTTAACGAAGTGCGGTTGAACGGCAGGCTGTGGATGATCTCAGGCGCGATTATTGGCATGCTGCTTCTTTTAGTGCCGGTTTTTTGGCCGCATATTGAACGATTTGATACCGGCCCTGACTATCGAATTCCCTACCAGCTCACCAAAGATTACTGGCTTTATGCAAGACGTCACAAACAGGTTGCCTCTCCGGAAAAAGTTATTTTGCTAGGGGATTCTGTTGTTTGGGGAGAATACGTTTTACCGAATGGCACCTTGTCGCATTATTTGAATCAGGAAACGGGTGTCACGGACCGATTCATTAATGGAGGTCTTAATGGGTTGTTTCCGCTGGCACAGGAAGGTTTGGTGACATATTACAGCCGTTCGCTTGGTCGTGGAAAAGTGATCGTTCAGTGCAACTTACTTTGGCTGACCAGCCCAAAGGCTGATTTGAGCACCCCTAAGGAAGAACAATTCAACCATTCCCGGCTGGTGCCTCAATTTGTTCCCCGGATTCCTTGTTACAAAGCAGGCGCCAACGAACGGTTGAGTGCAGTAATCGAGCGTCGCGTGAGCTTCCTCGGATGGGTGGATCATTTACAGAATGCTTACTTTGGACAAAAGAGCATTCTGCGTTGGACTCTGCAAGAGGATGGTGGCGAACCTCCTCGTTATCCGAACGCTTGCAAAAACCCTTTGGCGCAAATCACGCTTCGAGTTCCGTCGGCCCCGGTGGAAGATCCCCAACGCGGTCCAAAAAGTCCTCGCCACAAACCTTGGTCCCAGACCGGACAGGGTACAGCGCGTTTTGAATGGGTGGATTTGGATTCCTCACTCCAATGGCACGCTTTTCAACGTGTAATTAGGACCCTGCAACATCGCGGAAACGAGGTGCTGGTGATCCTCGGTCCATTCAACGAGCATATGATGGTGGAGGAGAATCGGGCGACTTACAGTAAGCTCAGAGACGGCGCTGTTGCGTGGTTTCATGAAAATCACGTCCCACTTGTGGTTCCAGAGACCCTCCCCACCCTTCTCTACGCGGATGCGAGCCATCCGTTGACTGAGGGATACGAACTGCTGGCACACCAGATTTTTCGACACAAAAGCTTTCAGGAATGGTTGCAAAAGGAAACCCATCAGTGACAATCGCTTTCACAACCATGAACAAAGGCCTTTCTCTGTTACTGCTTTCGATGAGCCTGTGTATAGGAGCTGAGACAACGCTCTTGAATTCCACCTCTGTGCCGCGCCAGCCGCCACCCGGTATTCCTGTACCACAGGAGATCAGAGCGAAACTGGAACAGGAGAGCGATGAACTCGCGCGCGAAATCCAAAAGTGCTCAAGCGCTAATAGGGACAATACCAAACTACTGAAGCTACTCCCCGATGTGCAGATTTTCCACAATGCAGTTCGTTACGCTCTCGAAGACGAACTGTTTTACAAATCAGAGGATTTCAATGCGGCGACGCGTCTGTTAGCGGAGGGCAAAGAACGCGCACGACTGCTCCAGGAAGGTCAAGCACCCTGGACCACGGCGAGCGGGTTGGTTGTGCGCGGATATCGTTCAAAAGTGGATGGTTCCGTGCAGCCATACGGCCTGGTTGTGCCGGCATCATTCCAGAGTGGAGCCTCCAGGCCGCACCGGTTGGATCTTTGGTTTCATGGCCGCAATAACAAGTTGAGCGAGTTAAGTTTCATTACCGATCGCGAGCGAAGCCGGGGTGAGTTCAGTCCGGAGAATACTTTTGTATTGCACCCTTATGGCCGATATTGCAACGCCTTCAAATTCGCCGGGGAAACGGATGTCTTCGAGGCTATGGAGCATGTGCGGCAGCACTATCCGATCGACGAAAACCGAATCAGCATCAGGGGCTTTTCCATGGGCGGGGCAGCAGCCTGGCACCTGGCTGTTCACCACGCATCACTGTGGGCTGCGGCACAGCCTGGCGCCGGGTTTGTTGATACTTACATCTTTCAGAACGGGGCAAAGTGGACGTCGCCCCATCCCTGGTACGAGCAGCGGCTTTGGCACTTGTACGATAGTCTCGATTACGCAGCCAACTTATTCAATTGTCCTGTGGTTGCTTACAGCGGCGAGATCGATGGTCAACGGCAGGCCGCGGAATTAATGACTGCGGCGATGGCCGCTGAAGGATTGCCATTAGTCCACATCATTGGACCAAAGACAGGCCATCAATTCGAGCGCGGAGCAAAAGAAGAGGTCGCCCGCCGCATGGATGCCCTTGCCTCAAAGGGCAGAGACTTCATGCCCAAAAAAGTTCGATTTACCACCTGGACACTTCGCTACAACCAAATGGCGTGGATAACAGTGGATGAAATGCAACGGCATTGGGACCGGGCTCGAGTCGAGGCGGAAGTCAAAAACGACGACCGTGTTGATGTTGCCACAATTAACGTGAATGCATTGACACTCTCCATGCCCGCAGGGAAATGCATGCTAACGCTGGGGAACTTGCCCGAAGTCCGAATTGACGGCCAACTCTTCACAGGTCCGGCAGTGAAAGAAAATGGCTGGAGTGCCAGCTTTCATAAGAGGGGTTCGGGTTGGCAGCAGGCCGATCTTTATCCCGAGTACACGTTGCGAAAACGTCACGGACTCCAGGGGCCAATCGATGACGCCTTTATGGATTCGTTTATTATGGTTCGGCCGACTGGCATGTTTCTTAATGAAGAGGTCGGGCGCTGGACTGGCAAAGCGCTGACTAATGCGGTACGCGAGTGGCGGATGCAATTTCGCGGTGAGCCGAGGGTTATGGATGACATGGAAATCCGTGCTGAAGATCTCGCTGCCAGTAATTTGGTTCTTTGGGGAGATCCGCGCAGTAACCGATTATTGCGGCGGATCGTCTCGAAACTGCCGATGCGATGGGACGCAAGCGGGGTCTATCTGAATGGAAAAAAATACGCGGGTCACGTGCCCCTCATGATTTACCCCAATCCCCTAAATCCAAACCGGTACGTCGTGCTCAATTCCGGATTCACCTTTGCAGATGCAGCACCGACCAGCAATGCCCTCCAAATTCCAGAACTGCCGGATTATGCCATCGTCAATATCGAGACGCAAAAGGTGACCGACGCAGGTTTTTTCGACGAGCAATGGCGTTATTCGCATTTGAGGTGATCCTGGAATGTTAATGGAAGAAAAGCTGGTAAACTGTGTCTAGCGAAATCCGACGCAATTCCAAAACCCGGAATTCTAAAACCCGGCAGAAGTTGCTTGATACCGCAAGCCTTGGAGTTTTAGAGCAAGCTGTCGAATGTCTTGGGGCTGGATTTAAAAATCTGCCCGCGAAGATGGTTCCTCTGCAAAAAGCCGACGCACTCAAGGAGGTGCTTCTCGAAACAGCTCGGCTTCTTCAGGATAATTTTCCTTACTTTCATCCGCTTTACGCAGGACAGATGCTTAAACCGCCGCACCCGGTTGCCAGGCTGGCGTATGCCCTTGCGCTTTGGATAAACCCGAACAATCACGCGCTCGATGGCGGACGATCAAGCTCCGCAATGGAAAAGGAGGCGGTAGCTCAACTGGCAAAAATGTTTGATTGGAAAACCCATATCGGCCACCTGTGCAGCGGCGGAACGATGGCTAATCTCGAGGCGCTTTGGATTGCTGGACAACTCGCGCCCGGCAAAAAAATTGTTGCATCAGAACAGGCACATTACACGCACCGACGAATCTGCCAGGTGCTAAAGTTGGAATTCCATGAAGTCCCGTGCGACAAACAGGGGCAGCTGAGTCTTCCCGCGTTAAAATCCTTACTGGCAACCGGAAATGTTGGTACGGTCGTTGCGACTATGGGGACGACAGCCACCGGTTCTGTGGATCCGGTGGAGGAAATTCTGGCCTTGCGCGCCCAGTACGGTTTTCGACTGCATGCGGACGCGGCTTATGGAGGTTACTTCAGGATCGTTCCCAATCTCGAAGAGCAAACTCGAAAAAACTTTGAAGGTTTAAGCGAGGTGGATTCCCTGGTAATTGATCCGCATAAGCATGGATTGCAACCTTATGGCTGCGGCTGTGTACTGTTCCGTGATCCACAGGAGGCGCGTTTCTATAAGCACGAATCTCCTTATACCTATTTCAGCTCGGAAGAATTGCACCTGGGAGAAATCAGTCTGGAGTGTTCGCGACCGGGCGCCGTTGCTGTGGCTCTATGGGCGACACAAAAGTTGCTGCCACTGGTTCCTGGAGGCGAGTTTGCATCCATGTTAAGCAAGTGCCGTGGCTCTGCGCTCGCCTTGTGTGAAAAATTGAGGTCGCAAACTGGATGGGTGACCGGTTTCAAGCCAGAACTGGACATCGTGGTTTGGGCGCCTCGAGCACCGCGCGCTACGCAGGTGTCCGAATTCTCACGCCGCATTTTTGCCGAGGCTGGGGGCCAGAACTTACATTTGGCCTTAGCAACATTGCCGGCGCGTTTTTTCGAATTGCAAGAGGCTGGAATCGAGTGCGATGCCGAAACAATCACCTGTTTGCGCTCAGTCTTGATGAAACCTGAACATGCGGATTGGCTTGAGCAAATTTGGGAGTTACTCGAAGGGGCAAGAGCAAAAGCTTGCCATAGACAGATAGAGCTTCCGGGGAAGGGCAGGGGAGACGCGCTGGACTAGCTTGGTTTACGGGGGCGCGCTACTCGATTTTTTGCAATCGCTCTTTTCTAATGCGCCTTCGCCAGTATTCCTCCATGGCAACGGCCAGCAATAAGAGCAGCAATAACAATAATAAGAGCCAAAGGTTCGACGAGAAGCGTGTCTTAACATTGACCAGGCCAAGTGATTCGTTAGGAACCGGACCACTTGGCTCGTTCGTGGTTGTCGAAACGGCCGTTGGTTGCGCCACTTCGTTTGTGACGGCCTTAATTCGTGCCTTCGCGACTTGGGTGGTAACCATTGACGAATGGTTCGCCGCCAATGTTTCAATCCGGACACCGGCCAAAGGCCCAACGGGGATCATGAGCGGCTGTGGTTCCATTGGTTTTCTCTCGCTCGTTCCTCCTCCGGGAGAAACGGTCCTGCTAGCGACGCGCTGGCCAGAAGATGGATTCGGGGACATCGATTGACTGGACGGGAAAGCGATCCCGACGGGTTCATTAAGAGGTTTTGAATCGGTGCCCAAATTCTTGCTTCTTTGCACACTGCTATCGGCAAAGAGCAAATTCCCCTGAAATTCGTGAAGACCGCTAGTCCAGCGCAAAGGTTGATTGGGGCCAAGTTGAACAAGAGTCACTCGTCCAGCCGAATCATTGGTGATGTTCCTGTCTCCTGCCAGGATCGATTGTGGTTTAAGATAATCAGCCTTCAGCCCGGCAAAATAACTCACGTTCTTATCTTGAAGTGCGGAAAAGCTGTTGGTAGCGGACCGCTCATCGCTGGGACAGATTAATAACTTAGGCGAAACCAATTCATTGGACAGAGCCTGGAAGGGACGAAACCCGAAAAGAAACTGGCTATTGAACCACTGAAGATTCTTTAGCGTATCGTTCGAACGACTTTGTGTGGCAGTGATCGCCATCGGGAAAGCATTATTGTGATCCTGAGCGAACATATGAAAAGCAATGCCCATCTGGTGCAGATTGTTCATGCATTGGATGCGCTTTGCTTTGGAGGTGCCGCGAGAAAGGGCGGGTAATAGCAAAGCGGCCAGGATGGTGATTATGGCGATAACACAAAGCAGCTCGAGAATAGTGAACGCGCGAAGCTTGGCAGAGTATCGCATGGTCTGAAAGAGACTAGCACGCTATGTACCAAGTGTGCCAGTCTGATTTCACGTGATAATCAGCGTCAAATCCCCAGCATTTGCGTGAGCTTCACGCTTTTGGTGCAAAATTCACGCGTTGGCCTTGGCAGATAAAGGCCAAAAAGGATCGGGTATCACTTCAGGGAATCCGCAGGTCAGGACCCAAAAGGCGCAGCCACCGAGCTATTTTTGGCTCGCGGCTAGTTTCAATTTCTTGATGTCGAGTTTTTTCATCTTAAGCATTGCCTGCAGGGCACGGTTTGACTTCTCCTCATCTTCGTTGCTCAATAGTTCACCCAATAGGGAAGGGATAATCTGCCATGACACGCCGAATTTGTCCTTGAGCCAGCCGCATCTGTCTTTCTCGCCACCGGCGGAAAGCTTTTCCCAGAAATAATCGATTTGCTTCTGCGTCTCGCAATTCACAAAGAATGAAATCGCGGGCGTGAAAGTAAAAGGATGCTTCCTGCCGCTATCCATTGCCCTGAACGGTTGTTTTTCCAGCGAAAACCTGGCCTGTTTGACCGTCCGCCTAACTTCCCCTTCTTCGTCCGCGCGGTAACGTTCAATGTTTCCAATCCTTGAATTCCTGAACAGCGAAACGTAAAACCGAATTGCCCTTTCGGCCCGGCCGTGCTGCTTGCCAACAAACATAAGAAACGGCGAGATTTTTTGCGTGCCGCCGGTGAGGTTCAATTGCCACGAAACACCAAACCGATCCTGAACCCAACCGAAACATTCGCTGAAGGGATATTTATCCAGGCCCATGAGTGCCACCCCGTCCTTGGATAGCCTCTTCCACAAAGCATCGATCTCCACGCGGGTTTCGCATTCTACAAAGAACGAAATCGCGGGCGTGAACTTGAACTGCGGCCCTCCATTCAGCGCGATGAATTCCAGCCCAGCCAGCGTGAAGCTGGCGGACATGGGAGAAAGGCTGTGAATTTTCGATTTCTTGAACCTGGATGTATAAAACTTTGCCGCAGCTTCAGCTTTGCCGTCAAACCACAGAAAAGGCCTGATTTTTTGCATAAATTAGGTTGTTGCTCGACGCCGCTCGCTCTCACGGATCATCTCACTCAGGTCTGCTACCGGACGAATTTCAAATGGGCCCGCTTTTACCCCTGGATGCTTCGACATCAACTGGATGGCATGGTTCAGGTCCGTTGCTTCCAGGATCAGGATTCCTCCGATTTGCTCTTTTGTTTCGGCATAAGGACCATCGGTAACGGACGCCTTGCCATTTTTCCATCGCAGGGTGGTCGCGTTGCGAGCGCTTTGGAGAGCTTCGCCCCCAGCAAAGTGCCCCTTCTTGCGCAGCACATCGTCATAAGCAAAGCATTCGTCCATCGCAGCGTTACGCTCGTCTTCAGGTAGTGTTTCCCACTTCTTCTCGTCATAATATCCAAGGCAGATGTATTTCATTCTTTTACTCCTTTCCTGATTTATCAGCGCTTGAAATCTTCCGCTTCGAACACCTGTCGAATTTCAATCTCAGCCTCTTCACCGGGCATAGGATTGGGGCAACGCTTGGCCCAATCGATAGCTTCTTGCAACGACTTGCATTTCCAGAGCCAGAACCCGGCGACCAATTCCTTTGTCTCGGCAAAGGGGCCGTCTATCACAGTCCGCTTTTCACCGGAAAATTTCACCCGCGCTCCTTTTGAGCTGGCTTGCAGGCCTTCGCCGGCAAGCATCACTCCAGCTTTGGTTAGTTCTTCATTGAATTTGCCCATATCTGAGAGGAGTTGCTCGCTTGGCATCCTGCCCGCTTCTGAGTTTTTGCTAGCCTTGACTATTACCATGAATCTCATTTTTGGTTTCCTTTTGTTAATTGTTTATTGTTGTTCGCTCTATGGTCGTGTGGGGAGTCTCAAGATCGACAACGCTTTGAAAGTTTTTGCAATAAATTTCACAAGCCGTTTTCCCTCTAATGTCGAATATCTATTGTTTCTCACACCAAATAGTCGATTGGCAGAACACAAAATCGACATGCCATTAACAAAGTTTGATTTGTCTCAATTGCCTAGTTCCGCCAGGCGTCGTTTGAGAAACCGGCGTTCTGGTTCCTGTTGGCTAAGAGCGAGGGCCCGTTCATAGGAAGCTCTGGCTTCCCCTGTCCTCCCCAATCGCCGGCACAATTCCGCGCGTGCGGAATGCGCCAGGTGATAATCGGTTAAATCACCCCGGTCAAGGATGGCATCGACCAGCTTCAACCCTGCTTCAGGTCCATCGCGCATGGCCAGGGCCACAGCGCGATTCAACTCAATAACTGGAGACGGTTCAGCCCGCTCCAACAAGCTATAAATCGCAACAATCTGGTCCCAGTTGGTTGCCGCGGCAGTTGTTGCTTCTGCATGCACCGCCGCGATTGCTGCTTGAAGTGTGTATGGGCCGAAGCGGCGTGAGGACAGAGAACGTTCCACAAGGCTCTTTCCCTCCGCGATCTGCTCCTGATTCCAACGCGTACGGTCCTGGTCCTCCAGCAGGATTAGATCGCCCGTCGGCGAAACCCGGGCAGGGCGTCTTGACTCCTGCAACAGCATTAACGCAAGTAACCCCATCACTTCAGGCTCAGGCAATAATTCCAACAACAAACGTCCCAACCGTATGGCTTCGCCCGATAAATCGGCCCGAGTCAATGACGTCCCCGAAGAAGCGGAGTAACCTTCGTTGAAGACGAGGTAAATCACTTGAAGCACAGTGTCCAGGCGCTCCTGCAATTCCGCTGGAGAGGGCACCTGGTAAGGGATGCGGGCATCGCGGATTTTCGTTTTCGCGCGTACGATACGCTGGGCTAATGTAGGTGGTGCAGTGAGAAAAGCCCGTGCAATTTCTTCGGTCGTCAAACCGCAAACCTCACGAAGAGTCAATGCAGTGCGGGCTTCTGGCGGCAGAGCGGGATGGCAGCAGGTAAAAATCAAGCGCAGCCTGTCGTCTTCAATGTTCTCATCGTTCAACTTTGCCTGCTCACCGGTTTCCGCGTAAAGCTGTTCGTTGATCGTAGCTTGGGCGGCGTCGAAACGGCCGCGCCGTCTCATCGCGTCGATAGCCTTGAAACGTCCAGTCGAAATAAGCCATGCAGACGGATTGGCGGGCATGCCTTCTTTCGGCCAATGTTCCAGCGCGGCACGAAAAGCATCATGCAGCGCGTCTTCAGCAAGGTCGAAGTCGCCGAGCAATCGAATGAGAGTTGCGAGAATTCGTCGCGAATCCGCTCGATAGATCTCGTCCAGGCTCTGGCGTATGTGTTCGCTAGCGTTCTCTGTCATTGTGTCCGAGGAGTTTGAATTGCCTGAAACATGTCCGAGGAATTGATCAGTCTCGGTTGGACCCTGGAGCCCTGTTGGGGCCAGAACAATTACTTGGCTGTGGGCGGAGCGAATGTCGCCACCACTTCGGCATTTGTTCCATTCCAAACCCTGAGCACGCTGTCCTGACCGCCAGCGATTACAATTCTACCGTCTGGAGTGATGGAGGCGGAATTCATGAAGTTCGTCCCGCCTTCAAATGAGCGGATTTTCTCGCCGCTATCGCTGACCGTTTGAATTTGGTCGTCTCCGGAGGAAGCCAAAGCGTTGTCTGTTATTCCGATGAAACTGATGGAGGTGACTTCCTTGGCAAAACCATCAATGGTTTTTTTCCGCTCACCCGTCACGAAGTCCCATACCTTGATCACATTGTCAGCCCCCGCACTGGCCAATGTGCGTCCATCGCGTTTCCAACTAACACCGAGAACATGATGGGTATGGCCTTCAAAAGTCTTCACGACTTTGCCCGTGGCCAGCTCTAAAACCTTAACAAATTTATCTGCGGCGCTGGAGGCCAGATATTTTCCGTCGGGTGAGAAATCGAGTCCGAAAACTGCGTCGCTGTGCACATTGGTGAATGATTGCAGGGGGCTGAGGGGTATCGCAGATAGACTGCTTTTTTCCCGTTCGAGAGACCTGTTCCCCCTCACCCGGACCCCGGCCCCGGCGGAATCTGAATTTCGTTGTTCGCGCTTGTTACTCACGGTGGCGACCGTGTCTCGAGGCTGGGAATTCCTCTCCCTTTCCCTTGCGGGGAGGGGGCTTGTTGTCAACGCTGTTGACTGTCCTGTAATGTCCGCAACTTGCCAGAGCTTGATCTCTCCGCCACGAGTTGGTTCACCGCCACCTGTCGCCAACAATTTACCATCGGGACTGAATCGAAGGGCGTTGACGCGGTCGCTAATGGGCGATGACGCTTCCCCCGTACCGATTGTTTGTTCAAGAGTCCAACTGGGATTTAACTCCCAGGCTATAGCGCTGCGATCCGCCCCGGCTGATACCAGCATTCCATTGCCTCCAAAAGCGACTGCAAAAACGGGCCCCTTGTGACCTCGGAACGTTTCAATGGCCATTCCGTTGTCAGCGTTCCACGTATGAATTTCCTGGTCGTCGCCTGCGGTCGCCACGAGTAAGTTATCAGGCGAGAATGCCGCCATCCGAATGGGCTTTTCGCAATCGGCCGCACTCTTTTTCGCAACCTGAAGTTCAATATCTGATTGTTTGAGCGACACCTCGGCTGATTCAATCGCCGCTTTAGCGGTGCCCACTGCGGCCTCTGTTTTTGTGGCCGCTTTGGTGGCAAGTTGAAGCTCGTGTTCGGCGGTCGATTTCGGCAGTTCGGCCTTTTTTAGTTCTGCTTCGGAGTCCGCCAGCGCTTTGATGGCTGCAGTCAGCTTGTCGTTTGCAGCTTTGAATTTTTCCTTCGCTTCCGCGGGAAATTTCTCGAGCGCGCTCTTGGAATCGGCCGCATTTTTTGCCTTCGCATCGGCATCGGCAGCTAGCTTCTCGACCAGCGCTTTATCCGGGGTTGGCTTTTCCCTGGCGGCCTTTAACTCGGCGCCGGCCTGGGTCGAGACTTTTTCCGCGGTTTCATGTGCGTCAGTAGCTTTCTTAAGCTCGGCAAATTCTGCGGCCACTTTCACAGCCATGTTCCTGGCTTCGGTGGCGTTCAATACATTTGTCCTTTTCTCGAGGTAAGCCTTTTCCGCGGTCGCGAAAGTTTCAGTGGCCTTCTTAACCCTTTCGAGTTGTGTTTTATGATTATTCGTCGCGGTTTCAAAAGCCGATTTACGATAGTCGAGTTCCTTGTTGGCAAATTTTAATTCGCGTTCTCTGGCAGACTGAAATTCGCGCGCATAACGATCACCTCTCAGCTCCATAATCAATTTTCCCTCCGACGAGTCCCAAAGTTTGGCGATATTGTTCAGTCCGGCGGAAGCAAATCGTTTGCCGTCGTTGCGTACGGCCACCGCCGCCACCGGGCCGCCGTGTTTTAACTGGCGAATCAACTGACCATCTTCCAGGTTCCACTGGCGGATCGTGCCGTCGCCACTCCCGGATAAGATCTGGGTGCCATTGGGCGGAATTGCAGCCAATGACGTGACAGGTCCTTCATGTCCCTTGATTTCTTTGAGCGCCGCGAGTTGTCTTTTAGGAAGATCCACATACCAGACACGGACCAGGTAATCTGCGCCACCAGAGGCGATTTGATTGCCTTCAGCAACCCAGGCGACAGCGTTGACCTCGGCCGATGTTTGGGCCTGGCAAAGGACTGTCCCCTGGGCAACATCCCAAACTCGGATGGTTCTGTCCGCCGAACCGGAGACGAGCTTGCGGTTATCCGGTGAAAAACTCAGACCATTCACCGCAGTCTTATGACCGGAAAGTTTCTTGATTGCTTTGCCTGTCAATGGATTCCATAACTTAATACTGCCGTCATCCCCACCGGTGGCCAGCCATTTGCCGTCCGGGCTAAAGGCGAGAGCCAATACGGCCTGGGGAGTTATTGAGGGAAGATTGAACTTCTGAATATCTTTCGGACGCCGCCAGAGTTTGACTTCCCGATAGCCACCGGAGGCAAGCACATTGCCATCGGGACTGAACGCGAGCGAATGCACCAGGTCACGATGGGCCACACCGAGTTTCCCATAAAGCCCGGTTTTAAGCAGTTGTGAGTCAGTCAACCGAGTGACGAATTGCCTGGTAGGCAGCTGATAAACGAAAACCTGGTTCGCGCGCGCGCATGCGGCGAATTGCCCGTCCGAAGTCAACGCCACTGCATAAATGGGATTCAGCCCTTCGGGCAATGGTTGCCAGGCAATCGGTCCAGACCCATGGACCTCTCCGGTGGCTCCTTGATCGATCCAAAGCTTGAGCAGGCCTAATTCTTCCGGAGTCAGATCGGAAGCTTGGACCTTGTTGTTTCTGGGGGGCATCATCGGTCTGATTTGATGCGAGGCGATTTTCAATAGCAGACTCTCCCCGCTGCGTTTTGGGACGACGACCTTGCCGGACTCCCCTCCTTTGAGAATATCCTGGGGTGTTTCCAGAATAAGATCGGCTTTGGTCGTAGTCTTGTTGTGACAGGCCAGGCAATTATTTTTCAGGACAGGTAGAATTTCTTTCTCGAAATCAACGGGTGTTTTTCGGTCGATTTTGGCGATGGCAATCGGCTTGCGTTGAACGTCCGCAGCGGGAGCCTCTTCAGCGTGGAGAACCAACGGACAAAGTAAAAGTTCAAAGAGGATGCAGGCCGATACCAGACCCAGGAAGCGGGCGCGCCTGAAAAGAACGCTGTGTTTCCTCAATCGAATGATGGCAATCAGGATAGACGGTAAAACCAGGTGTGACATGTTTTGCAAATAGGCCTTATAAAAAACTGTAGCGAATCAAAAACAAAATTCCAAGGCACATGCTCAATTTGATGCTGAGTAGAGGATGGCTACCAGGCGCATTGGCTCGCTGCTAGGGTTCGGTGATTATGGTGTCCGTGTGCTCGTAAGCCGGCGAACAACAGCAGAGGAGGCGAAGGGGCTCCTTGCCAATGTTCCATAGTTTATGCTTCTGGCCTGGCGGGATGGCAATGGCGTCCCCAGCGACAACTTCCCTCACTTCTGTCTCGATGCGCATCCGGCCGGAGCCATGGGTAATGTAGTAGATTTCCTCTGCCAGCGGATGATAGTGTTCCTGAGTTGCGCCCCCTACGGGCAAGCGCGCTTCAGCCAGGCTTTGGTTCCGAATAGAGGAGTTGCGATGTGCGAGCAATTCGCGGATTTCCGAACCGTCCTTGGTAATAAAAGGTGGAGCTTTGTTGAGATTGACTATCTGCATGGCAGGTAAGTAATAACAAAAGAAAAAAAGTTTACCACCTCGTTTGTGGGCTGATGCATTCCAGGAAGCACAACCGGAATTGGACTCCGGCAACCAAACGTAGCAAGTTGAGAGGCCATGAAAACTGTCGCTATAATCGGGGCTTCTAATAATCGCAAAAAGTTCGGAAACAAGGCCGTACGCGCTTTTTTGCGTCAGGGTTATACAGTCTATCCGGTGAACCTCAAAGAGACTGAGGTGGAGGGACTGCCCGCATTTCGTACTATCGGCGATGTCCCTGTGCGCCCGGAAAAGATTAGTGTTTATTTGCCGCCACCCCTGGTCCAGCAGATCTTGCCTCAGATCGCAGCGCGAGGATGCAACGAGCTTTGGCTCAATCCTGGAACCGAATCGGAGGAGGTCCTTGCTCAAGCGCAGCAACTGGGACTGAACGTGATTCAAGCATGCAGCATTCTCGGAGTGGGTGACGTACCCGACTGATTTGTATTTACAATTGAACCGACCATTTAGGTTGGTGGAGGCGAAAGAAGGGCGAACTGTTTGTCATCGGAACGGTAATGCCATTCGTGTTCACGAGCTAACCGGCAGCCTTAAGTCGTGCTACATACGCTCCATCCACCTTATCGCGAAAAGGCAAAAGTTGACGTTCTTCATCCAGCTCAAACTCGTTTTGTTCCCGCAGAAATTGGACGATAACATCGCGATTTTCTTCCTGCTCCAGACTGCAAGTGCTGTAAACCAACACGCCGCGCGGTTTCAACAAAGACGCAACCTGACGCAGCAACTCCAACTGAATGCCACGCAGCCGTTCCACTTCTTCCAACCGAATACGCCATCGCAAATCAACTCGACGGCGCATGACCCCGGTGTTGGAACAAGGTGCATCCACCAGAATGCGATCAAATCGGCTGGGGCCGGAAGTGTGCGGAAGTTCTGAAACAATTTCGGTACAGGTAATTCCCAGCCGAAGGCAATTCTCTTGGATTAGTTTTCGGCGCTCGGGAGATTGGTCGTAAGCGACAAGCCGTCCTTTGTTCAGCATGCGTTGAGCGGTATAAGTAAGTTTCCCTCCTGGAGCTGCGCAAAGATCGAGAATGGTTTCTCCAGGTTGGGCGCCTATGAGATGAACGGCCAGGAGTGTGCTGGGATCTTGCACGTAAAAAAAGCCTTGTTGAAAAGAACCCAGTCCGCGAAGCGGCGGATGGGATTTTAATTCGAAAACGAGATTGTCTTCGAACCAATCGCTTCGGGAAAAATCATATTCCACCCCTTCGTCACGCCACAGTGCCAGTAGTTGGCCGGGTTCCGTCTTGAGCAAGTTAACTCGAGCAAAAGTTTTTGGAGGTGTGTTGTTCCACTCCATCAAGGTCGCCACACTTTGGGCATCCCATTGATTGCGCCAACGTGAAACCAGCCACCCGGGATGAGAGAATCCCAAAGGTGGATCCGCCACTTTCAACTCAGCTAATCGAACTTTCGTAGCTGGGTATTCTCGAAGGTAGCCACGCAAGAGAGCATTGACGAAGCCAGTTTGTGCTCCAAACCCTGAATGCTTCGCTAATTCAACAGTCTCATGAACAGCGGCATGATGGGGAATACGATCCAGCCAGAAGATTTGATAAAGCCCCAAGCAAAGCAAATTCCTCAAACGCAATGCAGGAAACTGATGCTTGATACGTTGCCCGATTAGCCAATCCAGGGTGGCACTCCAACGAATAACACCATAAACTAATTCCTGACACAGACCGCGGTCTACTGGAGCCAGGTGAGCGCCAGCCAATTTAGTCTCCAGAATTTCTTCGATAAAAATTCGAGGACGCGCGTCTCCAAACGGCGAATGAGCCGGCTTCGATAGGGTCTGTGCTCTCGCCCCAGCTGTGGGAGAAAGATCCTGGGCCAGGGCCTGGTCTAAAACCTGGGCTGCAATTTCTCTTGGTTTTTGGCCGCTCACAAGGCTTAATAAAGGATTCCCAACGGGGAAGCGAGCGATTAGGACCTATGAAAGAAGAATTCGAGAAAATGGCCTCTGCCGGCAAGTTGGAGCGCCAGCATATCGACCAACTAGTGCAATTAACAGATAGCGGCTTCTGCATGCATCGAAGCTGGGGCTTCGGCCGCATCAAAACAGTGGATACCGTCTTTGCACGGTTCACCATCGATTTTCCAAATAAAGCGGGCCATACAATGGATCTGGCTTTCGCTGCTGAATCGCTCCGCCCGATTGCCAAGGACCACATTCTGGCGCGTAAAGCTGCGGACATTGAGACGTTGCGACAAATGGCGGCCACCAGCCATTTGGAACTGGTGAAACTTGTGCTAAACAGTTTTGGAGGCAAAGCGACTGTGGATCAAATCCAGGGAGTTCTCGTTCCCGATGTTATCCGTGATGATTGGAAGAAGTGGTGGGAAGCAGCCAAGCGGGAATTAAAGAAAGATGGACATTTCCAGGTGCCGCTCAAGAAAACCGAGCCGATCGTTTATGAGGTAAAAGAGGTTTCCTTGCAAGACCGGCTGCTGAAAGATTTTCGTGCCGCCAAAGGTCTGAAGGCGCGCGTCCTTGTTGCAGGTGAGTTGCTGAAAAGCGCCCACGATCTCTCAGACAAACAGGCGGCCGCAATGGAAGTGATTAACGCACTCAATGCAGAGATTCCGAGCTATCAACGCACCCAACCCGCGGTTGCTCTGGAGGCAATCTTCGCGCGGGATGATATGCGCGAGATGGCCGGACTTGCTCATGCGGAAGGCCAGCTCGAAGCCCAGGCTATCTGGTCCCAGGACCTCAAATTAGGACCTTTGATGGAATCATTGCCCGCGGCAAAACATCGCCGAGCTCTGGAATCGTTCAAAAAGGCTAATCCCGAGCATTGGCACGAGATGCTGCGCAATTCTTTGAATTCCATTTCTTCGAAGCTGTGCAAGGAATTTGCGGCCATCCTCATTCAGGAAGGCATGATCGAGCAGTTCAAAGAAACCGTGGCTCGCCTCGTCAGCCAGCATACCGCCAGCAGCGAGTTATTGTTGTGGCTGGCTAAGGATCGAAACGATTCTTTCGCGGACGTTCTTGGGCCGGAAGTTTTTCGCGCGATGCTCACCGGGATGGAACGCGACCAGTTTCTCGAGCGACGCTCCAACCGGCTGCGCGACTTTATCCTCGACGATCAGGAATTGCTGGTCGAACTCATCGGTTCGGCCGACCTTGAAGTTATCAAAGATCTGACCCGAGCTTTACAGCTTTCTCCGTCGTTCGATGATATGGACAAACGCTCGCTATTGGCCCGCATTGTCAAAAGCTATCCGGCTATTCAATCATTAATCTCAGGGGACCAATCCCAAAAGGAGACTAACCTTATTGTCTCCTGGGAAAGTCTTGAACGGCGCAAAAACGAGTATCACGAATTGGTTGAGAAAAAAATCCCTGCCAATTCCAGGGAGATTGCCGTGGCCCGCAGTTACGGGGATTTACGTGAAAACCATGAATACAAAGCTGCCAAGGAAATGCAGAAGCTTTTGATGCGCCGTAAAGCGGAACTCGAGACACAACTGGTGCGGGCGCGCGGCACCGATTTCGCCAATCCGCGAACGGACATTGTCAGTATCGGCACGATCGCGCACACCACCGATTTGGCCTCGAACCAGGCCGAACATTTCACCGTCTTAGGCGCCTGGGATTCCGAACCTGAAAAAGGTGTCGTGAGCTATCTTTCTCCGGTCGCGCAATCGCTCTTAAACCGGAAAGTAGGGGACGAGGTCGAATTCGAGGTGCACGGTGAGCGGCATCGTCACCGGATCGAATCCATTGTTCCGTTCAAAACAGTCCAGGCAATGGTCTAGTTTGAACTTGTCGCTGCTCCGGATTGTCTCGGTAGACCCGCCGAAATGTCGGCGGCGGGCGATCCCCGCGACGCTTGTGAACCAGGCCCCGGGCACGTCGAATTGCCGGAACTCGCTCGTTGCTGAGACAGCGGGAGCAGTTTGTCGGCGCCGTGGGGATCGCCTCGCTCGATGCGCTCAGGATTTGAGTGACGTCGCTCAGGTCCGACGTTCTTATCAGATTCTGCCAGGCCACGCCAGAAACTTGCACATGGGACCACTGGAGACCGCAATTTAGGCTCGTGACGCCCTCAGTGGGCATCGTCAGAATGGCTGCCGGGTTGCTCGGGCGGACGCGGTGGGCCGTTAGTTTCAGTCATATTGGTGGACTGTTGCAATTCGATTTGGTCCACGTAGAAAATTCCTTGGCCGGAGCCAGTGCTCTCTTGCAGCCAAAACCCATCAAACGTGGGTTGGCCGTCAACGCCCAGAGCACTTAGTGGTTCAATCACCTGGGTCCATACGCCGCCAGGAACTGTTAGAGGAACACCCGGCTGTGCGAGCAGCTTGAGCGTTGCCTGCAGGAACAGTTCCTTGGAGGACTCGCCGCCGTTCACCCAAAAGGAGAGTTGGTCGTAATTTGTCGGGTTGTTGCCATCATGATGCAGATAAAGCGCAGCCATCGGCCCGGGAAGAACGCTAATTGACTTGGAACCGGCGTAAACCGGGATAGTGTTGGTAAAGACAACCTTCGCCCAGCTCCAGTCTTTCCACCCATTTTCCAGCGCCTCTTCGTATATGGCCTGCCGTCCCGCAGATTGACCTCCAATGAGTTCCCGCGAAAGACTCCGGTCGGTCGTGGTTTGCCTGACAGGATGGCCGAGACGGTTTTGAAATGCCGTGGGAAGTGGTTGTTGCTCCAGGGTCGCTCGCGCCTGCTCGATTCGCTGTCGCAGCTTAGAGTCCCGGGCTGACAATCGCTCACATTCCCAAATTGCTTCTGCGGTGCCGGTCTCGATCCGATTCTCAACATACTCATGGAGAGTCATACTGGAATGCGGCGAGATTGTCCGGGTCCCTGGGTTGGCCAGGAACCACCGACCCCAAGTGACCCAATCATCTGGTTCGGACTCTCGAAGTTGCTCTCGGACAGAATTAATGATCGTTACACGGTTCGACTCGGTCCTCTCCAATAGATTCCGGCTATTTACTCTCTCGCCTGCGATTGCTTCTGCCAGCGAAAGCAGCCAGGCAGGGCAGTTTCCGCGAACAGGGGGAAGATCCCACAGTCTGGTGGCCACGCACCCCATCACAAGCCTGGTTCCATCCTGGTTGAATCGAACTCCTCCGGAGCCACCAACCTCTTTCACGACTTCGGCCAGAGCGTGCCCCGTCTCTGTGTCCCACAGCCGAAGCGTACAATCCGCAGAAAGAGTGGCAATGCGTCGACCGTCGGGACTGAACTCAGCGAAAGCCACTACGGCACTGTGGTTGAAAGGCTTCGTCACTGGTTGCCCGGTTTCCGCATCCCAAACGCGTGCCGTGCGGTCCTCGGAAACTGTTATAATACGTTTCCCGTCCGGGCTGAATTGTGCGCTTCTGACTTCAGCTCCATGCCTCAAGGCCCCGAGCAGCGGCTGGCCGCTTTGCGCATCCCACACGCGCGCGGTGTGGTCCTTAGACGCAGTCACGACCCTGGCGCCGTTCGGGCTGAAATGCGCCGACATGACCTGATCCTTATGTCTCAAAGGCGCAGAGAGCGGCGCGCCGGTCTCTGCATCCCACACGCGCGCTGTCCTATCCCTTGAGGCGGTAACCACCCATTTGCCATCGGAGCTGAACTCCGCCCAGACCACCTCCCCGTGATGAACCAGATGCTGCGTAAGCGGTTCGCCGCTCCTAGCGTCCCACACGCGAGCGGTGTTGTCGGACGAGGCTGTTACCACCAGCTTTCCGTTAGGACTGAACCGTGCCGATTGCACACCGCCGAGGTGTTCCAAAGGTTTCGTGACCGGTTGACTGGTCTGAGCATCCCAAATCCGGGCGGTATGATCCAGCGAAGCCGTAAGGACCATTTTGCCGTCTGGACTGAACTCTGCCCAGAGCACTTGGTCGTCGTGTTGCAGAGGTGACGACAGCGGCCGCCCGCTGCGTGCGTCCCAAACTCGTGCGATGTGTCCATTAGCGGCGGTAACGAGCCGATTCCCGTCGGGGCTGAAGTCGGCTCTTATAGCCAATCCATGCTGGAACGGTATTCCCAGGGCTTCGCTTCCCACGGAATCCCATACTCTAACAGCGCGATCATCTGAGGCGGTGATTACCCGCTTGCCGTCGGGACTGAACTGCGCGGCCTTAACGGCTCCATTGTGGTGAAGGGGCTCGCAGACCGGCTGGCCTGTCAGTACGTCCCAGACTCGTGCCGTGTTGTCATCTGAGGCCGTGATGATTCTCCTGCCGTCCGGGCTAAATCGTGCGCTGCAAACGAAGTTGCGATGTTGCAACGGCCCGGTTACAGGTCCCCCGGTTTGTGCGTCCCACACTCGCGCCGTGTTGTCCAATGACGCTGTCAC
>Ga0163163_10001404_pt1 | contig 20324 bp, 17 predicted proteins | sample S65metaG_FD_119766 | JGI IMG/M metagenome (GOLD analysis project Ga0163163, IMG submission 119766) | Switchgrass rhizosphere microbial communities from Kellogg Biological Station, Michigan, USA - S6-5 metaG | ecosystem: Host-associated > Plants > Roots > Rhizosphere > Soil | place: USA...
AAAGTCCTGCAGTTGATGAAAATACACCACCTGCAGTGCCTGTTAATGTTACCGTGGCGGTTCCAGCGTTAGCGCAAAAGGGTGATCCTGCATAGCTGACTGTTGCTGCAGGCGCCGCAGTAACAGTAATGTTCGCTGTGGCGGTGACAGGACCGCATCCTCCGCCTGCTGCAATGGTGTATGTAACAGTGTAAGTACCTGGCGTGCTGGTTCCAAGTGTAACTGCACCTGTGCTGGTGTTTAGACTAAGTCCGGGTGTTGACGAATAAGTTCCACCAGCGGTGCCCACCAATGTTACCGTTGCCGTTCCGGCATTTGAGCAGAAAGGCGTGCCCGCGTATGAAATTGTTGCAGCGGGCGCTGGCGTGATGGTGATTGAAGTAGAAGTGTTGAACGGAGCACATCCGCCAGATGCAGCGATGTCATAATTTACAGTATATGTTCCCGGCGTGCTCGCAGCAAGATTTATATCGCCGGTGGCAGCATTGATGCTGAGTCCGGGTGTGGAAGAAAATGTTCCTCCGGCAGATCCGGTGAGCGTAACGGTTGCTGTTCCCGCGTTCGCGCAATAGGGAGTTCCTGAATAGCTTATCGTGGCCGAAGGTGCGGCAGTCACAGTGACGCTGGTTGTTGCAGAAGCGATCGGACATCCGCCGCCTACATTTACACTGTAGTTGACAGTGTATGTGCCCGGTGTACTCAACCCTAGGTTTATCAAACCAGTGAGCGGATTAATATTCAGTCCAGCAGGCAGCGCACTGTAATTTCCTCCAGGTAATCCCACCAGGGTAACAGCTGCGGTGCCGCCATTGGAACAGAAGGGCGAACCGAGATATGAAATGTTCACAGTCACAACCGCGGTGATGGTGATGCTGGCGGTAGTCGTAACCTGTGGACAACCTCCGCTTGCAGCAACCGTATAAGTCACAGTATAAGTTCCGGGAGTGCTTGCAGCAAGATCAACATCTCCGCTTGTTGAATTAATGACCAAACCTGCAGTAGAAGAAAAACTACCACCTGTTGTACCCGTGATTGTCGGGGAAGCCGTTCCTGCGTTCGAGCAAAATGGTGAGCCGGCATAACTAATCGTCGCACTTGGAAGAGCTGTGATGGTAATGCCCGCGGTGGTGGTGAATTGAGAACAACCACCAGCTGCCGCAATGGTATAAGTCACAGTATAAGTACCTGGCGTACTCGCGGCCAAATCAACATCGCCGCTTGTTGAATTGATAACCAGTCCTGCTGTGGAAGAATAAATACCTCCCGATGTGCCGGTGAGCGAAACAGTGGCGGTACCTGCGTTGGAACAATAAGGTGTGCCGGTATAATTTATGGTGGCTGAAGGAGCTGCGGTCACCGTGATGGTATTCGTGGCACTGTTAGTACAACCATTCGCGTCAGTGAACGTGTAGGTGATCGTGTGGGTGCCCGGACCTGCAACTGCCGGATCAAAATTGCCACCCGAGACGCCGGGACCACTGTAGGTTCCCCCTCCGGGAGATCCGCCCGTTAACGCAAAGGCGGTACCACTGGCGCAGACATCTGCAAAGCTTCCAAGTGTAACTGTTGGCGGCGCGTTGACGGTAACCGTCACCTGGTCGCTCTGTGCCTGCGTGTTACCATCATTGTCAGTGACGCTTTCGAGCTGATAGGTGAAGGTACCCGCTGTATTGGTGGGAACATTCAGCGTAACACTGGAGCCCGAGCTCGTTGTTATACTGTTAGTGGAACCCCCGTTAATGTTGTAGTTGAAAGTGAATGGGGCATTTCCGTTTGCGCCCGTAAAAGTGATAATTGGAGAAGTCCCGTTCTGGCAAACCGAATTCACATCAACACTGATGGTCGCCGTTGGCTGTGCCATCGTGCTGAAAGCAGTTAGGCACAATAATGCCCCTAAGAAAAATAGCAATTTCCTAAAGTAAGCGACGGACATAAGTTTTACTTGGCCAGTTGAAACAGGGTATTACGAAACTTGATTAGCCGAAAAACTGGTATTTCAATTCAATTGGGAGTTAGACCGAGGTTTTATCATAGACTTACGTGGGACGATAAAGATAGCCCATTTTGCTATCGAAATATGGATCCAACGATTAATTATCAAGCAAATCCACGAAAAGTAGCCTTTACAGAAGCGTGTTCTGCTGAGGTATTTTCAACCTTTCAAGATCTTCATATATGTATTGGGAGGAATACTGGAATTCTGCGAAAATGCGACAAAGAGATAGGTCGTAGACTGGTTGCCCAAATATAGCATTTGAATTCAACATATACAAGGCCCGGCGGGGTTTTTCCACCCCACAAAACATATTCGGAATCAATGATTAGAACCTGAATGACTAGCCGTGGCCCGGCACTTCGCAGTCCGGATGAGTTGGAGTAAAATGAAATTTTGGGACAATAAAAAAGGCTCCGAAATTTCGGAGCCCTCGTGGAGAATATCGGAGTCGAACCGACGACCTCTTGCATGCCATGCAAGCGCTCTAGCCAGCTGAGCTAATTCCCCATTTTGACAGGACCGCAAAGATAACGAGCAATGAGGCCACTGCAAAATCTATAAAAAAAACCCGCGAAAATTTCGCGGGTTCTGATCAATATTTTCTGAATCTATTATTCTCCCCAAATCTCATCCTTTCCATCCAGCCACAATTTCACCTGCTGCGTAGTCACAGATTTTGGACGCTCAATGGGCAATCCAAGCGCCCTGTCCCAACACAAACTTGCCAACACACCCAGCGCACGGCTCACGCCAAATAAAACAGTATAAAACTCGTATTCCACCAGGCCATAATGAACCAATAATGCACCACTATGCGCGTCAACATTTGGCCAGGGATTTTTGATTTTTCCCAACGACTGCAAAATAGGAGGCACGGTTTCATAAACTCTCCAAACCGTATTCACCAGCGGATCTTCAGGCATGTGCTTCTTACCAAATTCCATCTGCGCCGTAAACCTTGGATCAGTCTTGCGAAGTACAGCGTGTCCATAGCCGGGAACCACTTTGCCCTCGCTAAGTGTCTTCTTCACGTAAGTTTCAATTTGCTCTGCGGTCGGCAGGTCGACACCCAGGTGCTCACGCATTTCAAATATCCACTTAATCACTTCCTGGTTGGCCAATCCATGCAGCGGACCAGCAAGCCCGTTCATACCAGCAGCAAAGCTCAGGTAAGGATCACTCAACGCCGAACCCACCAGGTGCGTCGTGTGAGCAGAAACGTTACCTCCTTCGTGGTCTGCATGAATGGTCATGTACAATCTCATCAGCTCCTTGAAACTCTCATCTTCGAATCCCAACATGTGCGCGAAATTTCCCGCCCAGTCCAGTAATCCGTTTGGATGAATATGTTCTCCGTTCTTGTATTTGCGTCGATAGATGTATGCCGCTACGCGGGGAAGACGCGCTATCAGGTCCATGGCGTCGTCAAATGTGGCATCCCAGTAATCCTTCTTGTTCATGCCACCATCGTAGCGTTTGGAAAAATTACTTTCTGTCTGCAATGCCATGATGGCAACCACAAATTGCGTCATCGGGTGTGATTGCACGGGCAATGCTTCGATAGCGTCAAACACATAATTCGGCACATGGCTCCTGCGTTGCCAGAGTGAGGTAAGATGATTCGCCTGTTCTTCAGTGGGCAATTCGCCAATTAGCATCAGGTAAAACAAACCTTCGGGAAGCGGCTCCGTTCCATTTGGTGCTTTCGGCAATTTCTGCTGCAACTCAGGAATAGAATAACCACGGAAACGGATACCCTCCTGTGCATCCAGGAGAGAGGTTTCAGAAACGAGGCCCGTCATGCCACGCATACCCTGGTAAATCTGGGAGAGACTCACTTCTCCTATTTTTTTGGTTCCATGGTCTTTCAAAATGTCCTTGATCGTGGCCCCCAAAGCGTCGGCCTGTGCTTTGAATTTTTCCTTAATCATATCCATAGTTGAGGAGATTTCACCTGTCGATGACAGCCAGGTGCAGCCCGGGTAAAGTTAGCTAAACATGGTTACCGGAGCAAAAGAAACTGACTGTGTGGTGCTAATTTTTGAGCCAATACTCACTTTGGCGCCCTTCGATACAGGTAGTATGTAAGAATTCCAAATATGATGTTTGGAATCCAGGCAGCGATGATGGGTGGAAGGTTTCCTTTCGCAGAAAAAATTGTTGAAAATCTGTCGCTCAGAATGAAAACGGCACCAAGCATTATTCCTGCAGCAAGGTGTACACCGCTGCCTCCCCTGATCTTGCGGGAAGCGAGGATAGCTGCAATCAAAGTGAGTATGATGACCGTAATGGGCGTGGCTCTCCTGCGATACTGTTCAACCATCAGATCGTTAATTCCTTCTGAGCCTCTTATTTTTTCCATCTTCACTAAACGATTTAATTCTTTCGTGGTGAGACGGTTTTTTACATATTCATCTTTTTGCAAGTCGCTTGGTTGAAAATTGAAATTGACATTCTTGCGCGTAACCTGCGTGAGCTTCTCTCCCATATCGTTCACCTCACGCTCAACCACATTGTTCAATCGCCAGTTCTTCGTTGCCGTGTCCCAGATGATCGATTCAGCACGCATGTTAAACACCACCTTATTGTCTTTTATTTTTTGCATGAAGAACCCGTTCCCACTCTTCGTGATCGTGTCGTAATACCTGATCCCGCAATAAGAGAAAGAGTCGATCCGCATGAATAAATTGCTGTGATTGGTATAGCTCGGGTTGGGATTGTTCACATACTTCGATTCGAAATTGGTTCTCAATTCATTTGCCCTGGGTACGATGTAGTCATTTGCAACGAGCAAAATCAGTGCGAGGATCACACCTCCGATCACAAACGGCCGTAACATACGCCGCAGGCTCATTCCGCTGGCAAGCATCGCAATGATCTCTGACCGACCAGCCATTTTTGACGTGAAAAAAATCACCGCGATCAATACGAAAAGCGGAAATAAAAGTGCAATAATATATGGAACAAAGCCGGCGTAATAGGTGGTAAAAATTTCCTTTGTGCTCAACCCCGATTTTACAAAATCATCGGTCTTCTCGCTCGCATCAACGACCACGGAAATAATCGTAAACAGGATGATTGAAAAGAAAAATGTGCCGAGGAATTTCTTAAGGATATACCAATCTAGTTTCTTCATGATCCGGCGATTGAACGGCTGAAAGCACGTCAGGAATGTGCAAAATTAATGAAAAGGGCCGCATTCTAAACTTCTTACAACCTGCAAACAATGAGAAATAACAGGATATTAGTAACTTCAGCCATGCTCAAATATATTCTGCTCTGCTGCCTGGTAGCCGCTTCAGGCGCCAGCTTCGCCCAAAACCGCCAGCTTTTCGAAAGACAATTATTCATTCAGCAGGACGACACCCTTCCCTGCCGCATTTTGTCACCCCTCAATTTTAATGACAAGAAAAAATATCCACTGATCATCTTCATGCATGGATCAGGTGAACGCGGCAACGACAACGAAGCGCAACTTACCTGGGGTGCTGATCTGTTTCTTGATTCGGCCAATCGCGTGAAATTTCCTGCCTTTGTTGTTTTTCCGCAGTGTGCTAAGGACTCCGGCTGGAGTCTCACCCAACGCAACCAGAATAAGGATGCAAAAGATTCCCTGGGTTTTGTTTTTGGCACCGAAGGCGCACCCAGGCAGCCCTTGCAATTGCTCATGAACTTCATTGATACGCTGATTAAAAATGGTCGCGTTGATCCTTCTCGCGTCTATGTGGGCGGACTTTCCATGGGAGGCTTCGGCACTTATGAAATTCTTTGGAGGAGACCCGATCTTTTCGCAGCGGCATTTCCAATTTGTGGCGGAGGCAATCAAACAGCAGTGAAGAATTATGCGAAGGGATTGCCCATCTGGATCTTTCACGGCAGCGAAGATCCGGCAGTACCAGTTGCCAATTCGAGGCTGATGTATTCAGTTCTGCAAGCTTCTAAGGCAAAGGTGAAGTACACCGAATATCCCGGTGTTGGTCACGATAGCTGGAAGAATGCTTTTGCTGAACCAGAGTTGCTTCCCTGGCTATTCAGTCAAAAGAAAAAATAATCTACAGCCGGGTTTTCATTCTTTCTGTTTTTTCCTTTTTCCAGGAACTGAAATCTCCTGCAAGAATATGTTGTCTAGCCTCGCCAACGAGCTGCAAATAGAAGGCGAGGTTATGAATGCTGGCAATCGTAAGGCCCAGAATTTCCTTCGACTTTACGAGGTGCCTTAAGTATGCCTTACTATACAATTGACTTGCGGGCGAATTTGTATGTGGATCGATGGGGGAATTGTCTTTCTCCCATTTCTTGTTGTCGATGTTAATAATGCCTTCACCCGTAAAGAGCATCGCATTGCGTCCATTTCTCGTAGGCATTACGCAATCAAACATATCGATGCCCAGGCTGATACACTCCAACAGGTTCCAGGGCGTGCCAACGCCCATCAGGTAACGCGGCTTTTGAGCAGGAAGCTGACTGCAACAGAGCCCACAGATATCGTAGAGTTGATTTTCAGGCTCGCCTACGCTCAGGCCCCCTATTGCGTTTCCCGGTGCATCCTGATTTGCAATGAAATCCGCTGACAGCTTTCTCAGGTCTTCATAGATGCCACCCTGCACAATTGGAAAAAGATTTTGGGTGAATCCATACTTGCCGTTCGTTTCCCGCATGCGATTACCACAACGGGTAAGCCAGCGATGTGTCAGATCCATGGATTCTTTCGTGTAGGCATACTCGCTCGGATAAGGCACGCATTCGTCAAAGGCCATAATGATATCTGCGCCGATGGTCCGCTGAACGTCCATAACCGATTCAGGTGTGAACAGGTGCTTGCTGCCATCAATATGACTTTGAAATACCACACCTTCTTCTGAAATTTTTCTGCTGGCTGCGAGTGAGAAAACCTGGTATCCGCCGCTGTCTGTAAGAATGGGACGATTCCAACCCATGAAGGCATGTAGCCCCCCTGCCCCTTCCAACACATCCATGCCTGGCCGCAGGTATAAATGATAGGTGTTTCCGAGAATGATTTGCGCGCCCACGTCTTCCCTGAGTTGTTGCTGCGTCAATGCTTTCACACTACCTGCTGTTCCCACAGGCATAAATATAGGCGTGAGAATTTCGCCGTGGTCGGTGGTCATTTTCCCTGCACGGGCAGAAGAACTAAGGTCTGTGCCGTTGATTTCGAATTGAAGTGTTGCCAATTAAAAAGTGAAAATTTAAAAGTAAAAAGTAAAAAGAACCAACTGTGAACTATGATCAATGAACTATGAACTAATTCTTACCTTCGCGCGCATGACAACCCTCAACTTATCCTGGTGGATATGGATCTTTATTGCCCTATGCACAGTAACCGCTATCCAAATCTTCTATTATCTCTTCTTCTTCGCAAGGCTTGCTTTCTACAAGAAAAAACAAACCAATGGTCAACTCCAACAGCCCGTATCCGTGATCGTGTGCGCCCGCGATGAGGCCGCAAATTTAGTTAAAAATATTCCCGGAGTATTGGTACAGCAATACAATGCCGACCATGAAGTAATCATCGTTAACGATAATTCGGCTGATGAATCGAAATATTTGCTGGAAGCCTTTCAAAAAGATTATCCGCAATTGCAGGTAGTAGAATTAAAACAAGAAGCCAAACTCATACCCGGCAAAAAATTCCCACTTTCCATGGGAATCAAAACGGCCAGGCATGATATTGTTCTGCTGACCGATGCCGATTGTATTCCCGCATCGGAACACTGGATCCAGCAAATGCAGGATGCCTTTGATGGCAATATTGAAATCGTACTGGGCTATGGGCCTTACCACAAAGCCAAAGGCATGTTGAACAGGCTCATCAGGTTTGAAACATTTCATACCGCTATTCAGTACCTGTCATATGCACTTGCCGGGCTTCCCTATATGGGCGTCGGAAGAAACCTGGCTTATAGAAGGGATGTCTTTTTTCGCAACAAGGGCTTTTCCGCATTCAATCATATTCCAAGTGGCGACGATGACCTCTTCATCAATCGCGCAGCAACCGCATCCAATACAGCAATCGTCATCAACGAGGAAGCACATACGCTTTCCGATCCAAAGAAATCATGGGCAGAATGGACAAAACAAAAAACACGTCATTATACCACCGGAAAATATTACAAGGGCATACATAAATTTTTACTCGGACTTTATTCATTCACACATTTCCTCTTTTATCCATTGCTGATTGCAGGTTTTTTCCTGGTCGACTGGCGGCTGGTATTGATCGTACTGGTTGTGAAACTCGGCATCCAGGCCTTGATTTACAGGAAGGCTATGGAACAACTCGGTGAACAGGATCTTTGGGTCTGGTTCCCTTTGATGGATCTTTGGATGTTTATTTATTACCTCATCTTTGCTCCGGCACTTCTGAAGAATCCTAAAGTGGTATGGAAATAATTGAGCGATATTTTTCTGAATTCAATGACACGCAACGCGAACAAATGACGGCACTGGAATCGTTGTACGAGGAATGGAATGCAAAAATCAATGTGATTTCAAGAAAAGACATCGGAGCGCTTTATGAAAAGCATGTCCTGCACTCATTGGCCATCGCTGCTGTTTTCAATTTTCCGAAAGGTTTGAATATTGTGGACATCGGAACAGGCGGCGGTTTTCCTGGCGTTCCGCTGGCAATTTTTTTTCCCGAAGTGAAATTTCACCTGGTAGACGCGATTGGTAAGAAAATTAAGGTTGTCAATGAAGTAGCCAATGCAATCGGATTAAAAAACCTGACAGCGCAACACGGTCGCGCCGAAGAAATCAAAGGCAAGCCCTTCGACTTCGCTATCAGCCGGGCGGTGGCTCCATTGGGCACGCTTTGGAAATGGGCCAAACCCCTGCTGAACAACGAGCGCAAATATGAAGCGTTTAAAAATGGGCTTATTTGTCTGAAAGGTGGCGACCTGAGTGCGGAAATCCATGACAGCCGCCTCAGACCACGTTCCTGGCCCATTCATAGCCTTTTTCCTGAGCCGTATTTCGAAGAGAAATACCTGCTTTATGTACCTGCTTAATTTTCAATATTCCACTACATCTCGTTACTTTAGTGCCATATGTGACTGCTATTGAAGGGAACACTAATCATACTTGTCAGCCTGCTAGCCTTTAACTTCTGCTTTGCGCAGAATGATCCTGTAATTGACCTTGGAAAAATTGGCGAGTATACAGAGGTCGGTGCAAAATTGGGATACCTGGTCGACCCCCAGAAAAGAATTCCCCTTGACTCACTAAGTAACTATTCGTTCAATTATCATTCAACAACACCGGGATTTAACCTGCGTCAGCTGGATGCCAATTATTTTTTGAAGCTGGACCTTGAAAACTCAGGTTCTCCCGCCGACAGTTTTTGCATGTACATTGGACAGGCAATTGATTTCGAGATTTATGATTATGATTCCAGGGAGAAAAAGATGGTAAAACAGGATCAGCGTGAGGTAATACATTCCTCAATACTGATGACTGACATACCCTATTACCCGATCAATCTATTTCATGGTCAGAAAAAAACACTTTTCATAAAGCCAGATATAAGGTTCTACAACTGGTATACTTTTCATCCCATCATCTTTGCAAAAAAGGAAGCGATCAATTTTGCAAGTCAGCATTTTATGATCCCAAACCGGCTCTACGTCATGCTGACATTGCCCATGCTTGGCATTATGTTCAGCATAATGGCTTACACCTTTACCCGGTATCTCCGCATCGGACGCCGCGAATACCTATATTACAGTTCAGCTGCCTTCTGTTTTATCCTGGACTTCACGCTTCAGATGGTGAATATTTTTTCATTCAACAAGGCTTCTCATTTTTTCGACAATTTTCGACACCATCTTACACAGGCCGGTGGTACAGTTTTATACCTCTTGTTCATTACCAAGTTTCTCGACCTGAAGGATCGTTTTCCTCGAATATACAAGGCTTGCTGGCTAATGATATATGCCCTGCTCGCATTTATGGTCTTTGATTCGTTCTTCATTTTCAACACGAAATTATTTTACATCGGCAGCGCAACATTTGTTGGTGTGCGCATTGCGATTCTACTTTTCACGCTTTGGCTGGGTGTATTCTTATTGTTCTGGAAAAATCGCCTTGCACGACTCGTGGCTTCCGGTGTTTTTAGTGTGAGCGTACTGGCTTTGATTGCATTGTATGTTCTGTTGTCGAATCGCGATCAATTTCAAGCATTCGATTTGGTTAGTTTGTCCACAATTATATTCATGCTTGGCATCGTGGTAGAGATGTTTTTCTTCGTGCAGGCGATCACCTATCGAAACAGGATGGAGGAACTGGAAAGAATGAAAGCCGTGGAGTTGCTTCAGATTGAAAATGACAGGCAGGAACTGGACAAATACAAGGCTATCATGGAGGCGAGAGACAAAGAACGAAACAGGATCGCGCAGGAAATGCATGACGATATTGGCTCGGGACTCACCTCCATACGTTTGCTTAGTGAAATTGCGAAAGCCAAAAGCAATTTACAGGGAATGGAAGAAGTTGAAAAAATCTCGGCGTCTGCCAACAACCTGATCGAAAAAATGAACGAGATCATTTGGAGTATGAATTCCAGGAATGACTCGCTCCCCAACCTGATCGCCTATATCCGTCACCAGGTAGTTGAATTTTTCGAACCTTTTACCATCAAGCTTCGAATCATTACCCCCGAATCAATTCCTGAAATAGTCATTAGTGGTGAAACGCGTCGAAATATTGTACTGGCTGTGAAAGAAGCGCTTCATAATATTATAAAACATGCTAATGCGACAAATGTCGAAGTGCATTTCAACCTGGCAAATAACCTTGAGATCCTGATTTGCGACAACGGCACGGGTATTGACCCCAGGGAGATTCAACATCACAACAATGGCCTAAGGAACATGGAGGAACGAATGAAGGCAATAGGGGGCGATTTCACCCTGGGGGGCGAAATGGGCACAATTGTTACATTTCTAGTCCCCATTAGTCAGCGCTTATAACCAGTTTGAGGTACACAGAGTTTATTCATTAAGTGATAGCTTTGCCAGAATTGTATGGAAAATATCTCGGTTTGCATTGTTGAGGATAATAAAGACATCCGCCAGGCGCTGGAGCAGATCATCATGATGACCGACGGTTACCGTTTCGCAGGCTCGTTCACGAGTGCAGAACTAGCAATTGTGGGCATTCCTAAAATCAGACCGAATGTCGTACTGATGGACATCAACCTTGGCGGCATGAGTGGTATCGAATGCGTAAGGCAATTAAAACCGCGCATACCGGAAATTCTGTACATGATTTGTACGGTATATGAAGAAGACGAAAAAATATTTGAGGCACTGGAAGCTGGCGCAAGCGGATATATTCTGAAGAAAACGGCACCCGGAAAACTGTTAGAGGCGATTAAAGAATTGTACGAAGGTGGTGCACCCATGAGCAGCCAGATCGCCAGGAAAGTGGTGGCTGCCTTTCAAAGCAAATCACTGAGCAGCCCACTCGACGTTTTGTCGCGGCGCGAAAAAGAAATCCTGGAATTAATTGCGAAGGGAATGCTGTATAAAGAAATTTCACAGCAGCTCAATATTGCACAGGAAACGGTTCGGAAACACGTATATCACATTTACGAAAAATTGCACGTGAGCAACAGGATTGAAGCCGTGAATAAATATTTCGGCCGCTGATTAGGGTTTCACCCCGTCTAAAAATTTCCACAACCAGAAGTCTGTCTGAGGCGTATTTCCAATCGGAAATGGATGCGTATGTCCTGAGTTTTCAAAGCCGTACTTGCTGTAAAACTTTTGTGCGCGATAATTATATTCCCAAACACCCAGCCACACAACTTCATACTTGTTTTCTTTGGCGTAGTCCAGCGCAAAGTCCATGAGCGCCTGCGCAATTCCCTTACCTTGAAATTCCTTCAGCACATAAATCCTTTTAATTTCCAGGGCCTTCCATTTTTCCATCAATTCGAAGTTTCGATAATCCTCCATGATGCGGAGATAGCCAGCGCGGACACCATCCACTTCTGCGAAATAAAAAAAGTCTTTGGGATCGTTTAATTCTTTTTGAGTTTGGTGAAGGTTGAAATAGTTGTCCAAAAAATGTTGCATGTCTTCCTCAGTGCAAGTGCCCGTAAACGTGTCACGAAAAGTCAGCTTTGCCATTTCCGACAAAGCCTGGGCCTCCCTCGGTGTAATTCTCCTGATTTTGATATCCATTTACGCGAAATTGATTAGCTTACGATAAATCCACTACCAGGTCAGTTCAAGCCTGTTGTTCTTCCGGTCAATGTCCGCCATTCGTTGCGAGGGATCAATTTCAAGCACTTTCAGGTCGGTTAGCTTTCGGTTCACTTCAAATGTATAGACGGGATGCGTCCATTTCCAGGGCTCATGACTAATCCACTGAATGTCCTTTTGCTCGGCACCCTTTTCACCGAACATTAAATATTGTGGAATGTAATCCATTTCCTTTGTGCCATCCTTAAAGGTCAGCGAAACATCAACTGGCATCGGCATGCTGCCATGATTAATCAGCCTGATTTTCGTTTTGCCATTTTCTTCCCAGAGGCTATCGATGCCGTAGTCTATCGTCTTTGTCGTATTGATCCAATACTCCCTGTACCAATCCAATTGCATTCCACTAACCTTCTCGGCTACCCGAACCAGGTCGCCCGGATTGGGATGTTTGAATCGCCAGGTTCGATAGTATTCAAGCAGAAATTTATCTCTTGCTTCCACCCCCATGATGTAGCCTAATTGCTCAAGAAAAACGCAACCCTTCGCATACGAGCCATTGGCATAAGCATAGTTCGTTGCATAGTGATCAGCATATGTTGCCAGGGGCTCTTCGGCACCACTTTTCACCAGGTTAAAGTAGGCCCGATAGGATGGCGCATGCTCAAGAGGAAGAATCGCTGCAGTTGAGTCAAGGGACTTCAGCCTTGCAGCATTTCCCTGCAATTGTTTTCTCAAAACGGTTTCACGATAATAAGCTGAAACAAGGTGGCCGCTAAAATCTGCATAGCCTTCGTCCATCCATGCATACTTCGCTTCGTCTGTGCCTAACATCATAGGACACCAGCTGTGCATCATTTCATGGATATCTGACCCCATAGTCGATGCCTTCACAAGTGTTGACATGGGATATTCCATTGACCCGTCGCCTCCCTGAATAAATGTAAATTGATTCCATGCATATTTTCCAAAGTGCTGGTTTGCATACGGAAACATTACCTGCGCAGCATCGGCAAGCGTAGTCCAACCTGCATTATAAGCTGTATCATTTGACCTCGGCCTATATAACACATGAATAGTAGGACCATCTGGAACCTTTCTCACCAGGTGGCGGTAATCAGGATCTGCAGCCCACATGAAATCGTGAACATTCGGTGCAAGAAAATGCCATGTCAGTAAATCACCAGCGGGCCTGGTTACTCTGGTTCCGGGGTCTTCATAACCGTAGCCGATCTGATTTGCATTCTGCAAATATCCGGTCCCGCCCAATATGTAGTTTCTGTCGATTGTAATTGAAACATCAAAATCACCCCAGACGCCATAAAACTCTCTGGCTACATACGGCGAGGGGTGCCAGCCATCGACGTCGTACTCACAAATTTTAGGATACCATTGTGACATGGACAGTCGAACACCTGTGAGCCTGCTATCGCGACCTGATCTCCTTACCTGCAGAGGCACCTGAGCTTCAAATTCCATGTCGAGCACAACAGTTGTGTGAGGCAAAATTGGTTTTGACAGTTTCACTTGCAGGATTGTCTCCAACACTTTGTAGGTCTGAGGGACGCCATTCAATTTAAGCGAAAGAATTTTTTGGTAGCCAACTTCATCGGGCTTAAGATTAATAATACGGTCGGCAATCCGATCATCCCAATCCAACATTGCCTTCCCATCACGATCGCGGCCGATACTGATATTACCCGCTTCACGACTGCGGTTATCCATCATGCTGTTGGGCTGAAAAGCGTTAAAATAAAGGTGATAAAAAACCTGGCTGAGGGTATCCGGTGAATTGTTGGTGTATTCAAGTTTTTGCGTGCCTTTAAATTGGTTGGATTTTGCATCCATCCGAATGTCCATCTTATACTTCACACGTTGCTGCCAGCGACCAGGTTGAGCAAAGATCTCATATTGACAAAGGGTAAACGAAATAATTAGAATCAGATAATGCTTCATGAAAACTACTGTTGTTGACTGTACCGACAAATTTCCGTAATAAACGTGCTTGTTTAAAAAATTTTGACAGTTGGCCTGTTTATTGGCCCGATTCGGGCTTGACTAAAAAACTTTCCCCCAAAAACCAGGTCAAGCCTGAATTTCGGGGGAAGTGAAATTGTTGAACAAAGTGTTAACTGTCTTTCGTCATCTGTCCCTTCTCGTTAAAATAAAGGCTTTTAGAATTCAACGTTCCCTTACTTACGGAAACTTTATAAGTTACACCTCCAACTCTGTCAAACTTGCTGACTTCCTTAATTGGCCAGGTGTTGTATTTACTTTTGTGCAAACCATCAGCAACTTCGGCCGGCAGGTCTGCCTCAGTAATCTTAGTTTCCGTTTCTTCCCAAACACCCTTCGATGTAAACCTTGCCTTGCATTTCTTTTCGTTCTGCATAAATCGAACTTCAGGCTTTCCAATATTATGGAGCCATTCTACCTGTTTGGCGTCAGGAAACTTCTGGTCGAATGCCTTCAATACCACATCAGGTACATCTACAAATTGCGCAGAAGCAACAAATGTCACAAGGGTGAAGCCGATCAGCATCGGAATAATTCGTTTCAACATATAGGATCTAGTTTTAAATTAAGGTTGGCAGCAAAGATATGGACATTGACAATTTGAAACCGCTGTTTTGTTAGAATAATCCGTCCGCCAGGGCGGACGGATTATTTAACCAAATTTTTGGAGAATTAATCCAGAGTAGCGTTGTCGGCGGTAAGTTTTCCCGACTTGTCAAACAGCAGGTACTTATCGTTAGCGATGTCCTTCTTTACATGCACTCTGTAGAATACACCTTTCGGCATGTCAAGCTTAGCAAGGTCCTTTACAGGCCAGTCACCAAATTTGCTTTTTGAAAAGCCATCCTTCACCGCACCAGGGAGTTCGCTAATAACGGTTTCGGTCCTGGTCCAATCTCCATCTAGGTTGAAATATGCCTTGTAACTCTTTCCGTCTTCCGTAAAGCTTACGGTTTCGTTGGTCACATTATTCGACCAGTCCACCTGTTGCGCTTTGGGATATTTTTCTGAAAAGTGTCTCTTAGCAGTTTCGGGGATCTTGACTACCTGGGCGCTCACGAAGTTTGCCACTGCAAGGAATGCCAGGGCCAGAATGAGGTTCTTGTGTTTCATAAATTTGCGTTTTTGATGATTCGTACTTATTCATTTCCAAAATCCTTGCCACTTACAACCAGTACGATTTCTCCCTTGACGCCCTTTTCCTCAAAGTGTGTACAAACTTCCACCAATGTGCCCCTGATGGTTTCTTCAAATTTTTTCGAAAGCTCCCTGGAAACTGAGCAAGATCTTTGCCCCCCAAAAAATTCAACAAAATCTTTAAGCGTTTTTACGAGTCTCATCGGTGATTCGTAAAAAACCATGGTTCGCTCTTCGTTAGCGAGCTGCTTTAATAAGGTTTGTCTGCCTTTTTTCAATGGCAAGAATCCTTCGAAACAAAAGCGGTTGATAGGTAGCCCGCTATTCACCAACGCCGGCACAAATGCGGTTGCACCGGGCAGACATTCAACCTTTACATTTTTCCTCACACATGCTCTCACCAGCAAAAATGCAGGGTCCGAAATTCCCGGCGTACCTGCGTCTGTGAGCAGTGCCATACGCTTGCCAGCCTGCAACTGTTCAACAAGGTGGGCCAGCACCTTGTGCTCGTTGTGCTGATGATAAGGCGTGATTGGTTTTTGAACCTGGTAGTGATTGAGTAAAACGGAAGAAGTGCGGGTATCTTCTGCCAAAATTAGGTCGACAGCTTTCAGCACCTCAACGGCCCTGAAACTCATGTCTGCAAGATTACCTATGGGGGATGGGACAATATATAACATGGGATGTATCCCGAATGGCATTAACCTAGTGAACCTGAATCTCGTATTGCTCCATCACCGGATTGGCCAATAACTTTTTAGAAGCTTCTTCAGCGATCTGCCTGGCTTCCGCTTCGGTCTTTGCTTCAACTTCAAGTGTGATGTGTTTACCAATGCGAACATCTTCCACAGTTTTCAGCCCGAGATTGTTCAAACCACCCAATACCGTTTTTCCCTGGGGATCCAGCAGTTCTTTGAGCGGCATTACATTAATGTGAACCGAATACTTCATGCCATTTTATTTTTGAGCGCCAAAGATAATACAATGTACACGATGAAAACGACGGGGACGGCTACCCACCTGAATAAAATTGCGCAAAGAATGGTTATGGCGAGCAAAAGCAACTTAGGCAGGTTTTTCTTTACGTCATAGCTGGCAAACTTGAGGCTCATGATGGGCAAATTGGAAATCATCAGGTATGAAACCAGGGCAATCAATGCATACCAAAACCATTTGTTTTGCAGCAGACCAATCACCCAACTTTCTGAGCTTGTCCAAAAGATCAATGGGAAGGATGCAATCATCAGTCCAACAGCCGGTGTGGGTACGCCTTTGAAACCATAGGTCTGTGATTCATCAAGGTTGAATTTTGCCAGTCGCCAGGCCGCCGCACATGGAAGGATAAAAGCCGGAAACAGCCAAATCATCGATGCATCCAATCCATGCTCTTCTCGTGCAACGCTGAGCCTGAGAAATTGATAGATAATCATTCCTGGAGCAACGCCAAAGCTAACTACATCTGCAAGCGAATCTAACTGCTTACCCATCGCAGAATCACCTTTCACTAATCTCGCGAGGAATCCGTCCAAAAAATCAACTACGCCTGCCAGCCCTATACAAAGCGATGCGAGAAAAATCTGTTCCGGCATCACCATCATCTGGTCTCCTTCTGCGGTATTCGCTAACACAATGCCATTTTGAAGCATGAAGACGATAGCCAGGCAGCCAAAAAATAAATTGAGCAGTGTAAAAATATTAGGGATCTGTTTCATTTTTTGATGAATGAGCGTACGGTTGTGGTTATTAAACTCACTTGATCATGTAGGCGAAGCTAAGATAAGCAGTCAAAACTCAACGCTTTTGTTTTGCCGCTTTTTTCATCCCGCTTTCTATGTCTTCTACGGTTATGGGAATATTCTTCATCAGGTCCTTGTTCCCATTTTTTGTGATCCAGAAATTATTTTCAATGCGCACGCCCATCTTTTCTTCTTCTATATAAATTCCCGGCTCAACTGTAAACACCATGCCGGCCTGGATAGGTTCCGTGCGGGTGCCGAGGTCGTGCACGTCAATACCCAGGTGGTGTGAAATGCCGTGGTAGAGATATTTACGGTATGCGCGATTCTCCCTGTCTTCATTCTTCACATCCGATTTATTCAATAGCCCGATCTTTATGAACTCCTTTGTTGCTTCTTCGCCTACCCTTTCGGTATAGTCGGTAATGGTAATGCCCGGCTTGAGCAATCCTGCTGCGAAATGGTGCAGGCGCAAACACGCGTTGTAAACTTCTTTTTGTCTCTTGGTAAATACACCGTTCACTGGCACTGTTCGCGTGAGGTCGGCACAATAACCTCCGTATTCAGCGCCAAAGTCCATCAGGATGAGCTCACCATCTTTGCATTGCAGGTTATTGTTTATATAATGAAGCGTGCGTGCGCGATCACCGCTGGCGATAATTGAACTGTAAGCGGGACCGGTGGCACGATTGATCAGGAATTCGTGGAGAATTTCCGCCTCGATTTCATGTTCCCAAACTCCGGGTACTATGAATTTGAGGAGGCGGCGAAATGCTTTTTCGGTAATATCGATCGCAACCTGCATGGGCTCAATTTCGAGCGCGGTTTTGATGGCGCGTAATCCTTTCAGGATTTTAGCACTCCGCTTGTACTGATGTAAAGGATAACGTTCCTTCATCGCCTGGGCATACCGGTAGTCGCGCACAGGAACAAGGTTAGCCTTTCTGTCATTTTCATTTGTATTCAGGTAAATGGTTTCTGACAGGTGAATCCAAACCTGGAGCAAAGCGTCGATGCTATCCAGCCAAATTATCGTTTTGATACCTGAAATGGCTTCAGCTTCTTTTGCGCGAAGGCGATGGCCATCCCATTTTTCTTTGAGTTCATTTGGTCTCACCAGGACCAGCACTTCGCGACATTTTTTATCCGGATTGTCGGGAAAGAGAATTAACATGCTGTCTTCCTGTTCAATTCCGGTTAGCCAATACAGGTCGGAATTCTGTTTGAATTTGAAAAGAGCGTCACCATTGGAGGGTAATTCGTCATTACTGTTGAATATGGCAATGGAACCAGTTACCATTTTCGCAGTAAACCGTTTTCTGTTCTGAACGAAAATCTCAGGATTGAGGGGCAGGTATTTCATTCGGTGAGTTTTTTAAGAAGGGTCAAAAATAGGGAAATGAGGGTGGAAAATATAAATGCCATTAAAGGGCTTTGAGAATAGTTTAGACCTCTTCCAACGATTGCCTGGTTTTTTGAAATTTTCTAAAATTCATATCGATTTACCATTAGAAATACTACAATATGAGATTTTACGTTAAACTTTTAGATAATATATAATTTCTACCTTTGCTCTTCACCATTCAATGATTGCCCATATGCACGTATCAACCCTGCTGATTCCTGCTGATTCCCTTATTGAATTAGGTATTCCCCTTTCAGGAAAAATTCACTACCAGGATACCCCTGATAAACTTGTGCGCGCCTCACTAAGACTGGGGGGTGGCGTGTTAAATGATACCGGTGCATTGGTGATCAACACGGGTGAATTTACAGGGCGGTCGCCAAAGGACAAGTTCATCATAAAAGACGCGATCACCTCCGAATCTGTGAACTGGAACGAATTCAACCTGCCGCTCGAGCCCAAATACTTCGACACCATCTTCTCAAGAATTACAAAGTATCTCGGTCGCAAACCTGAATTATGGGTACGTGATGCGCAGGCCTGCGCAGATCCCAGGTACCGGATCAATATCAGGGTGATCAATGAACATCCATGGTGCAACCTATTTGCTCATAACATGTTCCTTCGCCCGGATTTTGAAGAGCTGGAAAATTTCACGCCCGACTGGCATATTCTAACTGCCCCCAATTTGAAGCTTGATCCCGCAACATGCGGTACAAGGCAACACAACGCTGCCGTGATTAGTTTCAAGCATCGAATGATATTGATTGCAGGCACGGGTTATACGGGTGAAATCAAAAAGGGGATTTTCTCGGTGCTGAATTTTCTTCTACCTAAAATGCAAAACGTACTGAGCATGCACTGCTCAGCCAATATGGGATGCAAGGGTGACACAGCACTCTTTTTCGGTTTGAGCGGAACAGGCAAAACAACATTGAGTGCAGATCCGGAAAGGAAATTGATTGGTGATGATGAACATGGCTGGACTGCAGATAATATTTTCAACTTCGAAGGCGGATGTTATGCCAAGACGATTGACCTGAGTGAAGAGAAGGAACCGGAAATTTTTCACGCGATCCGTCCCGGAGCGCTGGTTGAAAACACCCCCTTTTTTCCGGGCACGCACCTGATTGATTTCAGTTCAAAAAAAATTACAGAAAATACACGCGTTTCATATCCACTATGCTATATCAGCAATGCACTACAACCTTCCGTGGGCACGGTTCCGGAAAATATATTCTTTCTTACCTGTGATGCCTATGGCGTACTGCCGCCGATCTCAAAATTGAGCCCGGAGCAGGCCATGTACCAGTTCATCAGCGGCTATACCGCGAAGGTGGCCGGTACAGAAGCAGGCGTTACCGAACCAAAGGCCACATTCAGCGCGTGCTTTGGTGCTCCTTTTCTCCCTTTGCACCCCGGCAGATATGCAGAAATGTTGGGCAGGAAATTGCGGGATGGAAAAGTGAATGTATGGATGATCAATACCGGATGGACGGGTGGTACATACGGGGTTGGGAAGCGTATCAGCCTGTGCTATACACGGGCGATGATCAGGGCTGCCTTGAACGGATCTTTGCAGCATGTGCCATTTGAAAAGCATCCCGTGTTTGGTGTTGACATGCCACTTCAATGCGAAGGTGTTCCGGCTGAAATACTAAACCCGCGTAATACCTGGTCCAACCAGGCCGCATATGATCAGCAGGCCGATCAGCTTGCAAAATTATTCAGGAAGAATTTTGAAAAGTATGAATCAGGTGTGAAGGCGGACATTATCTCGGCAGGACCCAGATAGTTCAGAGTTCAGAGTT
>Ga0163163_10001405_pt1 | contig 20320 bp, 18 predicted proteins | sample S65metaG_FD_119766 | JGI IMG/M metagenome (GOLD analysis project Ga0163163, IMG submission 119766) | Switchgrass rhizosphere microbial communities from Kellogg Biological Station, Michigan, USA - S6-5 metaG | ecosystem: Host-associated > Plants > Roots > Rhizosphere > Soil | place: USA...
CGCCGACGGAAGCGACGTGCGGGACGTGAGTCGCACACCGCTCACCCTCGCCATGCGTCCAGGCATCGTCGTGACGCAGGTGAACGAAAGCCTCTGGGCCTGGAGATGAACGCATCGGCCGCGAGGGATGCGCCCACTCGCTAACTGCTCGCGATCCGCGTTCCGCACCTCGAAGAAGAAGTAGACGTTCGTCGGCACGTCTGGGCCGAGCAGCCCCGTCGCCTGAAGCTCGCGCACCTTCGCCAGGCTCCTCGCCTGGGCGATCTGATTCCAGACAGCCAGGCTTGTCACGCGGATGTTCACGGCGTTGTGCCACCCGGCCTCGGGATCCGTGATGATGTGGCTGTGTGCGGGCGCTCTCACACTATCCGGCAGCCCGACAAGGTGCGCGTCGAGTGCATGTGGGTGATTGGGGCACACCGTTCCGCCTGGGCAGGGCACCGTCGCTGGATCAAATCCGGCCATGAGCATCGGCGGGTGCATTCAGCTCAGTCCCGCACAACCGGCTGCTCCTGCTGGTTACCACGTCGTACGACCCACGTCGCGATGCGGCCTGGCGGAAGCTCGAACACTGAGGTCCGCCGGGAGATCGAGTCGCCTCGCTTTGCGACGCCCAGCACGACACCGTCGCCGCTGCCCAGTTGCGCATTCTGAAGGCCGAACGCACGCCGTGAGTTCCCCGCGACGACACCGAGCGGGATGGGCGTCCCGCCGCGGATGAGATAGACGACGAGATCGTCGAATTCATCGTTGCGGACTTCCACGATGGCGCCGTGCGCAGGCAGTGACGCGGTACCGGGTCGGTTCGAGCCGGCACACGCCAACGCCGTGATCGCAAGGATCGAGACAAGCGCGCGCATGTTACGGTGTGATCAGCGAGAGCTTCCTCGCCTCGATCGTGAAGTTCGCGCACGCCACTTCGACGCCGACGGGATTTGTCATTCCATCCGGGCTCGAGGCGCTTCCGAACTTCAACGCCGCATCCCGAATCTCGAGGCGAAACCAGTCGTTGTTCGCGGTCGGATCCCTGGTCTCGATCGTGGTGCCGCTGCCCACGACGTTGTGAATCCCTCCCGCGCCAAGCGTCAAGAGACCGTTCACGACGCGGTCGCCATCGAAACCGACGCCAGTCCCGGCGGTCTGCGATATCGACAACGTTCCTCGCCATGTGCCGGCGAACGTGAGAACGGGAGACGTTCCGGCAATGTCCCAGTTGGTGACGTTGATGGGTTTCGCGCTCGTGAACGTCGCGCAGCTGCCAGCCGTCCAGCTCCCGTGGGTGAAGTTCACGAGGTCGATGGTCGCAGCGTTCACGGTCACGCTCTTCCACGGCGCACGGGTGTTGAGCGCGATGCCCGCATCGGGAAACCACCCGCTCTGCAACTCGCCGTCCCCGGCTGGATTGACCCCGGTGATGAATCGCAGCTTGTAGAGCGTGGAGGCGGGTGACTGGAGGGCCGCGCTCGGTACGGGGTGCCAGGAAGGGCCAGCCGGATCGCCACACCCGAGGATGGTCGTGGCGATAGCCCCAAGAACGGCAGCGCGTTGGGTGAAGCGTTCGGTGGTCGACATGCGGTTCTCGCGCGATTGGTGGGTTGACCGGCCGGCGCCGTGCGGGCGTGCATCGGCCTTGCCGGGTCGAGTGATCGGCTGCATGGTAGTCCGCACGTCTGAGCGGGTTCTTACCGGGCTCTTATCTGGGGCAACGTGCTGCGGCTTCACGCGTTAGGTGGGCTCTACCTGGAGCGTGACGGCGTCCGGATCGACGGTGGCGCGACGCAGCGGAAGCGTCTCGCGCTCCTCGCGGTCCTGGCCGTGGAGCAGTCGGGCGCGACGCGGGACAAGGTCGCGGCGCTGCTCTGGCCCGAGTCCGACGTCGCCCACTCGCGGAACGCGCTCTATCAGTCGGTTGCCGCCATTCGCCGGGAGCTCGGGAGCGACGTCGTGATCGGGAGTCCGACCGGCGACCTCCGCTTGAATTCCGAACTGCTCACGAGCGACGTCGCCGATTTTCAGGACGCCCTAACGCGCAACGACCTCGAGCGGGCGGCCGGTGCGTATGGCGGAGCGTTTCTCGATGGCGTGCACGTTCGCTCCGCCCCGGAGTTCGAGCGTTGGGTCGAGACCACCTCCCGATCGTACAACGGGCGATACCACGACGTGCTGCGTGACCTTGCCGACCGGGCTACGGCGTCAGGCGCTCACGGTGCGGCTGCACGGTGGATCAAGCGCCTTGCGGAAGCGGATCCGCTGAACGTTGGTACGGCGGTGCGGTTGATGGAGGCACTCGCCGCAGCCGGTGAGCGTGAGGCGGCAATTCGGCACGGCGCGATCTACACGGAGCTCGTCCGCGCCGAGTTGGACGTGGAGCCGGACGCGCGCGTCGTTCGGACAGTCGCCGAGCTCAAACACCGTGGCGACGCGACCGAGCACCGCCCCGCAGTGGCTGCGATGGCGCAGCCTGGGGAGCCGATCGAGCCGGCATCGCCGGACCTAACGAGTCAGATCACGCCGACCGATGTGTCCGCCGACCGACGGCTCCTGCGCTGGCGTTCGCGGTTCGCCGTTGCCGTCGGCATTGCTGTCGTTGCTGGTTCGGCACTCGCGGTCACGCGTGCGGCGCGTACGAGTGATCCTCCGAATGCATCACTCGACCCGAGGCGCGTCGTCGTAGCCGATTTCGAAAACCTTACAGGCGACACGTCCTTCAATCTGCTCGGCGCCACACTCGGCGACTGGGTGACGCAAGGCGTGATGCAGACGGGCGTCGCGCATGTCATCGATCCGGCGAGTCGTGCTGCGGTGGGTCGTTTCGGTTCCGATGTGTCGACGTTGAAAGGAAAGGCCCGCGTCTTCGCGATTGCAAGGGCCGCCGCCGCGGGCCTCGTCGTATCGGGTACGATTTACCGGCGGGGTGGGGAGTTGGCCATTCAAGCGCGGCTCACCGACGTCAGAAAGGACGAGGTGCTGGCGTTGCTCGACCCGATTGCGGCGCCAATCGGATCTCCGCTGCAAAATGCGGATCTCCTTCGCGAACGGATTGCGGGCGCGATTGCGTCCACCTTCGACTCACGCCTAACGATACTTTCGCTGCCATCGGGGCACCCTCCAACGTTCGCGGCCTATCAGGAATACATTCTCGGGCTGGATACGTTCGTCGGCATTGATGAGTTCCGTGCGGTGCCACACTTCATTCGCGCCGCGCAGCTGGATACCACCTTTGGGCTGCCGCTGGTGTGGGCCGGATTTGCCTACAGGAATGCCGGTGAATTTGGGGAGTTGGATAGCGTCCTCGCAGCTCTCGAAAAGCGGCGCAAGTTCCTCGCGCCGCTGGAGGACCTGCACCTGCAGGAATTCCGGAACAAGGATCCGAATGTGGACCTCATGCTGAACGTGCGCGGGGCCAATCTAAGTCCCGGTTCGACCTGGAGCATGGGCGCCGGAAACGCCATGCACAACCGCAATCGCATGCGCGAGGCCATTGTGTATTATCGGCAGATCGACCCCGAGCATGGCTGGGTGCGCACCTGGCAACCGTACTGGCTGTACTATACCCGCGCGCTTCATGCCGTCGGCGATTACAGGGACGAGCTCAATGTCGCGCGACGGGCTGTCGCTCTTGGTCCCGACGATTGGAGTCGCATGCTCGAATTGCGTGCGCTGGCGGCGCTGGGAGATTCGACCGAGATTCGTCGCCGGCTGGCCGACTTCCTAGGACAGACCGACTCGGACTGTTCGGCCGCCGCGGACCGCCGCCAGCAAACCGCTCTCGAGCTCACCACGCATGGCGATGCCGCAGACGCAGATACGGTATACGAGCGAATGATCCGCACGTGCCAACGAGACGACGAGCGACTGTCCGCATTCGCCGTCGCAAAGGATTCTGTCGCCGCTCGCGCGTGGGTTCGAACGTGGTTAGGCGTTGCGCTCTACCGATTGCGTCGTTACGACGATGCAAAGCGATCACTCGCATGGGCGATCAACCAGCCCGCTGCAGACCCCGACGCACGGTTGACGGCAACAAAGTTCCTCGGGCGAATCGCGGCTCGACAAGGGGACCGCGCCGGAGCAGAGCGAGCCATGCGCTTGATTCCGTACGACCCCGCTGAGCCAGAGTCGTACTCGAGCATCGAGTACGCCGCGATCGCGACCCTCCTTGGTGATCGGGCCCTGGCCATGGAGCGACTCGTCACGGCGTCGGAAGCAGCGGCGCTCCCCGCTCACAGGCTGCACCGGGACCCCGACTTCGACAGCTTGCGAGGCTATCGGCCATTCGATGCGCTGGTCACGCCCAAGTGAGATTACGCCCTTATTTTCGCACGTCGTAGCGCAGCTCCACCATGCCGTTCTTGTAGGCCGTGACCTCCACCAGATGAAGCGCGACGTCCTTGTCGAGCTTCTCGAAGAACGAGATCCCGTTGCCGATCACGATCGGCAGTATCGAGTAGCGAACCTCGTCCGCGAGCCCGAGACGGAGGCATTCGCCACACAGAGCCCCGCCGCCGACGACCCAGATGCTGCCGAAAGCGGGTCGCAGTCGATCGTTGACGAGCTGCGCGAGGTCGCCCGAGTAGAGCTCGACATTCTCCCGAGTCCGCGGCAGGTCGCGGCTGGTCAGGACGAAGGTCGGTTTCGTCCCGTACGACCATCCGAACCCCTTGGCCTCGAAGCCAAGCGCCAGCTCATAGGTTCGCGACCCCATGACGTAGCAGTCGATCGTCTCGAGGAACTCGGCGACGAATCCCGGCTCCAGCGTGGCGCCGCCGGGGAATTCGTCCGAGGTCTCGAGCCAGTCGACGCGCCCGTCCTTCCGTGCAATGAAGCCGTCGAGGCTCGCGGCCATGTGGATGGTGACGCGAGCGCTCACGTTAGGCGCCAAGCGGGCGAAGGACGGGAGCGGAAAGGCCCGCGCTCGCCACCTCGCGCTCGGCCTGCGTGAAGCCATAGGCCGGCACGATCTCGCCACTGCGGTCCGTGACTTCGCGCCAGTGCGCGATCACCTGCTCGCCGGCATCCTCGCCCGCGTCGACATGATAGCCCGGCGTAAGAGTGACGTATGCCGTCGCGAAGTTACCGCCACCCGCACACAGGATCGTCCGGGTCGGCGCGTCGTCGCCCACCAGCGCGAGCAGACCCGGGCTCACCAGCGCGGGGTCGAGCACACGTAGACTCTCCTCCGAGAGCACGCCTCGGGTCATCTGCGTGGCGGCGCTCGGCGCGAGGCAATTGACGCGGATGCCGTACTTCTCGCCCTCGATCGCCAACGTCTGCATCAGACCGACCAGCGCCATCTTGGCCGCGCCATAGTTGGCCTGCCCGAAGTTCCCGTAGAGACCCGACGACGACGTGGTCATGACGATGCGGCCGTAACGCTGCTCGCGCATGCGCTCCCATACGGCCTTCGTGCAGATCGCCGCGCCCATGAGGTGAACGTCGATCACCAGACGGAAATCGTCGAGGCTCATCTTGCCGAAGCTCTTGTCGCGCAGGATGCCGGCGTTGTTGACGAGGATGTCCACGCGGTCCCACTGCTCGACCACGCGAGCGACCATGGCGGTCATGGCTCGGTCGTCGGTGACCGAGCCAGCGATCGCCAGGGCTTCACCTCCCGCGTCGGTGATCTCGCGCGCCACGCTGTCCGCGGCGTCCTGCGACAGGTCGTTGACGACGACTCGCGCGCCCTTGCGCGCCAGGTAGCGCACGTGCGAGCGGCCCAAACCTCCGGCCGAACCCGTCACGATGGCGACACGACCTCGTAGAGCCATGGGATCTCCTCGCAGTGCGCCCAACGCTCGGGCGTGCAGATCGACTCACACCGCAATGCACCACATGGCACCGCTTCGTCAAGGCCGCGACAGTCCGCTCGCAACGAGCCGAGTCGAGAATGAACCCGCGTTAGGGATACGCCCGGAGCGTGATCGAGAACGGCAGCGACACGAGGCCAACCGTGAAGTCCCCGTGATTCCTGACGGTGAGGTCTGTCCCGGACAGATACATCATGTTGTCGACGCCGCAGTCGAGGCCGGTCGTCGTCGCGCCACCCGACGTTATGACCCATGTTGTTGCGTCGGTTCGCGTGACCAACGCGTAGCTCGCGCCCGCGTCCAAGGCCACATTGAAGGCATCCACATATGCGATCTGCAGCGTCCGGTGCGCGATCGTGAAGTTGTAGCACAGCGAAGTTCCGACGGTCATGTCCTGCAGGCGTGGATTTCCGTTGTTCACGCGATTCGACAGGATCTTGAAGTTCCACTGGTCGGGAAACGTGTGCACGAGACCACGAGAATCCACCGGGTAGCGAACGTCGAGCCGACGCTGTGGTGCCGTCGAGTTATTGGCGTTCATCGGGGTGATCTGAAGATTCCCGTACTGGTCGATGATCGCCCGCATGCCGTCGGCGCCGTCGAAGTAATCGCCCTCGAGGTCGCTCCCGACCTGAAAGGCGGGGTCGTCACTCACCGTCATTGCGAGCCGAACGGTGTCTGGTGGCGGCGGCCCTCCCTTGGCCGCCCAAACGAGAGGCTTCATCACTGCGGGGTCGGTGGGAGCCGCATCGGGCGAGGCGCAACTGGCCATGAGGAACACGGCTGTCACAGCAAGTCCGCGGTATTGGTGTGTGTGGCGCATGGGATCTCCGTCCAACGTGGGAGGGATGCACGATCTGGCCATTCCGAACGTGAGTCCATCGGTGAAATAAAGCGTTAGGCTACGAGCAGATGCTTTCGATATTGTTGAAGTCCACGGTGACCTCGCCGTTGGCGTTGACCGTGAACTGATAGTGCTGCCGGAAGAACAGATCCGGCGCGCCGCCCTCGCCGTGGAGCACTTCGGTATCATTGCCACTCGAAACACGCGGCATGCCGTCGCGCGCGTGATCCGTCGCGTTGATGACCTCATGGATCGAGTACGCGGCGCCACTCGTTAGGCCGAGTCCCGCTCCGTCCGCGTTGATGTGGAAGCGGTCCGTCGTCTCGCCGCTCTCGGAGACGGTAGAGGTGAGGACAACGTGGAAGGTGCCGCTCACGTGCACCCGTTCACTGCAACCAGGCACGTTGAACGCGAACGGTCGCTCCTGGTTCGTGACGACGGAAAAGTTCGGTGGCGGTGCAGTGGCTTCCGTCGGCGCAGTTGCCGAGCGCTCACATGCCATGAGTGCCACCACGGCGCCAGTCAGGGCGTGGCGAGACATCCGGAGAGCGGATAGCACAGTGACCTCCTGTTCTATGGGTGGTGGAACGCCGGAGCGATGACTGTCGCCCGGGTGGTTGGCCGCCGGTGTGGTTGATGGAACGGAGGTATCCCCGATCTTTGCGTGTCGGGTCTCACGCGCAAACTCACGGGCTACTTCCGTTGAATGCGGGAAGGCGCCAACGTGGGTAGCGTCGAGGCGGCGGTGCCGGTCACTGGCTCCAACAGTTCGCCGATTGCGAGCTCGAACATGCGAGAACCAACAGACGTCTTGCCTGACGAGATCGCGAACTTCCTCCGCGGAGAGACGCACGACACGCGGGAGGGCTCGTGGAGCTCGTTCCTCGCGCGCCATAATCGACTGCTCCTGCGGGTTGCGTACGCCGCGGCAATGAATCGAGAGGACGCGATGGACGCGTACGCCGTCGTTCTCGAGCAGCTTCGCGAGCACGACGGACGGCGGCTTCGCGCGTACCGCGCGGACGGCCGCAGCAAGTTCACCACGTGGCTCGTCGTCGTCTCACGCCGAATCTGCGTGGACCATCTTCGGCAGAAGTACGGCCGATACGAGCCCGCCTCGAGGGACGCGACAAACATCGATCGGACCAGTCGCCTCGCTCTCGTGGAGCTCGTCGGAGGTGACGTCGACCCGGCCAGCATCGCGGATGACAATGCTGCGCTGCCCGACGGCGCTCTGCGGACGCATGAGCTCAGCGAGCGCCTGGACGGGGCGCTCGGCGCGTTGAGCGACGACGACCGCTTGCTGCTCAAGCTCCGTTTCGACGACGACCTGTCAGCCAGCGCGATCGCTCGGCTCGTCGGATTGCCGTCCGCGTTTCACGTCTACCGTCGGCTGAACGGCCTGCTCGCTCGGCTGCGCGCGGAACTGTCAGCCCACGGTGTCGAGAGTGCCGAGCCATGATGCGACTCACGACTGCTGTTCGCGGAGCCCACACCGCTGGATGCAAGCGCATTCAGCAAACTCGGCACGTCATGACGTTACATCGTGCTGTACATTCGACCCACCGCTCGTGGCGAAGGGCCCATGTCAAATCAGTCTGAGGACGCGTTGCATCTGAGCGTCGACCAACTGGCGGCACACCTCGATCGCCGGCTGCACGGCGCCGAGCGGAAGGCGGTGGTCGCCCATCTGGTCCAGTGCGGCGAATGCCGCCGTGAGTACATCGCGACAGGTGCGGTGGTGGACGCGGCGCGACCGCGATGGACCGGATTTCGAACCGGAATTGGTCTTGCGGCCGCCGCGGCCGTCGTTTTCGCGCTCATGCCCCGCACGTTTCCACGAGCGACGACCGTCGCGCCAGACGTTGCGATGCAGCGGACCTCGCTCCCTGAGGCTCCGGCACCCATTCGACTCGCTGCGCCAGCCGAGGGCGAACGCCTAACGGGCTCCGTCGTTCGCCTCTCATGGCATCCCGACGGGGATGATGTGCTGTATCGCGTGACCGTCCAGACCGACGCTGGTGCCGTTGTCTGGAAGACCGAAACCCACGACACGTCCTATACGGTGCCGCCGGATGCCCCGCTGACTCGTGGCATGAGGTACTACTGGATCGTTGACGCGCTCCACGCAGACGGTCGGCCCGCGCGGTCGCCCGCGACTTCGTTCATCCGTTGATGACCTGCCATCTCGCCCGCCGAGCGCGAGCGGGCGGCCTCGTGCTGACCTGCGCGCTGGCGTGCGAGTCCGGGCCGCGTCGTGACGCACGCACCGTTAGGCAGGACACGGTGGCGGCGAGAATCTCGACGCTGCTCGCACAGGCCGACTCCATTTATATCGAATCGAGCGATAGCGCGGCGTCGCTCTGGCAAGCAGCCCGGGGTCTCGCCGAGTCGACGCATGACTCGGTCTCGATGGCGCGGGCCCTCACCGGGCTCGGGCAGGCAGCTCGCCTTCGCCTCGACCTCGAGCAGGCGCGCGCGCTTGGCGAAGCGGCGCTGGCGATCAAACTCAAGCTCGGGCTGCGCAACGAACTGTCTCGCTCGTATAACACCCTCGGCCTCGTCGCATGGAAGGACGGGCGATTACGCGACGCCCTGGAGTTGCTTCGTCAGGCGCAGACTACGGCGGCGGCGGTCGCGGATTCTTCCGGAATCGGCAAGGCGACCATCAACACCGGCCTGGTTCAGATCGACCTCGGCGAGCTGACCGGAGCACGTCAGTCGCTGCTCCGCGGGAAGAGCATGGCCGAGGCGGTGAAGGACTCGGTGAACATGGCCCGCGCGCTGCTCAACCTCGCCGCGATCGACAATGACATCGGGGACCCGCTGTCGGCGCTGGCGACCATCGAGCCCGCGCGAATCGTGTTCCGCGCCACAAGGGACACACTGAGCGAGGTGAACGCGCTCGGCCAGATCGCTCTCGCGTACGACGCGTTAGGCGAGCCGCAGCGCGCGTTCACTGCGCTGGACAGCGCAATCGACAAAGCCAAACGCACGGGTCTCCGCACGGAGCTGGCCGAGGACCTCAAGATCCTTGGCGATTTCTTCGAGTCGGCGGGCGATCATCGCCGAGCGCTCGCGTACTACGCGCAGGCGACGGCTGCGACCGACTCCGTCGGCATGCCGGACGAGCGTGGCAATCTCCTCCGAAATCAGGCCCGTTCGCAGGCAGCACTCGGGCGTCGGGATCTCGCGGCCACGTTCGCCGGCAAGGCGCTCCAGCTGCACGAGGCAGGTGGCTTTGTCGCGAGTCAGCTCAGGGACCTCGTGTTCCTCGCGGACCTCGCGACGAGTGAGGGCCGTAGCGCCGACGCCAGTCGTGCGCTCGCATCAGCGAGGCAGGTTGCGTCGTCGTTGGGTGACGAGTACGCCCGGTCACAAGTCGTTCTCGCCGAGGCGCGACTGGCGGAACGTGCCGCAGAGGCGGCTGGTGTGCTCCGGTTGCTCGCGTCGCTGCGGACCGATCTCGTTGGTGCCGGCGCGTCCACGGTGGCCGAGGCGTCGGCGCTTCGCATGCGCGCATACGGCAAACTCGGTCAGCTCGAAGCAGCCGCGGCAGCGGGTCGTCAGGCGATTGCGGCGTTCGAGCGCGTGCGAGGCAACTACGGTTCCGGTGAGTTGCGTACGTCATTCACGTCTGATCGAGCCGGCATCTACGCGGATCTCGTGGTGGTGCTCCTGCGCCTCGGTCGAGTCCCCGAAGCCTTCGCCGTTGCCGACGGCGCGCGCGGTCGTGCGCTGCTCGAGCACATCTCCACCGCGCGGGCCGAGATTCGCTCCTCCGGGGGAGCGGCGAGCACACTGCTGGAGGCGGACTCGCTGTTACGCGCCATCGACGGTCTCGTCTCGCAGCTTCGCGAGCGCGAGCGGACCCCGTTGCGTGAACGCGGAACCGTGTACCTCGCGCTGACTCGGGAGCTCGCCGATCGCATCACTGACGCGCGAACTCGGTACGAGACGCTCGTCGCGCGGAACCCGCAAACGAGCGACGCGATGGTGTTGTTGGGTGGATCGGCGCGAACGGCATCGGACGTCCAGGCGAGTCTCGCCCCTAACGAGGCGCTCATCGAGTATTTCGTGACGCCGGCCCGGCTGATCGCGTTCGTCATCCGGAAGACGGGCGTGTCGATCGTCTCGACCGCCGTCACGAGCGAGGAGATTCTCGACCGGACACGGCTCGCGCGGGACCTCATGTCCCGGTCGCGTTCAACCGACGCGGACTTGCCGGTGATGAAGGGTCTCTACGATCTGCTCGTTCGGCCGGTGGTGGCAACGGGTGCGCTCCGCGACGCGCGGCGTCTCATCATCGTCCGTCACTCCGCGTTGACCTATCTGCCGTTTGCCGCGCTCGTCGACCCTGCAACCGGTCGCCGTCTCGTGGAGCAGTTCCCGCTGCTCTATGCGCCGTCGGCAGCCACCCTCCCGACACTTCGGTCCGCAAGGCTGACGCGTGTTGCGCGCGGACATGACGGGGCTGTCGCCTTGGCGCCGTTACCTGACGAGCTGCCGGCGTCTCGTCGAGAGGTCCTCGCCATCGCCAGCGCGTTCCCGGGGACACGGCCGGTCATCGGGCCGGCCGCCACGGAGCGGGAGCTTCGGCGGTCGCTCGATGAGAGTGGCGTCATCCACGTGGCAACGCACGGGTACATGAACGCGAGGAATCCGCTGTTCTCGCGCATCGAGCTGGCACCATCGAGTTCATCGTCCACGAGGGACAATGGCCGCCTCGAGACGCATGAGCTGCTCGGCATGAGCATAACGAGTCGGCTCGTGTTTCTGTCCGGGTGCGAGACCGGCGTTGGCGAAGCGTGGTCGACGCCGTTCGACATGGGCGAGGACTACACGACCCTTGCTCGGTCATTTCTGTTCGCTGGTGCGCGCAACGTGATCGCGTCGCTGTGGCGCATCGATGACGAGGGGGCCGCGGAGCTCGCACGCCGGTTTTACGAGGGCCTGCGCACGCTGCCGGCGGCCGATGCGCTCGCGCGGGCCCAAGTGCAGATGCTGTCCACCGGTCAATGGCGAAATCCGTATTTCTGGGCCGCGTTCGAGGTGGTGGGCGACGGGACCTGAAGACGGCGTCCGCAAGTTGTGAGCACGCTTCCGTTACATGATGGCACCCGACAGCCGACTCCCTTCGCTCGGTACAGCCTCCATGCCTCTCCCCAGTGTCGCACCGGCCGGCCGCGCGCGGTCCGTAGGACCGGTCTCGCGCCTACTCGTGACGTTGGCGTTGACCGCCGGATGTAGTGTCGACACGCCGACATCGACGAGCGTGCCGTCGGGACCTTCGTTCGCCAAGGCGCCCGCGGGTCTGACTGTGACGTCGACCAACCCGTCATACGCGCATCGCGGTGACACAAAGGTATCGGTGCACGTGTTCGGGTCGGGATTTGCGGCCGGCGCGAACGCGCAATGGTCGCTCGGCGTGGATACGACGAGTGTGACGACCAGTTCGACGACGCTCGTCAGCTCCACGGAGCTCGTTGCGGTCATCACCGTATCGGGCACAGCGCCGCTCGCGCTGTACAACGTGTCGGTCACGAACCGGGATGGGAAGAAAGGCGTGGGAGCGGAGCTATTCGCCGTGACGGCGGCGACTATCGTTGGACCAGGCACGCTTGGCGGCGATGTCATCGTCAACGAGATCAGCGATCAAGGGAACGTGGTTGGCTACTTCGATGCGGCCGGCCCGTTCGTGACTAACGGCAACACGATCATCTCGCTCGGTTCAACGGGACAGGCGTGGGGCGTCTCGCCGACGGGCGACGTCGTGGTGGGACGGGACAACGCGCCCGTCGCCTGGGTGCGTCAGAGCTCGGGCAGCTACGTGAAGGAGACGTTACCCGCCCTCGTTTCGGTGGGTGGTGGCGCCATGCACGCAGCAGCAGGGCCGAACGGCACCCTGATGGTGGGCGGATACCAGCGGACTTCGGCTGCCAAGTCGTCGCAGAGCACCCAGCCTGTGGTTTGGACGCGCTCTGCTGGTATATGGTCGACACCAACCGTGTACACACGCAGCGGCGACCAGGGCACCGGCTGGGGCGTCACCGGAAGTGGGAGGATGATGGGCCGAAACTCGCTGACCGATGGCTCAACGCCCTGGGGAGTCTGGTACAGTCCGTCGACCTTCGTCCCGCTCACGGCGCCTTATCTCCAAACGATGAACCAGGCGGCTACCGTCGTGGTCGGCGTTCTTCCGGCAGGTGGACCGGGGCTCTGGTACCGGGACGTGATGACCGGCCAGTGGAACCCAAACGCGGTCGCGCTGCCTATCGGGCCTGCCGGGTGCGGGACGGGCGGCTCGGCCCAGGACATCAATGACGACGGCATCGTCGTCGGCTACTCCTGCGGAAACGCGGCCGTGTGGCGCATCGACGCGTCCGTTTCGCCGCCGGCCGTCGTTTGGGGTCCGGCCTTCCTGCTCGGCCTCGACGGTAGTCCCGGCGCGCGCGCCGACGCGATCACCAACACCTACCCGTACGTCGTTGCAGGGCGGGCTACGTCAAACGGGCGAGGACTGCTGGTGAAATGGACCATCCAGTGACGCCTAACGCCAGCCCCTGATCAGAACTCGCCCGAGACGATCTGCATCAGCTCCACCCGCTCTCCGCTCGGACCGACGAAGAACATGTTCTTCGCGACGGTTCCACCCGACGTGCTCACTGTGTGAATGGGCGACAGGTCGCGGCCTCCGGCTTTCCGAATGCGTTCGGCCGCCGCTGCGATGTCGCGGACGTCGACGCCAAGGTGCTGGTAATTGGGAGACGGTCCCGTCGCCGGCGCCGATCGCTCGGCCATCTCGAGCACGAATTCCTGCCCCGGGAACTTGAGCAGCGCCATCTTCACGGGCCGCGGCGTCGCCGTCCCGTTCTCGTCGGTCACGCGCAGCTCGGTGATGCGCTGTGCGACCTTGAGGTCGAAGGCGGCGGTATAGAACGCGACGGACGAATCCAGGTTGGAGACGGTCATCATCACGTGATTGAAGCGCGGCGAGAGCGGCGGCGCTTTCTTCGCGGGGGCATAGGCGGAGACCGCGACGGCGATGGTCGCAAACGTAGCGACGGCGGCCAGACGAAAGTGGCGGGGAAGTGCGCGCATGGGATGTCTCGGGACTGCGGGTGGAAGACTTGGCAGGACGGCCGGCGTTAATCCGATTGCAGGGCCATTTTGGGGTCCACGCCCGCCGCGCGCAATGCAGGAATCCAGCTCGCCGCGATCGCCACGAACAGCAGCACCAGCGTCACGAGCGCGAACACCGCCGGATCTCGCGGCGACTCCTCGAACAGCAGCGGGGCGATCCACCGGCTACCCGCGAGCGACACCACGCAGCCAATCCCGAGCCCGAACAGGGCGAACCTAACGCTTTCCGCCACGACGAGCCGCACAATCCCCGCTCTCGCGGCGCCGAGTGCGAGACGAACGCCAAGCTCGTGCCTTCGCTGCGCGACGTTGTACGCGATCACGCTGTACAGTCCGACCGCGGCCAGCACCAGCGCCAGTACGCCGAACACCGTGAACACTCGCGCACCCAGGATCCACGAGCGCCGGTGCACGTCGACGATCTCGTTGAGCGGCGTCACCGTTACGAACGATGACCCCGGCATGTCGGCCTGAAGTCGCCTACGCAACAACTGCGACGTCTGCCGAACGTCGCCGCGTGCCCGAACGAACAGGCCACCGTCGTGCGGTCGCCACTGCGTTGCCGGCAGATAGTAGTAGAACAGCTTCGGCTCCGCGTCGATCGACTGCGAGTGAATATCCTCCGCCACGCCGACGACGTACGTGCATGGGGCCGTGTCCGCGTCGAATCGAAAGCATTGCCCGACAGGGTCCTTGCCGGGCCACAACACCGCGGCCATCGACTCGCCGACGACCGCGACACGTCGCGTCGTTGCGCGGTCGGTGTTCTCGAAGGCGCGCCCGCGGACGATTCGCGTTCCCATCGTCGCGAAGTAATCCGCCGAAACGGTGTTGAAGTCGAACTCGCCGAGGGAGCTGACCGAATCGATGCCGCTGACGAATATGGGCCAGGACGACATACCGGCGAACGGAACCGATTCCTGAAGCGTCGCGTGCTGCACGCCGGGAACATTCTTCGTCGACTCGAGCAGCCGTAACCGAAGCGCGACCATGGTCGCGCTGTCGACCTTCACATCACGCATCTGCAGCTCCACGAGCATCACGGAGTCGGCGTCGAAGCCGAGCCGGACGTCGCGCACGTGGTGCAGGCTGCGAACGAACAGGCCGGCCGTGACGAGGAGGATGACGGACAGCGCGCTCTGCGTGAGGAGCAACGCCGTCCGCAGGGCGGTGCGATGGTAGGTTCCTTCGCGCGCTCCCGATTTCAGGTCGGCCGTCACCGTGCCGCGCTGGAGATGCGTGAGCGGCGCGAGACCGGTCAGCACGCCGACGCATAACGTGACAGCCGCCGCGAACAGCAGCGTTCGCGTATCGGTGAGCAGCGGCACGTGGTCGCCGTTCGGCAGAAAGGTCACGCGGAGCACGCGACTTCCCCAGAGTGCCAGCGCGAGCCCGGCCACTCCGCCGATCAGCGCGAGAACAATCCCTTCCGTGAGCAATTGCCCGAACAGCCGCGATCGACTGACGCCGAGTGCGACGCGAACGGCGATCTCGCGCCGGCGTCGGATCGTGCGTGCCAACATCAGGTTGGCGACGTTCGCGCTCGCGATGAGCAACACGATCACGGTAACGCCCGAGAGCCATACCGCGGCGCGTGCGACACTCGAGCGCTCAGGGCCGCGTTCGGCGAGGATGGAGCCCGCCACCGCCCGCGGCCGGAGGGCTTTCAGGTCGAGCTCTCGACCGTCACGGGCGTACTGCGCCTCGTAGCTGCGTCGCAGCGCGTTGGTGAGGTCGGCGGTCGCGGCTGTTCTCGACACGTTGGGCTTCCGCCGTACGATCGTGCTCAAGCCGAAGGCGTGGCCGTATGTGGTCGCCCAGTTCGGAAGTCCCTCGCTTGCCGCGTACGTCGCGACGGGGATGAACGCCGTGGGTGGCTGATATGGCCAGAGCCCCACGAGCTCTTCGGGCGCAACGCCAATGATGGTGTAGTTCGCCGCGTCGATCGCCAGCGTCGAGCCAATGATGTCCCGACGCGCTCCGAATTGTGTTTCCCATGCCCTGCGACTCAGCACGGCCACTGCAGCCGGTGTGGGTGGCGCATCCTCGGCTGCCGTGTAGTACCGTCCGATCACTGGCGGGGCGTCGAAGAACCCGAAGAACGACGCGCTCACGACGGCGATGTTTCGGACGCGCGTGGCCTCGCCGGTACCGACGGCAAGCTGCCGGAGCACGTACGTCGCCGTCTCCGAGAAGGCCGTCGAGTACTTCGCGATGTCGGCGTTCCGGATGTATTGCCCGCCGGTCTCTCTCTCGACGCCTTCCGATGTTCGGTAGAGGTAGACCTGATGGACCGTTCCCGGGTCGATCATGAGCGCGGGCGCGCGAAACAGCAGGCGATCCACGAGCGAGAACATGGCGGCGTTCGCGCCGATGCCGAGTGCGAGCGTCAGCGTCACGCCTAACGTGAACGTCGGGTTGCGTCGCAGGTCGCGCAGCGTGTAGACGGCGTCCTGCCAGAGCGCCTCGAGGGCGGGCCACAGCCACACCGCGCGCGACGCCTCACGCGTGACGGTCTCGTTGCCCATGGTCCGTCGCGCCTGGATTTTCGCGGCGTCGGACGTCATACCGCCGCGAACGAGGTCATGCTCGACCATCTCCCGGTGGAACGACAGCTCGTCCATCAGGTCAGTCGCGTTCGACCGAAGGCGAAGCCAATAGGCCAGTCGGCGGAGCAGGCGCATGGCGATCGTCCTCAGGCGAAATCCAGCACCAACCGAATGGCCTGGACTACTCGCTCGAACTCCTCACGCTCGGCCGCGAGCTGCTTGCGTCCGGCGGCTGTGAGGGTGTAGAACCGCGCGCGGCGGTTGTTCTCCGACACGCCCCACTCGGCCTTGATGTAGCCGTTGAGCGTTAGGCGCTGCAGGGCAGGGTAGAGCGAGCTCTCCCCGACCTGGAACACATCGCGCGACAGCTCCTTGACGCGCTGTGCGATGCCGTAGCCGTGGTTGGAGCCGCGGACGAGCGTGCGGAGGATCAGCAGGTCGAGCGTGCCGGGCAGGAGCTCGGCAGGCGGGTTGGAGGGCACCGGGCTGCTTCCATCGATAGACGATGGGAACAGTCATAAGGAGCGCCCGAGTTGTCAAGCGAGAATGTCGTTTGCGAAGACCTGAGTTAGTGAGCTCCGCCGGCCATCGCGAGGGTGCCGAGGATCAATGCGTAGAGCGCGACGAGCGTGCCGGCAAGGCCGGCGCCGGTCGCGATGACCCACTGCCACGCACCGCGAGCGCGCCGCCAGTTCGCGAGGCGCAGTCCAGCCCAACTCGCGACTGCCGCTCCCGATGTAAGGCAGAGGATATATCCACCGGCCGCGAGCGCCCGGCGCGCAAACGCACCGGCTCGGAGGTCTACCACGAGTGGCTCGCCGTATCCAGGTGCTGCGGCGAGCCCAACGAGGAGTGCGACGACGACCGGCGTCGTCCATGCGGCCAGCCGAGCCGCGCGTGACCCCGCTCGCGCGCGGAGCAGCACGACCGCGTAGACGGCGCACAACAGGACGGGGACGGCGATCGTCAACATGGGTCGCGCGGAGTCATCGACCGGTCGGAAGCTGCCGCCAGTCCAGTCGGCACCACGGCGGGTATACGTGAACTCCCGAGCGTCCGACGCCCGCACGCGCGGCGACTCTGCGCGTCCGGCGTCGCAGCCAAACTGGACCTGAACTGTCTTGCGCTCGCCGGCAATCGAGAGGTGCGTGGCCCATGCGCCCACAGTGGTCGGTCGGGCCTCGGGCCCTCCGCGACGCACGGGGCATGGCGGGAGCGAGTCAGCGGGGGGGCCGTTGGGCCTGAGGCCGAGCCAGTTGACCTGCGCACCGGCGTAGCCCGCCGGGCTGGCGCTCGCGCTAACCCGCTGCCGAACTGCCGCGAGCAGCGCTGACGTATCGGCGCTGGGCGACTGCTGGGCTGCTAGTGCCGCGCGGGCGGTCGCGGCGAGGCGAAGTGAGTGAACCATCCACCTCAAACGACCAAGCCGGTCCGAGCGTCACCTAACGTCATGCGCAAGAATCGGGTGGCTTCTACAGGACGTTCAGGCCAGCTTGCCGGGCACGCTCGCTATCACGTCGTATCCAACCTGCTCGACCAATGCACAGCATCATCGGCCCCGCCATCCTGTACTTCGGGACGCCCGTCGTCCTCGTCAGCTCGATCAACCCCGACGGCGCTCCAAATCTCGCCCCCATGTCATCCGCGTGGTGGCTCGGCCGCAGTTGCATGCTCGGCTTCGGCGCCCGCTCGCAAACGCCGGCGAATATTCAACGCACCGGCGAGTGTGTGCTCAATCTGCCCTCGGTGCACGAAGCCGCGGCAGTGAACCGCCTCGCGCGAACGACTGCGTCGAACCCCGTCCCGCCGCACAAGCTCGCGATGGGCTGCCGGCACGAGCCGGACAAGTTCGCGCTGGGTGGATTCACGCCGCTCCCCTCACACGACGTCTCGCCACCACGCGTCGCCGAGTGCCCCGTGCACTGGCGTCCGCCTATCATGAGCTTCCAGCAGTTCAATGGCCTCAGTGACCGGGTGCAGACGTCAACGCTCGCGGAAATTCCGGAGGAGGCCTACCGGCCGCGCGGGCCAGTGCTGCCTAACGCCACACAGGCAGCGTGAACGAAGGCCCACGGTAGTCCGCCGATCCCCGACTTGTTTCGTCTTCGCCGTTAGCCAAATAGGGGGCTGATGTCGATGTCCGCCTCGTCTTCGCTTTCGGCGTTGACGTCGAAGACCTTGAAATAGGACCACCAATGCTCAAGCAAACGGTTCTTCCCGGTGTGCTCCCTAACAAGTTCTTGGAACTTTTCGTTGAAGCTGTACCCGGCTTCCCAATAGAAGCATCCATGCTGCGGATCAAAATAGTATAGCCGTCGCTTCTTCTCGTATGATGCGAATCGTTTCCAGTTGACGAACGTTGCTATGGCATGGCCGCCAACATCGATGAAGTAGCCGCCCGACGCTCTGCTTTGAGCGAGCCAGTTTCCCAAGTCCGTCCACTGGGCGCTCTTGACGGGACCCGGTTTGAGTCCGGCTGCTGCCACATAACGCATATTCGCGGCTGCCGGCGCCAAGCGCCTGAGTCTTTCCACCGGCGTCTGAGTCCCTGGCCACCGGGCAGCCGCGACCCTCAAGCCAGCGAGATGGGTGTCCGTCGCCACTCTGCTATTCGGCCTGGTTTGCGCCAACGTTCCGTTCGAGCTTCGCTTGTACATGTTGGCCAACCAAACACCGCACATGCCCCCGCACTGACCGGGCGTTAGGAAATTGTCCGGCGCCCGTTGGTTGGTTGTCGTGTACGCCAGCGTCCACATTTTGCCTCCTTTTCGGCAAAACCCAATAGATCATCCCACCGACGCTCGCTACGTCAAAACTCTCAATGTTCGCTGCTGTCCGCCACGCGCGCGCGAGCCGCAGTGACCGCTCGCTCGGCATCTCGCACCCGTGCTACCGAAGCCTCGGCATCCCGTACCGCACGTTCGACGTCCGCGCGTCGTGCCTGCGCCTCGGCTTGCGCGTCGCGTAATGCGCGCTCGGCGGCATCGAGCTTCGCCTGGGCGTCTCGAGCCAGTTGTTCCGTGTGCTGCGACCGCTCCCGCGCGTCCGCCAACAACGCTTCTGCGCGCTGCAGGTCCGCGCGGGCGGCAGCCACACGCGCCGGCTCCTTCGTGGCTCGAGCCACTTCCTGCGCGGTCGGTTCAGCGTTAGGCGGCGTGACCGCAGCTGCGGCGGCCGGTTGCGGCGACGCTGCAACCGCTGCCGGCGACGGGATACTGATCGTGATGGCCGAGAGGATGTCGAGTCCGCCGCCGTCAGGGATGTCGACCAACCGGCCCGCACGCAGGTCGCTGAACGCGCTCGTCTCGCCGATCACCGCGTGCACCGCGGTTACGAGTGTGCTCGCGTCGATCGGCTGCCCCGCGCGGATCGCGACGCGCGCACCCGCCGCGGCCACATCGCGGATCGCCGCGCGTACGTTCTCCATCGCGGCTCGCAGGTCGGCGCCGGACTGCACGGCTTGCGCCGAACCGATCGCGGCCGAGAGATGCTCGATGGACGCCGGGTCTTCGTGGACGATGTTGTCCAGCACCCACGCCGTGCGGCTCGGCTTCCGCAGTGCCTTGACGCGATCGGCGTCCTCGCGCCGCTTGGCCGCGCGCAGCTCCTTGGCCAACGCATCGCGTCGGCTGACAAACTCCTCGAGCGGTCCGCGGTACACTGCGAGCATTGCCGCTTCGAGCTCGCTCGGCTCCTGAGACTCGGTCATCGGGCCAAACTATCCCGCGAGCTCGCGCGCCAGCCATGCCTGCGCAAACCGCAGGTCGCGCATCGCCGTCGGCGCGGACGTGCCCAGGACCTCGGCGGTCTCCTCGAGTGTGAGGCCACCGAAGAAGCGGAGCTCGACTGCCTTCGCCTGCCGTGGGTTGATTGCCTCAAGCTTCGAGAGCGCCGCGTCCAGCTCGAGAACCGAATCGAGGTTTACCTCCGGTGCCGCAATCTCGTCGTCGAGCGTGAGCTGATGACGAGCACCGCCACGC
>Ga0163163_10001407_pt1 | contig 20318 bp, 16 predicted proteins | sample S65metaG_FD_119766 | JGI IMG/M metagenome (GOLD analysis project Ga0163163, IMG submission 119766) | Switchgrass rhizosphere microbial communities from Kellogg Biological Station, Michigan, USA - S6-5 metaG | ecosystem: Host-associated > Plants > Roots > Rhizosphere > Soil | place: USA...
CGGAACCTCGGCGAGGGCGAAATTTATTACCTGCGAAGGTATCCGGACTTGTACAAGGACATCAAACTTAAGGATCAATTCAGCAGAATTACTTTCGGGGGCAAGCCCAAGATTGATGGTCGCGACGTTTATCTTTTGCGCGCAACGACGACCGGCGGTAAACGCGAGTCGCTCTTCTTTGACGTTGAAACCGGATTACTCGTTCGAAGATCTACATCAACGACAACACCCGTGGGGACAATCCCAGAGCAGGTAGACTTCGCTGACTATCGGGACGTCGATGGAATGAAATTACCATTTACGATCCGCGTGTCCGCCGTTGACCTGAACAATAGTGTCGTGAGGAAGTTTACGGAGATTAAACTAAACGTCCCGCTCGAATCGAAGCGTTTCAGCAAGCCGGCGTAAAGTGTCCTTTGTCTCATTCTCACCGTGGCTTTAGCCCGGTGAAGTTCGGGGCGAGAGATTGTTGAACCGTTTCAACGGTTTCGTATAGCAAGAGAAAACAAAACCGTTGAAACGGTTAAGTGAATTTCTTGTAGACCCAAGCACCGGGCTGAAGCCACGGTGAGAATGAGAGAGTATCTCAAACTGAAACATTACCTATCGATCGGATTCACTCAGCCGGCAGCTACTCACTAAACTGTAATTCACTCTTCAACTGCGCTTCTCGTTCATTCGTCGATCCATCCGCATACTGCAACCTGTACAACTTCCAATACAGTCCTCGCTGCACGAGTAACTCCTGGTGCGTTCCCTGCTCCCGAACTTCTCCATGATGCAAAACAATAATTCGGTCCGCGTTCTGTACTGTCGAAAGTCGGTGCGCCACGACAATTGAAGTCCTATCGCGCATGACGCGTTCGATCGCTCGCTGAATCAACTGTTCCGTTTCCGTATCAATTGAACTAGTCGCTTCATCCAGAATCAGCAACGCGGGATCAAACGCCAACGCACGTGCAAAAGAAATCAGCTGCTTCTGTCCTACCGATAATCCAGCACCACGTTCTTTAACCTCCGCACGATAAGTCTCCTTCAGTCGTTCAATGAAGCGGTCCGCATGAACCTCCTTCGCTGCCCACTCAACACGTTCTTCAGGAATGTCGTCTCGACCAAGTCGAATGTTGCCCGCGATGGTTCCACTAAAAAGAAATACTTCCTGCAACACAACAGCGAAGTTCTCACGCAACGCTTTCAGATCCCAATCACGTAGATCTATTCCATCAAGCAGAATTCGTCCGCGCTGTATGTCGTAAAAACGCATCAACAGGTTCGTAATAGTGGTCTTTCCAGAACCAGTGTGACCGACCAAAGCTATTGACTGTCCAGGCTCAACAGTAAAAGAGACGTCTTTCAGCACCCAATTCTCGTCGTTATACGCAAACCAAACGTTCTCAAATTCAATTCGGCCACGGGCGCGACTTTCCTTTAGAGCTTTAGCCGGATTCAGAATCGCAATCGGTAGATCCAGGGTACGAAAAATACGATGCGACGCAACGACCGCCGCTTGCAGCACATTGTATTTGTCCGAGATATCGCGAATAGGTTGAAAGAGAAAACCCGAGTACTGAATGAACGCGACCAACGCTCCTAATGTCAGAACCGTATGCCCGGGTGTGTTCTGCATCACGCGATAGCCGCCGTACCAAATGATTAGTGCGATGCCCACGGCGCCAATGAAATCAACTAGTGGAAAGAAAACCGCGTAGTAAAAGATAGTATCGATGTTCGCGCGACGATGGTCGTCGTTGATCTCATCAAACTTCCGAAGCGATTTCGCCTCAGCATTAAAAATTTGCACGGTTTGCGCGCCCGCAAAGTGCTCCTGCAGAAAAGCATTAATCCTGGCTATGCGCGTACGAACCATGTCGTATCCCTTTCGGGCGCCTCGCCGAAACCATGTCGTGGCCGCAAACAACATCGGAACCGTTAACAACGTCATGAGCGTGAGTTTCACGTCCATCCACAACATCATCGAAACAATCGCGACGATCATCACCAGGTCACCCAACAAGTCAGTTACACCTTGAGTGAACAACTCGTTAAGCGCGTCGACGTCGGTGGTGAGTCTCGTCATGATCCGTCCCACCGGGTTGCGGTCATAGTAGGCAATTTCCTGGTGCTGGAGTTTGTCGTACAGCTCGCGGCGGATATCAAACATCACGTACTGCCCGACACTGTTGAGGAGAATCGATTGGAAGTATGAAAAGATGAAGCGGAACAGCTGAGCACCAAAATACAAGGCCACCAGCAGCCCGAGTCCATCCAGTTTGTGTGGAAGGATGTGCCAGTCAATTGCATACTGAGTGAACTTCGGCTGCAGTACACCAAGCAGGTTCAAAGCGAGAGTTAACACTAGCGCAGGAACCAGGAAACGCACGTAAGGATTCAAATACTTGAGCAGTCTTCGAGCCACCTGAAAGTCGTACGTCTTTCCGATCGCCTCTTCTTCGTGAAATTGTTTGGCGGATGTCGACATGTCTTAAATGGTTTCGAGTTCTTCCTCTAAGAGCTGGCGCTCATACAAATCTGCGTACTCACCGTTCATCGCAATGAGCTCGTTATGCGTACCTCTCTCGATGATCCGGCCTTCATCCAACACGCAGATGAGGTCAGCACTCTGCACAGTCGAGATACGGTGAGAAACAATCAGGCTTGTTCGATTGCGCATTACTTCGCGGAGCTGACCCAGGATTTTTTCTTCCGTGTAGGTGTCAACTGAAGACAGCGCGTCATCCAGGATTAGAATCTTCGGTTCCCGCAATACAGCGCGAGCTATTGCTGTTCGCTGCTTCTGACCTCCGGATAACGTGATTCCTCGCTCACCAACCAATGCGTCGAATCCGTCAGGAAAATCCGCAACATCCTCCGCCAAGCCCGCAACGTTCGCAGCCCACTCAACATTTCTGGTTTTGCCGTTATCCACGCCGAATGAGATGTTTCCTCTTAGCGTATCGCTGAACAAAAATGTCTCCTGCGGAACATAGCCAATGCTCGCCCGGAGTTGTGCAAGTGGATAATCTTCGGCTTGAATGCCGTCAATGAAGACTGTCTCGTCCGGCGCTTCAATCAGCCGCGGAATCAGGTTGGCAAGCGTCGATTTGCCACTGCCGGTTCGTCCCACAAAGGCCACAGTTTGACCTTCATCGATCGTCAGGTTTATGTCATGAAGCACCGGATCGTTCGTCCGCGTATAGCTGAAAGTCAGATTACGAAATTCGATCTTGCCTTTTATGGGTGGCTGAAGTTCCGTGTTTTTCTTATCGGCGATGGCTGGTTTGATTTGGAAGATTGCGTTCAGTCGTTTGAGACTTGCAGTACCACGCTGATATAGATTGACGACGTAACCCAGGGCTATGAGTGGCCAGATCAATCTGGTCAGATACATATTGAACACGGCGAATTGACCAACTGTAATTTCGCCGCGCACTGCTAACGGAACTCCCGCCCAGATGATCAATACAAAGCCGACTCCGATCAGGAACTGCATCAACGGACGCATCATTGCGTCAATGCGTACGAGGCTGAGATTCCTTTCGGCGTACTGTTTGTTCAGGTCGTTGAACGCCCGAATTTCGGCGTCCTCCTGCGCGTATGCTCGAACTACGCGTACGCCGGTAAAGTTCTCCTGCGCTCTCGCCGTGATGTGAGCAAAGAACTCCTGGATCTTCTCGAAACGAGTGTGCACTTGCTGACCAAAAAACTTCACAGTCAATGAAACGAGAGGCATCGTCACGAAAAGTAATAGAGTCAACCACCAGTTGATCCTGAACATCAGTGGAAGTACTGCCAGCACTACAAAGACCGTCTGGAGCGTATACATAATCATCGGACCCGCGAGTTGTCTGACTGCTGACAAATCGTTGGTCGCGCGCGCCATCAGATCGCCGGTGCGATGATCGTGGAAGAATGATAATGGTTGGTCAACAAGGTGAGCGTAAAAATCCTTCCGGAGGTCGTACTCAACGTTGCGCGACATTCCGATAAGGATGCGGCGTTGAAGAAACAGAAAGATGCCGCTAATTACACTCGCCCCAAGAACCTTAAACGCTGAGATGATGAGTCGAGAAGCAGAGAGAGACGTCCAATTAGCGTCAATTGCCTCGCCTACAATAAGAGGCACATAAACGCTGAAGAGAACGCTGCAGAGAATACAGAGGATCCCCAGGATTAAAGAGAACTTGTAAGGACCAAAATAGCGAGCGAAGTTTTTTAGATCATTCATGCCCGAGAACGCAGTAGAGCTTTCGCCTTGCAATCAAACTCAATTAGGAACCCTATGATGCGCGATCTTGCGGGCACACGACAAATGTAGGCATTTGAGTCTGAGTCTTTCTGCGAACAAAACCGAAAGTAAGTACTGTCGGTTGCAGGCGAAATGGAAGCGCAAGGGCTGGGAGCGCGACTTAAATAACGCAAGTGTTCACCAAGCAGGCAAGGACGCCAGCCCGCGGTCGCCTCAACTGCTCGGGACCGACTCCACTTCCTCGTAATCGCAATCAACCTGATATGTGGTTTCAAACTCATCATTTCTTTCAGCGACTTTTACGCGATTACGACCGGAATGTTTAGCTTGATAGAGTGCGCGATCCGCGGCAACTACCAGAAGATCTCGGGATGACGCATGCACAGGAAAAGTCGCCAGGCCCAACGAAGCCGTGGTTGGCCCGTATCCAACGATGTGAGTTTCAGCAATTCGCTTGCGAAGCCTTTCCGCAACTATCAAGGCACCTTCTGCGCCGGCCTGCGGCAAAATAATGACAAACTCATCGCCTCCAAAACGAGCGGCACTGTCTACGGCCCTCAGTTCAGCCTTGAGACTGTCAGCTACTATTCGAAGTGCAACGTCTCCCGTTCCGTGTCCAGCTCGATCATTGATGTGCTTGAAGTTGTCGAGGTCAATCATGATCAACGACAAGGGTTGACGCATTCGTGTGGCAAGATGCAAATCTCTTTCGAGTTGCATTTCAAATGAACGGCGGTTGTGGCAACCGGTTAGTCCATCGGTGAGAGCTTGCATTTGCATCTGCGCGAACAGATGAGCCTGATTCACAGCTACCGTCAGCTGATCAGCTACCGTATGCAGCAACAGCAATTCATTGTCGGCCCAAACACGCGCTGCATCATCAGACTCCACAAGCAGTAAGCCCACGAAGGCGCCTTCGTAAATCAAGGGAACTGCCGCCTGGGCACAGACCCCTGTCTCGTGAGTGTTGTCTCCGTCAATCACCCATGCCTTTGGGGAGTGGGGCAAACAGGCCCTCACTAATTCAACGTCAGCGGCGAGAGCGGCAATTTCGTCATCATCTGCTGCCAGCTGGGGATGAAAGTAGTAATCGCACATAGTCTTGCCCACGAGGTCTCCCTCAAGGTGCAGAGCACAGCTCTTCACGTTGAGAGCACGTCCTACTTCGTGTGTCGCAGTAGCAAGCAAACTATCCAACTCAAGTGAATTTCGAATTGCGGTCGCAATGCGGTTAACGGCAATTTCTCGCTCGGCCTGTTCCTGAAGTAATCGCGCCAACTTAGTCGTGACACCAAGCGTTAATTGCAACGAAGTCGCTTTAGGCATTGACAGACGAACAGCCTTCTCAAACTCTGAAGCCTCCGTCGGATACTCGGCTGTAATTCTCGCCGTCAGATACTCCAACGCGGACGAGACAACGTCAGGCTCAAATGTCCAAATGACAAGATTGCCTCCGACGCTGGATTCGCCGTCTGTCTCAGACTTGGAAACCAACAAAGCCGAGAACCGTTCATCGGCGATCACAACAAAGCGCTCATAGACGGTGCCGTTCTTCTGCTCAAACACGGTTGCCTGGCAACTCTGCTTCGGTCGATTAAGCATCAACTGCGAAAGGCAGTCGTCCGTACCGACAAAGAGGAAAACGTTTTTAGCTGCATGAATCAGTTCGCGCACTCTAGTAGTTTCGCGCGCGGGTCGCTCTTCAACCTTGGGTAGACTCTCAATGACTAAAGCCGCGAGATTGTTTTCCAGGACAACTTCTTCGAAGTAGCTATGAATTTGGACAATACTCGAGGAAGCACACTTGAATGGAGTGAGCTGACGCGAATGCCTAGCGAGAAGGGAGTCGTAAAGGGAGTACATTGATGGCTCGGGGTGCCAGGTACGCTGGGTGGCAGGTAACTAACCTGGATCTATGATTGAGATCTGGGCAGATCTGGGGCGGTCCAACCTTGTGACCAAACACATTTTACATCGGCCAATGAGTTTGTGTCTACGATAATTTCCTAGCGTTTTGAGAGTCTAAGGTAAGTCGTAAGTCCTGTGGCAGCTAGATTTCCGCTTTCATCCAGCACCTCGGCGGATAATACGATGATTCGCGAGCCTTCCCGGAGAACACGGGCCGATGCATGGGCCACCCCGCTTCTGAGTGGTCGGATGTAGCTAATTGTGAGGTCCACCGTTGTTGTCGTCTCGTCGTCTCGCAACAGAGGGATGATGGCGAAAGCGGCCGCCGAGTCGATCAGCGTTGCGATAGCGCCTCCATGTACGACGCCGTTGTTCTGTAATAACTCGTCTCGAATAGTCAGAGCCATCGTCGCGAGACCCGGTTCGACGGCGTCCAACTGAAGTCCAACAAGGTCGCCAAACGGTACATTACGAATCGACTGCTCTATCCTCTCGCGCTGCCGCTCGGACAACCCCGAGACATTCATGACCGGTAACCCTCACCCAGATTGTTGGGCTCAACGACTACCGCCGTTCCATAGGCTAATACCTCGGTCACACCTGTAGACAATTCCGTCGTGTCGTAACGCGCCCCCACAACCGCGTTAGCGCCAACTTCAGTGGCGTGTTGGATCATGATGTCGAAAGCATCTGCCCGGGTCTGCTCGCAGAGCCTTGTCCACACTGTGATGTTGCCACCAACTATGGTCTGCAACGACGCCCCAATAGTAGCGAAGACATTACGCGAACGGACCACAATGCCACGAACGACTCCGAGATTCTGAACGACACGATAGTTTGGCAATTCAAACGCTGTGGTCACCATTTGATGAGAGACGGAATAACGAGCTGGACTCACTGCATAAGGTACTCTCGGCACATTCTCGGAACTCATCGTTTGCCTCCTCCGGCGGATTTTGCAGGCTTGCGTTTGTACAGCGTTACCTTGCTCGTGCGCTTCGATCGTGACCTGGGTATCCAGAGAAATGTCTGCAGATCGCAACGAAGTTTCTTATCAAAGACTACACCTTCACTCTCTAGCAGCCGCTGTTGCTTGTCATGAGGCAACACGATACCGGCAGTCGAACACGCACCCTGCGCATTCAACACACGGTGCCACGGCACCTCTTCCGGCGATGCGTGCATGACAAATCCAACAGTCCTTGCTGTATAACCATCACCCAACAACTCGGCGATCTGGCCATACGTCATCACTCGGCCTGATGGAATTCCACGCACAATCTTGTATACGCGTTCTCTGTATCCTGGGTTATCACGTTTAGCAGGCGCCATGTTATTCAACAGTACGAAGAATCGCTCGTGCGGGAGCACCATCACCTTTGCCACTGCGAATACGAAGCGGCAAACAGATCAATTCGTAAATTCCAGCCGGCACATTGGTAAGGTTCAACCCCTCAATAATAACTACTCCCTGCGAAAGTAAAGCGAGATGCGTCGGATGCTGCTTTTGCCCAAACTGTTCGATCGACAGATAGTCAATCCCCACAAGTTTCAACCCCTGGTTTACTAAGTACTCCGCCGCAAGTAATTCCAGGTAAGTGAAGTCTTCGCGAAATTTCGAGGATTCATCACTCCAAAAGCTTGAGTTGCGTGTCTTGAACAAAACCCTTGAAATCTCCGGTTCACAATGTTCACTGGCAAATGCCTTGTCGATGGACAGATGTGATTCCGGCACTTCGACAACGCGGGCCTTGCCGATCAGGATTTCAAGAGAAAGCGTTTCCGACTTTGGTGCGCCTTCTATGAAGTGGGCCGGCGCGTCGACGTGAGTTCCGGTGTGAGCGCCGAAGTAAAGCTGCGTCACATTCGCCGAGTCACCATTAGCGAGGCTGAACCAGTCACGAATTTCGACCCCGGCATCTCCCGGATAAGTAGGCATTTCATTAGTCAAAGGAACTGTGACGTCGTAGATGGGCATTCGAAGGTATATCCCTTGCCGACTCGGAATGTTAGGCGCCTCGCGATAGTAGTGGTGACAAAAGAAACGTGTCAATTCATTGTTTGAAAGCGAACTTGCACACCGAATAATCGATCAATTAGGATGCGATGTGGTCACAAAAAAACTCATTAGAGGTTAGTCGCATCAGTTCCCGCAATAACGTTCTCCTAAAAATCGCCGCCTCAAGTTATCTAAACAGCGCTCCGCTACTTTGGAGTTTTCTCCATGGCTCAAGGCGAGGCGCTGTTGATTTTGATGAGGCAGTTCCCGCCAGGTGCGCTCAATTGTTGCAGCAGCGCGAGGTTGAAGCCGCTTTGGTTCCGGTTATTGAGTACCAACGGATTTCGGATATATCACTTGTCTCAAACGTCTGTGTAGGATCCAAAGAAGAAGTTTTAAGTGTGGTCCTGGTTTCCAGAAAGCAGGAGTTGAACGAGATTGAGACGGTAGCTTTGGATGAATCTTCCCGAACCTCTGCAACGCTGGTAAAGGTGATCTTCCGAGAATTCCTTGAGCGCGAGCCAAAATGGACAACACACACGCCAAACGTGCAAGCAATGCTGGAGGAGAACGATGCTGCGCTCATAATTGGCGATCCGGCGATGGTGTTTTCACGGTCAGGTGTAAACGTCTGGGACCTGGCACGCCTGTGGCGAAACTACACTGGTCTCGGATTCGTTTTCGCTATGTGGATGGTAAACAATAGCGCAGTTGAGAAATCATTGACGGTCGACTTTGCTGCAGCGCGAGACGAAGGCTGCCAGGCAATAGATGACATTGTAACCTTCTATCAAGATATGATTCCTCTCAACGTCGAACAACTGCGCTCCTATTTGAAAAACAATATTGCGTTTTCCCTGGACGATTCCATGAGAGCCGGATTACAACTTTATTTTGAACTGGCTTACAAACATGCCTTCATCGAAAAAGTGAAGCCCCTGGCCTTCACACGGTAGAAACCAATGCGACACTGGCACACGTTAACCACGTTTGATATCGTCTGAAGAAATAATGAGCTCCTTAGAAACACAGAACATTCTCAAACGAGTTCTCGGCGGTGAACGCATGTCGGTTGATGACTGCACTAAGTTGCTGATGTCACATGACGTTGCTCAAATGGGCGCGGCCGCTGATGAGATTCGCACCCGCCGTCATCCTGAAAACATCGTTACTTACATCATCGATCGAAACGTTAATTACACGAATGTTTGTAACGTTGTCTGTACTTTCTGTGCGTTTTACCGGCGGCCCGGTGCTCCTGATACTTACGTACGGACGTTTGAAGAGATCTGCCAGAAGATCGACGAAACCATAGCGCTTGGTGGTACCGGTGTATTGATGCAAGGTGGCCTGCATCCGGACTTCGGCATCGAGTGGTATGAAGATTTACTGCGTTCGCTGAAAGCCAAGTATCCAACGTTTCAACTCCATTGCTTCTCGCCGCCTGAAATTCACAACATCCATCTGATCTCCAAGCTCGACTACGAGACAATCATGTCGCGATTGAAAGAGGCAGGTTTGTATAGCTTGCCAGGTGGTGGCGCCGAGATTCTTGACGACGAAGTGCGTAAACGCGTCTCAACCAAATGCACAACCGATGAATGGCTCGGCGTAATGCGGGCAGTTCATCACGTCGGACTTCGTTCCACGGCGACGATGATGTTCGGTATCGGCGACACCATCGAACATCGAGTACGACACCTACAGCGAATTCGTGATCTTCAGGATGAAACGGGCGGGTTCACTGCGTTTATTCCGTGGACTTTCCAGCGCGAGAACACAGCGCTCGGGCGGCGGATCAAGGATGAACCGACAGGTATGGATTATCTCAAGATGCTGGCGGTGTCGCGTCTATTTCTCGACAATATCGAAAACTTCCAGTCATCGTGGCTGACCCAGGGACTTCGTCTCGGACAGGTCGCGTTGCGCTTCGGTGCAAATGATATGGGTTCGATCATGATTGAGGAGAATGTAGTTTCGGCGGCCGGCGCCAAGAACTGCGCAGATGAAGAGATGTTAAAGTTCCTCATCCGCGAGGCAGGCTTCACCCCGCAGCAAAGAGATATTTTGTATCGGCATGTTAATCGGGATCAGCCTGCGGAGATGGCCGTGGTTTAGAACCTCAACTGCCTAACTTCTTCGCTTTCGCACTCATCGCAAACGCATCCATCACCAGGGCATTGAAAAGTTCCGGATGTTCTTGTTCTGGCATCACTCGACAAAAATCAAAAACTTCTAATTCCGCTCTCGGATTCAGATCCAACAGCGCAGTTGCCTTTGCAATTGGCGTGGTAGTGTCTTGTTTTCCCCAAACCAAAATTACTCTTTGGCCGAGTCGCGAGAAAGCTATTCTCATATCGACATTGAGATATCCTGAAAGAAACGCTGCTACTGCATGCTGTGCGCCTGCCTGGTGACTTGTGGCATAAAGGTTTGAGACAAGACGGTTCGTGACTCGTCGATAATCGTAAAAGAGCGTTCGACGCGCGTAGTCGCGAATACTTCGTTCACTTGCCATCACGTTGTAGAACGAAGTTCCAAGCACCGGAGACTGAAGCAATCCGTAAAACGCAGCTCCCGACATTCCGGGTCGTGTATTCAGGGTGTCGTAACCGGCTGGTGAGTTAAGTATCAACGCATTGACAAGCTCGGGGTGTTCTTCAGCAACGCACACTGCATAAGCTGCACCGAGAGAACTCGCCACCAGATTTGCCGGACCACCCACGACCTCGCGGATAAAATCAGAAATCAGTTCGACGTAAAGATCTGGAGAGTAGTGCGCTGCAGCAGGCTTATCCGAGAATCCAAACCCCAGGAGATCCAATGCGTAGACACGGAACTTTTCGCTGAGCGCATCGAAGTTCTTTCGCCACATGAAACTCGAGATACCAGCACCGATCCCATGAACGAAAACAATTGGCACCCCCGAGTTTTGCAGGCCCAGTTCCTTGTAAAAGATGCGTCCGTGTTTCCAGCGGAAAAGCCTTCCCTCACCTCCCAAAGCTGTGTCGTCGGGTTCACTTGCTTTACGTTGGATCGACGCATTGACTGCAGCCAGCGCAGCCATGCCCGCACCGCCTGCAAGAACTGTTTTCCAGAAGTTTCCTAACTTACTCATGTCACCCCATTGCAAAAAGGACAGACATTTCTGTCTGTCCTCTTTCTCCCTGGTTGCTAAGTAATCAGACTACACCAGTGCGAAATCATATTGCTCCTGGTGAATTCCGGGATCGCTCGTGATGTCGATTGGTCCAAGATAATCCTCAATCTCAGTCAGTACGTCGCGTTCCGACGAACGTAATGCCTTCGCCACATCAGGATTGATACGAAGCGTCACCTGTGTGTGATCCTTATCGCCATTTAACCCTTTCGCCATCCTGCGTGCCTCTTCCAACAACTCGTAGCAGATTGTTTGTGGCGACTTGATCAGGCCGGCCCCCTGGCAATACTGGCATGGCGAGCACAACGTTCTTTCCAGCGACTGCTTGACGCGCTTTCGAGTCATGATGACGAGTCCGAAATCGTTGAACGAAAGAACCTTCGTCGGCGACTTGTCGTTCCGCAAGGCGTCTTGTAAGGCCTGCATCACCTTCTGACGATTGCGACGCTCTTCCATATCAATCAAGTCGAGAACGATGATACCGCCGAGATCGCGTAACCGAATTTGTCGGACGATCTCATCAACAGCTTCCAGGTTTGTGCGCGTAATCGTATCTTCGAGTCGACCGCTTCCTCGCCCGACGAACTTGCCTGTGTTGACGTCTATAGCAACGAGTGCCTCGGTTTGATTTATGACGAGGTATCCGCCTGATTTCAACCAGACGCGCGGCTTGATAGCCTTGTCAATTTCAGCCTGAACGCCATGTGCTTCGAGAATTGGTTGATCGCGGGTGTAAAGCTTGACTCGCTTGACCATTTTCGGCTGAATCCGATTTATGAATTCGATTATTCCCTGATACTCCTCTTCAGAGTCGACGCGAATCGATTCGAAGTCTTCTGCTAACTGATCGCGTAATAGTCGCTTAACGAGATCGAGATCGCGATGAACAAGTGCCGGCGCTTTTGATTTTTCCGCATTGCTACGGATTTCGAGCCACGTTCGTACCAGATAACGCACGTCTTCCCGCAAATCTTTTTCGCTTATGCCCACGCCCGCTGTCCGGACAATAAAACCACCCGACGGAATGTCTTCTTCGGCTCGAATTGTCTGTATCAGTTTGCGCAGTCGATGACGCTCGTTGTCCGACTCAATCTTGCGCGACACTCCAACATGTTCGACCGTAGGCATGTAAACCAGAAAACGACCTGGCAACGCGATATGCGATGTAATCCTGGCACCCTTCTTAGCGATTGGCTCCTTGGCAATTTGAACCAGAATCTCCTGACCTTCACTCAATAGATCTGTGATTGCCGGTTGATGCCTGTCACGTCGAGACTGACCACCCCGGTAACCACCTCGATCTCTTGAGCCACGCTGTTCTCGGTCGCGCGATGGCGGTCTTGGAGAAGCTTCCGATTGCGCAGAAGGCGCAGGTAATGCAGGTGGCGTCACAATCTCTTCCCTCGCTTCTGCGATCGGCTGTATCTCAACTTCTTCATCGGCTCCATTCGCCCCTGCTTTTACTTCATCAGTTACACTAGTCGGTGCTGTTTGTTTTCCTTTTGCGGGGCGACGCCTCCGCCTGCCACCGCGCCGCGTGGCAAACTCTGCACGTGATTGCGCTTCACCGATACTCGCGTCAGCGTCAGAATAGCCTTCTGATGATTCCTCAGTTGTTGCAACTCGTTTCTTAGACGGTTTCTTGCTTGTCGATTTCTTTTTCGAACTACTCTTGCTGGCGGCGGTTTGCGTTCGTTTCTTTTTAGCAGCCTGGGCATCACCGCTGGGCGCGGCTTTTCGCCCTCGCCGAGTCGCAGGTTGTGATTCTGCCTCTTCGTCGTCACTTACCCTTTCAAAGTTACCGCTTCGCAGAACATCCGCCGGAACCTCGTCTACGAATCGGGCGACGTGAGCCTCTTCGATTTGCCGGAGAGCGCGGGCTACCGGAGTCTCTTCAGTTTCTCCATCATCAACCCGTTCGAACATCCCACCGCCCAGGTTACTCGGCAACAAGGAACCAACTTGCGCATTGCGATAGTCGTCTTCCATGTTGAACTCGACTGCGTGAATCTGATCGAAGAGACGCTCTTGCAATCGCGCATCCTTGAACATCTCGCCATTCACAGCTGCCGTCTCTTCTTCATCAACAATTCGCTCAATGGAAGGATCGCCGGCGACGAATGGTGTGTTCGGTACTTCGAAACGGTCAGGCGTCGGCTGAGGAGCGGCTGCCGCTTCGTCTGTTTTCTCCCAGCGGGAACGTCTTCTCCCTCGACGACCGCGACGTCGAGGTCCTTCGGTCGACTCGGTAGTGGTTTCTGCAGGGACAGCCACTTCATCCTGCAACGGTGCTACGCGCTCATGTGTTGCTTCGATCTGCTGATCACGCTCAACACGATTAAGAGCGACCTCCTGTGCAGCAGCGTGCTCTGCGTCCGGCGTTCCCTTCTTAGATTTATCAATGACGATTCTTTCAAACTCTTCTTCTTCGTCGAAGAAATCTGAAACGTACAGAAACGCATCTCTCTCCAGTCCGATGTCCACGAAGGCCGACTGCATACCGGGAAGCACGCGCATCACGCGACCTTTGTAAATGTTGCCGACGATTCCCTGATGCTGTTCTCCACGTTCGATGTAGAACTCCGACACCTTATCGTCTTCGATTATTGCGATCTTTTTCTCGCGTCCGTTGACGCTTACTATTAGTTGTTTAGCCATTCGAGCTTAAGTCTCCTAAACCGCACGCGCGGCGCACAGCTGGCCTTGTAACCAACGATCCATCGTTGGCTTCTTGTCAGGCCACTCGTTACACACGCGCTCGGGTCTTGTGAAATTGTGGATGGACAAAGCTGCGCGACCTTCAAGCCTTGAGCGAGGCGCGCTAGTTTGTTCGAATCGACGAGACGGATAACCGACTCGCCATTAATTGAGTTGCTGGATTCAGCCGCGGGGTGGAATTGACTTGAAAACCAATTGCCAGCGGGCCGACGGTAGGTACTTGTGCGATTGCGCTGATTGATCAGTGCAATTCTCGCTGTGTGCGAATGAGTGTCATCCGCAACACAAACGGGATGTCTTTCTTTCAACAGAAACCCTGACTAGCCGCGGCACGTGTGAAAGTCAAAAAGTTTTGCCAGAGGGAGCGGGCTCAGCATTAACGCAGCACGATTTGTTTGCGTCCGGTGTGTGCTCTGAAACCTAAGGCAACGAAGGATAAATTCAGACTCTCTTACAGCGCTTCTTCAGCTTGATCGACCGACCAAGTCAGCGGCTGCTTACCAAAGTTGATTTTTGATTCGCCCAGTGTCCGGGCGACTTAAAAATATCGGACTCGCTCCACAGCGAGGAACCAGCAGCTCCTGCGCGATCCCGTCTTGTTTTGACTGAGTGCCTAGTTAAAGCCGGCTGGGCGAGCAATGCGAGTATAACCCACAAAAAGGATTTTGGGCTAATAGACTAAATCATCCGCAGATTACGCCGATTAGGCAGATTCACTTTAAAGCGCTTCGTCCGACTAACTCTTCTCGCAAACTTCTGCGTAATCTGCGCTTGTGACAGTTGGTCCTTTTCAGCGAGACATCAATATTGACATCGTTGTAGGTGGGGTGTAGGCTGCGCCCGTTCGCAAATCGAATCCTCGCGTACCGGCGGAGTCCTCACAAGATTCCGTCAATCCTTTGGCTAGTTAGCAAGCAAATCCTCAGGCCCCCAAATCGCAGATCACCTGTTGTTGTTCTTGCTTTAGCCTCATTCACAGTAGCCATCAACTCCGGGATTTTGCTCTTGCCAGTGGGACGAGGTGTTTCCCATTGCAGTTACGTTCCAGAGATCCCGCGGAAGGAGAAAGACCACATGAATGTCGAGTTACAGATCAATAACACCATAAATTCCCAGGCACGATTCCTGTCATGGGCGCCTTCATCATGCCGGATCCGAGTAACCAATCCTTCAGGCGCAATCACTCCTACCGTTACGATTCGCCTTTCGAGCACCTCGGCGGCAACAGGAGGAGCTGTCGTGTTTCGCAATGGAACGACAGGAGCGTTTTCAAACACACTCACGTTGACCGTGCCAATCAATGGCACTTCAGTCCCGTTCTTTGTAGCAGGAAAGTTTGGACGACCGAGCAGCAGTAACGCAGATGTGAGGATCGATGCCAGGCTCGGAACACTTCTGGTCGGCTCCGTAAAGGTGATGGTACGCATTCGAAAGAACGCGAATGACCTGACTCCGGCGGAGCGCGACAGGCTGATTTCTGCATTTGCTCAACTAAACAATCAGGGCGCCGGTCGCTTCGCAGATTTCCGAGATATGCACACGAATGTCACCTCGCCTCAAGCTCACGGCGCGCCCGGATTTCTTCCCTGGCACCGTGCTTACCTGTTAGACCTTGAACGAGAACTGCAAAACATCGACCCCACTGTCGCTCTGCCGTATTGGCGATTTGATCAGGCTTCACCAAGTATTTTCACACTTGATTTCTTTGGCGTTTCCAATTCAGTGGGAACTGTGCAGTTCAGCCCGACGAATCCGCTTCAGTTCTGGCGCACCGACGGGGTGCCTGGAATCAACCGGCGTCCATTTTTTGCGACGAACACCGCGCCTCCGGGTTTGCGGACCGAAGCTCAAACACTCGCATTAGGCAACGCTTATCCTGCTTTTCGAACGCTGGAAGGAAATCCGCATGGCTCCGCGCACACGAGCTTTGGCGGTTTCATTTCCAGCATCGGCACGGCAGCGCGTGATCCCTTGTTCTTCCTGCTTCACTGCAACGTCGATCGATTGTGGGCAAAATGGCAAAGACAATTTGGCAGATTCAATCCAGCCGTCGCTGCTTCATTCGATGGCGCGGCAAATCCAGTCGGTCACAATCTGACGGATACTATGTGGCCCTGGAATGGAATCACCACGCCTCCACGACCGCCGACTGCTCCGGGTGGTTCGCTGGCAGCATCACCGTGCGTGAGTGCACCAGGCCCTCAACCGCGTGTAAGCCAATCTCTTGATTACCAGGGCACGGTCAATGCCGTGTCTCGTTTGGGATTCGACTACGACGATGTACCATTTTCATAAGTGCGTTACACGAGGAGAACGGAATCATGACTACGAGACTTAAAGCTACCAAGAAATCAAAAGCTAAAGGCGCGAAGCCCAGGTCAACGCGCGCCGCGATGTCTGTTGCAACGAGTGACAAAGAAACTGTAAAGGCACGCGTTGCCGCAATGGCTGAAGTGCCGTTGGCTGTCTGCGAAAGCGACAAGGACTTGCAATCGATGTTGAGCGTGCTGCGCGACCAGGCTCAACCAATAGAAGTTCGACTCGCCGCACTTCAATCTTTACAAGCCGCCACTTTCAGCGTCGTTGCTTTCGAATCGTGTCGCAGTGACTACATTGCGACGCTTCGGAAGGTCGCCACCGATCCCGATCTGGAGATGAGACAAAGAGTGCTTGGAATACTCGCACGCGAGAAGGATGGATTTGCACAACGAAAGCTGCTTGATGGCCTGGAAAATCCTGACAAGGCGCTCGTGCCGCCCGAGAAAGCACTGCAACTGCTGAGTTATGACATTCACGCGGAAGCGTATCCAGTTGCGAGAAAAATTGTTAACAACCCACCCAACGAGGATGCAAAGCTCGAAGCTTTAAGACTGCTGGCAGCCGACGCCAAGTCCGCCCCAGTATTCGAAAAGCTTTTACGCGACAAGAACGAAGCAGCAGAGATCCGACAGGTCTCGGCTGCGGCGCTACAGGGACTAAAGCCGGAAAAGTTGCAGGAGAACGCAAGAGAGATCCTGCTTGACGATTCAGATTACGACGAGATCAAAGCGACAAGCCTCACAGCGCTAACTCAGTTCGGTGACAAGGATCAAGTTGATAAAGATGCGGCGCTCAAAAAGCACGTGAATCGTATCAGCACCAAAGGTGGCGCCAAGGTAAAACGAACCGCGCGCCAATTCATAAGTAAGTATGGCCGTTAAGGAATAATGTTTATGGCCGGCGAAGTCACAGAGACTGATTTTGCTTCACTGGTTAGTGAACTGGCTGCCGACCCAAATCGGCGGCACGAATTGATTAAGCTGCTCCGCGAAGATAATGAACTTTACAATCAGCGCGGAGCAGCGACGACTACACGAATGCGCGGGTGGGTGTTGCATAACCTTTCCCTCACTGGCCTTACTGATGATGCGCTTATCTTTGTTCTTGAAGAATTAGACACGGGTACTGATCCGTACCTGGTTGCGGCAGCAGCGCGTGCTCTGCGTGGTTACACAAGACCAACACCCGCTCTCGCGCCTTTCGTGATGCGCGCACTCACTCATATCCGTTATCGCAATGAACCAGTTTCTTTTGAGAGCTACGGTGAATACGGTGATGGTGATGACGACACAACTCCCGTTCAGGAATTACTCATAACGCTGCGCTGGCTCGGTGCTTACGCCCAACCCGTCTTATCCGAACTGGAACAGTTGCGAGCACGGCCCGAAAGACTCTCGCGAACTCTTCTGGCCAGCATCGATGAAGCGATAGAGGCAATCGCAAGTGAAGAATCGGTAGACAACTACTCCTGTTGCTCATTGCCGTTGGGTTTAAAAGACAGATTCTCGTGGACTTCGAATTCACGTCGCAGCTGTGAACCAGTTGAATCCGTGATTTTCGAGGATCACAACAACGATTTGATTACCTTTCGCGACTTCTTTCAAGGACAACCTTCAATAGTAGTTTTCTTCTACACACGCTGTGACAACCCTCTCAAATGCTCACTGTCAATTACTAAGCTTGCCAGAATTCAGGATTCGCTCCTGGAACACGGCCTTGCCGACAAAATCAACACGGCGGCGATAACTTACGATCCGGAGTTTGATTTGCCAGAGCGGATTCGTGGTTATGGTCAAAATCGTGGTTTGCAGCTGAATAGTGGTCATCGAATGCTTAGGACACGCGATGGCATTGACTCAATTCGAAAGCATTTCCGGTTGGGGGTCAACTTTATTGAGTCACTCGTCAATCGACACCGGGTCGAGGTCTACATTCTCGACAGCAATGGGAAGATCGCTAGCGTGTTTGAACGCATTCACTGGAACGAACAGCAAGTTGTAGAACGCGCGATCGAAATACTTCACGAGGAAAGTGGAAACAATTCTCAAGCCAGTAACAAGCGGAATGCGGCCGCGTCGACCATGGGAACTCTGGCATCATTAGCTATTGCATTCTTTCCGAAGTGTCCGATTTGTTGGGCCGCGTATTTAAGTGTTTTCGGCATCGCGGGCTTGGATCGCATTCCTTATGCGCCATGGCTGCAACCAGTCCTGGCCCTCATTATGCTGATCAATCTAGGCAGCGTGTGGCTGCGCTCGCGTGCGACACATCGAATGCTTTCGTTCTACTTCGCAGTCGGCGGAGTTGCAGTCATCCTAATCTCGAAACTTAGTCATGGATGGGAAAAGTTCGCGATCTGTGGAGTACTACTTACGTTGGCAGGTTCCGTATTGAGTGCGTTGGGAACAAGTAAGAAACGACAGCCCGGTCAGGAAACGAGAACTTCCTTGTTTTTCGACTTACTTCGACGTGATGGGTTTACCAGGACGAATGACCGGACAACCAAGACTGCAGCTTGATTGCTTACCTAGTCGGGCCACCGCGATATTTCGGCAAATCCTCAACCAGATAATCCAAGCCAAGCCAACAACTCCAACTGTGGTGAAAGAAAGCGATCGGGAAGATGATTGCCAGCGTGAACAACAACCACAGGACCGTGTCGTACTCAAAACCAATGACCAAGAGACAGAAAAAGCAAACTGCAAGAACTATCAACTCGGTAATCACGACGTTGGCAAGAATGGCGCCGACGAAGAATCCTTCTTCTCGCTTGAATAGTGATTGACAGGTATGACAATGATGTCGGATGTGAAATGGTCGCTCAACAATGGAGGATTGACCGCACGACGGACATTTAAGCCGAACGCAACGCATTCCCAACTCGCGCAAGTTTTGTAAATTCTGCTTCACAGTCAGAAGAGTAAAGGCCTGACTTGGCCTCAAGAGTCCTGGCACCGCTGCCGCGTTTGCTGGTCTAGCTGGTCCGTAATATACCAAGACCCGGCTATAAAGGCCGCAGATCAAAGACCAAATACAACCTAAATGCAATCAATAATTTCTTCCTATGTCGTCTATCCCAACACCATTTGGTATGAATCAGTGCATCGTCTTATCTAAAATCCCTCATATACAACCATTTTGGGAACGGCATGCCTGTTGCCAAATGAGAGTTCGTATGAGGAGGACGCTTAATCAGATGAAATTGATCAACTTCAAAAACAAACTTGCAGGTACCTTATTCGCGTTTGCATTGTTATTTGGGATCGGTCTCTCCGCGAATTTAACTGCACAGGCGCAGTATCCACAGTACCCTAATGATCGCTCACAGTACCCTAATGATCGCTATCGACGCGATCGGGATTATAGGGACCAAACACGTAGCAGGCGCGGTCGTACGAACGATAGTTACCCGGATTATGGTGGGTCATACAACCTTCGACAGACTGCATTAAATGCCGGCTACAATGAGGGCATGAAGGCAGGACGAGATGACCGGAATCACCGTCGCCGAGGCGAATTTCGTGATTCGAGTTCTTATCAGCGAGCTACGAAAGACTACAACTCACGTTTAGGTGATCGAAGTTTGTATCAGCAATACTTCCGCCAGGGTTTCCAAACTGGTTATGCTGACGGGTATCGAGGTTACTAACTCTCGCTAGAGACGAGTCGAATAGAGAATGGCGGAAGTGATACTTCACTTCCGCCATTTTTTTGCCGGGCATCCTAATTCGTAGGGGCGGCACTCCGTGGCCGCCCATCGTGAGTGATCAGGATAACTGCATAAGCCATTAGATCGGCAAAGCCGGGGGCGGCCACGGAGTGCCGCCCCTACGAATTTCTTAGAAAGATTTTCTTTCGGCTCGGCTGGGATCTACAACTCAGACGTCTTGATCGCTTCTTCGATTGTCAGCAATTCTCTTCAATCGTTCGTCCCTCGTCAGTTTCTTCTCGTTATAACCTCGCTCTCC
>Ga0163163_10001409_pt1 | contig 20309 bp, 14 predicted proteins | sample S65metaG_FD_119766 | JGI IMG/M metagenome (GOLD analysis project Ga0163163, IMG submission 119766) | Switchgrass rhizosphere microbial communities from Kellogg Biological Station, Michigan, USA - S6-5 metaG | ecosystem: Host-associated > Plants > Roots > Rhizosphere > Soil | place: USA...
ATTGCTGCGCCCTGCCGGGCTGGCAGTCGCAGCCGCTCCTATTTTTTGTTCTTACCGTTCCTGGGCTTGGGCGGCACATTCTGTCCCACCCAGTTGAGAATGACGTCCGCGATCTCGAGGTTGTTCGGACCCAGCATCATCATGTGAGTCGTACCGTTAAATATCGGATTCCCGAGTTCATCGAGCTTGATGTACTCCGCTTTTGCGATTCCTTTGCCTTCTGCACGTCTTGCATTAATTGCGTCAACCGTGGTCTGACACACGGCGCTCGATGCGGTGTAGTCTCCCTTCAGGGCCATGTAGGGAATGTTGTCAAAATCCTCCGCCTTCAATCCGCTTTGGGGGAGTGCGCAGGAACCTTCGATCGTAATCAGCCCCTTGACGAGATCCAGATGGCCTCTCTCCTTCAACATGCGGACCATGTGATGTCCCATGATGCCGGATTGAGAATGCGTCGCTACGATCGCGCCGCCGAGTTTCTCGACCAGCAAAGCCAGGTCCATGGGAGTCCATGTCTCGGCGGGAGAAACCGCGGTCGGTGTGCAGGTGGCGCAAGTGGATCCCGGAAGCGTCACTTCGGTGTTGGGGACCAGTTGTTTGTAATAGTCGAGCGCGTAGTAATTGTCTGGGCCTGTGGGTTTAGCCGCAATTGCCCCCACGCGCGATGCAATCTGAGAATCCACTGCTCCAAACGGGAATGCAGGCAGGTAGTCGTCCTTGTGAGTCGCGTCGTCGGCTGGCGGGTCGCCGGGATCCCCGTGCCGTATCAGAGTGCCGTTGAGAATCGTCGAACCCGCGGGCATGAGGTGTCCGAACCAGGCAGACCATGCGCCGTTGTCGGTAATTCTGCCGGGGTTGGGGATGAGCGCGGTTCCATTCTGAATATCACCGTTCCGGATCTTCATCGCTGCTTCATTCAGGACGGATTCGTCGAACCCCGAGCGCCCGCGTCCTGCCTGATCGACAATGTAAGTGGAGATTCCCTGGCGCACGAAATAGGGTGCCCAGCCCTCCCGGCCGTCCGGCGTCGATTCCAGGCACGCTGCCGTGTGCGTGGAACCATGCACCATGATGACCGGTACCTTCTGTTTCTTGTTTGCCGGTATCTGGAACTGCACGTACATCTGCCCGATGGTGATTTGATTGGGAGTGCCTGCCGGGTTGTTTGCCGGCGGGAGCGTGGCGAAATTCGTAACCTTCGGCACGCCGCCGATAAAGAAGCTGCCCTGATCTTCAATAAGCAGCGGCTTCTTCAAAAATTTCTTGCCGGTGTCTTGCGCGGAGATACTCACCGAAATCGTGACAAGCAGGACTGCGGAAAACAGACACCAGACGATTTGCTGCATCAGACGAAATTTTCGCCTCATGGAATCCCCCCTTTGGAAATGGACTGTGTGAATCTTGCGCAGCATTGTATGCCTATCTGCGGATTCGTAAAGGAAATCAGTTCCGGCGTGGCATTCAGCCGGAGCCTGCACAGCAAGAGCCGAAGAGGTTCCGTGGGTATCCGGCGCGCGCAAGGACGGCGTCACGCGAAGTCTCGACAGTTCGACGGATCCTGCTCAAGTCCACGCCCACAAGTTTGCCGCCGCGTTTCATGACCTTGCCTGCAATCAAGACCGTGTCGACGTTGCTTGTGTCCATCAACGTGACGACTGCACCCGGCACGTTGTTTATCGGCATCACATTGATGGCATCCGTCCGAAGAAGAATGATGTCCGCCTCCTTGCCCGGTGTCAGCGTACCCACCTTGTGGTCGAGGTGGCTGACCCGGGCGCCTTCGATCGTCGCCATTTCCAGCACGTCGCGGCACGTGAGCAGAGGAGGAAGGTTCTGTTCGCCCGCCAGAGCACGTTCGTTGAGGAGTGTGCGCTGCAGCGTGAACGTCGACCGCATGACTGTAAACATGTCGGCGGCCATGTTCGTCTCAACGTCGACACTGAGGCTGGGTCGAATGCCGTGATTGAGAGCTGTCTGGATCGGAGGCATTCCGTGTCTCATCTGCATTTCGATGGCGGTGGCGATTGAGACTTTTCCTCCCGTGTCGGCAATCCTTTTCCAGACGTTCTCGGTAAGCCGGACGCAATGAATATATTCGTTGTCCGGGCGCATCATGCCGGCGCTAGCCAATTGCTCGAGTGCGGCAGAGTTGCCGACGATATGGTTGACGATCGGCGCACCGACGTCGCGTGCGAGCGCCCAGATATCCGCGTCCGGTCCTCCGCCCATGGCCAGCGTCAGCAATTGATCGTCTGAAGAGAAGTACTGCTTTCGCAGTCGGCGGATGTCCTGCGGATATTGCGCTGCGGATCCAGTGCCATTCGAGTAAGCAAAAAGAGTGCGGCGGCCTGCTTTGGCAAGACCGTCGATGCACGCATCCGTGTGCTCTGGCGTGTGCGAGACCTGCGACGTGTCGACTCCCGTCGTAACGCCCGCGTTGATCTGGCTGATCGATGCCACCAATTCCGATATGGACGCGTCTTCCGGCCTGTAAGCGGGAGTCAGAATGCCCTGGATATCGGATTGATAACTTTTCGGTCCGGTGAGGAGGCCGTCGGCGAGCATGCTGCGCAGGATCGTTTCATACTGGTGATGGTGCGTGTCGATGAACCCCGGCATCACGACGGTGTTCGAGGCATCTATCACCTGGGCTTCTGCTTTCAGATTCGGCTGAACCGCTACGATTTTCTTCCCTTCGATCAGTACATCCGCGCTGGCGAAGTCGCCGATGCTGCGGTCCAGCGTAAGCACAATGCCACCTTTGATCAAAATCCGGTTGCTTCTGCCGCTCTGTGCAAAACTCTGAGCCCGGAGATACTCGGCCGTGCCGGCCGGTAACGCACTCGCCGCGGCTACGACGAGTCCCACGGTGCTCGATTTGAAGAAGTCGCGGCGCGATGCTTCAGCGGGCCGCGATGCGTCGGACTTCTGCCTGATCTGATCCTGGCGCTGAGGAGCTAAACCGTTCTTGCGCATAAAGACCTCCTCACGAATGTGGAGAGTTTTGGTTCGGAAGCTGCGTGACGGACTCGTACCCGCCTGTTAGAACTTTCGCCTGGAGCCGCAATGCGAAGCTTGCCGTTTTCGGCGGCCATTATGACCTTCCCTCATTCATCCCCGCCAGAAGGAAATGTGCTCTATCCGTGACTCTTCCGATTCGAAACCGGACGCCTCCTGCATTTTGAATAAATGGTGTAACCCGTCCGGTACGGCCTTCGTAAACTCATACAGGGACTAGAATCGCGATAGTAAGCTTGGGATTTTGATATGATTTCTGATGTGAAAAGACTTGCGGTGACCCTGCTTATTGCCCTGTACTCCTTCGTGCTCGTGTGGAGCACGCTGGAAAGGACAGCCAGCTGGGCGGCAAAACAGTCTGAAGCCATGGCCCGACCCGGTTCGGGCGACTCTGTGACCATTGGCAAAGGTCATACAGTCGATAAGAACCATCAGTCGAACCGACGCATCATCGAAAACCCATTCGTCGTCGAACCGCCAGCCGTCGTTTCTTCGATTGTATTGACGCCGCAGCGACTGCATCGCAACACCGAACTCCTCCCCGCAAACCAGGGAGTGAAACGATTCTCCGGCCGGGCTCCACCGCTTTCCATCTAGTCCACTATCCCGATCTCAATTTCGCCGATGCTCCATTTATTCTCCATCGGCGTTACACAACCAGGTTTTCCGAGTCAGGAATGGAATATGGAAATGAATCCACAACAGTCTCTCGACGAACAGTTGGAATCTGTCATCAACGCCAGGAAGATATCGTCCGGACAGCGGATTGTCTGGATCATCATTTTGGCAATCGCCGCCCTTGTTGGATACCGGTATCGAAGTTCGATGATGTCCCTGATCACAAGAAGCTCGGCGGCTACGGAGGGGACAGTCGATCCGAACGCGGCCACGGGTAACGCCGGAAACGGCCGGGGCGGCAGAGGGGGTGGCGGACGCGGTGGGGGAGGTGGGGGCGCCATCTCCGTGCTCGCTCTACCGGTCCGTAAAGCCGACATGCCGATCTATCTCCAAGGCCTCGGGTCCGCCGCTCCATACACCACCGTGACCGTGAAGTCGCGGGTGGATGGCCAATTGATATCGGTCGCATTTCAGGAAGGTCAGTTTGTCCGACAGGGCGATGTGCTCGCGGAAATCGACAAGCGGCCATTTGAAAATCAGCTTCTTCAGGCACAGGGACAGCTCGCTCAGGCGCAGGCACAACAAGCGCAGGCGCGTGGCAATCTTGCGCGGGATCAGGCACTGCTGAAGTCCGCGGAGTTGGAGGCGGCGAGAAACAAGTCCCTTCTCGATCGAGGCCTGATACCAACACAGCAGTTGGATACTCAGAACGCCACCGTCGCGCAATACCAGGGCTCCATTCAAGCAGATCAAGGCGCAATCGCAGTATCGCAGGCTGCAATTGAAGTGGCCAACAGTGCCATCGCGAGTGCAAATCTTCAACTGGCGTACGCCCACATCACGGCTCCCATCAGCGGACGGATCGGGCTGCGGCTCGTTGACCAGGGCAACATTGTTCATGCCGGTGACGCCACCGGCATCGCCGTGATCGCTCAGGTTCAGCCGATCGCGGTTCTGTTCAATCTGCCCGAAGACGATCTCGGCCCGGTACTTCAAAAACTTCGATCCGGCGCAAAACTCAAGGCGGATGCCTACGATCGCGATGACATGATGAAGATCGCGACGGGCACCCTTCTCACGGCCGATAACCAAATCGACCAGAGTACCGGCACGTCGCGTCTCAAAGCCGTGTTCGAAAATGCGGACAACGCGCTGTTTCCGAATCAATTCGTGAATGTGCATCTTCTTCTCGACGTTGTCAAAGACGCCACGGTTATTACCGCAGCTGCCGTCCAGCGCGGCCCGCAAGGTACGTACGTCTACGTTGTGGATGCCGACAAGAAGGCGCGCATTCGCGTAGTCACGCTGAAAACAACCCAGGGTAACGACGTGTCCGTGGGAGCGGAACTGAAGCCCGGCGAACTTGTGGTTGTTGAAGGAACCGACAAAGTTCAGGAGGGCGCCAGAGTGGATCTGCAATCGCCCGCTCCTCCTGCGGGACAAAACAGCGGAAGCGGCAGAGGTGAAGCACGTGGCGGCCGAGGCAAGAGGTCCGGGCAATGAATATCTCGGAGCCCTTCATCCGCCGACCGGTTGCAACATCTCTGTTGATGATTGGAATTTTGCTCGCGGGATTTGTGGCGTACCAGCAATTGCCGGTGTCGGCGCTTCCCGAAGTCGACTACCCGACAATTCAGGTGGTTTCGTTTTATCCCGGAGCGAGTCCGGATGTGATGGCGTCGTCCGTAACGGCGCCTCTCGAACGGCAATTCGGTCAGGTGCCCGGGCTCAAGCAGATGACGTCCACAAGTTCATTCGGGAGCTCCGTCATCACGCTGCAATTCGCTCTGGATCTGGACATCGACATCGCCGAGCAGCAGGTGCAGGCCGCCATCAATGCCGGCGGCACTTTTCTGCCGCGCGATATGCCGAGCCCGCCGATTTACAGCAAGGTGAATCCCGCGGATACTCCGATCATCACTCTCGCACTGACATCCAAAGAACTTCCACTTCAGAAGGTGGAGGATCTCGCCGATACCACGCTGGCTCAGAAGATTTCACAGCTGCCCGGCGTTGGTCTCGTCCGCATCAGCGGAGGGAAGCGTCCCGCCGTTCGAGTCCGCGTCAATCCGACGGCGCTCGCGTCCGCCGGTCTCAGCATCGAAGACATTCGAACAGCGATGGGAGCGGCAAACGTCGATCAGGCGAAAGGCAACTTCGAAAGCGATCGTCAATCCTTCGTCGTCGGTGCGAATGATCAGATTCTCACCAGCGCGGGTTACAGGCCCATCATCCTGGCATACCGGCATGGCGCCCCGATCCGGCTTCAGGATGTCGCCGATGTTGTCGACGACGTTGAGAATTCGAGTCAGGCGGCATGGTCGAATGAGACCGAAGCCGTCATCGTCAATGTGCAGCGGCAGCCCGGCGCCAACACGATTCAGGTTGCCGATCGCATCAAGGCATTGCTTCCCCAGTTGAAGGCGTCGCTTCCGCCATCGGTGCAGGTTTCGATTTTGAGCGACCGGACAGAAACCATCCGTGCATCCGTATCCGACATTCAGTTTGAAATGATGCTGACGATCGGCCTGGTGGTGATGGTGATGTTCCTGTTCCTGCGCAACATTTCCGCGACAATCATTCCAAGCATCGCCGTGCCCTTGTCGCTGGTTGGCGCGTTCGGAATCATGTACCTGATCGGATTCAGCCTGAACAACCTCACCCTGATGGCGCTTACAATCTCGACAGGATTCGTTGTGGACGACGCCATCGTGATGATCGAAAACATCACACGCTACATCGAAAACGGAGACTCCCCGTTCGAGGCGGCGCTGAAAGGGTCCGAACAAATCGGCTTCACGATTCTTTCGTTAACCGTCTCTCTGATTGCCGTATTGATTCCGCTTCTGTTCATGGGAGATATCATTGGCCGCCTCTTTCGCGAATTCGCGATCACGCTCAGTGTGACGATCCTGGTTTCGGCATTTGTTTCGCTGACGCTGACACCGATGATGTGTTCGAGGCTTCTGAAGCATCGCAAACACAGCGAACAGAATGCGCTGTTCCGCGCATCGGAGAGAGGATTCGAAGCCATCGTCGAGGCCTATGCTTCAACACTGCGATGGGTTCTGAGACATCAGACGCTGACCCTATTTGTCACCGTTGGCACACTCGCCGGCACACTCCTGCTTTACGTTGTGGTGCCCAAGGGTTTTTTCCCGGTGCAGGATACCGGCGCAATCCTCGGAGTGTCGGAGGCCGCGCAGAGCACTTCATTCAACGCCATGGCCGAACGTCAGCAGGCACTGGCCCACGTGATTCTCCAGGACCCGGACGTCGAGAGCTTGTCTTCATTCATTGGAGTCGATGGAACCAACACAACCATCAACTCCGGCCGCCTGCAAATCAATCTGAAGCCCCTGGATCAACGGAAATCCAGCGCCAGTGATGTCATTCGACGCCTGCAGCCGCAAATCGCCAGGGTGCAGGGCATCACCATGTTCATGCAGCCGGTGCAGGACTTGTCTGTGGATGATCGGATCAGCCGCACGCAGTATCAGTACAGCCTTGAGGATGCCAGTGGCGAAGAGCTCAATCTCTGGGCTCCGAAGCTGGTCGAGAAACTGCGCACGTTGCCGGAACTACGCGATGTTGCCAGCGATCAGCAGGACCAGGGGCTTCAAGCATCGGTGATCATCGACCGGGATACCGCATCACGTTTCGGCATCACACCCCAAATGATTGACGACACACTCTACGACGCATTTGGCCAGCGGCAGGTTTCGACGATGTTCACGCAGCTGAATCAGTACCACGTCGTGATCGAAGTGGCACCACAGTTCCAGAAAAGTCCGGATTCTCTGGATCAGATCTACATTCGTTCTTCCACCGGCACTCAGGTTCCACTGAGTCAGATCTCCAGGGTTGAACAGAAGTCGACGCCGCTTGCGATCAACCATCAGGGGCAGTTTCCGGAAGTGACGCTTTCATTCAATCTCGCTCCCGGAGCCGCACTGGGCGATGCCGTCAAGGCCATCAACGAAGCCGAGCGGGAAATCGGACTCCCACCCAGCATTCGAGCCAGTTTTCAGGGAACCGCGGCCGCGTTTCAGAATTCGCTGGCAAACGAATCGTGGCTGTTACTGGCAGCGCTGGTGACGGTATATATCGTCCTCGGCGTGTTGTACGAGAGCTACATCCATCCCATTACGATCCTTTCGACGCTGCCATCTGCGGGTGTGGGCGCCATCCTCGCGTTGAATTTATTTCGGATGGACCTGAGCGTCATTGCCCTGATTGGAATCATTCTGCTGATTGGCATCGTGCAGAAGAACGCCATCATGATGATCGATTTTGCGCTTCAGGCGGAACGCAAGGACGGGCTGCAGCCGTTGCAGGCCATCTATCAGGCGTGCCTGCTGCGGTTCCGGCCGATCCTGATGACCACGATGGCTGCGATGCTTGGGGGATTTCCCCTGGCGTTCGGTGCAGGTACCGGAGCCGAATTGCGCAAGCCGCTCGGCATCACGATCATCGGAGGCTTGATGGTCAGCCAGCTGCTGACGTTGTATACGACGCCGTGCGTCTACCTGGCATTCAGCAAACTGTCGCACCGCCTTCGCGCGTTTCGTGTTGGCAATGTCATTGACGAGCGGGCGTTGTCGGAGGCGGAGTAGGTCATGAGCATCTCCACACCGTTCATCAAACGACCCATCGCAACATCGCTGCTGACGTTCGCGCTGGCGCTGGCTGGAGGAATCGCTTTCATTTTTCTTCCCGTGGCGCCGATTCCCCAGATCGAATATCCGACAATCAACGTGAACGCCAACCTCCCGGGGGCGAGCCCGGACACGATGGCTTCTTCCGTTGCGACTCCGCTGGAACGCCAGTTTGGGCGGATCGCTGGAATCTCGGAGATGACGTCCGGAAGCAACCTCGGACAAACGCAGGTTGCGCTTCAGTTCGATCTGAACCGCAACATCGATGCCGCGGCGCGTGATGTTCAGGCGGCGATCAACGCGGCGCGCGGACAGCTGCCGGTCATGCCGAGCAATCCCAATATTCGAAAGGTCAACCCGTCGGATCAGCCCATCCTGATCCTGGCGCTGACGTCCGACTCCATCCAACGGAGCAAGATGTACGATCTCGCGGACTCCGTGTTGGCACAAAAGCTGGCGCAGGTCAGCGGTGTTGGCCAGGTGAATGTCACGGGAAGTTCGAAACCGGCGGTTCGGGTCCAGGTAAATCCCGGCGCGCTGAGCAAGTACGACATCGGCTGGGATCAGGTCCGCAATGCGTTGACAGCCGCCAATGCGAATCGCCCCAAGGGTTCCATTTCCAGCGATCAGACCATGTGGCAGATCTCAACGACGGATCAGTTGTTCACGGCCGACGAGTACAAGCCGCTGATCATCGCGTATCGAAATGGCGCGGCGGTTCGGCTGTCCGATATCGCCGAGGTCAGCGATTCGCTGGAAGACCGGCGTAATGCTGGACTGGCCAATGGCAAGCCGTCGGTTCTGATTCAGCTGATGAAACAGCCCTCGGCAAACATCATTGAAACGGTGGATCGAGTTTATGATTTGCTTCCGCAATTGAAGGCTTCGATTCCGCCATCGGTCAATCTCGCTGTCATTATCGACCGCACCGCAACGATTCGCGCGTCGATCTCCGACATCGAATACACGATTTTGATTTCCATTGGGCTGGTGATCCTGGTGGTATTTCTGTTCCTGCGGAATTTCTGGGCGACGATCATTCCAAGTATCTCGGTGCCTCTGTCGTTGCTGGGAACATTCGGCGTGATGTACCTGCTGGGATACAGCGTCGACAACCTTTCACTCATGGCGCTGGCAATTTCGACCGGATTCGTCGTGGATGATGCCATTGTCGTCATTGAGAACATCACACGATATCTCGAAAAGGGATTCAGTCCGGGCATGGCTGCGCTGAAAGGATCACGGGAAATTTCCTTCACGGTCGTTTCCATGAGTCTGTCGCTGATTGCGGTTTTTATTCCGATTCTGCTGATGGGCGGGATCGTGGGTCGCCTGTTCCGGGAATTCTCCGTGACTCTGGTTGTCGCAATCGCCGTTTCACTGGTGGTGTCGCTGACAACGACGCCGTCCATGTGCGCCAAGTTCCTTCACCCGGATCAGCATCGCGGACATGGAAGGCTGTATCGGGCGTCGGAACGGGTGTTCGAATGGATTCTCGGCGGATACCGCGTTTCGCTCCGCTGGGTGCTGCATCACCAGCCGTTCATGCTGGGACTCACCGTGGCGACGGCATGCCTGAGTGTGTATCTGTACGTTATCGTTCCCAAGGGATTCTTTCCGCAGCAGGATACCGGACGGTTGCAGGGTTATGTTCAAGCATCTCCAGACATGTCATTCGCGATTGTGAATCAGAAACTCAACCAGATCGTCGACATCGTCCGAGCCGATCCGGCCGTCGAAGCCGTTGGTGCAGCGCTGAATGGACGCGGCGGAGGCCAGGTGAATCTGCAGCTGAAACCCATCGAAGTTCGCAAGATCAGCGCAGACCAGGTGATTGCCCGTCTGCGGCCAAAGCTGGCAAAGATTCCCGGCGCGCAGTTGTTTCTGCAGTCTGCGCAGGATATTCGCATTGGCGGCAGGCAGAGCAATTCCCAGTTTCAATACACGGTACAGGCGGATACTCCCGAAGAAGCGCAAAAGTGGGGGCAGAAAATTCTCGACACCATCAAGAAGATACCCGCGCTCCAGGATTCCAATACGGACCTCCAGAATCGAGGCCTGCAGGCGGTGCTGGCATACGATCGGGACACGGCATCTCGGCTCGGCGTGACCCCACAGCAGATGGACGACACGCTATACGATGCGCTCGGACAGCGTCAGGTTTCGACGATGTACGAAGCGCTGAATCAGTATCACGTCGTCATGGAGGTCGACCCTCGCTATCAGCAGAATCCCGAATCGATTCAAGACCTCTATGTTCGATCATCTGCAGGCACTCAGGTTCCCATGAGCGCAATGACCGGCTACAAGATGGGGCTGACCGCGCAGAGCATCAATCATCAGGGGCAGTTTCCAGCTGTGACGCTATCGTTCAACATCGCGCCTGGCGTTGCGCTCGGCGATGCGATTGCCCAGGTGGATGCTGCGACGAAGGAGATGTCGTTACCTGCAACGGTCCATGGAAGTTTTGCGGGAACGGCCCAGGCATTTCAGACCTCACTGGAGAATGAGCCCTATCTGATTCTCGCCGCGCTGTTGACCGTCTACATCGTTCTCGGAATGCTGTATGAAAGTTACATTCACCCGATCACGATTCTGTCGACGCTGCCGTCGGCCGGGGTGGGTGCGATCCTCGCACTGCTTTACACAAAGATTGAGCTGAACGTCATTGCATTGATCGGAATCATTCTGCTGATTGGCATCGTGAAGAAAAACGCGATCATGATGATCGACTTCGCACTCGAGGCGGAACGGAGAGATGGACTGAAGCCGGTGGATGCCGTATTCCAGGCATGCATGCTGCGATTCCGTCCGATCACAATGACGACAATGGCAGCAATGCTGGGAGGCCTGCCCCTCGCCCTCGGAACCGGAACGGGAGCCGAACTTCGGCGTCCGCTGGGAATCACGATTGTCGGCGGATTGATGGTCAGCCAGTTGCTGACTTTGTACACGACCCCGGTCGTCTACGTTTATATGGATCGCCTGCGACTATGGTTCGAACGCCACCGCCATCGGCTTCGCCGCACGATACCGGCTCACTCCCAGGCAGGCATTGGACCGGATTGATCCTGGGCTGCCTTAATGCCCGAATCGGAAAATGCTTTGGAGCCGATCCCTCTCCCGAAGGGAGATGGTGGTGCGAAGCACCAGGTGGGGGGTGCGCTTCTCTGCACCCTTCGTATCCCGAAATCCACATCGAAAGAACTCACCGTCCGAAGAAATGCACTCACGATTCAATTGAGCGACCGTCGTTGCCTCATGTCATTCGGCATTCCCGTTACGCGAGGATTCGGAATAGGAAATACTGGCCTGAGTGGGAAGGGCCAGGGCGGTACCGGCGGCACTGATGGCGTCCATTATCCGCAGGAGCAGACTCTGCTGAATGCTCAGAAATTCGTCATAGTCCGACGTCCGGATATAGGCAAAGACCTCAACATCGAGTGAATACGGTCCTGCACCGATAAAACGCACCGGCAAGTTCCCAACCTCCGCTTTGGGGTCTTCTGTGAGAATGCGACGGATGTCTTCCAGGATTTTTCGGACCTGGTCCGGGCTGGTATCCCTCCTGAGATTCAGCGTGGGATGGAACCAGACTTTGTCTCGCATGGAAAAATTCTCCAATACGATCGACGAAAACTCCGCATTGGGAATCGAAACCAGAGTTCGATCGAGCGTCCGAATCCTGGTGGATCGCAGCCCGATGTCTTCCACGGTTCCAACACGGTCACCGAATTTGCAGAAGTCCCCCACAGCCACAGGCCGGTCGCTGACCACGGCAACGCCGCCGAAAAGGTTTTCGATCGTCTTCTGGGCCGCGAGTGCGATTGCGATGCCACCAATTCCCAGACCGGCAAGAATCGTGCCCGTGTTGTATCCCCAGCTGCCGATGATAAACGTCGCCGCGAATACAAATACCATGATCTTGGTAGCTCGCGAGGCCAGGGGCAATGTCGAACGCGAAAGGACGTGGTGCCGGTTGTCCAGCTTCGATCGCATTTGTTCCATGACCAGGTCCACGACATTGATGGCAAACCATGCAATACCAATGATGATCAGCAGTGTGCAGAAACGCGCAACATACAGGCGAAAGAGCGCGGGCAGTTCGAGCCATTCCACGCTGGCGCGCAGAAACAAGCCGGCGAGCAGAAGATATGCAGGCGTGGCAATTGCCTGAACTATCAATCTCTCAAACTTCGGTGCGAATATCCGGACGACAGGCCCCAGTGCCAGGATCCCCAGGCGGGACAATGCCCGCGAAAGCGTGGCAACCGCGAGGGCAACCAATGCCAGGCCGATCCACCGCCAGACAGGGACACCGCCCAGGCTCCACGAAACGAGCACCGTCGGGAGATAGTGTTCAATCGGCGAATCGCTGGTGATCTGCACCATCTCCGGAATCAACGCCACACTGTTCGAAGAGAATAGCCACACCTGCAGCCCGGTCCGCAGGGTCTTCCTTTCGAGCTGGAGCTCCAGGGCCCTCCCGTTGAGTTCGTAAGACCGGACATGTTCCAGGTTCGCAGCGCGTCCGTCGGACAAATCACCCTGCGCGTCTGCGCTGAGGTCGGCTACATCGAAATCGGTATCCCGATCCAGAACCTGCCCGAGTTGTTGAGCGATGACGGGACCGTCTTTTCGCCGCTGATCGCGTGGCATTTGCTCGAGATCAAGATATCGTGCCGCACGCTCAAAGTTTTTCGATCTGGAAGCTTCCAGGAAGGAAATGACCGAACTCTGCGGCGACAGGCGATTAAACGGATCCTGCGGCGATGCCCCTTTGGCATCTTGTGGGGAGATTGACCCGGGAATGGGTATTTGTCCGTTCAGTCCTGAAACGAAAACTATCATCACGCAAATCGTAAGAAGTTCTAGCGGAAAGACTTTGCGAAATTCGGCTGCAAACATACGCAGGATGGCTGCAAATTCGGCACCAATCGGATATACGGAACGATTCTCGCTCGCTGAGAGCAGCTTCTGGGATCGCTCCGATACGGCGCGCGTGGATACCTCCGGATTGTACCGGCGGGACCATACGAGAATTTTCGACTTTGACTGCAGTCGCCGGTCGTTTTCGCGATACCACATGAACCTCTTCGATGCTCACTCGCATCGGCGCAATCTCTGAGATGAAAGGAATTCGGTATTGGTCGGCGACACACATGACTCTGGCGCTATTTCAATTTGGTTCGGACGGGAACAAACGTAAGCGGACTGACCTCTGGCCATGAAGCGTCCCCAATCAATCGTGCGGTCGCCTATTATCGCTTTGTCGCGGGCGTCCCCTCGGATCTGGAGCCGCCGGCGCAACGATAGGCCGGGATTTGCGGTGCGGACTATTTCGACTGTGGCATCGCAGCAATCGATCCGGGCATCCACGACTTCAACTGATCCAATTGTTTCGCCAGCCTCTCCTCTCGTGCCTTATCTTTTTTGGACGCTGCCGGAGACACACCGCCGGCATAGAAGCCGAGAATATCCTTTCTCAGATCGGCCGATGTCGTCTTGAATTTGTCATCGGTAAGCCGATCCAGCAGGTCCGCGTACGTCTCGTCGGCGAGCGAATATTCCGCAGACACTGCGGGTTTCCCGCTGTCCAAATCGCGATTGGGCAGGGTGATTCTACCGCTTCGAATCTGCTCCAGAAATCGCCGATATTGATCCGTGGTGCTGTTGATGCTCTTGACATACATCTCTTCCGTTTGTGGCGTCGGCTTTTGAAAGGATAAAACCTTGAGAGGACCGATTTTGGGAAGAACTCGAATCATCGTTCCCAGCAGGCGAGTGCCGACGCCTGGCCTCGAGTAATCCTCTCCCCACTCCTTTTCATAGTCGGATCGTGAGATTCGGTATACAAACTCCGCGTCCGAGGCCGTTGGGGTTGCCGCGAGAATTTCCTCCCTGTGTGTCTTCAATGCAACGATGGTCAGTTCGGGAATGAGCTTACTGATGGCATAACGATAGGAACCCACCGCCAGATCGAGCTGCGGTAGAACGTCGTCCAGCTTCATGCCATAGACGATCGGGAAAACGCGTTCCAGCAGTTCTTTCGAAACCTTGAATCCGATGAAATCGTGATATTGCTGCGACGCATATCGTTTTTTCGCGACCTGCACAACGTCAAAGCCGAATTCAGTCCTCACATGGGCGGTATTGTTCTGGGCGAAAGTGATCGAATTCCCAAACTTTGCCTTCAGCTTTGGATTGAGTATGGCGACTGCCTGATTGACGGTGGGATGGCCCGTGAGGTCGGCTGTATAGTGCGCGAGAGCGCCGAGGGCGAATGCATACTCGTGGGCATCCTTGCTTTCCTTCAGCAACTGCAGCACGAAGTCTCCGCTGCGAACGTAGTGGACCAGGTTGCTGAATTCCCGGCTTCCAAACGGGTAGTAGCCCAAATCCTGAATGACGGCACCGCCATAGGCGTAGGCGCGTGATTCTCGAAGTTCATCTTCCTTCAGAGTTGGAAAGCGCTTCAGCAGAATAGGGCGGATCTCACTCCCCCAGAGCAGATCCACTATTTCTTCATGACTCAGTACGGAATACGAAAACGCGGGAACGCCGCAAAGCAAAGTAAAAGCTACAGCGATCGCGATGCAGTTCAAACCTCTGCCTGGACGTTTCATCATAAAACGTGCACCTTTGCGGGAGTCAGACTGCAACCGTAGGCGGATCTATGAGAGTCCGCTCTTCCATCGGTTTCCCCCGCCAGTTCGGGCAAAAGTGGATTCGGAGAGTCCAGTAGCCCTCAGCGAAACTGCTTGTCGTCTGCCGACGGGCCATAGATCGCAGGAACCCTGGCACCCATTAATCGCAGGTAGACCGTCATCTGCCCGCGATGGTGCGCCCAGTGATTGAACGTGTCCTGAATCATCTCGTACCGCGGCGCTTCCATAACGACCTGGCCGCGCGCCAGCAATCGCCAGTTCGTTTTCAAATGTTCATCCGACGTATTTTCAAAAGCGGTACGAGCATCCGCCGACGCTTTGTCGAGAGCCTGCAACAGCTCCTGGCTTTCGTCCATGCGCTTCTGGTCCATCTTTCCGCCGTTGGCGGGAGCAATGTCCAGTTCAGCCTGGTTTATCTGCATGGTGATCCATGTTGGGATAGTGGCGACCATGTTCGCCAGATAACCGAAGATCATCGACTTTTCATGAGGCTTCCAGTCGTACTTGCCCGCCGGTACCTGCTCCAAAGCAGCACGCGAGCGGTGCACCTCGCGCTCCAGTTCCGCCAGAAGAAAATCCTTTATTTTAAGGCTCGACTGATTTTCCACGAACCCAAACTATGCAGTTACCGTGCCACGGTTCAGATGGAGGCATCTGCTGCATCGAAAGAGATTCATCCAAAAACAAACATCCATGGACGGATGGAACGGTGGCCTCTTGATGGCCACTTAGTGGCAACAGTCTTCCCTCTCGTCACAGAAGCTACGATGGCGCGAAAATCATCCATCGGATTTCACGCGGATGGCCGGCGGTGAGCGGGCGGGTTGTTTTTGGAATTACTCGAGAACCGGAAGGTAGGGACGTCATGCAGGAATGGTCAACGACGGCATGCTGTAGGCGCGGTCTGTGACCGCGCCCGATGCTTATTCTCGAAGTGTCCTGAAACTAAAAATGCGCGCGGTCACAGACCGCGCCTACAGGACACCCAATCGATATTCCGCTTCCCCCGCTGGGCTTATGCTTCCTGGGCTTCGGCCTTCAGCCGTTTCCGTTCCTCGGCGTCCTGGAACCGGAATTTGACCAGGCCCGCAAGCAGTTCCTTCTGCGCAATGCGAGTGGATTTATGGCGATTGTCTTTGATCATTGGCATGCTGCCGCCCTGGATCTGGCGCGCACGAAGAGCCGAAAGAATAACGAAGCGATACTTGCTGTCGATGTTTTCAGGAATAAGAATCAAGCTGAACCTCCGAAAGACGCAATGATCTCCTCGATCCGGGCCTGCTGTCGCGACGGAACCGCATGCCCCGAACGAACGATGGATTCGAGAAGTTGGATGGAATTTTCAAGAACTTCATTGACTACGATGTAGTCATACTCACTGTAATAAGGGATTTCGCCTTTCGCGATTTCCAGCCGGCGATGAATTGCTTCATCGGACTCGAGCCTGCGCGAACGCAGCCGTCTCTCGAATTCGGAGAACGAGGGCGGCAATATGAACACGGCAATGGCCTCAGGAATCCTGGACTTCACCTGTCTTGCGCCCTGAACGTCAATATCCAGAATCACATCACAGCCGTCGGAAAGCTGCTGCTCGACAAAATGATGAGACGTCCCATAAAGCTGGCCATAGTATTCCGCCCATTCCAGGAACGCGCCCCGGTCCACCATGCTGAGAAACTCAGGCCGGTCGACAAAAAAATAGTCGACGCCGTTGGTTTCACCGGCGCGCGGCTGGCGCGTCGTATGTGAAATCGAAAATCTCAGATCGTTGAAAGCCGGCAGAAGACGTTGAAGCAGCGTGGTTTTCCCCGATCCCGAGGGGGCGGAAACGATGTAAAGGTTGGCTCGCATGAACGAACCTAACATTCTACTCAATATTCTGGACTTGCTCCCGCAATTTTTCGATCTCCACCTTGATTTCAATCGCCGCCTGGCCAAGGGACACGCCGCGCTCGTTGAGTCCGGAAGTCTTGGAAAGAATGGTCGTCACTTCGCGATTCATTTCCTGGAGAATGAAATCCATACGTTTACCCGTTTCGTCCTTAAGCTCTTTGAGCCCGGCAAACTGATCCAGGTGACTGCGAAGCCGGGTGGTCTCTTCGGTAATGTCGGCACGCTCGGCATAAATGAGGGCTTCGGTTTCCAGCCGGTGGCCGCTGTCGGCAACCAATTGTGGGGCAAGCTCTGTAACACGAGCCACCAGCTGCTGCCGGTAGTGGTCGACAAAATCCTGAGCGCCGGCAAGTATGGTCTTCAAATGACCGGCGATGTTGCCCAGACGCCGGTCGATGTCGCCCATCAGGGACTTGCCTTCAATCACGCGCATTTCCGCCAGCTTGCGTACGGCTTCGCCCGCGGCTTCCTCGAGCTTTTTCCCGATCATTTCGATTCCCGCGGGAAGCAGGTCCGTGCCGGAGACGGCAATCAGCCCCGGTACCCGGGACAACATATCCATCGTCAGATCGCCCTGTATGGGAAAGTCCATCTTCAATTGCTTCATTAAATCGACATACGCCCGAACCATTCCAACATTGGCGTCGAGTTTGACGGTTTCACGCTTGTAATCGATTCGGACGAAGGCATCAAATCGGCCGCGCTTGAAGGTCGACGTGATCCGATGGCGAACCTGATTCTCGAGACTCTGAAACTCGCCGGGAATCTTGATATGGATATCGATGTAACGGTGATTGACGCTCTTGATCTCGACAAGAACGGTCAGGTTGTCGGCTTCGGTTCTCGCGGAACCGAACCCGGTCATGCTGTAGATCATGCTTTATACCTCTTCCGGAAACTGCAGGCTGTGCAGCTTCCAATAAACTCCCTGCCTCGCAATCAAGGAGTCATGAGTGCCGCTTTCGCATATCCGGCCTTCGGAAAGAACGACGATTCTATCCGCACGTCGGATCGTGGAGAGCCGATGCGCAATCACGATGGTCGTGCGGCCTTCCATCAGATTCTGCAACGCCCGCTGAACATAGACTTCCGATTCCGTATCCAGAGACGACGTGGCCTCATCCAGGATGAGAATCGGAGCGTTTTTCAATATTGCTCTCGCAATTGAAATCCGCTGACGCTCGCCACCGGAAAGACGGAGCCCCCGTTCTCCAATTCGCGTTTCGTACTTGTCGGGAAACGCCGACACGAAATCCTCCGCCAGAGCCGCCTGGGCGGCTTGTCGCACAGACGCCGTCGTCGCGGAAGAATCGCCGTAAGCGATATTCGCCTGAATCGTATCGTCGAAAAGAATCACGTCCTGCGTCACGACGGCAATTTGCCGCCGCAGGGACTCCAGCGTACACTCCCGCAGGTTCCGGCCATCAATGCGAATCGCCCCCGAACTTACATCGAAGAATCGCGGAACCAGATTAACAAGAGTGCTCTTTCCAGCACCGCTGGCTCCTACAATAGCGACAACTTCTCCCCGATTGACACGAAACGAGACATTGCTGAGCACCGGAACATTCGAGTTGTATCCGAAGGACACATTATCGAATTCAATCGCATCCGATAATGGAGGCAGTTCGAACGTTCCCGTATCGGACTCCTGCGGCATTTCCAGGATTTCGAAGATGCGCTCGGATGCACCAAACCCCTGCTGAAAGGAATTGTTGATCCCGCTCATTCTACGAATCGCGTCATACAGCTGAACGAGTGCAAAGACGAACACCGCCATGGAGCCCGGATTGTTCTGGCGACTCGCATACACGACGTATGCGGCAACGACCAATACCCCGAGGATCTCCATCAGGGGCGATGACAGGGCGTGCGTCATCTTCTGCCGCAGATTCGTCCGGAACAATCTCTGGGTGACTCCGCGAAATCGACGATTCTCCGCACTTTCCATTCGAAACGCTTTCACGATCCGGTTTCCGGAAAACGCTTCGTAGATCACGCCCGACATATCCGCCATCTCCTGCTGGTTTGAACGGCTCAACGACCGCAGCCGCTTTCCAAACCACGCCGTGGGATACAGAACAAGCGGAAGGAGAACAAACGATGCCAGAGATAATTTCCAGTCGATGTAGAGGATTGTTCCGACCATGGCCACCGCGGTAGCGCCCTGCTTCAGCGCTTCAGCCAGCGTATCGGAAGCCGCAGACTGGACGCGCTCAATATCTGCGGATATCCGCGACATCAGTTCGCCGGTCGGGTTGCGATCGAAAAATCGAAGCGGCTGGTGAAGGATCCGGTCGAAAACATCGTTGCGAAGATTTCGAACGACAGACTGTCCGAGAAACGCACTGGCCGCGATCGCGCCGTATTCCGTGATGACCTTTGCGATTGTCGCTGCAATCAGCAGCGCAAGAATTGTATTCGGCTGGAATCCTGAAACGTATTTCAGAAACCTGTTCGAGTTCACCTGCACGGAGGACACGCCCAGAAATGTGTTAAACACCGACCCGATCAGCAAAGTGCGCAGGGATTCCAGCAGGCCTAGCAGCACCGAAAGCGCCAATGCGGCCCACAACGCCGCAATATGCTTTCGGACGTAACCCAACAGCTTTTGAGGAGCCTTCATCATGAATGGTGGATCGGCTGGAGCCCGATACTGCTTCGTACCATCGCCTCGATGTCGGAAGGTTTCTGCATTTTCAGAATTTCGCAGGCCAGTTCGCGCAGCCTTCCCAGATTCATGGTCGACAGGATCTGCCGCATGCGCGGATATGCTCCGAGACTCACCGACAATGATGTAAATCCCATTCCCAGAAGCATTGCGGCGGAGGCAGGATCTGCCGCCATTTCACCGCAAACCGTAATGGGCTTTCCTGCGGGCTCAAGAAGCTTGTGCACCTGATGCAGACAACGAAGGATGGCGGGATGAAACGGGCTGTAAAGGTGAGCGCTCGATTGATCGGACCGGTCGATGACGAGGTAGTACTGAATCAAATCGTTGGTTCCCAGACAAAGGAAATCCACTCGCGACGCCATCAGATCGCAAGTCTGCGCGGCGGCCGGAGTTTCAATCATGACACCGATCGGAACGTCGGGCGCATATGCCTCCTTCCTCCGCGAAAGATCCTTCTTCACATCTGCGATGATGTTGAGCGCTGCATCGAGGTCATCGATCGACGAAACGAACGGAAGAAGTATCCTCACGTTCCCCTTCACCGCCGCGCGGAAGAGCGCACCGAGCTGAGCTTTGAACAGTTCCTGATTCTCGAGGCAGAATCTCAGACCCCGGGTAGCCAGGCTGGGATTCACGGTGTCCCACGCATTTCGATCAGCTCCCACATCAATGGTGCGAAACGTCACGGGCATCGACTTCGCTGCCTTGAGTACATTGGAATAATCCGTTGTCAGGGACTTTTCGTCGTTCCGGCCGCCCTCGCGGAAAAAATCAAATTCG
>Ga0163163_10001410_pt1 | contig 20306 bp, 25 predicted proteins | sample S65metaG_FD_119766 | JGI IMG/M metagenome (GOLD analysis project Ga0163163, IMG submission 119766) | Switchgrass rhizosphere microbial communities from Kellogg Biological Station, Michigan, USA - S6-5 metaG | ecosystem: Host-associated > Plants > Roots > Rhizosphere > Soil | place: USA...
ATGCCGATAGGCTGGGCCGCGGCGGAGACCCAGCGCGGCGCGATCATGATCGGAAGCCGTTCCACAAGAGCTCGGACCATCTCAAACGATAGACTGCCTGTACCGATGACTATCGAAGCGCGAAATTCAATGACCGGAATTTCGGTAGATTTTAGAATTTCCCCCACTTCGTGGCGGCTTCGCAAGTGAGCGGATAGGTTGTTACTGCCGTGCCCGAGACCGCCCAGATAGATTATTCGTTGAAGGTTAGCTTCCTTCGCCGCCACAGCAAAAGTTTGTGCCGCCCTGCGGTCTTGTTCCTCGAAGGACTGGGTTGAACCCATCGAGTGAACCAGGTAGTAGGCAGTGTGTACTCGGATCATTGCCGCGCGCACTGAATCGATCTCCAGAACGTCTCCACGCACGACTTGCAATTCCGGCATCGGTTTAATAGCTTCCGGTCGCCGCGCCAAAACGCGTACCGAATAACCCGCGTTCAGAAGAGGCAGTAGTAACTTTCCACCGACGTATCCGGTCGCGCCAACGATAAGAATCAAAGGTTTCATGCAATGGGCCGTCATGACTTACGACTAGTGCAGGTTGATGGCCTTCAGGCTGGGACTTCTAGTCTCAATGACGATCTCATGGTGTTGAATCGACCTGTGGCAACCAACCGACTAGTCGAATTGGCACGAAACGTCTTCGGCCTCACGGACAGCCATGTCTTCGGACTAACTCTTTTCTCGCAGCCTGGCACGCGGCATTAAGTTCATGAAAACGACCCGAAGTGCCTTCCGATAAATGGTGGACATCAGGACGAGGCTATTGCGCCTGACGAAAATACTGCCCCCACTGTTCTGCGGAAACTACCGCTAAACTATTGCCACCCCCCGCCGCGATGATCTTGTCGATCGTTCCAGGAGCATTATCAATAGACCCGAGCAGCCCGAATCCCGCGGGGGCGCCAACGAACGGGGGGGATCTCTGCCAATACCAGGCCCATTGCCAGAAATTGAGGGCGTTGGTTCCCGCGGAGTACTGCATGCTGGCAATCGCCCGTTGCCAGGGATCTGTCGCCAGCGCCCGACGATAGAACAGTACCCAACTTTCCGCGGAAGTATTTTGAAGTCCATTGCCGCCACCCGCGGCGATATTCTTTTCGATTAATCCCGGAGTATTGTCGATAGAGCCGATCGCACCGAATCCGGTGGGGGCTGCAGGAAATGCGGGAGATCGCTGCCAGAACCACGCCCACTGCCAGAAATTGAGGCTATTACCCCCGGCGGCGACTTTCATAGCGGTAATTGCTTGTTGCCACAGCATGGGTACTCCCGGATCATAGAGCTCGGCACTGGGGGTTTGCGAAAGCGAGGACCCGGATCCTGTGATTAAGACCTTGCCATCATGGAGCAGGGTGGCCTTGTTCGGGAGCGTTGTCATCTTACCGGCAGAAACGAAGGTGCCCAAAACCGGATCATACAATTCGGCGCCGCTGGTGATTGGGAGTCCGGGCAATTGGGCAGCCGTGAACAAGACCGTTCCATCGCCCAGGAGAGTGGCCGTGCCGAAATCATGTGGCCAGATCGTGTCCCCGACACCAGCAAATGTCCCACTCGCGGGGTCATATACTTCTGCCTCGGAAGGGCCGCCATCGTCGGAAGTTCCCACGAACAATACTTGGCCATTCATGAGCAGAGTCGCCGTATTTACGGAATACCATTCGCTCATAGGACCAGTGCGGCTGAATGTGTTGATGCCGGGGTCATAAAGTTCGGTCACGCCGATATCACAACTGGGACCGCCACACCCAGTGAGCAAGACACTGCCGTCAGTGAGCATGGTGGCCGTGTAAACCCAAAACGTGCTGTCGGCGTACGGCCCGGTGGCACTGAACGTGCCGGCAACGGGGTCAAAAAGTTGAGCGCTGAAATTTACGGCGATAAGGACTTTGCCGGTCCGAAGTAAAATGGCCTGGCCCCCGCCGCTCGCGTTTCCGCCCGAGACCATGTCACCGGTACGAGTAAAGATTCCGGTGGAGGAATCGTACAGTTCCGTGCTCTCCAGCGGGCCGAAAGGGCCTGTGCCTCCCGCGATCAGGACACGGCCATCCGGAAGCACGGTAGCCGCATGGCTCCGGCGGGGCACAGTCATCTCGCCTGTTGGGGTGAACAGGCCGGTTGTTGGATCGTATAGTTCGGCGGTAGTAGTGATTGAAGACGGCAAGCCGGTTGTGCCTCCGGCGATCAAGACTCGACCATCCGGCAGCAGGGTGGCTGTGTGATTCGCCCGGACCGTGCTCATGTAGCCAGTGGGCTTGAAGGTACCCGGTGTTTGTGCCACGGCGGGGGCGCGGCCCACAAGTCCCAAGATGAAGAGTGCGAGGAACCAGTTCGCCTTGACCGACCCGCTAAATTTCTTATCGATTAGTTGCATTTCCTGCCTCCCGACTGAAATGACCTGGAAACTATTGGTGGGAGATACTGTTCCGCCGCGATCTCAAGACCGCTGCAACTATACAACATTAGCGTGCCAATTGTACGGAGCCTAGTGGGATCGAACACGACCACTCGCCTCCGCAGTTGTGCAAGGAGCGGAAACTACGGGAAGACAACACTGCCGAGAAGGGTGTTCTTAAGCCCGATAATGCCCCGTGGCGGTCGCTCTCATGTGTCGAGATCAGGATGTTGCTCCTGCGGCGTGGACGCAAGGTGACAAGATAAGTACGGGCATTCCCGATGCGGCTATGGTCCCTTCATCCTTCGCTACTAGATCGAGCAGGACTCCTGGCTCTATGGCGCCAGGCGTTACTCGCGCAAAAGGCTCATTCCCCTTCCAACAAGCTTCCGATAATACGTGATATCAGTCCGCGAGCATTTCGCCGACTTTTACGAGATCCATTACACCCTGAGGATTAGCCATTCATTGTGAACTATCTGATCAGTGGAGGTGTCTGATCGTAATCCACTGTATCGAATCGCGCGGTGCTCACCATCCAATCAGATCACTCAGTACTGGGTTCAAAAATCGAACGGCGAGCGATTTTGGGCTACCTTTCAGGAATTAAAGGCACGGTAACCACTTGCGTACACCGCAGCCGATTCTGCACTTGACATCAGCAGAGGCAAAGCCGCTCACTGGATTGCTCTCCCAACGTCGAGCAGAATAGAGAGATCCACGCGGTCAAGTCCTGAGTGACGGCGCATCCGGAATGTATGGTCCGCCGCCTGGATGCAAGCGAAAAGTGAGAGGGACAAGATTGGTTTGCGCAAATGTATACGGCCTTCAGTGGAGGGAAAAATCTCCGGGCCACGATGGAATGCGCTACGCTCTCTTCCCATTTAGTTATGCAGTCTTGGAAGACTTCTTCCGGATGCGGGTTTGGAGAGCGCCGGTTTGACCGTTGTGCCATCTCATTGTTCGTCAGCAAACCTGGCAGGAAAATCATAAACTCCTCAGCTGTGGTCAGTCGGGCTTAAGCAGCGGCCGGCAGCGGAGCCCGATAAGCTTCGCCAGTAGCCAGTACCGCCCAAGCCATGCGCGCCAACTTATTGGCTAACGCCACGCCGGCCACGTGGTAGTGGCTACGTGCTGTTAGCTTTTCCAGCCATGCCCTCAGGCCGGGAGTCTGCTTGGTCTTCTGCTGCAACACGGCCCGCGCACATTGCACGAATAGTTTTCGTAAATATCGGTTTCCCCGTTTGCTGATACCGAGCAATTTTTGTTTGCCGCCTGTGGAGTGCTCTCGAGGAACTACTCCCATCCAGGCCGCGAACTCTCGCCCTTTGCGAAACGCCGCTCCGTTGCCAATCGCCGCGATCACTGCGGTCGCCGTTACCGGCCCGAGGCCCGGGATCTTTACCATCCGGCGGCAGGCTTCGTTCTCAAGTGCGGTCTGTTCAATCAGCGCATCGGCCTCCTCTAAGCGTTTGGCCATCTGGTCCAGCTCCAACTTCAGTTGCGCCAGCAGCAAGCGTAATGCTCCCGACAGTTTCGCATCCGCGTCCTCCAAGATCCCCGGTAACGCAGCTTCTATATAGCGCCGGCCCTTGCGCACGGTGATCCCGCGTTCGAGCAGCAAGCTACGAATCTGGTTGATCACCGCCGTGCGACGCGACACCCACCGTTCGCGCACTCGATGCAGGGACTGCAGATCCAGCTGGTCGTCGCTCTTGATCGGCACGAACCGCATCCTCGGCCGGCTCACCGCTTCCGCAATCGCCTCCGCATCAATGTAGTCATTCTTGTTGGTCTTCACGTACGGCTTCACATACTGGGCGGGAATCAGACGTACCTCATGTCCCTGTTGCTGCAGCGCCCGGCCAAGGAAGTGGGCGCCTCCGCAGGCTTCCATGCCAATCAAATACACCTTCCGGTTCGCGGTGAAATGTAGCAACTGTGCTCGCGAGAACTGTTTGCGTATGATTACTTCGCCGCGCTCGTTCAGACCTACTATATGAAACTTCGTCTTGCCTAAATCAATGCCGATCGTGTGGACCTTCATGGAATGCCTCCTTCGTTCATCTTCTACACCCTTGTGCTCAGGTGTGAAGGCGGCGGACCATCCCATTAGTCATTGTGGCCGTAAGAGCCTGATAATACTCATTATAGGGGGTCAAAAACGCGCTCCATCGTTTGCGAAGGTCGGAGCGCTCGGCGCGAGCCACGCTGACGTCCTCCGCGCTCCTTTCGTCTGCCACCGCACTCATGATAATGTTGCCCCATGCAACCGTGCACTGAGAGAGACAAACTGAAGGCTGCTGCGGTCGAAGCGATGCGGGATGTTGTCAATTTCGCGAATCGACTACTCGAGGCGGTCTCCGGCAAAGATTCTTGCGGGTCAGTCACGCCTCTGGACAAAGATTTAGAGAATGCCGTGGGGACCAAGGAGCGGGCCTTTGGAGCGCTCGCGCAGCATTGTAAGGAGCACGGCTGCGACAACGTAATAGAACGTAAAATGGCTGACCTGATCGTGAAGTAGCGCTCGCGGTAAAATTTGGTCGTGTCCGAAGGCATTCCCCAAATCACCATTTTCTACGACCTCAAAACCGGCTCGTATGGCTTCTCTACCCGCTTCCCCGGCCAGCCGCTGCATCACGCGATCGCGACCTTCGATACCGTCGACCAGGCGCTCGCCTGGTGCGATCCACACCAGGAACGCATCTGGGAGGAAGCGAGCGACGCGGACGAAACCAAACTACTGATCTCGCGTGACTTCAGGGAAGGCACGATTGCTTGGCGCGTGGCGCATTGGACGCTGGCGGAGTTATCCGCGTGTTAGCGATAGCACGCCCCGCTACCGGCCCACGGACGACGCCAGGACCTACGCCCGATGTGCGACCACTTCCATCGTTGCCAGATTGGCGGAAGAATCTCACGCCATTTTACCGTTCGCATTTATGCACGGCGATATGCGCCTTCAAGGCTTCCCGCGCTTTCAGGAACGCGAGTCTGGCGGATGCTGCGGCCTGATAGGTCTGCTCGAATTCCTCCTGCTTGCACGACTCCAGTCGCCGGGTAACGTCCACATATACCCTTGTGTCGGCCCGCAAGCGACCATGAAGGACCTGATGCACCCTACACACTTGGGGCTGCATCGTCGCGGAGGTTCCCGCCATGTCGATATAGAGGCCTGCAGGATGAAACTGTTTCACTCCAAAAAGTACCTAGGGTACTGCCGGGCGAAATCTATTGTTATGATGATTCGCTGATGGAACCACAGCCTACCAATGCCCACGAACGCCAGATAGCCAAAATCATAGATGCTAGATGCAAGCGCGACGAGTGCTCATACCAAGGGGGGCATACTGGAGGTCACCGGCTCAGTACACTTTTCGATGTCTGAAGACGACATCAAATACATGGTGGCTGCCCTGAAACCGAACTGCCTTCGCTCTGCGCACGCTTAGGACACGAAGAAGATTCTAACGGGCAGATCCCGCTTCTGGGCGGGCGTCCATTAACATGTGCCCTCATGGCTGGGGGACACTGCGCCGTCCCGGCCATATTCAACCCGAAACCTTTCGCCCGGGGTGATGGCCTTCGGGCATCCGCCGCACGCTCGTCGACGGAGGCAACTTTTGCATCTACAGCAACCTGCTTGAGCATGGCTCTTTTTTGCGAAACTTTCTCCGCCGTTCGACCCTCACGTTGCTATGACCGAAGATACTGTCGAGACGGGCGGCCATGGGGATACCTCGTTGAGCGGGAAGCCGCCCCCTACGGATCAGAGGTTGCTCCAGGACATCCTTGAATTGACAGCCCGAAACGAATTAGGCGAAGCGCATCGCCGCTTGGATGAGCATCTGAAGGCATAAGGTTAAAATTGACCATTAGATAGGCTTCTTTTGCGAAATTAAAGGATTCATACTCAGGACATCGACGGGCATTCCTCCGAGTGCCTGCAAGGCCGGGAGCCGCCTGCTCCCCTCGGACCAGGCGCTCCCGCTCCAACATCCCACCCGAACTGTAGTTGACACTAATCTTTTACACGCGTAGGGTAATAGTCCTCGAGGTACTACCGATGGCCGCTTGCGCGCACTGTGGAGCCGAAACTCAACTCTACGCAAATGGTGTTCCGACCTGCGTCAGGTGCTCAGAGCAGCGCGTGAACCAAGTTCGTAAGGGACCGTCCATAAGCGGCCAGTCGATTCGAAGCGTTCTGGTCGCTAACATAACGCAGGCTACCGCTCGCGCAAACAGGGCAAGCCAAGCTTTTATTGAGCTCATGGGCCAAATACCCAGCGGCTTACCGCATCCAGACGGCATTCAGCGCATTCACAACGCTTCAGGTGAACTGGCTAAGGCCCGTAAGGATTTAATGAGGGCGCACGCGGCCCTCGATGACTTTCTGAAAACAGGCGTCGTGCCGCAAGACTTAAAGCGAAGCGGATGAAATTCCTAGCCAAGCAGATTTAGCGGACTACAAAAAAAGCGGGTGCTTAAAGACACCCGCACGTGCAGCGCCGGGATATGCTCCGGCGAATAATCCCCTGGTGAAACCGATTCCTCCGACTGAAATCCGGCCCCACTCGATAGGACAGGAGAAGCCCGAAAGCTGCTCCTGGGCGGTGACCTCGGAGGAAGACCCGCCGAACAGTAGTATATCTCTCGGTTAGTACTAGGAATAACCCTATCTTTGGATAGTGAAAATTCTGCCGGAAGACCTGACGCGGAGCGCGTGTGGATCGCTCATTTCCAACCTTGGAACGTTCGCCGCGTTGACCACGGTCGTCGCCGTTGGTCGGCAGTTTTGGCGCCGCGTACTTCGATGATCCCATCCTCTTCGCCCCAGGCTTCTCACACAATTCCTGCCCTCCAACTGCGTGCTGGGGGTTACGGGCTGAAATAGAAGCGTATGATCACTTGGCTAGCGACCGGAATATCGTCGACGCGGGAGGGTGCAAACGTCCATTTTCGCGACGCCGCCAGTGCGGCGTTCGCCAGAGTCAAATTCAAAGGGTCCCCATAGTCGACCACCTCAGCGTCGTTTACCGAACCGGATTCGCTTACATAAACCTTCACGCCGACAGCAACTGGCCGAATGAGTTGTCGATCATTGGGCATTCTGACGGTTGGTTGCTCCTGATACACAGGAACTGCGCCCACCGCGTTAGCGTGTTTCCTCGAGTGGCCTACAAAAGGTATTTTCCCGAATAGGCGTCCGAATCTGGAATTTAGAACGGGTGTAGTAGATACCTGAACACTTAGTTTTCTGCCGGATGTGGAGATGTCGTTTATATCGGCAATGGGAGAATGCGGTCGTGAGGGTTTGACATCGGGCGGAAGCAAAGGTTCGGGCGGCTTCAGCGGGCTGCTCACCGCGAATGGGCGAATCTCGGATACGTCCGACCGTCTGACCAATGGTAAGGAGAAATCCTCGCGAGCAGCGACGGTTAGTGTTTGGGGGACCGGTCGGGGTGCAGGAGTTGCGATTTTCTGGTCTTTTTCGTCATCGGATTGTACCGTCCGTGCGGACTCGGCTGCCGGCGCCTTGGCATGGGCAAGGGGCTTGACCTGAGACTGTGCACTCGGCCGGCTGTTTTGTGGATATTGGGGAATAGGTTCAATCGAGTGCGTCCCCGGCATCGGTGACGGCGGAAACATCACCTGAACCAAGCCAATCGAGTCCGGTTCTCCTGCATAGACATTCAAACGGAAGGTGACGACGGAATGCTGCGGCTGATATGTGAACTGTCCGGCCAGGAATTCGGATGGAGCCAGTTCCCTATCAGTTTGCTGGTCTCCGTCCTGAACGTGAAGAACAGCTCGAGTAGCGCCGCGCATGGCCGAGGAATGTCCATCCCAAAGCAGCCGGAGGGCTGGACCGGCTCGTTCCACTGTGAGGTATAGGTAGTTGAGCGCCCGATGATCGGGGACCGCGGAATGCCGAACGGAATAAGAAAGCAGGTTTGCCGTTAGCACCGCCAGAGTAACCGCCGCCATTACCGAACTCATTAATTTGATACCAGAACCCCGCCTGGTGGAATCGCTCCACAACTTAGTCGCGGCTGATCGACCCAAAATCGCCTTGTGAGACAGCATGTTTCCAGCACTCCCGTTTATCGACGCCGCTGCCGGGGGCGTTGTTAGATCCGAACTCTGACTGGCGGCGATGAGTGCGCCCGCCTGTTCTGAAGAGGGTCTACTGATATTCGCGTGTGCAATGTGCGTTTCCGCGGATGGCGGTGGCTGCAGGTTGACCCGCGGCGAGGAAGTACGGCCTTGCGTCGCCCCTGAGGAGAGGGATGACACCAAGGTAAATTGATGAACACACTTCAGCTTTCCATCTTCTGGAAAATAGAAGGCCCCTAACCGTGACAGTGGCGCCACCATGAGAAATAGGTTGTTGCTTACTTCAAAGCATTTCTCAAACAAGCTGGCGTCGGCTTCCTGTATTGCCAATTTTTCCGAGCGCGTCTGGCTGCGATAGATCCCTATGCTTGACGTTCCGCTCCTCGTCAGTTCTCTCCGAAAATGCGCCAAGTCAGATTCAGAAAGCAGGTAGGAAGGGCCGAAGCGGTGCTCGGATTCAATTGGCGCAAATCCTTCGATCCAGAACGTTGTCGTGTCGTCCCGGTGTTCAGTGCGGCCCAGTAAAATTCCGCCCGTTTCGAGTCCTCGGCCAGGTATGCGCTTCAACGCGACCAAGGATTCTGTGCTGATGTTCCCGATGACTTCCGGTGGGATCTGAATAGCAAAATTTCGGGAAGTTTGCGCCCATACACAAAATGGCGGGGTTGCGGAAAGAAACTCCACATTCGGCATGACAGCTATCCCTCCACTTCAAGATTGGCTGTTCTAATCTAACCACTACCGCGGGGCATAAGATTAGAGCACCTTGCGGTTAGAAGGTTTCACAATATGGTGACAGACCGTGCTTTGGATCTGGCGCGAGCGGGCGTAAAAGGCCGGATTTGCCTGGCGCCAGATTTCGGGAGATAGTATGCACAATTCCGCCTGGACTGACTCCAAAAAGCAGGCAGGATATGCAGCATGGGTACCAGAACGACCCTCCTAACAGCCAAGGAAATACGTGGCTTGGGACGGCGCCGAGCAGGCACTGAAGCACTTGAGCAACGTGTGGATGCGCGGAAAAATGACCGTTCCGCACAAGGCGGTGTGTGGAAGCAGATAATGTGGTTCGCTCCACTGTTCGAGCTGAAATTGCCAACAGCTTTGCAATAATTTCGTTCGAGAACTTCCGCAAGCGAGAACTTCCCCGCATGCTGATCGATTTTGAGCTGGCCGCAGCCGACTTTGGCCTAGCAGCCTTACGAACACCGTTGGCGGATGCCGAAACAACCCAACCAGACGCTCTATACGGGTCTACCGACTTGATACATCCCGAAAATGAGGTCCCCCCTATTTCAAAGGCATCTCTACTCCTGGTACAGCCGTGCCATTGGAGCGGGGATCATTGGACTATGCGAGCCCGCTCGTCTGATGGTTGCGCGACGTCCGTAGGATCAACTATTACGGACTCCGGATCCGGAGCATTAAGTTCTAGCTTCTCTGATAGATGAGAGCCGAACTTCTCAGTGTAAATCTTGGTGAATTCAGCACCAAGAAAAAACAACTGCGACGAGTAATAAACCCATACCAGGACAATCACGAGGGAACCGGCGGCTCCGTAGGTCGAGCCGAAACTCGCCTTTCCAAGATACAGCCCGATGAGGAATTTGCCTGCCGTGAATAGCAATGCGGTGAATGACGCGCCTACAATTACATCGCTCCATTTCAATCGCACGTCGGGCATGATTTTATAGATCGCTGCGAATAGGGCTGTGATTACCAAAAACGAAATCAGCGATGCGGCGGCCTGCAGCACCCCTTCAGGAGCCGGAAGAAAGCCCTCAAAAAACTTGCCCATAGCGGCAAGGAATGCGTTCAAGATTAGCGAAACCAAGAGTAAGAACCCAACTCCCAAAACTAAGGTAAAGGAATATATTCGATCCTTTACCACCCTAAGTAAGCTAAAGAACCCGAGGTTAGTCGACTCCAGGGGGACATGCCAAATCGTGTTCAAAGCGTCGCGAAGCTCTCCGACGACGGAGGATGCCCCAAAAGCCAAAGTTAGAAGGCCCAGCCCTGTCGCAAGTGCACCGGTGCCTGGCTCATATGCCCCTTCCAACACTCCTTGAATAGCGTGCGCCCCCTTGGAACCCACCAAATCGTGGATTTGCCAAAAAAGCTGGCCTTCAGCGGCCTGCTTGCCGTATGCGATAGCGGCAATGGCTACAACTACAACCAGCAGAGGGGCCAGCGATAACAACGTGTAAAAGGCTAATGCTGCGCCGAGTCGGGGGACATTATCGTCGTTCCACCCAATAACGGTTTCCTTCAGCAGGGCCACTAGTTCTTTTGGGCGCGGCCAACAAAGTTGTCGAAACCGGGGCGCACGTAACACGGGAAGAACCTACTGGTCGAACTTTGCAAGTGGATAACCATCTCGCGCGCTTACGGCTCCGCTAACCGCTCCGGGCACGGGTGGCGCAAACTGGTGACAAGCGCCGAAGAGAAAAAACTGCACAACTTAAAAAGCCCGAGCAAGCCCTCCGGGGGCTACCTCACTCCGATAGTGTCCAGCGAATCAAAAACGCATCCAATGAGCTATCCATCGCTCGGAAGGAAATGGCGCGAGCTGGGCCGGCTGGCTATCACTACTTCAATTTCCGCGAGCAAAGCATCGTATTCCTCGGTGATCAGGGGCAGCTTCGTCCATATACTCCTGCGGACCTGTTCCCAGTTGCGCCTGGAACGTAGCCCGGCGCCGCTCTACGATCGCGATAACGGCGTTCGCATCCACAGAATCTACCTTACCTTTTTGAGTTTTGCCGGCGCGGCAGCAGCGCGCTTCGCTGCTCACTCGCTCCGCTTCAGGTCTTCCGGCACGATCCCACGCTCCGTGAAGTCATTCAACCGCGTGTGAGCGTCATCAGTTCCTCCCGCGCTTGGGTTAGCTTATGCGAAGCGTTATGGATGCGTTGCACGCCGTCCGGGGGAGGAAGGCTGCTAGGAACGTCGCTGCTAATCGCCGCGAACTCGATGTACGCCGAATCGGCGTGTAGAGTCGCTAGAGCTAGCGCTTCCCGTAACGCGGCCTCGATATGACGGTTCACCGCATCAAATCGCCTGCTACCCGCACAACTCGGGCTGATCGGAGAACCGTTTTCATAGAGTTCGGTTTCGTTCACTTTGCAGTGGATGCATTAGGGCCATAAACGATCCCTCCTACAATCACAAAGAGTCGATGCCGGCCGCTTACTACTCCGTTTCTTTCTAAATGTGCAATGTTTGCAGTTGCCGGTGAAGCGTAACGCGGTGCTACACTCGAACCGGGTGAATGCTTGTCTTGGCTGCGGGAAGGACACGGACTTGTACTTCCGGGGAGACCCAATGTGCCCTGAGTGTTCCCAAGCCAGAGAGACAGAACTTAGGACTAAGGCGCCCTTCAAGGAACCTAAGCCACTCCAAAAACTTTCGAAGAAGGGATTTGAGAAGCCGTAATAGCCGGTCGCCGACCGCGGAGAAGATGGTGGTTTCGGGAATGCCCAACGGGGACGATTGAGTTCTATCGCGAGGAGTTCTTCGCCCGACGTTCCGAAACAATTTTGGAGTTAGGCGCTCTAATTGGGCAAGAATACCGAGTCTCAGCTCCTTTGTTGGCCAGGGCAACTTTCCGATGGATTGCCCTGGCGCTTTTTCTAGCCGAAAGTCATCCGCGAAACATTTTGGCTACCGGCTCGCTCCCACTACAAAACGACGGGCAAAGCTTTGCTTCTTGCCGCCTGCCGTGCCGGCGGGCGACCCATGTGTATCCCGTCGCCCCCGGCGTTTTCGCCGAATGTCCCTTGGAAATATTTTTGCACTGGCGTAAATCCAACGCGCGACATGTTCCTCGGTACCGCCCAAGTGGGGCGCTACCGGTGTAGCTGCAACCCGCCCAGGCTTCTTCCAGCCTTGACCGCTGGCGGCGGACCGGCTGAAGAAGAAGCGCTGAATCTACCAAGAGAATCGCAAAGCACCGCAAATAACCCACACGACGCCCAGCAGGAGTGCCAACCCACTTCCGCGCATCGAAAGCGTAAGCGCATTCGCGGCGGGTGCCTTCAAAACGAGACGCCCGAGGGCGCTCGAACCGGCGTAGTCTGGCTATTTCGGTGGGCTCCGCATTAACTACTGGGGAGAGACGTTTCGACAAAAATGTATGGCTCCCCAAAAATCTATCTCTCCCCAGGTGAGTTATTGATTCTATGTTATTAGTACTTGCGCCAATTTTTGGCAGCCGAGTCGAAAGCCGCCCCCCGGTTCTCGCGCGAACACATAGCGTTCCACTGAACGCGCACAATTCGTGAGCCTGACCGCGGGCCAACTTGCACATCACGACATGGGAGTGCCGAAGTGCGTTTCCCTGCGATGTCACTTCCCCGCGTTTTCAACCTGTAGATTATTGTTGACGGAAAAGACATTTGGAACGCCATTCGCCGCCAGGTTGATCACGTCCTTATCCGCTTGGTTTGCTACGACACCTTCCAACGTTACATTGCCATTCTTAACTAAAATATGAATCGAAGGTATGGAGCGAAATCCGTATCGAGTGGATAGCGACGATTGACTATAGATCGCCTGATATATAGCCATACGAATTTGATCATCCATGGGAGAGAGCGGAAGAACTTCAATATCATTGACAACCTGCGTCACACCCTCGACTGACTTCGCAACTCTCTCGGCATCCGACTTAAGCGTTGGCCGATTTACGGCACCAAGGAGCGTCACGGTGCTTCCGTCAACCCGAAAAGCGAGGTCATCAAAAACTCCATAATAGGGGAGCGAAAGTAGTTCATGCCGGATTTCCCGTGCGATTCTATTCTCCGACCGATTGCTTGAGATGAATGCGTCACTGTGAAGTTTGTCGTTGTGTTCTTTTTGTTGCGCGAATCCCGACTCGGGAATTACTAAGGCTAAACCAAACGCGATGCGGACCCAGTTATACCTCACGATATTGCCCCTTGGGAGAAAACCTCAGTAACTACCAGCGGAAACCGAAGGACACTGGGATGTAGTCCTCGTGCCTATCGTTGCCCATAAAGATTCGATTGTATCGAGCCTCTGCAAAGATCTTTCCATGCCATTTTGTACCAATGGCAAAACCCGCTCCGATGTTTACGCCGGGCTTATTGACTGAGTAGGACGATAGGACTTGAGTGGTTGGAACTGCAACATTGTAAAATCCAAAAAATGGATCGAAGGCCGTAAATGCTGATATGGAGGGCTGAGTGAACTCCTGCGTTGTGTGGTAGAGGCCACCCCCGCCAGTTAGATACATGTCGACATGGCTTGATGCATTCAAATGAACGATGGGGTCGAGTGTCGCGGAGAATACGCCGACGTTGCCGTCTGGAAACCCGGCTCGATTTAAAGTCGCACCGTTAATACCAAATCGATTGTAGCCGACGTCGATCATTGTGCCGAAGTATTTAGAAAAATTCATTCCGGCCCCTCCGGCAAGGTTCCATCCGTTGTCCAGGTGGCGTCCGGTATTTCCGACGGTCTCCGTAAAGCCACCGCCAACACTAAAGGCGAACCGCGGACCCTCCTGGGCTTGCAACAAGCTAGCTCCCGCCGCAATTCCAACCAATGCCACATAGTTCAAAATCTTAGTCATCTTTAAACTCCTTATTTCCGGCCCTGGGTGAAGGACTTAATTCCCACGTGCCGAGTCAAGTGCATTTCCCTGGCCACTCGAAAATGGCGGAGGTTTCGCACATTGGATCGGTACAATAGGCAGGTGAGCCTGAAGACTCGGACACTTGTCGAGTTTGAGGTAACACCGGGGGAAAAGCCAGATATCTTTGACCCGCGCAATATTTGCTCTTTCGAAAGCAAACCGTGCGCAATGCGTGCACATTTAGAAGAAATACTTAGAAGTACGTGGGAGCGTATCCGGATTTCGCGCACGTCGTTACAGCAAGCAAATTTCAACGTGAGTCGCGTTTCGGAAGGTCAAAGGCCAAATCAATTTGGGGTGGGGAGGATCATGCGATGTAGGCGATTTGCAAAAGTCATATCGATGACGCATTGAGGGCGGTTCGCGCAATCTGGATGCGCCACTGCTCCACTCTGGCATGCTGTTGCTGAGCGCGGGTAGCGAGCTGGGAAAAATCATAACCCCGGACTCGGTCGTCCCATTCGGAGACAACAGCCAGCACACGCCAGAGACCTAACTTCCCTGCAATTCCGAGCGTTAGCGTTTCCAAAGCTTCGAATGTGCCAAGTCCACGGGGTTCGTCAAAGCGAAATTTCAGCTTACTTGCCTTCTCAGCCAGCCAAGCCGTCGCCTGCTTAAGGTGAACGCCGCTCTTCCCGACTCGATCAACAATAGTCTGGAGTACCTGTTGATCTTCCTTCACATCGGCAAGCACGGTCGCGGCAAAAACTCCTAAATCCGTATCGGCGTATTGATCTCGAAGGGATTCCAGGAGTTCGATAGCGAAGGTTGAGCCGGCAAGATGATCGTGTAAGTAACTTGCGAGTGGATCGTTCATGATTTATGCATCTCCGTGTGCGTATTCCGAATCCCTCTAGGAACCGGAAGGAGCAAGTGAGCGCGCGGTCCGGTCCGTTCATCGGCCCACATGATCATCCCCGCGCGGGCACTACGCGCACCGGACGCGCTCATGATCGAGGTCTCGCAGAGGAGAACTGTGGCCGCGGGGACCCACGCTAGGGAGTAGAATCGTAGCCTCGCCGCGCGCTATCTGATAGGTCTCCGCACCTTTTCCGCGCACAAATTCATTGATGCGTTTCAATCATTACCATGGTGGGAATCATCGATTGTCTATTGCCAATCCCGATTCGCGCGAAACAAACGCACCCCTGAGTGCGGTGAGCTGAGGATTCAAAATCCCATCCCAAAGGGCCGCGAGCCACAATTGCCATGGCTACGACCCTTACGGCTTGGTAAAGCTATTAGCCCTCGCTAATAGGCTAGGTGTTCACACCATGTGAACTGACTGCTTTTTCGCCCGCCGAGGAGATATCTTCGGCTCCGGTTTCTTTTAGCAAGTCTTTCGCCCTTGAGACTTCGTTAGATGTATCGCAATGCGCGCTTGTCTTCTTCGCCGCATTGGCCGCATCCTCGATCTTCTCTTTGGCTTTGTCTTTCAAATCACCCATGGTTGCCTTCCTTTTATCTTCATCAGTTCCGTGGCTCGTCTGCCTGCCAGTTCCAGCGCGGAATGCAGAGCAAAACTTTAGTGGTGGCTCATCAAGAACCAGACAATAACCAGAGCACCAGGAACACCGAGGCCCCACGCAAGCAGATATTTCATTTTTGCCTCCTCATTGAAACTCATATGAGCCATCTTGCAGCGAGCACGTTTGGGGCCTCTTGAGAAAATCTAATTGAGATGAGTGTTTGTCTCATTCTGCAAGTCCTTTTCGTGATGAATCGTAACTCTTACGTGTGTATTCGCCGCACGCCAGATGCACAAATTGTTTCCGCGGCAGTGCGCCGCCAACGGCGTCAGATCGAACATAGGAAGACCTGCGATGTGCTTCGAACTGGGGTCTGGAGTCTAAAACGGAACTACCCCGCATCAACGCCTACGCACAGCCTTCGTGGCTGCAATCAAACCTCCGTCAGTTAGCCCCGCGGTTTTTCTAGTTAGGCCGAGGTTAATCTTACGGATAAATCAGCGATGCGGTCTCACCGGCACGGAGGTACACACACTCCTCCTTGAGATCCCGAGCCATGTTGGCCAGGAATTCCTTCAACAGTGGAAGTTGTGAATCCTCACGCGAGGCGACGCTGAACTCGCGATGCTCACCATAGGAGTCGCGGCCATCCTCGCGCCAGTAGCCGAAAATATTGCCCGCTTGGGCGGTGTAGCCGCCGAAATTATCCATAAGAAAGCTGTGCAAACGGTTCTCCATCAATGGTCCGTTCAACGATGGCTCTTTAAGTTTCAGCGATGGAAGGAGAAATACAACCGCCGTGCCCAGACTGCGTTCCCGATACTTCATGACCCGATGTTAGGAGGGTGGAATCGATTATGCAAACGACGTGGTCGGTTCCGGCAGGAGATGCAGATTCCTGAAAGTGACGGAATATCGCAGAGACTCAACGGGCGGAATGCTGTGCTCCCATTCCCGGCGCGCCGCGCCTTTAAGGAGGTAAGCGGAGCGGGGTTCCAGGCGTAGCGAAACGCGCTGCCACTTCCCCTCATCGATAGGCTTCCTGAGCCGAAAGTTACACGCCGACGCCAGGGACAGACCCATAACATCGTCGAAGAAGGGCCGGTCTTTGTGCCAGCCGATCGGTGCGCCGGGCGCATATTCCGTGACCAGGACCTGGGCGAGATCCGGCAGACTAAGCCCGGAAGCTGCCTGAATCTTCGGGTGCAGTTCGAGCAAAAAATCGGGAATCGGGTCGGCCGGGAGAGCCTTGTGCTCGCTGAAATCGTACCGCCAGCCGAATGACACCACCCGCCGCTTGCCCTCAAAACCGTGGAACTGGAATTCCTTGAAGGGCAGGTCCGCGATCTGGCTTAGCAGGCGGCGTTCGTCGTCCGGGGTGATTACGTCTGGGCAATAGCTAAGGCCTGGCGGGAGGGTTGAAGACGGTCGAAGGGGAAACAGATTGGGCTGAATTACTGCCATGGGAAACCGCGGGAAGGCGCTCATTAGTAGTGATGCGGCGGATGGAGGGACGGTTGCAGGGCTCATCTTGAAAAGCATGACGGACATTGACATCACGGAGCCGCGCCTCGGGCTGTGCGGCTGGAACGGATCGCAGCGCGCCTACTTCGCGGACTTCAATTGCATCGAGATCCAGTCGACTTTCTACGACCCGCCCGCGCTCGCAGTGGCCCGAAAATGGCGAGCCGCGGCCCCGTCCAGTTTCCAGTTCTGCCTCAAGGCCTGGCAGCTGATCACTCACACGGCCGCCAGTCCCACCTACCGGCGTTTGCGGTCCCCGATAGCGGCGAATGAAAGGGATTCGGTGGGTTCATTTCGCCAGACGGACCAGGTCTGGCAGGCCTGGCGACGCACGCTTGAAATCGCGAGAGCTCTGGAAGCGCGGGTCATTCTATTCCAGTGCCCAAAGTCCTTCATCCCAACGAGCGAAAATCTGATCAATTTCTCGGCGTTTTTCCGCCGGGTGGAAAGAGAAAGCTTTCGCCTGGCGTGGGAGCCGCGCGGCGAGGCCTGGACGGCGGACATTGTACGGGAGTTGTGCGTCGAGCACAGCCTGGTTCACTGCGTCGATCCATTCGAGGCCGTATCCGTCCACGGCGAGATGAGGTACTGGCGGCTGCACGGGCGCGGCTCCTACTCATACCGCTATACGGACGCGGATCTCGTTGCCCTCCGGCATATGTTGACCAAAGAGCCGCAGGCCGGTTTTCTCATGTTCAATAATTTTTCATCAAAGGCGGACGCTTGGAGGTTCCGGCAAGTGTTCTGAGTTCCAAGCTGGGTCGCGCTGCGGTAGCCTGGCGAGCCTGGCGAGAGCCTGATCGCAACAAAAAGTTCTGCTGCAAGTTTTACGCGTGGAGCTCAATCTGTTTATCTGTTTCGGCCCTCCGGTTGCAAGAAGTTCACGGTGTCGTGTCACCCGAACCTCGCCACTCTTTCATTAATTCACCTGCTAAGGTCGCGGCTGTCCGGAACTTTCCAGCCTGAAACTCGTTGGTTTGGCTCCCTATGAACTTGCAAGGAGATTTTGATGGTTTCCCAAAATGCCCCACGGCGGCAGCGCGAGATCCAGAAACAGGTTGTGCGAGCCGATGAAATTCATCCCAAGGCGGAGACCAAGCGCGCGATGCAGGCGGGCGCCCGCCCGTATCCGGTCCCGCCTTTCCCCAGGCAGCATCAGCGGAAACCAGGGTCCGAGGCGGCGCTCAACCCGTCGCCGCTCTACGATGCACCTTTTTACCTCGGTTCGAAGAAACTGGCGGACAAAGTCGCACTGATTACGGGGGGCGATTCCGGGATCGGACGCGCGGTAGCCATCCTATTCGCTCGGGAAGGCGCGGGTATTGCGCTTGCCTATCTGAACGAACATGATGACGCCAGGCTCACACAAAAGAAGGTGGAGACTGAAGGCCGGAAGTGTCTGCTAATCTCGGGCGACGTAAAAAGCCAGAAGTTCTGCGACAAAGCGGTCGCGCGAACGATCAAAGAATTCGGGCGTCTTGACGTGCTCGTCAACAACGCGGCTTTTCAGGTCCACACATCGCGGTTTGAAGACCTGACGGCGAAACACTTTGACGAGACGCTGAAAACTAATCTGTACGGCTATTTCTTCATGGCGCAGGCGGCGGTCAGGCGGATGAAATCGGGTTCCGCCATCATCAACACGGGATCGGTGACGGGCCTCCTCGGCAGCGAGGGGCTCCTTGATTACTCGATGACCAAGGGCGGCATTCACGCCTTCACCAGATCGCTCGCCTCGCATCTCGTGCCGCGCGGGATCAGGGTCAACGCCGTGGCGCCGGGCCCGGTCTGGACGCCGCTCAATCCTTCAGACAAAACGGCAAAGGACGTGAGTAAATTCGGTGCCGACACACCGATGAAACGGCCGGCGCAGCCGGAAGAAATCGCGCCAGCTTACGTTTTCCTGGCGTCGCCGCACTGTTCCAGTTACATCACGGGCGAAATTTTGCCGATCATTGGCGGTTATAGCGGAGGATGATATGGCCCTTGAAGAATGCTGTTCCCGTGAATGAAGGTCGGATGGACAATAACAATAGCACGCGCCACAAATCCTCCGTAGCCCTGATCCTGATTGACGTCATCAATCATTTCGAATTCCCGGACGGCGGCAAGATTCTGGAGAATGCCCTCCCCATGGCGGACCTTCTGGCCAAACTCAAGCAGCGGTGCCGACGCGCGGGCGTTCCCGCCATTTACGTGAACGATGATTTCGGCGAGTGGCGGTCCGATGGCAAAAGCTTGGTCAGAACTTGCCTACCGTCGCAATGTGGGGGCAGGCCGTTCGTCGAGCCGCTCCGGCCCGACGATGAGGACTATTTCGTACTCAAGCCAATGCATTCAGCCTTCTTCCAGACCCCGCTGGAGACCTTGCTGCACTATCTGGGAGCCACGTCACTGATCCTCACGGGGCTGGCGACGAACAGCTGCATTGTCTGCACCCCGCACGACGCGAAGATGCGCAATTTCACCCTTTATGTACCCTCCGGCTGTTCCGCGGCGCGGAGGCGGCGTGAGCATGAACAGGCCATCGATCATATAACAAGTGCTTCGGTGGTCGCGTCATCTTCGCTTCGCGTTGGCGCGCTTCGCGGCGAAAGCCGCCGCAGAAAACGAGCGAAGGCATAGTGGCGATGGAGACTCACGAAGAAGTACAGTCCCCCGCGCAGACACAATCCGTCCTCAGCAACGCGGAGATCGCGGACCGCCTCGCGGGTCTCGCGCAGTTGCTCTCAACACAGAAAGAAAATCCCTACAAGGTGAAGGCCTACCATCGCGCGGCGGCAAGAATCCGTTCGCTTTCGAGTAGTCTCGATGAGCTGGTCAGGGAAGACGCCGACCTGACGCAATTTCCCGGCATCGGCGAGGCGATCGCGAGCGCAATCCGGGAAATCGTCCTGACCGGAAAGCTCAGGAAACTGGACACGCTGCGCGGCCAGGCGGCGCCCGAGGTGGCAAGCCTCGCCGATTATACGCGGCTCGATCCCAAGCGGGTTCTGCGTGTTTACAAGAAACTCAAGATTTCCTCGATAGAATCGCTGCGCGAAAAACTGGAAAGCGGCGAGATCGAATCGGCGCTCGGCCTGCGCATGGCGCAACATATCCGG
>Ga0163163_10001411_pt1 | contig 20302 bp, 16 predicted proteins | sample S65metaG_FD_119766 | JGI IMG/M metagenome (GOLD analysis project Ga0163163, IMG submission 119766) | Switchgrass rhizosphere microbial communities from Kellogg Biological Station, Michigan, USA - S6-5 metaG | ecosystem: Host-associated > Plants > Roots > Rhizosphere > Soil | place: USA...
AAGGGATAAGTCATCAGGATGGATTGACGGCGACTCTCGACTGGCGCGCCGTTGTACGATCGCGAACGTCAAGGGAAGAACCGTAAGCACAGCAATCGTTGATGCCGCTAGTCCACCAATGACTGCGCGCCCCAGAGGCGCAGTCTGCTCTCCGCCCTCGCCAAGGGCCAAAGCTATCGGAATCATTCCAGCAATCATTGCAAAGCTCGTCATTAAGATCGGCCGCAACCGGCTAACAGCGCCGAAGTTTGCCGCCTCGTCTGGTGCGAGCCCTCCACGACGGCTCGACTCGGCAAACGTTACTAACAGGATCGCATTAGCTACCGATACGCCGATCGCCATAATCGCGCCCATGAACGACTGCACGTTCAGCGTTGTTCGCGTAAGCCATAACGTGATTGCCACGCCCGCGAGCACCGCCGGAATTGTCGAGAGAACCACTAGAGCGATGCGCGGCGATTGAAAGAAGGCTGTCAATAACAGCACGATGGCGACGATAGCAATCAACAATCCCAACTGCAGTCCGGAGCGAGTTTGCAGCATCTGCGGCACCTGCCCGCGCACGTCAACCCTTGATCCTTTCGGTGCCTCTCCGGCGCGTTTGATTGCGCCATTTACGTCATTCGCAATGCTACTCAAATCTGATCCTTCGATATTTGCCGTGATAGTGATCATCCGTTGTTGATTGTAGCGATCGTATTCGCCGATCATGGTCCCATAGCCGACCTGCGCGACGTCGCCAACTAGTGGACGCTGCGCACCACTGGGCATCGCGGGAACGCTCTCGACGTCTTCGATGCTTTTCATTTGTGACTGTGGAATTTCTACTTGAACTTGATAGGCATTACCCGACGTTGGATCGCGCCAGTAATTAGGCTGGGTAAAGCGGCTTGAGGAAGTTGCAGCAATCAGCGAACGGGAAACCTGTTCGACTGTGACCCCGAGTTGGCCGGCCCGTTCACGATCGATATTCACGTCCACAGTGGGGTAATCAAGTGGTTGCCCAAACTGAACGTCTCTTAGAGCCCGAATCTGATTCATTTGGTCGCGTACCGTCTGAGCGTAAGCCCGATTGGCGGCCAGACTTGAACCACTGATCGCGACCTCGATCGGAGTGGACGAACCGAAATTCATGATCTGGCTTACGATGTCTGCCGCCTCGAATGAGAATTCGGTTCCCGGCAGCGCGGCAGCGAGTTTCGGGCGCAAACGCTCTCTCAGTTCGGCCACTCGCGCGCCCGAACCGCGTTTCAAGGCGACTTGCAAGACTGCTTCATGCGGCCCACTGGACCATTGATAAATCGTGTTAACCGGAAAGCTCGGCGGCTGCACTCCGACGTAACCGAGGGTGATGTCAACGTTATTTTTTCCCGCTTCCTCGGCAATGATATCGAGTGCTTTGAGCGCAATCACTTCGGTGCGTTCGATGCGCGTGCCGGTCGGAGCCCGCAGACGTATCCTGATCTGGCCAGCATCCACAGTAGGAAAGATATCGGTGCCGAGCTTACGCCCAATGAGAGTCAGCGCCACTAAGACGACTACCGCGTAAACAGCTAACACCTGCCACCTGAACTGCGAAATTGTCTCCAGCCACTGGTTGTAGCGCTTTCGAATACGGTCAAAGAACGATGGGCCATGACCTGCGACGTCTGCTGATTTCAGCAGCCAAATCGACAGCACCGGCACTAACGTGCTCGAAAGTACATACGATGCCAGCATCGCAAAGCCAATGGCCAGTGCGAGCGGGATAAAGAGTGAGCGGGCGACTCCTGTCATGAAGAAGGACGGTGCGAATACCGCCAGGATGGAAAGCAAAGCAAGGAGGCGTGGGCCAATAGTCTCTTTCGTGGCAATCAGCACAGCATTTGCGAGTAGTTCACCTCGCGCAAGGTGCGCATGAATATTTTCGATCTCGACGGTAGCTTCGTCGACCAGAATGCCGACGGCCAATGCCAGACCACCAAGAGTCATGATGTTGATTGTTTGTCCACTCAACCACAGGGCCACCACTGAAGTTAGCAAGGCAACCGGAATCGTGGTCACAACAATCAAGGCACTGCGAGAGTCACCGAGGAACAGAAGCACCATTAAACCCGTCAGCAAAGCGCCGAGCCCGCCTTCGATAACTAATCCCTTGATTGCGTTGGTAACGTAACCAGACTGGTCAAGTTCAAAGCTAATTTTGATATCGTCAGGGACGAGCGACTGCATGCGCGGCAATTCTGATTTGACGCGATTGACCACATCGAGCGTGGAGGCATCGGCCCGCTTCGTGACTGGGATGTAAACGGTGCGGCGGCCATTTACCAGTGCATAGCCGGTCAGAATGTCGCTACTGTTCTCGACGGTGCCGATGTCTCGGACAAAGACGGTTGGGCCACTTCCGGCCCGTATAGGGAGGTCGGCCAGCTCTTTAATCTGCGGCACAATGGAATTAACCGCCGCAATCCGATTCAGATCTCCAGTTCGCACGTTGCCGGATGGCAGTACCGTATTGCCCGAAGCAAGCGCCTTGGTTACTTCTTCCGGCGACATATTGTACGAACGGAGCTTGTCCGGATCGGCATGGATGATCACCGTTCGCGTGTTGCCACCGAACGGCGGCGGCGCCGATACACCCGGCAAAGTGGAAAACACTGGCCTAACTTTGAATAACGCCAGATCCTGAATCTCGGCATTGCTCTTCGTGTCGCTCGAAAACACCAATTGGCCCACCGGGACACTGCCAACGTCGAAGCGCACGACAAAGGGTGATACCGTGCCGGGCGGCATGAAAGCTCGAGCGCGCTCAACATATGAGACAACTTGAGCGAGCGCGGTACTCATGTCGGTGCCCGGATGAAAATAAAGCTTGCAGAGACCTACACCTTGAATCGATTTCGATTCGACGTGCTCAATACCGGTGATGTAAAGGAAGTGATATTCGTAGTAAGAAACAAGGAAGCTTTCCATCTGCGCCGGGTTCATGCCGCCATATGGTTGTGCTACGTAGATCACCGGCAGATCAAGATTCGGAAAGATGTCGATCGACATCCGTTGATAAGCGAGGATTGAGCAGAGTGCGATTCCGACAACCAAAACGATTACCATGATCGGACGTCGCAGTGCCGTGTTAATCAGCCACATTGGAGAGTTACTGCCTTATTCGTTGCAGGAACGGTTTGAGGTCGCCCTGAAGTTTCGCCGCCAATAGCAACGCGCGCCAGACATTCAGGTGAGACACGCGATCGTCGATCTCGGCTTGGGCCAAAAGTCTCTGCCCATCCGCCACTTCAGTCACGGTCGCCAGTCCGTATTTGTATCGCTCAAGGATAAGCCTCTCAGCATCCTGCGCTGCTTTTAGTTGTGCCGGAGTCTCTTGCGCTATGCGCACTGCCCCATCAACGAGCGCCTGCGCTCGTGCGTATTGCCCCTTCAAGGCTTGAATAGTCTGATCGTAGCGCGCCTGCTCGACGGCCTCGTTGCCCTCTTCGATCCGGCGTCGTGCGCGGATGGAAAAGAAGTCTAATGCCGGGAACGTCACGGTCAGGCCGATGCCGTAGTTGGGTGTAGTTGGTACGAGGCCGTGCCATCCCCCTTCAAATAACCCATTGGTAATGGCACCGGTTCCGCGTGCACTCATTGAGGCCTGCAGATCGAATCGCGGAAAATACGAGCGAGTGAGAACGTGCTCGCGCGCACGTACGATGTCGATGGCGGATTTCTGCGCGATTGCCAACGGATGGAAGTCAAATTTCGGGACCGGTGTGCCCGTTTCTGGCGGGAGCTCAAGTAAGGAATCTGAGGAGATGGACACTGAAGTGCCCGGCATGCCAATCGCTTCGGCAAGCGTGGCACGACTAATCTCAGTCAACTGCTGCGCACGCAGGAGTTGAGTTCTTGCGACTGACAACTCGGCATCAGCCCGCGCAGCTTCCGAGCCCGCCCGAAGTTGATTACTAACCAGCACGTGTACAGCGTCGGCAAATGTCTTAGCTCGAAAAACATTTGCTTCGGCAGCACGCGCTGCCTGCTCGTTAGCGGCCAGAGCCATAAAAGCTTCAGCCGCGTTGGCGGTTACATCTAGTTCAGTGACACCGATGTTGGCGTTAGCTTGATTGGTGAGGGCACGCGCAACATCGACCTGGGCCTTGCGTACGCCAAAGTCGAATGGCTCCCATTGGAAGAGTGTCCCACCAGCGCTTCCGAATGTGCTTTCCCACGACGTGGTATCCAACACTGGTCCGGAAATGCCGGGAACAATCGACTGTGGTAGCACCATGCCAAACACATTGTTTCGGGTCGCGCGATTCTCCTGGAAAAGGAGATCAATGCGGGGCACGTACGAGTTATGCGCCAGATCAATGTTCGACTTTGCTGCAGCGGCTTGCGCTTGGGCGGTTTTAATCGCTGGATAATTACTGAGCGCCAACTCGACCGCCGCTTCTAACTTCAATGGTTGCGGTGGATTTGCTGTCTGCGCAGAGTTGAGGCTGACTTGCGCTAGACAGAGCAAAGTTAGACCAAGAATTCGGCGGATTGCATTCTTTATCAATTTAGAATACCGAGGTCTGGAGATTAGGGGTTAAAGGCCCTTATTATCACTCCTCTTCGAACAACTCACCCACGAGTTCGCGAACCTTTGCCTTGGCACTCTTAAGGGCCTTACGCCCGGCGGGCGTCGCTCGATAAAACCGGCGTGTCTGCCCTCCATCCCTCTTTTCCGTCGAGCGGAGATACCCCCTGCGTTCAAGGCCGTGGAGGATTGGGTACAAGGTGCCTGGACTTAGTTTATAGCCGTGCCGACCCAACTCTTCGATGATGTAAAGTCCGAAGATTGGCTCCTTTGACGCGTGAAAGAGAATGTGCAGCCGGATCATTCCCGAATACAGATCCTTATCACTCATCAATGAGAACCTCGAAGCGCTATCGGATTTCGACTACGAAATACGATAATAGCAACAGCCGCTTTTGGCAGTCAAAATGCAAGTTCAGAATTCCGACTCGGGATGTCAGAGTCTTTATATTCGAAGGAAACTTTGTGAAGCATGTCCGATTTGGTGAGGATGGGGACTAATGGTCCTGGGAAAAAACTTTGTGTTCGGCATTTGGTACGATTACGAAACCGGTGTCGTGAGCGGAATTGCGCGTGCAACGTGAGTTCGATCACGTGAGGGTCTGCCATGTGGTTGTCACGACGGGACCATCGCCTTTGGATCGAGGGCCTCGATGTGAAAAAGGAATTGTCTTGACGGCAATGGTTCCTCCTCAATCGGCAGCCATCATTACGTCGTTTGCTTTGATAACAGCAAACACAGGCTTGCCTGCCGATAAATCTAATTGTTCCGCCGACTCCCTGGTGATAATCGCAACAACTTCGATTCCCGTGGCAAGTTCTACGGTGACTTCGGTATTGACAGCGCCAGGCCTCCTATTTTCTTGACGGTACCTTTGAGTTGGTTGCGGGCACTAAGTTTCATCTCGATGTTCCTCTCCTGCCGAAGCTAAACCGTAAGTCCTTGTAGCATCCGCTGTGCTCAAAGAGTATTAGGGAGCCACGTTACTTTTCCTGTGTCGAGCGAATAGACGGCGCCGACCACTTTCAGCTTACCTTCTGATACGAGTTTCGCTAGTACCGGGGTTGAGCTACGGAGTTGTTTCACGACCATCTCGACGTTAGCCTTCACAGCATTCTCTACGTGGTCTCCCGGCATGCCACGAGTCTTCTCTACGGCCGGACGCAGCAGGTTGACCAACGCAGCGATATGACCCTCAGCTTCGCCTCCCTCGACCGCTGCAGTAACCGCGCCACAATGTTGATGGCCCAGCACTACAAGCAATGGGACATGCAAATGTTCGGCGCCGTATTCCAGACTACCGAGTTCCGTATCTGAAACTACGTTCCCGGCAACGCGAATGATAAACAGATCTCCGAGGCCTTGATCAAATATTAGTTCCGGAGGGACACGGGAATCTGCACAGCTCAAAATCTCCGCATGCGGGTTCTGACCGGAAGCAAGTTCACGCTGCCGCTCCGCAGTTTCGTGAGGATGCTGGTAGCGATGTGCAACGTGATGCGCGTTCCCGGCGGTCAATTCGGCCAAGACAGATTCGGCCGTCACGTTATCTTTAGTTTTCGATACAGGAGTAAGAATGGCAAGAAACGAGAACAATGAGGACGCAATTGCGATATTGAACAAACGGTTGATCGTCATAGCGTTGATAACCTCCTGCGCGGTCCATAATGGCGCGCGCTCTAGTCGATCATTTCAAGACTGGCGGAGCTCCCGGAAGCAGATATCTAAGATTCAAATACACGATGTTCGTGTGCGCGCCACCTGGTTGATTGACGCCAACCGACCAGGGATGTCGAACGAGATAAGAATACTGCGTCGTGAACTGCAGCCCGCCGTAGTTAGGATCACGCCAAATGGTTCGCGTGTAACCAAAAGTGAATTCCTGGACTGATTTGTTATGGTTGGAAGGAGAGCCGTTATAACCGTAACCCACCAACTGACCGTTCGCATCGATGGCAGTATTCTTCTGCATATAAGCTCCGCCATAGTAAGAGTCGAAAAGGTCTTTCGAAGTCGGCTGGTATTCAAAACCGGCTACAGTCGAGGCCGAATGGACCAGCGAAGGGTCTCCGTTCGGTTTAATAATTAGATCCGGCCCAAGACCGAAAATCCAGCGCCCGCCACCGTCGCTGTAAAAGCCGCTGCCAATCAGTCGAAAGTTCTTGAACACTTCGTAATTGAGACCGGCCGAGACCCCGCCGCCGACAGCGCTATGCGTTTGCCCGTCGACCGGATTGAAGAACTTGAAGGTGCTCAACAATCCGGCAAATTCAAAATGGAGCGCCCGTCCGTCCAGCTTAGGATCGAATGCAATCTTGGTAATGATGTCGGGGTGTACATTGGGAACACTGAACGTGGATTCGCCGGTATTCACTTGCGGCCCGTATGCGCTAGCGAGCGCGGCCGGGAATGTTATTTCACCCGCGCCAGCAGACCCGCCGCCGTATTGTTCAGCGGCTTCTAGCGACAGTCCCAACGTCACCGTCCTGCTCGCGTGATAGACAACACGAAACTGTGGGTCGCGATTCCAGGTCAGACCGACCTGGAGATTCGGGTCGACGTTCAGAGCTGAGAAGACGTCAGCGGGTAGAGGCGAGAGGCCCTGGCGATTGGGAGTTAAGAGACTCCACGATTGCCCCGCGAGAAGTTCCCACTTGTGTTTGCGCAAGTCGAGCCAGAAGAGACGGACTCGAAGGTGATTGCTGTTGGTGGTGACGGCCGCGTTCCCTGGCGAGAAGCCATTGAAGTCCGTCTCCACATATGTCACTACATCGGTGCCCCTCAATCTTGTGTCCAGCCGGAGAGCGAGTCGCGAGCTTTGCATCGTAGATCGAAATTCCGAAAGGTGGCCTGACGTCGAATTACTGAAAGGGATACCGCCGAAGTTGGTGCCGAGACCGCTGCCAACATTCCGGTCGCGTATGTACGTACTAAAGTCAAAAAAACCAGCGGGAGAGATGTAAACCTTACCGAGTTTGAGGGCGAGCGGCGCTGCATCTTCTTCGGGCTTAACACTGGTAACGGGTTGCTTAATCGCATCCGGCGCAGGTTGAGTTACAGACGAATCGAGTCCTTCAGATTGCGCGTCTCCATTCGCGGCTACCGATACATTGCCGGCGACAGAGACATGTAGCGCCTGTTCCAACATTTGCTTCTGCTCATCCAGCCTGCGCTCCAGCTGATCAATATGTTTCTGTTGCAGGGCAAGTTGCGCCTTTAGCAGTTCAATGTCGGCACTTTCTCGGGAGTTTGACGTCGCCGCGGTTGAAGAGTCCGGGGTTGCGGGCACCGTCAGGTTGGAAGTCGACGGAATTTTGGGTGCGGCTTCGTTTTGAGCGAGCGCGGTCCCTTGGAATAAGGCAGCGCAGAACGTGATTGCTAAGAGAAAATAGAAGTCAGAGCCTCTTGGGGTTTTCATAATCGGCCTACACTTTCATGACGCAGAGTTAGGCAGATTAACGATAGGCCAGGAAAAGAAACTGAGAGACTGTCAATTTTGACAGCACTGCAGACTACTTCTTCAATGACCGCGAGCGGAATCCTATCTGTTTGCGATCGCTAACCTGAGGTGTCATCAGGTCGCGTATAGCGTCGAAGACAACCTTGAAGTGCCGATCATACTTGCTTTCGAGCTTGTCCAGCCGGCGTGAGAGGTCGGTGTTAGAGGCGAGCATCTGTCGAAGCTTTACAAAGGCTCGCATGATTTCGATGTTGACCTGGATCGCCCTTTCACTAGTCAAGACGGACGACAACATAAGGATTCCGTGTTCGGTGAAAGCAAAAGGTGCATAGCGAAGGCCCTTGCGATCCCCTTTGGAGGTTACAAATTGTGACCTCCATTCTTTAAACTCAGTCGCGCTAAGCACAAACATAAAATCATCGGGAAATCGATCAATGTTACGCCTGACGGCCTGCTTAAGAACCTTTGTAGCAACGCCGTAAAGTGCGGCCAGATCGCGATCCAGCATCACCTTTTCGCCGCGAATCAAATAAATGGCTCGTTCGATTTTTTCGCGTGGGATGAGGCTTGTATTGCTCATGTGAGTGTCCTTTCGTGAGATTTCAGCCGCCATTGTAAATAGAGGATTCGAGAATGTGAAAGCGACACTCTGGTGCTTCTATTCCCAGGCAAGGGAAAGGATTAAAAAATGGAATTGAAACGAAATGACTCACAGCCCTCAAGCTACGGACCGGACGAATATTTTACCGGCAAGGTACGCGTGGACCCTTTGTTCGAGGCACCTGATCCGGCACGCGTGCGCGGTGCGAGTGTCACGTTTGAGCCTGGCGCCCGCAGCGCATGGCATACACATCCGCTTGGACAAACACTCATCGTCATCTCGGGTTGTGGCTGGGTACAAAGCGAAGGTCAACCAAAAGTAGAGATTCGTCCGGGCGATGTCGTCTGGTGTCCGCCGAATGAGAGGCATTGGCACGGTGCGACCCCGACAACCGCAATGACGCACATCGCCATTCAGGAGGCACTCCACGGCAAAGTTGTGGAATGGATGGAGAAAGTGACCGACGAACAATACAAAGACTGAATAGGAGCAAAGAACGCAGCTACCAAATCTCCCTCGAACGCGCTTCCTTCATTACGGACTCTCCGCGAATACCTCTCGCGCGATCCTTACAGCGGTGTTTGCTGTTGGCCATCCTGAGTAGAATGCCAGGTGCGTGATGAGTTCGATCAGTTCCTCCTTAGTCACGCCGTTCTCAAGTGCACGCTGTAGGTGAAACGGAAGTTCATTCGTGCGGTAAAGCGCAACGAGAGTTGCCACTGTAATGAGACTGCGGTCGCGCTTTGAAAGTCCCGGGCGCTCCCATACTCCGCCGAATAGAATCTTATCGGTGTACTCCCCGAGAGCAGGCGCAATGTCTCCGAATGCCTTACTTCCGCGTGTTGGCTCGTCTGCCATTTGTCATGACCTCCTTCATTGCTGAATCAAGTTAACGAGAATGCTTAGATGCCGGTCCTCCGCTCCAGCGCATCGGGATATCTCGCACCTTCAATTTTGATTTGCGAGGCGGCCTTATCGATTTCGCGGAGATCGTCCGTCGTAAGTTGGACTGAAGCAGCTCCGATGTTCTCTTCCAGTCGATGTAGTTTCGTTGTGCCGGGAATGGGAACGATCCACGGCTTCTGGGCCATGAGCCATGCAAGCGCGATTTGCGCCGGCGTCGCATGCTTGCGTTCGGCGATCTGGCGCAGCAGATCGACCAACGCCTGGTTGACCTTCCGAGCCTCTGGTGTAAAGCGAGGAACGATGTTGCGGAAATCACTTTTGTCGAACGTCGTGTTCTCATCGATGTTTCCAGTGAGAAACCCTTTACCCAGCGGACTGAACGGCACAAAACCGATTCCGAGTTCCTCACAAGTTGGCAACACTTCCTCTTCCGGCTTTCTCCACCACAACGAATATTCGTTTTGCAATGCGGTCACCGGTTGGACTGCATGTGCCCGACGAAGCGTTTGCATCCCGGCTTCTGATAGTCCGAAATGCTTCACCTTGCCTTGCTGGATCAAATCCTTTACGGCTCCCGCGACGTCTTCGATTGGCACTTCGGGATCGACCCGATGTTGATAGAAAAGATCGATGCGATCAGTGTTTAGCCGTTTGAGCGAAGCATCGGCAACTTTCTTGATGTGTTCTGGTCGACTGTCTGTCCCGCTCTGCCCTCCCTGGTCATCAAACTTAAAACCAAATTTCGTTGCGATCACCACGTGATCTCGGAAGGGCGCTACAGCTTCACCGAGTAGTTCTTCGTTCTTGAACGGACCATAGGCTTCCGCGCTATCGAAGAATGTTATCCCCTGTTCGAAAGCTGCGCGGATCAACGAAATTGCCTGTTGCTTATCGGTAGCAGGGCCGTAGCCGTAGCTCAGCCCCATGCAGCCAAGCCCAAGAGCTGAAATCTCCAGATTACTTTTTCCAAGTCTCCGGTTTTGCATTGCTCTTCCTTTCATTGCTCAGAAGTAATTAACCTTGTCGAATCTTCTGCTGGCGTTAATGCGTGGTGCTATTTTTTTTGCCAGCCTTGCAATATGTTTTTGCTTGAGTGTAGGAGATTTTACAGAGCGGACGAACGCGTAGCACGTGCTCGTGTGATTGCCGCGAATTCTGATCGCAGATCGCGGATCGTAAAGCGCACCACGCGCCCTGAAGAAGGTAAAAGAATACTCATCCTCACCACGCACGGGGTGATGCGTAGTGTTAACTATTCAGACATCAACTGTGCCACTCTATGCCGCGCGAATCCTATCTGGCGCATCCGCTTTCTGCGGTGCACTTGACTGCGCGTTTACCGCCACACCGTGCCTGAAGACAAGCTCACCGCCAAGGTATCCGGCGATGGCTAACCCGATGACACCAACTATGGAGAGAATGATTGGCAACATCGGCATATTGATCAATTGAGAGCCGCGGGCTGTTCTCAGGTAAAAGCTGGCGATGAAGATAAGCAACCCGACAACATTTACGCGGGCGTGCCAGTTGGCAACTTTAACTGCAGCGCGATCAGTCAACGTGGCCCAATCAATTAGTCCGGGAATTGCTGCTGCTACCGCGCCGATAATTCCTCCCACCAGCGTGTAGAAAGCTATGTAGCTTTCCCAGACTAGACTTCCACGCCAGAGATAAATCAAATCGGCAACCAGCGAAAACACTAAGAGTCCAATCGGAAACGGAATCAACATTGGATGAATGGGGTGTCCAGCGATACTTGCTCTGCTACCCATAAATTACCTCCTAGTTACCGGCACCTGGGTTCAAAAGGGGCGAGTTATTCAAACTTCTTCGGGAACTGATTAATAATTCCTGTGCTTAGTCCATCTGCCATCTTTAGAATCTGCTGGTGAACATTGTCATATGCCGTCACGTCGCCGGCCCAGTCTCCATGTAACCGCGCCACCGCTTCTTTGGTTGTGAGATCAAGATGTTCGTGCATCATGGATCTCATCTCAGCCTGCGGCCAGTTCTTGGAATTCGCGCTGCTCAGGAAATCAGCGATTTGATCTGCGTTAGCGAACCAGCGTTTGTTAGCATCTGCCAACTTCGCCGAGTCGTTTGCCTTAGCGGCACCTACGACTTCCGCAGCGGTCGTGATGTGTTCTTTCAATAGCGTAGTAAGCTTGTTACCCGCAGCATCCCCGTAGTACGGCTTTGTCGCATTACCGATATCGTCCTGATTTTGCAGTAAGCGATTAGTTGCTGCAGCCTTATCTGGCAAATCTGCGACAGCGCTGATAATGAAGATTCTTGTCCATGTGATGTGATCTTCCCAAAGCTTTCGCATTGCATCCTGAAACGCTTCGGCTTTGGGCGACGCTGCCGAAATCAGACGTAAACTCGAACCCGGCGTTGTCAGCCCTGTCATAGAAATTAGAAGTCCGAGAATTAATAACTTGCTGAAATGGCGTCTCATTTTTACCTCCACAGAAATCTGCGCACGGTTTACCCAGTCTGAGGACATTGCCTGGACTGCGCTGTTCAAATCGACGCGAGCACCAGGCGAACGGCATTAAGGGTTTGGGGGATTATCTTTGCGGGTCAATATTAGGGTACGCCCTAATATTAAATGATGTAAAGTGACGAAATCTTCAGGATATATAGAGATTTTGTTTCGGCTGCAAAGACAACATGACTGTTTTGCTTATAATTGATTACTCTTGCAAAGCAGCCACCAACGACAGAAATCAAACCTAAGAACGGACGAGTTATGAGTGTACCTAAAGGATTTCAGGGCCTGCGTTTTCCCTGCGAGTGCGTTTCATCGAGGCCGGGCGGTTACAGCGATCCGTGGGCCGGAATTACGAAAAACAGGCTGTTACCCAACGGCACGAAAGAGGAAATATTGAACATACTCGCTCAGGGACCGAACACCATTACGCAGATCGCGGAGACGCTCGGACTTTCTGCACCGAGCGTGCACACCCACATCGGCGAGATGCTTCAGAGCGAACTGTTACGCGAGGCGGTTGAGTGGGAGAAGACGCATCCTGCGGAACGCTATTATGAACCGAACTTTCCTATAGTCAGGGACGACGAAGCTACCGAACTCTGCCAGCTGTGCGACGACCTGAGTGACAAAGTCGCGGAGATGTTCAAGAAGCAACGACGCAAGATGGAGAAAGCCTTCCGTGCGACATCAATCAAAGATCGAGGATGGGATTTCTCCGAAGTAGCTCAGTGCGTTTTCGCAAGAGTGCAGCGCGGCGCACGTGAACGTCTGGAGAAAGAAGGGTTGTTGCTCGCAGCTCAGCCTCATCAAAACGGCGTCGATTGGGTGTTCTGGGCGGAAGAGCCGAGCGCTAACGGTAGCGAATAATATCTACCTCAGGTTTTCGTGACGAATAAAACCGGCGCAAGAGGTTAGAGCGAAAAATAGGTTCGATTAAGGAGAGGAGAATGGATGTCTGCTACTGTCGAAAGGGTTGAAGATCGGTTAGCTGATTTCACGCGTGACAAGCGCGTCTTGCTGCTTTCATTGATGGCCTTGTTTATTGGTGCACTTAGCGCGGTGGTCGCTAAGGCTTTGGTTTGGTTGATTGCCATATTTTCCAATATTACTTTTTATCAGAGGTTTTCCTCGGAGCTCATTTCGCCTGCCGGGCATCATCTCGGCGCGTTCGTAGTCCTGCCTCCCATTATCGGTGGTCTAATCATCGGCTTGATGGCTCGCTACGGTTCGGAAAAGATCCGCGGGCACGGTATTCCTGAAGCACTCGAGGCAATTCTGTTTGGCCGCAGCCGCATGGACCCGAAGGTCGCTGTATTGAAGCCACTCTCATCGGCGATCTCAATTGGTACTGGAGGACCATTCGGCGCTGAAGGGCCAATCATCATGACTGGCGGAGCCGTCGGCTCGTTGGTCGCGCAAATGTTTCACCTGTCCGCAGCGGAAAGAAAGACACTCCTGGTCGCCGGAGCCGCAGGAGGTATGTCTGCGATCTTTGCTTCGCCTGTGGCTGCTGTTTTACTAGCGGTTGAGTTGTTGTTGTTTGAATGGCGCCCGCGTTCGTTTATACCGGTAGCGATCGCATCTGCCGTTGCTGGTGCGTTACGAGTGCCGCTGATGGGTGCGGGTCCAATCTTTCCTGTGACCGCACATGTTCCCCTCGGTTCCGAAGGTTTGATCATTGCATTTGTTGTCGGCATTGCGGCGGGGCTTGCTTCAGGATTGTTAACGGCACTCGTTTATGCCTGCGAAGATCTGTTCGACAAGATACCGATTCACTGGATGTGGTGGCCGGCGATCGGTGGTTTGTTTGTTGGTATTGGTGGGTATTTAGATCCACGTGTGCTTGGCGTGGGCTATGACACGATTCATTCGCTCTTGCGCGGTGAGTTGATTGGCTTAGTGGTAATCGGTCTTCTAATTGGCAAAGCGCTGGTGTGGTCCATCTCACTTGGTTCAGGTACATCCGGTGGCGTCCTTGCTCCTTTGCTGATCATGGGTGGCGCGCTGGGAGCGATCGAGGCGCGGTGGATTCCTATTGGCGATGCCGGACTATGGGCGATGATCAGTATGGCGGCGATGATGGGTGGCACGATGCGTTCGCCCTTGACCGCGATGGTTTTCACGCTTGAACTGACTCACGATTTAAATGTGTTGCCCGGGCTCATGGTGGGCTGTATTGCAGCACATGCCGTAACCGTGCTGATTTTGCGGCGTTCTATTTTGACGGAGAAGATCGCACGTCGTGGTTTTCACGTTACCCGAGAATATGGAATTGATCCGCTGGCGACATTGCGGGTTGAAGAAGTGATGGATCGAAACGCTCCGGTTATAAGTTCGGACTTAAAGGTTTCGAAGCTCTCCGATCTGATTGCTCGCCACGATCCCCAGGTGTCAAAGCGCCAGGGAACTCTCATCGTGGATGAAAACGAAAGGCTGGTCGGCATCATCACCCGTGGGGATGTTGTGCGGGCTTTGGATAACGCGACGAATGGCGAAATGTCTGTACTGGAGGCGGGAAGTCAGAACCTGATTGTTGCTTACCCGGATGAGATCCTGCATGACGCAGTCACTAAAATGGTCCGCAATGACATTGGCAGGCTACCCGTTGTCAGCCGCAACAATCCTCATCATGTCCTCGGTTATCTCGGACGAGCGGCGGTGATGACTGCCCGCCTTCGCCGAGTGGAAGAAGAGCACGATCGTGAACGCGGTTGGCTGCAAGGCCTGACGTAACTAACTGGCCCCGGCAACTGGTCACTTGCCAAGCCCCGCCTTCCCCCGCTCCTTCACTTCGGTAAGGGAATTGTTATTCATGCCAGTTGACCTTAATTTCCTGGTAAGCCAAGAGCGGTGACTGCGAAATTCTTCGTCGCCGCTCGAAAAAATCCCCAATCCACAGCTATCAAAGTCCAAATATCCTATTGTTTCGCACGGTATGTTCCTTGCAGAAACCAAGTGTTTGGATTGGTTCGCTCTAAGAGCGGTAACGCATTAATGAACAGGAGTTAGGAGAATGATTAAGTCATCAATGACCGTGCGTGAGGTGGCGATTGAGGTGCCGCAGTCAACCAGACTCTTTGAAACGCTCAAAATTGATTACTGCTGCGGTGGCAATCGTTCTTTGACAGAAGCATGCGATTCGGCCGGACTCGAAGTCCACGATGTGATCACGATGTTGGAGAACACAATCACGCAAGTTGAAGCGGGAACCAACACGACGGACTTTCAAAGACTACCCCTCAACGATCTCATAAAGCATATTGTGCATACCCATCACGTCTTTACAGAAAACGAGCTTGTAAGACTTGATTCATTGACCAAGAAAGTAATCTCTGCTCACGGAGAGAATCATCCAGAGCTTCGCACAGTCGGCGAACTACTCGACCGTCTTGCCGCTGACCTGACGCCGCACATGTTCAAAGAAGAGCAGGTCCTGTTTCCTTATATGTCGGCGCTTGCGAAAGCCAACGCTGAGAATCATGCAGCGCCGTTTGCACCGTTCGGCACCGTCAACAATCCGGTTCGCATGATGATGATGGAACACGAGGCGGTAGGTGAGCTATTGCGCGACTTGCGTAACGTAACGTCCAACTACACCGCGCCTTCAGACGGATGCATAAGTTATCGAACATTATACGCGGCGTTTGAAGCACTCGAGAAAGATCTTCACCAGCACATTCACCTGGAGAACAATATTCTCTTCCCCCGCGCCGTAGAGTTAGAAGCGCGCAACGTGCGTCCTAGATAACCGATTCCAAAAGAACGGGACTACGTGAAAGCATGAACAGCAAAGGCCTGATCACTGCCGAAACCCTTCTCCCCGTTGTGGTAGCTCAATACCCCGCCACACGCACGGTTTTCGATCGCTATGGTTTGCGCGGCTGTGGAGGCGAGCTTGGGCCATCCGAACAGGTTGGTTGGTTCGCACGGTTGCACGGGGTACAGATCGAAAGGCTGCTTCGTGAATTAAACGATGCGGCGACTCAGCCCTATCCAGTCACCGAATTCTCGCCATCGATTGCAGACACAATCTATCGTCCCTTCTTCCTCGCCGGAATCGTCACAGTGCTGACGCTCGGCTGCATGTGGGGCGCAATCAATCTCCTGACAATAGGTCTTAAGGAAAGTTTCAGCAGTGTGAGTTATTCATGGGTACTCGCCCATGCTCACGCAATGGTTTTTGGTTTTGTCGGTTTCTTCGTAATGGGCTTTGCCTATCAGGCGATCCCCAGGTTTAAGCACACGAGCCTGTGGCGACCGCGACTAGCGTTCTGCTCTCTGCCGCTAATGGTCTCCGGAATACTGTTCCAGACCATCGCACATCTTTTATCGCCACCATCGCTCCCACTTGAAGTCGTAGCCGCATCCATTCAGGCGGTTGCGGTAGTCGTATTTGCTGTAGCGATGATTCAGACGATCCGTCAATCACACAAACCCGAGCATTATGATCGCTTTCTTTACGCAGCGATTGCCTGGTTCCTGCTGGCAGCGATCGCCAATCCACTCGTCTTCAAACTATTCGAACTCGCCGGCAGCCGCCAGCAACTTCTCTTTAACCTGGCGACATTCAACATTCCTTATCGCGACGTTGAGTTACTCGGATTCGCAGTGGTGATGATCCTGGGTGTCTCACTCCGACTGTTACCGCACGCTTATGGCTTTCGCGAGCCTTCGCAACGATGGGTGACGTTTGTCTTCTGGGGAGTTAACGGCTCGATCCTTGCCGGAGCCGCGGTGTTCATTACCGGAATGGCGACCGGCAATCATTGGCTATTGATGATTCAGTGGTTAACGACGCTCGTCCTCCTCGTGATCGCCCTTGGAACTCCTTTTCAGTATCGACTCTTCAGTGCAGTGCCGGAGAATGAGCGGGATCGAGGCTTGAAGTTTATTCGAGCTGCATACGTCTGGTTCATCGTGGCGATGGCAATGCTCGTGTTTACTCCGATCTATAACTTCGCCATTTACATGCCGGTCACCGGCTCGCAAGTTCCGTTCTCTCACGCCTTCTTTGGAGCGTATCGGCACTCGCTTACGGTCGGGTTCATCATGATGATGATTGTTGGTGTGTCGAGCAAAGTTGTGCCAACACTATCCGGTGTCGATTTACGTCATGCTCGTTCACTTTGGCCTACCTTTCTGTTACTGAACATCGGGAACCTGACCCGGGTTTCCTTCCAGATCGCCACAGACTTCTCACCGACGGCTTATCGAGTGATGGGTTTCTCAGGTTTTATTGAAGTAGTCGGCCTAACCCTGTGGGGCTATGAACTCTTTGCGAATATGCGAGCGGGAAGAAAATTGGAAAACGAACCTGGTCGCCTACAGTCTATCGATCAAACGTTTAGCATCACCGCCAACACGACAGTCGGTGAAATACTTACTCGCTATCCACAGTCACTGGAAATATTTGTGCGTCATGGATTCACGCCTTTACGTAATCCCGTATTGCGCAAAACGCTTGCGCGCGTGATCACAATTGAACAGGCGTGCCGTCGCGAAAATCTGGACATGACTGCTCTCCTTCAAGATCTTGAACGTCTGTTGGTCAATGAGAAAGTGATCGTTACTCCCTTGGTTTCAATCACACGAACTGATCATGCTCAATTCACTTGAGTAGGAGACATGTTGTCGCAAGCAAGCCAACGGTTAGTCGATGATCATGTCGCCCTGGATCAACTTCTGGCGCAACTCAAGTCAGCGTTACATGCCGGCGATGTCGAGGCCACCCACACCAGACTGGATCTGTTCTGGGCACGATTGGCTGTTCATATTCGGGCCGAACATCTACAACTTTTTCCGGCAATCATAGATCGCTTAACTCATACTTCTAGCGCGCAAACATTTGTTCCGACACTGAGCGAAGCCCGATCGACCATTGAGAACTTGCAAGCGGATCACGATTTCTTCATGCACGAGTTGACGAAAGCCATAGGAATCCTGCGTCCTCTTTCGGCCGGCGACCGCGCGACCGTCGACAAAGGAATGAATACCGTACGCAGCCTGATGAATGAAGTCGAAAAGAGACTCATGATTCACAATCACTTGGAAGAGAATAAGATTTATGTCTGGACGACAACTATTCTCAATAACCGGGAACAAACAGAGTTAGCAAATCGGATAAATACCGAACTTGCCAATCGGCCACCAAGGTTCTCGCTGAATGCATGGACGACGTAGTTTTTAACTCAGGAAAGTCTGCCATGCCGTGATATAAGATGACGACTCCTGAAATTTTCCAGCCCCAAATCTTCGGTATCGACTGTCTATGACTAGCCCGTCGACCAATCGAAAGCCCGCACTACTCGGCTTGGCCGCGTCGTTTCTGCTGACAATTCTGATCGTAGTCGGCTCGCGCAATCTTGAACATTACGACTCAGCGTTATTCGGCTACACGATTGCGAGTGTCGTAGCTTTCGGCGCGATCGTCTTTCGTTATGCCGTTTGGCTGAAGCGTCCGGCAACTCGTGTCTACTGGCGACGAGGATGGAAGCTCTATTTACAACGGGACAAATTTGCTCAGAACACCGCGAACGCCGCCAAGACGCTAGCCACCAATCTTGTGGGCCAGCGTTTTATTTTCAAGCGCGGGTTCGCTCGCTGGGCCATGCACTTTCTAATCATGTGGGGCTGCGTGCTCTCGGCGCTGGTCACGTTTCCGCTCGTCTTCGGCTGGGTACATTTCAAGTTGGAAGGTGATCTTGGGTATCGGGCTTATGTATTCGGTTTTCCCTTGAATGTTATGCAAGGCCGCAGCGCGATTGCCTGGGTGACATTTCACGCGCTCGACTTCACTGCAATCATGGTCATCGCCGGTTGTGCGATTGCGATTCATCGCCGCTTGCGGGACCGTGGAGCAATCGCTCTGCAGCAATTCACCCTGGACTTTGTGCCGCACATGCTTCTGATTGCCATTTCAGTCACCGGACTGATGCTGACGGCGTCGAGTCTTTGGCTGCATGGCTACATGTATCACTTCATCGCTTTGACTCATCAGGCGACAGTGATCATGACGCTTTTCTACTTACCGTTCGGCAAATTGTTTCATGTGGTCCAACGACCTGCCTCAATTGGAGTAGAGCTTTATCAGGAGCGAGCACGCGAGATGCCTCAGGCTGCGTGCGCGCGTTGCGGAGCTGAGTTTGTCGCCCAGCTTTGGCTAGACGATTTAAAAACAGTCGTAGATAAGCTGGGATTCGATTACTCGCTGGGTAATGGAAGAGTACTCCAGGATTTCTGTCCGCGTTGTAAGCGGATCATGCGCGGACTCGCCTATGCGAGTTTACCCCAGGTCAATGAAAAGGTCTTTCGAGGCTCACGAAACACATCGGGTACCTAATGAGTAAAGTTGAACATCTCGATCAAATCATAGAGACCTTTGGTCCTCACCTACACGACGCTCCGTATGATGGCTGGCGCGCGGATCGGGTGATAGACAAGATTGTGCCAACACACTGCCCATACTGCGGGGTTCAGTGCGGAATGAATCTTCTCGTCGAGCAGAATCATGTAGTGGGCGTTGAGCCACGATATGACTTTCCAGTTAACGAAGGCAGGCTTTGTCCTAAGGGTGTGACTGCTTACCTTCAAGTCCACCATCCTGATCGTCTGCTCTATCCCCTTATCAAACGGAATGGTCGCTTTGAACGCGCATCATGGGATGAAGCACTCGATCTGGTTGTCAGCAAATTCAGAGAGCTCCAGGCGAATCAGGGCAGAGACTCGATCGGAGTTTACTCGGGATCTTCTTTAACGACCGAAAAGACTTACCTGATGGGTAAATTCGCCCGCGCAGGACTCGGTACTCGTTACATTGATTACAACGGACGGCTTTGCATGGTCTCAGCAGCGGCAGGAAATAACAAAGCTTTCGGAATCGATCGCGCTGCCAACCCATGGAGCGATATCCCGCTCGCTGAAGTGATGTTGATCGCAGGATCGAATTGCGCCGAAACTTTTCCCATACTGAATAAGTTTCTCTGGCAGCAGCGTGACAACGGCGGAAGCTGGATCATCATTGATCCACGGGAGACGGCGACTGCGCGCCAGGGTGATCTGCATCTACAGTTAAAGCCCGGTACCGATGTGGCGTTGGCGAACGGAATGCTGCACGTCCTGATTGAAGCGAATCTCATCGATCAGAATTTCATCGAATCACGAACGAACGATTGGTCAGCAACACGTGAATTGGCCACGCGCTATTCGCCAGATGTTGCTTCTCAAATCTCCGGAGTACCTGCAGAAAAGATCGTACAGGCAGCACTAATGTACGGCCGCGCGAAAAC
>Ga0163163_10001412_pt1 | contig 20296 bp, 8 predicted proteins | sample S65metaG_FD_119766 | JGI IMG/M metagenome (GOLD analysis project Ga0163163, IMG submission 119766) | Switchgrass rhizosphere microbial communities from Kellogg Biological Station, Michigan, USA - S6-5 metaG | ecosystem: Host-associated > Plants > Roots > Rhizosphere > Soil | place: USA: Michigan...
ACTGGTCCTCAGCCCGACCAATGTGGATTTCGGCCCAGTCATCGTGGGCCAGAGTCGCACACAACAATTTCAGGTATTCAACCCTGGGCAGTTGGTGCTGACGGGCAGTGTTGCGGTCGCGTCACCTTTTGGAATCGCCGGAGCCAGTTCGTTTTCGGTGAATGGGGGCCAGACCAGCCAGGTGCTCATCACCTTCGTCCCAACAGTAGCGGGTAGTTTCAGCAATGCCCTCGTCTTCATGAGTAATGGCGGCAATTCTACTAACGCGCTAACTGGCTTCGGACTGAATCCCGCTCAACTGAACGTCCAACCAACGAGCTTCGATTTTGGCATTCTGCGGGCTGGCACAACGTCGCAAGCAAACTTTGCAGTTACGAACATTGGCGATGTCACCGCCAGCAATGTGGTGATTGCAATTGATGGTGGCCCCTTCAGCATTCTAACCGTTAACTCATTCGACCTTCCGCGCAACAGTGCCACAAATATCCTCGTTCAATTTTCACCGAGCACCGAAGGGGTTTTCACCAATAACCTGGTTGTGGTTATACCCAATGGGCACAGTTACACGAACCGGTTAGTCGGAACCGGAGCCACCGTCCCGCAAGCTAGCTTTAGCGGCACTCCTATAAACGGCTTTTGGCCACTGACAGTCAGTTTCACCGACAATTCCACCGGGACGATTACCAATCGCTTCTGGACATTTGGAGACGGAACTACAACTAACACGAGCGCCACCCAGTTGACACACCGTTACTCCGGACCGGGGACTAATACCGTAAGCCTAATTGCTACCGGGCCAGTAGGCACCAACACAATGATCCAGGCCGGCTACGTTGTAGTGACTAATCTACCACCCAAACTCGTGATCAGCCCGACCAATCTTGATCTGGGCCCTGTGATTGTCGGCCAGAGCCGCACACAACTATTCCAGGTGGTCAACGCGGGTCAGTTGGTGCTGACCGGCAGTTTCGCGGTGGCATCGCCGTTCGCTATTACGAGTGGCGATTCCTTCATCGTGGACCCGGGACAGACGGGACAAGTCCAAGTCAGCTTCAGCCCCATACAACCAGGCAGCTTTAACGGCGATGCGCTCTTCACCAGCAACGGCGGCAACTCGACCAATGCTTTGACAGGCCTCGGACTGGCTCCTGCCCAAATTGGCGTCAGCCCCGCCACTCTCGATTTTGGCGTGGTCTTTGTCGGCACGAACCGACAGGCCAGCTTTGTTGCCACGAACCTGGGTGACATTACTGCCAGCAACGTCATAGTCAGCGTTGGTGGCGGGCCTTTCGTGATCGTGGCGGGCAACTCATTCGACCTGCCGGCGCACATGTCCACAAATGTTCCTGTGCAGTTTACTCCAGGCATCGAAGCAGTTTTCAGTAATTATCTAAGCTTCGTCACCGCAAATGCAGGGAGTTCGACGAACGGGATCACCGGTATTGGGACAATACCACTCAGCGCGAGCTTTGTGGGCAACCCCACGGCTGGTGCTGCCCCTTTAACGGTCAATTTCACCGATAATTCGACCGGCACGATCACCAATCGCTCGTGGAGTTTTGGCGACGCATCCGGCACCAATACCACAGCCACCACCGTCTCGCATACCTACAAGGTCGGCGGAACTTATAGTGTCAGCCTGACGGTAAGCGGACCAAGGGATACTAATACATCGGTGCGCGCCAATTATGTCATCGCTACTGATGTAGCGCCCAGCGCGAATTTCACTGCCACTCCCATTATTGGCTCCGCGCCCTTGGCAGTCCAGTTCACGGACATTTCAACAGGGACAATAACCAACCGTTTCTGGGAATTCGGTGACGGTTCAACGACCAACACCGTCGAGGCTCAGGTCACGCACTTCTATAGCGCGGGCACTTACCGTGTCAAACTAACTGCCACCGGACCAGTTGGATCAAACACTAGACAACGTAACAATTACATCAGCGTGACCAACGCGCCGGCAAGGCTGCTCGTTACTCCGCCGAACCAGAATTTCGGCTCAGTCTCTGTTGGTCAGACCAATTTGTTGCCATTCCAGGCGATAAACCTGGGCAGCTTTAGTTTAACCGGCAGTGTCGCAACCACTCTGCCTTTCAGGATCACTACGGGCAGTCCTTTTGTTCTGGCCGGGGGACAAACCGGTCTGGTCTGGGTCGCTTTCAGTCCGGTGTCGGTTGCTAGCTACAGTGCGAACGTGATTTTCACCAGCAGCGCGGGCAACAGCACCAATCCAGTCACGGGCACCGGTGTTGTGCCTCTGGTCGCCAATTTTATCGCCAACCCCACCCAAGGTTTGAAGCCGCTGATCGTGAGCTTCACTGACCAATCGACTGGCAACATCACTAATCGATTTTGGGACTTCGGCGATGGCTCAAGCACGAACACAGTCACAACCGTCCTCACGCATTCATATGTCGATGCAGGTTCTTACTCTGTCACCCTGACCATCAGCGGCCCGCTCGGCGTCAGTACGCTTAAAAATGACGACTACATCGTGGTCAGTGCCCCTTTGCGGGTCACCCATATTCAGGTCTCCGGTCCTAACGTTGTCATCAGCTTTAGCTCTTCACCTAACCAGTTGTACCGACTCGAATACACCGATACTTTGGCCCCAGCCGTCTGGAACCAGGCAGTCGACTCGATTCCTGGTAACGGCGGCACTGTCACCGTAACCCATTTTGGCGGCGCGACACCAGATTTCAGGTTCTACCGAATCCGCCAGCTTCCATAGCTTCCTGGCCTTTTGGCCGATAACGGTGCAACAAACCGGCAGCAGGGCTTTTATCGCGTGCGCTCACCATGAGTTGGCGAGGCGGTTGCTATTGTTTTTGAGCAATTTCACAACGTCTGGCCCCCCGGTTAAACACTTTCAACCATGTTCCAGCCCCGCAATTCATGCAGGGCGGCGATAATTTGCAAGGTTCTCCACGAATCCGCCCTCTTCCGAAACGCGAACCGATTCTTTGTAACCGTTGCGCACTTTTTCTGTAGTGCACTACCAATGAACCCAGCCGTCCGCGGAGATCACATGCGGACAAGCGGGTTGACTGAAATCAGCAATACCCTAGGACGACTATGAAGACCACTTGGCTCTTTTCTTCTGCGCGGTGCTCGAACTCCAAAGCGGAAACGCTTAACCCGACGCCTGTGAAACAACTCTGTTGGCATTTTCGATTTGCTGCTTGGACCTGGTTGTGGGTTGTGTTGATCAGCCTGACACCCCGTGTTTCCCTCAATGCCCAGATCGCCGGAGGGTCGGCGCTCTCGATTAGCGGCACAAACGATTACGCCAGCGTCACGCTCAATGAAAGTCTGACCAACTACACGATCAGCGCCTGGGTGTACTTGCGTAGCGGCGGAGTATTTGCCAACCCGCGTGTAGCCGTAGCATCGTCCACGACCTGCGGTACAACCACTGAGTTTCTCATCCGGGGCAGTTCCTCCACTAACGACCCGCAGTACCTCCAACTGGGACGCTGTTTCCAATACGAAGGCGCGACGAGCACCCTGTCTGTTCCGCTGAACACCTGGGTACAGGTTTCGGTAAGCGTGACGAACCAGGGAGCCAGCAATTGGGTCTCGTTCTACATCAATGGTGCCGCCGCCGGCAGCACATTCCTGGACGCGAGCAACAACATCAGTCTCGGACCAAATCTGGCGCTTGGCTACAACAATGGCACGAGCCGCAAATTTGACGGGTTGCTGGACGAGGTGCAAATCTGGCGGGGCGCTGCGGTGCCGATTACCGATCACGTTCTCAACGGAGCGGAAACTAATTTGCTCGTTTATTACCGATTTGATGAAGGTATAGGTGGCTCATCGAAGAATCTTGCTTACGAAAATGGCGCTGGCAGCGCGACGCTCCAGGGAGCGGCAACCTGGACCAATATGCCGGCGCCCCCAGCCCCTCCTGGTTCACCCATCGTGGGTGGAGACTGGATTCCACGCGGGCCCTCACCGGCTGCGGGCGATTATACCAGTACTGGGGTATTGATCCCTCCTGATTATGCAACTGCAGGTAACATTCGCACCGTGGCTGCCCACCCTAGCGACCCAAATATCATTTATCTTGGGGCCGTGAACGGGGGTGTTTGGAAAACAGTCACTGCCACCTCAACGAATCCAACCTGGATACCATTGACCGATTATGAGCGGTCCCTATCTGTTTCCTCCCTCGTTTTCGACCCGGTTGACATTACCTATCAAACATTGCTGGCTGGAATTGGGAATTATAGCGCCTTCGGGGTATCCGGCGCATTAAACGGTCTCCTTCGGACTACCAATGGTGGAGTTACCTGGCAGCCGATCTCACCCACTAACCTGGTCAACGTCAGCCTGATCTCCGCTGCCGCCCGAGGCAATGTTCTCCTGGCCGCCTCGGCGGAGAGCGGGCTGTATCGAAGCACAAATGCAGGTGCCACGTTCGTCAATCTTGCCGGATCTGGCAGCGGCCTGCCCCCAGGGGGCGTTGATGGAATTGTTGGCGTCCCTGGAAACCTGGGGCGACTGTACGCGGCTTCGAGAGCCAACGGCATTTATCGAAGCGACGACTACGGTGCAAACTGGATTAACACGGCTTCCACCATCTCTAATTCTGTAACCGGGTGCGGGGCAGCTACACTTCGCGTTGCCCTGGCCGTGCATTACTCCGCCAGCGCGGGCGAAGTAGTTTATGTGGCGGTGGCAAATCCGACGACTGGCGATGCACACGGTCGCAACACCAGAACGTATATCTTTTTCTCCACCAACTCCGGAGGCAATTGGAGTTATTTGGGGCCCGTGCAGGAGTATCCAGCTGAGGGATATTATCTTTACGGCGGGCCGTTGACTCTCTCGCTGGGCGCTGACCCCACAAACGGTTTTTTAGCTTACGTCGGCGGCAGCTACGGCAAGTGGGGCGGCGAGATAATCAGAATCGATCGTTCGCTGTCCAGTTTCACAAATCTTTTTCCCGATGGTTATCCACCCGATCCAAACCTCGGGCGAACGACCCACGCCGATTCGCATGTCATCACCTTTGACGCGTCGGGGAATCTCATCCAAAGCGACGACGGTGGAATTTTTATGCTACCCTACCAGGATGCGAGTGCGGGCGCCCATGGCCTTGGGCCTGGGGGGGGATGGCGTTCGTTGCTTGGGAATCTGCAAATCGCTGAGATTGTCAGCATCGCCTACAATCCGCGGACCAAAGTGATATTGGGGGGTATGCAAGATATTGGGGTGAATGAGCAAGAGGACCCCGACTCAAATGTTTGGCAGATCGTCAGCGGAGGGGATGGTGGGGACGTTGCGATTGACGGCCGCGGCGTCAACGGTCGCACCTTTCATTATTGGAATTCCAGCACTCTGGAACCCAGTTCGTTTACCAAGACAGTTTATTCAAACGACCAGTTTGTCGCCACTACTTATCCGGCCCTGCATGTATTGAGAGGTGCCGGGTTCACTGGCTACGGCGCTGTGATGGAGCTTAACGCGGTTGATCCACGCAGGATGGTTTTCGGCTCTTTGAATGCGCTTTACGAGTCCACGGATCAGGGAGAGACACTGCGTTCGGTCGGCGCTTTCTATACCGTTTCAGTATCCAGGATGACTTACGGTGGTTACCTCAATGGCGTGCCAAACCCTGACGTCATCTGGGCTTGTGGCCAAAAAGATCCCTATCCCGGCTATGGGTCAATTCTGGTTCGGACGAATGCCGGTGTTCCAGCGCAAATCCTCGGCGTGCTTGTCAACCCGCCTTTAAGCATCGTCGCCAATTCGCACGATTGGCGGCAGGCCTATTACATCACCAGCACCAGTGTTCTCCAGACGACCGATACCGGTCAGACCTGGACTGATATTACCGCAAATCTCTCCGGTGGACCGGGGCTGAGGTCCATTGAATTCTTACCTCTGGCATCGGGGGACGCTCTGGTTGTTGGGGCAAACGATGGTATTTACGTCACCCAACTGACCAAATCACCACGATGGTGGACACGCCTGGGCGCATCACTTCCGAGAGTAATTGCGTACGACCTGCGTTATGACCCAAGCGACGAGATTCTTGTGGCAGGCACCCTCGGTCGTGGCGCATGGACTTATTCGCTGGCGGGCTGGCCGCAGACTGGAGGTCCGGGCATGGCGCTCAACCTCAGCGAATCCGCATCAAACTTTGTCAGTACCCATATTTCTCCGGCGTTGAGCAACAATTACACGATCAGCGCCTGGATCAATTTGCGTTCAGGTGGCACTTTTCCCAACCCACGCGTTGCGATCGTCTCTTCGACGAATTGCGGCGCAAGCGCGGAGTTGTTGATCCGAAGCGCGACCACGAACATCACTGACCCGCAATACCTCCAATTGGCGCGCTGCAACGTATTCGGTGGCACCTTGAGCACCACGCCCGTTCCGCTCAGCCAGTGGGTGTATGTGGCGGTCACCGTCGGTCCCACGCTGGGATCTGGCGGTTCGGTGTCCAATCTCGTGAGCTACTACGTCAATGGCCAGCTCGCGGGTGCGAGTTACTTTCCCAATGTCGATCTGACCATTGGGCCTGACCTCGCGCTGGGATTGAACAACGGCTCGATCCGTAAATTCGACGGACTGTTGGACCAGGTCCGAATTTGGGCAACCGCAATCAGCGGCGCACAAATCCCGCTCACCATGGCAGCGCAGCCAACCGGTAATCCCAGCATTGATAACGCCCTCGTCACGTCTCTCAACTTCGACGAAGGCACGGGGACAGTGTTTCAAGCCGGACCAGGAACTAGTGCCAGCATGGTCGGGGCGCTGAACTGGACTCCTTCAGCGGCGCTGTTCCAGACCGTTACCTCTCCAACAACCGAGCCCGCACAGAACGTTACCTCCAGTTCGGCCAAACTGGCGGCTCACTTTGTCCCCGACAGCGTGCCGTCGTGGTCAGAGTTGTATTTCGAGTACGGACCGACCACGAACTACGGAAGTTCGTTGCCGCAAGCAATCGCGCCTCGGTCCACTCTCTCGCTCAACGGCAGCGGCGACTTCATTGCTTCCCTGCAAAGCGTCAGCGGTCCGCAGGAGTTTTCCATTGGCCTCTGGTTCAAGACCACTTCCCAGAACGGCGGACGCCTTATTGGTTTTGGTAGCAGTCAGAGCAATGCCTCGCCACTGCTGGACCGGCATCTTTACCTGGGCACGGACGGCATGGTTCGTTTTGGTGTGTTCGGCGACACATACCGTGTCATTGCCGGCGCGCCGGCCTGCAACGACGGCCGCTGGCATCACGCAATGGGGACCTTTTCAACCAACGGAATGCAACTGTACGTTGATGGTATCCAAGTGGCTGCAAATTCAATCATCAATCCAGGCGGCACTAACCAGGCTTTTGGGTATAGCGGCTATTGGCGTCTCGGATGGGACTCCATGGCAAACTGGCCGGGCGCGTCGGCCAACAGTTACTTCGGTGGCTCAATTGCTGAAGCCCAAGTGTGGAGCACAGCACTAACCCCCGCCCAGGTCGCGGCCATTCTTCCCTGTCCGTCCTCAGGAAATGAGTCAGGTCTGGTTACTTACTATCGTCTCGATGAAGGAGGCGGCTCGATCGTCGCTGATAGCGCATCGGCTGGAGGAGCCAACGTCGGCTTCGTTTACGGTGCGCCCGCCTGGATGGATACCGCGGACTTCAGTCAATGCTATAGTCAGACCGTGACCAGCCTCGAACCGGCAACCACCTACCATTTCCGTGCAGTGGGTAACAATGCAGCGGGTGCGGGCTATTCCGCGGACCGCACGTTCACGACGCTGTCACCGACACTGAGTGGCACGATTGAAGGCGGGAGTATTCGACTCTCGTGGCCGAATCCCGCCTCCGGGTTTATCTTGGAACAAACACCTTCGCTCTCACCTGTCGCGTGGAGCGTGCTGCCCGCGCCTTATGTCACCAACGGTTCAACGATTCAAACCAATCTCCCGCTAACTGGAGGCGCGAAATTGTTTCGTCTGCGCCGGCCCTGAAGATTGTGACTGAGCCGATGCAGCGATGTGGCCGGCATTAGGGCTAAGCCGACACGGCAAGTGCCGGATGTTAGCGGCAGCGCGAGCGGCAGTGCTCGTGTGGCGATAGCGTCACCAGCCCAACGACCACCTGATCGCCGCCAGACGTTGCACCACTTGCTGGAGCTCAACCTGTTCGTTTTTTGCTGCCCCACAAAACCCGTCGCTTGCATCTGAATAGATCCGAATGCGCTGAGTTGAATAAGTGCCGCCTGAGATTCCCAGGAATGAGATCTGCCAGCCATAAACTGCGGAAGGACTTGCAGTCGTCGCAGATGCGATTTTATTCGACGTCGTTTTCGGAGGGGCCAGCCCCGATGCTGCGGGAGATACCGAATTGGCTGAAGCAATCACAGAAGTGGCCGGGTAATCCTCGCTACTGAATACAACGAGGCAGCCAGCCATTTCACTTCGGAAAGGCTGCCATGGACGCGTACCCACACACTGAAATTACCTTCTGAACCCTTTACACAGGTCGCAGCAGTGATTGCCATTAATCATTTCCGGATGGAGCAAATAGAAGCGGTCGTAACGTGCGCTTAGGCACCGTCTCTACTCTGACCAATAAGCTCCAAACGGAGCGAGATTATCTTCATTGAGAAAATCGGGCACGTGGCCTTCTGAACATCCCAATGCGGCCTGCGCCTTCTTCCACAGTTCGCTGCGCACATATCTTTGATGTTCCCGCTGCCACGCGGTGCCCGAGAGCAGCCGGATCGTTTCGGTTGGATTACCAATGGTCAGCGCCAATGCTGCGCGCCGCTCAATGATGTGCGGGTGAGAAGGTGCGCTCGCAAGAAGTTTCGCGCGGCGCGCTCCGTAGTCAGAACCCAATTCCGCATACAGTTCATCAAGTTCAACCAATGCTATCGGATCATTTAGCGGCCCTGATTCCAGATGTCCTACAGCTCGTACCGGATCTTTGAGTCCTTTCCAGCAAATCAGCCCCGCGATGCGCCGAGCTGTCGCACCGCCGTTCTCGACCAATCGCCGGGCCTCCTCAGGCCGGCCATGAAATGCCAGCCACAGGGCCAGCGGTTCAGAGGCGTTCTGATTTCCTGAGGATACCTCCCGCCGCAACGCAGCTTCGAGATCAATGCCGGTCACTAAGGTGGAATTTGGCAACGGCGTCTCGCCGGCGCGGAATTTCTCCCATTGAATTTGCCGGCTCGAATGCCGCCAGCCGAGCCAGGCGTCCATTGATTTCGCAGGGCTAATCTTTGGCCATTCTACGCTATCGCACGCTTCCCTCGAATGCACTGGAATCCAGAACTCCTCAAACTCTCGGTGCGTCCCGGTTGGAAAGAGCGGCTTTTCACTTTGGTCCAATAGAGGACCGCTTTCGATTTCCGCATAGGAAAGACTTCCCTCAGTCGTTGCCTGTCCCCACACACGATGTCTCCCGTGGCCATAGCTCCAAACTTTCTTCCCTGGCACTTGCGCGGGATCGGCCAGATGCATCAACCCAAAACCAAGGTCATGGTGAAAGACTCCGAATCGAGCCGCGCTGTCAGGCTTCCAGAACAATGCGGTCATGTGGCGCAGATTGGCATCCCAATTAAGGCCTGCCCCCGGCCAGTCGAGTTCTCTGACACGGTCATCATGCACCAGCACCCGGTGTGGGGGGTGCACGAACTCTGTCTTTTCGGTCGAGCGCACGGCGGCAATTGTCCAGGACATCCAGGGGCGATCCATTCCGGTCAAGTTGCGGAACCTGTTGCGTTGCACCAACGCAGGGCAACCCGCAGCAAGGCCAATTTCCACGATCCATTCCATGCCCGTGCGGGCTTCGCGTTCACCCACCCGAATGTAACCGTAATCCTCTGTCAACCCACTCTCGCAGCCAACTTCGGCAATCGATGTCGGCGAATGCGCAATGGGAAAATTGAACTCAATCCCTCCCGAGATAAATGCCCAGATCGGCAGAATCCGAACCGGCTTCACGACCGGATTACTGAAAAGAATTTCCCGCTCAATGCGTTTGTCATAAAGGCTATAGACCCGTCCACCCAGTTCGGGCGCTACCTCGACTCGTAGAAACTCATTTTCAAGCACTAGCATCCGGAACGTTCGGGGAACGGGAATCGATTCTGTCTCGCCGTAACTCGTGTAAGGAAAAAGGTGTTCGCGATGGTAGATCAGCGGCAGGTTGGTTAACGGCACGGGCCGGTAGAATGGAAGATTGCGACTGGTTTCCTGAATCCGAACCATAAAAGATGCAAGTTGTCGTGTGGGTCTTATCTTTGTCAAATCGATCTCAAGCAGCAGTTAAATTCCACAGCATTAGTGAACAGACCAATTCATGATCGAAATCGCAGGAAATACCGTTATGCTAAATATTGTCGGTTACACTCATGAGAACGAGTTTAATAGCTTTGTGCTTGTTCCGCATCTCGAGCGGTTCTATCGAGGCAGCGCTGAAACCGGCAGAAGTCGATCTGACAAAAGTCCCTGCGCCTCAACCCCACTACCAGCTCGAGTACACCTTTGACATCAGTACTGACCCCGCCCGTTGGTCGAAGGAGAAACCCGGCTTGCACGTGGCATTTGGTTCGACAGATGAGCTGTACTTGCGGTGTGAGGTGCCTGTCCTCAAGGAGAGACAAGTCTGGAACGCGACGGGCTGGAAAGGCGAACGACTGAATGCGCAGGTCCTGGTCTGGTCACCGAATTCTCAAGAGCAGATACGTTTTCAGGTTACCGACCTCAAGAATGAAAAGGGCGAGGTGATCGAAAAGGGACAGATCAGGTTCAACCTGGTTCGTTACGTCTTGTCCAATTTTCCGTATCGAGCGAAAAACTTTAGTTGCGAGGTCACCAACCAGATGGCGTATTTAATACCGGATCGCCTCGAGAACTTTGAAAGGTTTGCTCTTCCGGGCCGTACTGTGCGTCCGGTTTGGCTCTCCCTCGACATTCCTGTCACCGCCCAACCGGGTGATTATCACGGGTCGCTCCAGGTCAGCGCTTCCAACGCCAGCTCAACGTTGCTGTTAAGAATTCATGTTCAGCAAATGATTCTTCCCAATCCTCGCAATTGGAAGTTTCGGCTCGATCTGTGGCAAAACCCTTGGGCCGTGGCTTCATATTTTCACGTGCGGCCCTGGTCGGAAGAACACAAGACCCTCCTGCGCGCGCATCTCAAGCTCTACGCCGATGCCGGAGGCAAGTACGTCACAACCTATTGTGTGCACTCTCCCTGGTCGGACAATTCGTTTTTCCTCGAGCGCACAATGATTGACTTGATCAAGACTTTCTCGGGTTCCTGGAAGTTCGACTATTCTATATTCGATCAATATATCAATCTGGCCTCAGAGGTCGGTGTGGATCGGGCGATAACTATTTTTACGCCAATTCCGTGGGGTAACCGTTTTCGTTACCTCGATGAAAAATCTGACAACTACGTCACTGAACAATGGTCTCCGAAATCGGAGCAGTTCAAAACCTTTTGGAATCTCTTTTTGAACGATCTCAAGTTGCATTTATTGAACAAAGGTTGGTTCGAGAAAATTTACCTGGGCATAAATGAGAACCCACTCGATCTCACGGTCGCGGCGGTAAAAGTCATAAAAGATAATTCGAAGGATTGGAAAATAACTTATGCCGGTGACTGGCACCGTGAGGTTTCGTCTCTTCTCGATGATTATTCAGCAATCGTAACACGAGAACCCGATATGAAGCAGGTGCAGGAGCGGGCAGCGCGCGGATTCACCACGACTTACTATGTGTGCTGCAGCCCGCCTCAGCCGAACAATTTTGTTTTTTCAGCCCCGATCGAAGGCCGGTACATCGCTTGGTATGCAGCGGCCCGCGGGTATAGCGGCTTTTTGCGTTGGGCCTATGACGCATGGCCCGCTGACCCGATGCGAGATGCTCGGCACACCCTCTGGCCCGCGGGCGATTGCTTTCTGGTGTATCCGGGAGCCAACAGCAGCATAAGGTTTGAAAAGCTCCGAGAAGGCATCGCCGACTATGAGAAAATAATTATTCTGCGGGAACTAACAGACCGCTCCTCCAACACAAGCGCCAGGAAAACAATGGTCGACCTCGAAAATCACCTCGCCGAATTGATCGGAGACCAGAACTTCGCCAAGCGCGATTACGACGTCCCGAAAATGATTGAAGCCTTGAAAAGGGAAACAAGCTGATTGAGGCCCTTAGCACCAATCTTGGCCCTTGAACAATCATTCAGGGACACTCTCCACGGCATTTTACATTCCATGCGCTTAATGAAAAGAAATCTCCGGCACAGACTTCGCATAGAACAATAAAAGGGGACGTTAATAAAAGTTTGGTTTGGTTCGGAGCTCTCCGTGAGACAGTCGCGGTTCGAACTCAATTTGCTTTCTTTAGCAGCCATGATGCTCGCAATGCATCTTCGTTATGTTGCCAATAAAATTGCCGGTATCCAGAGCCGGGTCGGCCCTGAGCCGCATGAGCTGTTTGAGGCGCTGAGACCACTCAGGCCGGAGCTGAATCGAATCACATTATAAATCGACCCCGGCTTGAATAGGCTCCTGTATATGCCAGTCTCCTCGTCGAATGCGTTACTTTGGCCGGGAAAGGTAAACGGGGTAATGGCCGGGATTGAACCCCTAAGCCTTAACTCCTGTGTCTAACGCAAATGCCTCAACTGCATTGGGCACCGTGATAAACTGCAGTCTTGCAGGTCTTTGCACACCTGCAAGAACAATCTGCAAGAAGACTTTCAAAATGCCTCCACTATCTTCCAGCAGTCTTTCACTAGTCCTTTGCTGGAGCTTTTGCTGGAGATCTGCATGAAACTTTTGCGGACGAGGCGAGCGTCGGAATCGGCCTGAGAAAGGCTGATTCCAAGTGCTAAAATAGCCTGATTCTATTGGGTCGGGCAGCGCCAGCGCCCTAAAAGAGCAGAGTCCGAACTAAATAAGTGCTTTATCAAATTCATTTTGAATATATCAGACAAATAAATAAATCCATTGTCAGGGATTTTGTTGTTCCCCGGGTGGTTTGGTTATGATTCAATTTCGGTTTTGGCGACAAACATGGGCAAGAGCTCGGACCAACATCGTCCTCATAGCGTGCAGATGGCCCGAGTGCCGGGTCCCCCCACGATCATTCCAGGACTTGGGGTTGATCTGCCCGAATTGCGCCAGGCTCGAGCTCTTTGGGGAGCCAATCGGTTCGATGATGCGCTCGCGTTGTTTGAAGACGCCGCACGCAAACATCCCCAAAACCTCGTAGCATTGGTCGATGCCAGCCGGGCGTTGGGCGCGCGATTCGAACTCCGGCGAGCGGAAGCAATGCTGGACCGGCTGCTAAAACTGGGAGCCCAGCAGCCGAACATCCTTCACCTCGCCGGCCAGAGCTACCGGATGATTTTTCGTCCCGATAAAGCGATTGATTGCTTCGAGCGAGTGCTTCGCATGACAAAGGGGATTCCGGACGCCTTCCTGGAGTTGGCAATCTTGTATGAACGTCGGCACCGTGTAGAGGAGGCAGCTGCACTCATAGAACAATGCGTGCGCACTGACCCGACCTATCTGGAGGCACAGTTCTTCAATGCAAGGCTGTTGCGCCGCCTGAAAAATGAAGGCGATTCTGAGGCCTTGTTGCGGGATTTGGCGGCCAGCGAACAGGCTCACCCGCAGGTGCGCGCCCAGGCCTGGGCAGAGATCGCAGGCATGCACGATCGCCAGGGGGAATATGCGCAGGCCATGGACGCAATGCTCAAATGCAAGGAGCTGCTCCTGCAGCGGGAGGGCCCGATGCGAAAAGAGTCGGAAGTAGTGCTGGGCCACCTCCGCGGATTGACCGAATCGCTCACGGCCGATCATTTTCAGCGATGGACGGAAGCCGGCCGGGGCCTGCCGATGAAGAAAACGGCAGTGCTCACCAGTTTTCCTCGCTCCGGCACTACGCTGTTGGAACAGGTTCTTGACAGCCACTCCGGGCTGGTCAGTTCGGATGAGCGCGAGGCCTTCGCGCGTGACATCTTCCCCGCCATGTGGCTCACCCCGGCCACGCCGCTACCCACGGCAGCGTTGTTCGACGCGATTCCGTTGTTAAAAGTGGAAGCCCTGCGCGAACGTTACCTGGCGTACATGTCAGCCGCGCTGGATGAACCCATAGGGGATCGAATTCACCTGGATAAGAACCCCACACTGACGCTCGTGCTGCCCGGACTGTTGCGACTGTTTCCCGAGACGCGCCTGCTCATTGCACTCCGGGATCCCCGAGACGTGGTGATCAGTTGCTTCATGCAATACTTGCCTTTAAACGCCAACAGCGTTTGTTTCCTGACCCTGGAACGGACGGCCAGTCGCTACGCGAATGATATGGCCGCCTGGAGAAAGTTCCGCGGGATGATCGCGTCACCCTGGCTGGAAGTGCGTTACGAGGCTGTCGTGGCGAACCTGGAAAAGGAGGCTCGTCGCGCGCTAGAGTTTCTGAGTCTGCCTTGGGAGGAAACGGTTTTGAATTATCGTGATCGGCTCAAACAAAAGGGAGTCGGCTCGCCCACGTACGAGGCCGTCAGCCAACCTCTTTACACCCGCGCCATCGGCCGGTGGCAACACTACGAGGAGTTTTTAGCTCCTTGCCTTCCCATTCTTAAACCGTCAATCGAGGCGTTTGGTTATTGAGACGAACAGAACCTCCACAGCGACCGTGAGGAATGGCCGTGTTGATTATGGCTGCCCGGATGGCGCCAATCCTTCCTGGCATTGTTTTTCAATCCATTGGCGTTTCTGAGTTGGCAAAAAGGCAGCTGGGATTTTCTTCCCAGCTGCCTTGAATGCGAATGATCCCTTGTCGATCGCGCTCGACTATTGGCGAACGCGGTAGAACTTCTTATCGCCTGCTGCAGGGATCGTCTGCGGATTATTCTGGTTGGCCGAATTGGCCCATGGCCCGCCGATGACAGCAGCTTCTTCCAACGTGCCCGATCCCGTCCAGGAAATCGTCAGGGCACCGCCAGCCGCTTTTTGAGCCGTAACCACCGGGATGGGGTTGTTGCGAGCGCGGAACGTCCGGAGCGAGTCCGGATTCGTGGTATCGTTCACCAGGATCTTTGTCTCGTCTGCTTTGACTGAGAACCATTCCAGGTTCGCTCTGGCGGCTGCCCCTCCGAGGGCACCCATATGGCCCGTGACCAAACGCAAGGGATAAACGCCTGCGGCCGGTACTGCAAACCCGCCGATCACGTTGACCGCTCCAAAGCTCTTGTTTGAGTCCCACTCGGCAATTCTGGCATTCGTGTCACCGCGAATCGTGGCCGAGACCGCCACGTTGTTGGTGAGATAGGACTTCAACAAGGCAGCCCCATAGTTCTCGGCGATGACCAGGACCGGGATGGTAATGGTGGGATCCGTACCCCCAAGCCTGAACGGGAAACCAGTATCGCCCGGGGTCGTCATCAACACGGCTACAGCACCCGCTAGCTGGGCCTGTTTGACTTTCGTGGGGTCGTCGCAACTTGAGGTTCCGCGATCCAATAGCGCAATCTTGCCGGTGAGATTGTTGGTAATGGCGCAGGCCGCCTCAGGATCCCCGCTCGGTGTGGCGTAAGCGATCGGAGCGGTAAGTGGCGTCGTTGGCAGGACACCGCCGAACCCGACAAATATGATGTTGGTCGCCATCGTCACACAGGGGATGGCAATATTTGTCGGACCGCTGATCTGGAGGACCAGCGTGCCGGCTGTGCCGGAGCTTAGTCTGAATTGATCCTCATTGTTCACACCCATCCGGTAATAACCCGCGGTAGGAAAGCGAACGAAGGTCTTGATCTCGTCCGCAAAACTGTTCTCGCTGGATGTTGTGCCTGGAATTCCCGGAAAGGAAGTATCGTTCGGAAAATTGGCAAGGGAACCGCTCGAATCTATCCAGTTGATAACGTCCGGTACGGCGAAAGTATTGCCGACCGCACCCGAGAGGTCGGCAACATTTGTCCCGGCAAGTCCCGCCAACGCCGCTTCAGACAAAGAGATATCGTCGACCAGGTTGCTCTGGGTGGCCGAAGGATCGTTCAAGGTGTCCACTTGGTAAACCTTCACGTTGAAGCCAGGTTTTGTCGCGTCCTCCGATCCAAGTGCAGTTCTTTCTGAAGATGGCAGCGTCGGATAGGCACCCACCTTGAACAGGAACGAATTGGTTTTCGTGGTAACGGGAACTCCGTTATCGCTAAACACAACCTTGTAAGTGTGCGTTGAAAGGGACGACAATGCTCCCGGTTTATATTGTAACGTTGTATTCGTGTCGACTTTTTGAATCAAGGGGGACACCAGCACGTTGTCGAAGGAGAACTGGATCGAGTTCGTGTTTACGGCGGTCGCGCGGTCTTGCAGAGTCACAGCTACTGTGACCAACGGGTCAACATTCACCGCGTTGTTGGCCGGAAACGCCTGTGTCAGAGCCGGAGCGGTATCCGTGGAGGCCCGAATGTCCAAGGAAATGAGATCCACGTAACCGTCAGGCTGACCAGACACAGCAGTGGAGGTGCTCACAACTCGTGCCGTGCGTGCGCTCGATGGAATGACGTCGGTCTGTGCATCCTGGGCCCAGTCTTTTCCGTTTTGGTACTTCCCAGTAAGACTCGGTTCTGTCGGAATTGCCGCCACAAAATCCTGGCCGCCAAGAGGGAAGGAACTGCCTACCACCGACCCTGAACCATCCAGGAAGTCTACCGTCACAACGCTATAGTCGCCTTGGGTGAGGTAGCTGCTGAACCACGCCGAGATGGTGTAACGGCCCTGGCCGGCATCAATAGCCGCCGCAGTGAGTCCAGTGGAATTGGTAAGGCTGCACAATTGGGTAACTGCTTGGTTGGGGGCGTATGGCCGCAGGAATTGAATCCCGCAATTGGCCGGTCCCGGATTAGCATACTCGGTCGAGTAAAGATACGTGCTGAAGGTGCTCCAGCCACCCCCGACGCCAGGGTTGGCAGTACCACCATCTCTGACAATGCCACTACCGGTGGTGTTCTCGAAGTTGCCATCGATAATCACATCCACTGCCTGGGCGGTGCCGACGAAAGCCATGCCACCGGCCAATACGGCCAACCCCATTCTGCCCGGAGCTGTGGTCGTTCGCCGGGTTCGTGGGGAAGCTCGATGCTTGTGCTTGGTTGCCTTTCTCATTTTCATAGGTTTGTGTTGGTGTTTATGGTTTTTCGAAACTCAGGTTACATCGTAGGCTAGGTGGCGAGTTGTTTCATGTGCAACGCGTGCGCCGGGTGGAACATCAGGGATACTCTGCAAATACTAGTGCCCGCCCGCGGAAGTGTCAACCAAATACCACACGCCAAATACCACACGCCGCGGCGCGGGTCCTGCCAGCCGTCGCTACCCGGGGTGGTGCTGAGTGTGGAGGGAGCAGGCGCTGTTTCCGGTATCGGATGTCCCTTTTGGGAAAATGGCCCGCGATCAGACTGTTCCGGGTTCGCCAGCGAAATCCAATTTCGGCGGGCAGCGGATAATGCGTCCTTCTTGAACTAATGTTGCATTGTTTCGCAAAGCTGATTTCATTAATGCCCTTCGTTCCTTGCGGTTTGCCTGAAAAATTTCGGCAATAATAGAATTCAAGGCTCGCCACATCGACACCCGCGCGGACACGGGAGAGATACGCATTTGTTTCTAATCAACGGTGTTCCTCCCACGCTTTCTTGGAGGGATGAAGCCACACAGGAAATTCACGCCGAAATACTCAAAGACTACGGTGCCGATAATCCTCTCGATGCGAATGTCGTCTTGAACGGCGCTCCAGCACGCTGTATTACGCAGAAACATTCGATGTGCTAAGCGAGGTTTACAGGAAATACTGCGTTGTCAATCGAATCGTTCTCGCACCGACTGGCAGCACGACGCAGGTATTAGGAAGTGCATTATTCAATGCTATGCTGCCCTGACTACAGCAGTCACGAGATCAAGACTATTTACCACGTTGTGTTTCTGCAGTTTTCAAATTTCATCTGCTATCCCCTCACTCGGCAGATCGTTTAACAGTCTGTCGAGTTCGGGCCCGACATGGAGTTGCACAATGGACCGAGTCTTCATTCGATTGAAAACGATCACTTTGTGTTCCCAATCGACATTCTCGGCGGATAGCATCGCAACGTCTGATTGCGAGCCGCCTATATGCCAAAGCATATTGTAATATGCGCGCCACTCCGGATTTCTTTCGCCAGCTAAGATTTTTTGGTGTTCATCCCAGATAATTCCTCTCTTTTCCTTAAACTCGATTTTGGGCCATTGTCTGCGGGGAATGATGGCCTTGGGAATCCAGTCCATATCCAGCGCGAAGTTATGTAAACGCCTCAGGTAAATATTTGTTGAAACGGTTCCGATGTTGAGTATTTGCAGGAAATGGTCAGATTGTGTCTCGATAAGCTTTAGATCTCGAATGTGATCGAACGGCTGTTCGCGCATGGCACGTTCCCAGCGTGATTGAGTGTTTCCTCGCTTAGTCTCACTTATCGCATTCATCACATATTTCCAGTCTCGACCTGTTGAATTGGGATCACTTGCCATAAGATAGGCCTTGGCAATTTCGCGATTAATTGCAGGTTGAAGGTGAGCCTCATTCCGGGCATTGAGCATTCGCAACGCAATTTTCTTATCTTTAGTTTTGAGGCTTTCCTGTTTCTTGCTGAGATTGTCTTGAATAAAGAAGATGCCGCTCTTGCGTTGAAAGAGACGGAAACGAGTTTTCATAGGCATTTTTAGAATGCCCGGTGTGGATGCGCTCGCGTTAGCGGATACTGGCAAGATCCTCGCTGGATGGAGCGAGATTTCTGAGCGGATAGCAAAACTGCTGGAGCTTTTGCTGGAGCTCAGGCCAGTCCGAATTCGTAAGACATTAGAGCACAAGCTCTAATGAATGGAGCCAATGGCCGGGATTGAACCCCTAAGCCTTAACTCCTGGGTGTCCGTTATGATCAGCTCATCCCTGGCGGGATTTGAGGGACGCTCGATTTTGCCTAAGATGTGGTGCGCCTGCTGGGAGTTGAAGCGCCAACCCTTGTAGGACAGGAGCCTACCTTGGTGAGACTATCGCCATGAACTTCTCCAGCGCCGCGGCAAAGGCCTCGCGGTCGAAATCAGGGATGGATTGAGCGAGCTTGAACAGAGAGTTCAGTTCGGAATCGCTTTCCTTGCCTGATCGGCTTCGCTGCAGATCATTGGTCAATCGATCCAGGGCAAGGACCAGGCGCTCCGCACGGCGGGCCTGCAGTTCGTTCGAAAGTTCACGCTGCCGGAAATCAGGGCCGGACGAGGCCAGCCCCTCCAACACTTTCTTCGACAAATCGGGCGTCCAATACATCTGCGCCGCCTGGCGCGCGATTTGATCGGCGGTCTTTAAAGCGGCAGCGGCGTTTTCACCATTGGCTTCGCTTGTTACAGGCACGGTCGAAGAGGAAACTGTCGGAGCCACTTTTTGGACCAGCCACAGAGCAGCCTGCCACCGAGCGTTGAGCTTTGGATCGCCTGCCCCTTCGCGTGTCAATTGCCAGCTTAACTCCCGGAGCGCAACCGTCTGGCCCACGAACCAGGCTTGCCCGCCGCTAAAGTTCGTGGCCTCACGCCAGTGCCGTGGTTCGGACACCGTTTGGCCGTCCAGTTCAAAAATCAATTCGGGGTGTCCAGCCTTCAGCAAAGGCAACTCCACCGTTTGATGGCAGGCCACGCAGGTGTTCGCGCGTTCGTAAAGATCTTTCAGGTCGCGCATGCCGGCCAGCGTCCGGTGAGCATGGGACCAATCGGCGCGCGTATGGCCGCGAAGCCACGGTTCGCCAGGGCCATGACAGCTTTCGCAGGAAACACCCTCGCTAACCTTAACTCCGGGACGGCGTTCGGCGGGCACGCTGTGCAAGGGGGCATGGCAAACCGTGCATCGCAAATCTTCAGCCGGACTCTTGATCCCGAGGGCGTCAGAGATTTGTTTCGAGCGGGCAGTGGTGAGCGTTGCGAAGGGCCGTGAACTATGGAAATCACGCAGGGACCAAACCAGGTATTGGTTTTGACTGGCACCGCCCCCGCCGTGGCAACCGGAGCTTGAGCAGGAACCGGCGCCGAGAATTTTTGGCGCTGCGTCGCGGGAGAAACTTGCAAACGGAAGCAGGAGCACGAGAGCGAGCCTCGGGAAAAGTTTCAAAAACCAACGAAGGCCGCCACTAATTGATTTACGCGCCACGGGCAATTTGCTAAAGCAACGATTGTATCAATGCAATCCCTATTTGACACGGCGCGCGCCAGCAGTGGTGGAACACTGAGCCTGGCTGTCGGGGCGTTGTTGATGAGTGGGCTCT